>Ga0136630_1000001_pt1 | contig 86039 bp, 82 predicted proteins | sample AntDrymUQ5682106_2_FD_105496 | JGI IMG/M metagenome (GOLD analysis project Ga0136630, IMG submission 105496) | Polar desert sand microbial communities from Dry Valleys, Antarctica - metaG UQ568 (21.06) | ecosystem: Environmental > Terrestrial > Soil > Desert | place: Antarctica: Dry Valley...
CTGGGCGACAAGGTGGCCGCCCGGCACCTCGCAACCAAGGCCGGCGCGCCGCTCGTACCGGGAACCAGCGACCCGGTCTCCGGTCCGGAAGAGGTGCACGCCTTTGCCGAGGAACACGGGCTTCCGGTCGCGATCAAGGCGGCCTTCGGGGGCGGCGGCCGTGGCCTCAAGGTCGCCCGCGAGGCCGGGGAGATCAACGAGCTGTACGCCTCGGCAGTACGCGAGGCCGAAGCGGCCTTCGGGCGGGGCGAGTGCTTCGTCGAGCGCTACCTCGACAAACCGCGGCACGTAGAAGCCCAGATCCTGGCCGACTCGCACGGCACGGTCGTCGTGGTCGGCACCCGCGACTGCTCCCTGCAGCGCCGCCACCAGAAGCTCGTGGAGGAGGCTCCGGCGCCGTTCCTCACCGACGAGCAACGCGCCACGATCCACGAATCGGCCAAGGCGATCTGCGCGGAGGCCGGCTACGTCGGTGCCGGAACGGTCGAGTACCTCGTGGCCGCCGACGGCACGATCTCCTTCCTCGAGGTCAACACTCGGCTGCAGGTCGAACACCCGGTCAGCGAGGAGACCACCGGCATGGACCTCGTCCGCGAGCAGTTCCGGATCGCCGACGGGGAGCCGCTGGGCTACGACACCGACCCCGAACCGCGCGGGCACAGTTTCGAGTTCCGGATCAACGGCGAGGACGCGGGACGCAACTTCCTTCCCACGCCCGGGACGGTCACCCGCTGGCGACCGCCGAGCGGCCCGGGCGTACGGCTGGATTCCGGCGTCGTCGAGGGCGACGTGATCGGTGGCGGCTTCGACTCGATGTTGGCCAAGCTGATCGTCACCGGGGCAACCCGGGAGCAGGCCCTGGAACGTTCCCGCCGAGCACTGAACGAACTGGAGGTCGGCGGGATGCCGACCGTGGTGCCCTTTCACCGCGCGATCGTGTCCGATCCCGCATTCACCTCAGAACCGTTCACGGTGCACACCCGATGGATCGAGACCGAGTTCGACAACCAGATCCCGCCGTACGCCGAGCCGACCGAGGATCCCGAAGCGCCGGCGCAGCGGCAGACCGTCGTGGTCGAGGTCGGAGGGCGCCGACTCGAGGTCTCCCTACCCGGCGGCCTGTCCCTGGGCGGCGGGGGTCCCATGCCCGGTGGAGTTGCGGCCAAGCCCCGACGTCGCGGTGGCTCGGGCTCCGGCAGTGCGGCCGGCGGGGATGCGCTGACCAGCCCGATGCAGGGCACGATCGTCAAGATCGCGGTCGAGGACGGGGCCACCGTCGAAGCCGGCGACCTCGTGGTCGTCCTCGAGGCGATGAAGATGGAACAGCCCATCAACGCGCACAAGGCCGGCACAGTCAGCGGCCTCGGGGCATCGGTCGGCGAGGTCGTGGGCAGCGGCGCGACCATCTGCACGATCTCGGACGCCGCGCCTTGCGCCGAGAGCGATCCGTCGGACTGAGCGGTCGCCCCTGGGCTTCCACCTTGCTCAGAGGTAGCGGCGGGCCAGCACGCCGGCTTGGCCGCCGTACGAGCCGCCGAACATGACGGCGTGGACGAGGACCGGAAACAGCTGGTGCAGCGCTGTCCGCTCCCGCCAGCCCGAACCCAGCGGGGCGGCCTCTGCGTAGGCGGCCAGGATCCGGTCGAGATGCGGCGCCCCGAACAGTGCCAGCATGGCTAGGTCGCTCTCGCGATGCCCGCCGTGGGCTGCGGGATCGATCACGAAGACCCGGCCGTCGGCAGCCCAGTGCACGTTCCCGCTCCACAGATCGCCATGCAGGCGGGCCGGCGGCTCTGCGGGCACACCGACTGATTCCAGCCGGGACATCACGGCCGACACGGCAGCCGCATCCTCGGCCGACACGTGATCGGCGTCGCGGGCCGCGCGCAAGTACGGTTCGATCCGCCGTACGGCGAAGAACTCCGGCCACTGCGCTGAGGCGACGCTGGCGTTGTCCATGCTCAGGCGCCCGATAAATCCCGGCCATGGCGCGCCGAACCCGTCAGCACCTTCCAGGTGCAGCGCGGCAAGGTCGGCCCCGAACCGTTGCGCGGCCCGCTTCGTCGGCTCGCCCTGGGGCACCCATTCCAGCAGCAGGAGCTCGTCGCTCAGAGCAATGACCTCCGGTGTCGGGATCACGCCCGCTTCGGCGATCCAGGCCAGGCCGGCCGCTTCAGCGGCGAAGAACCCGGTCGGCGCGCCCTCGCGCGACTTGGCGAAGATCATCTCCCCGCCCTCGAGGGTGAAGAGTTCGGCAACGCAGCTGTCCCCGCTCGGCAGGGGGGTGGCGCGGATCCGCTGGTGTCGCACCATCATCGGGGCCACCTGGGGGTGGGCGCGCAGGTACGCCAAGTCCAGTGACCCTTCGGCGTGCCCGCTCATGCGGTGCCGGTTAAGCCAGGTCGTCGGCGGCCATCAGCCGACGACCGGCTTCGGTGATCGTGCCGGACAGCGAGGGGTAGATCGAGAACGTGTGTGCGAGATCGGCTGCAGTGAGGCCGTTTTGGACCGCGAGCGCGATCGGAAGGATGAGTTCTGAGGCACCCGGCGCGACGACCACCCCGCCGATCACGACGCCGGTCGGGCAGCGGCAGAACAGCTTCACGAATCCGTCCCGAAGGTCCACCATCTTCGCGCGCGCGTTGGTGGCCAACGGCAACATGATGGTGTCCGCGACTACGCCCCGGTCAACGATCACCTTCTCCGAATGCCCGACCGTGGCGATCTCCGGGTGGGTAAAGACGTTGGCCGCCACCGTCTTGAGCTTGATCGGGGACACCGCCTCACCCAGGGCATGCCACATCGCCACGCGGCCCTGCATCGCCGCGACCGAGGCCAGCGGCCAGACGCCGGTCACGTCACCCGCCGCGTAGACGCCGGCAATGTTGGTACGGGACACCTTGTCGACAGTGATGTGTCCGCTGGAGGTCACCGCGACACCCGCCGACTCCAGACCCAGCCCGGCGGAGTTGGGGACCGAGCCGACGGTCATCAGGGCATGCGAACCGCGTACCTCACGACCGTCCTCCAAGGACACGATCACACCGTCGCCGCTGCCGCCGGAGTCGTCGCCGCTGTCCCGCCGTACCCCGGATGCTCTGGCCTGCTTGACGATCTGGCCGCCACGCTTCATGAAGACCTGCTCGAGCACCTCGGCCGCGTCAGCGTCCTCGCCAGGAAGCACCCGGTCACGGGAGGACACCAGGGTCACCGGGACTCCGGCCTCGAGGTAGCCGCTGGCGAATTCCGCGCCGGTGACCCCCGAGCCCACGACGACGAGGTGCTCGGGAAACTCCTTGAGTTCGTACACCTGGCGCCAGGACAGGATCCGCTCACCGTCTGGCTCTGCACCGGGCAGGACGCGTGGATCTGCGCCGGTGGCCAACAGGACGATGTCGCAATCGACGTCGCTGTCAAAACTGCCGGAGTTGCGGCCTTCCCCGTCCGGGGACTCGACGTGGACCACATGGCGCGCCAGACCAGGAGCGGCATCGGCCAACCGGGCCGACCCGGCGATCAACGTGACGCCTTCACGCGCCAGCCTGGTCCGGATGTCAGCCGACTGCGCGGCGGCAAGGGCGTTCACCCGGCCATGCACGGTCCCGGGGTCCAGGCTGGCCTGCGCCAGATCCCCCGCGCGTACGCCGAGACTTCCGCTGTCCCGCACGCCGGTCAGGGAACCGCTGGAGGCGATGAAGGTCTTCGACGGGACACAGTCGGCCAGCACGCAGGCCCCGCCCATGCCATCCCGTTCGACCACGGTGACCTCAGCCCCGAGTTGGGCTGCGACCAGGGCCGCTTCGTAGCCGGCCGGTCCTCCCCCGATGATCACGATGCTGGTCACGGGCACATTCTCGCCTACCCGCCACCCGCTCGACGCCCGGACGACCGAGCTGCGCGCCCTGGCAGCCCTCGGGTGGCTACGCTGCGCCGGTGTCGCTCTACGCCGCGTACGGGTCGAACATGGATCCGGCGCAGATGCTCCGTCGCTGCCCCCACTCCCCGGAGGCAGGCACTGGCTGGATCCGTGGCTGGCGGTTGACCTTCGGCGGCGAGGAACTCGGCTGGGAGGGTGCCCTGCCGACGATCGTCCCAGTCGATGATGAAGTCGTTTTCGTCGCGCTCTACGACGTTTCCGCCGAGGATCAACGCCTGCTCGATGCCTGGGAGGGCGCCGACAACGACCTGTACATGCGGATGCGGGTTCGGGTACACGGGTTGACCGGCGACGTACTGGCCTGGACCTACGTTCTGGATGCCTTCGAGGGCGGGCTTCCCTCGGCTCGCACCATCGGGCTGATCGCCGACGCGGCGCAGGCCGCCGCCGCCCCGGATGACTACGTTGCGGCGCTGCGGGCCCGTGAGTGCCGCTCGGTCGGTGAATGAGCCCCATTCCCTGGCGGTTTTCGCCAAAACCACCAGAAGGTGTGAGGGTGGGCCGGGTGTTGCCCGACGAGAATCCCTTCGCCCGCCCGAGTTCGCTTCCCTACGCGCTGCCGCCCTTCGACCTGATCCGCGAGGAGCACTACCTTCCCGCCTTCGCTGCCGGAATGGCCGAGCAGTTGGCCGAGGTCGAGGCAATTGCCTCCTCTGCGCAGCCGCTGACGCTGGACAACACGGTCGTCGCCCTGGAGCGTTCCGGCCGATTGTTGGACCGAGTCCGCAGTGTCTTCTTCAACCTGATCGGGTCGGATTCCACGAACGGACTGCGCGCGATCGAGGCAACCGTCGCGCCACAACTCGCGGCGCACTCTGACGCGATCCACTTGCACGCCGGTCTCTTCCGACGGATAGAGGATCTGTACGTCAGTCGCGCTGAGTTGGATCTCAGCGCTGAACAGCTTCGCCTTCTGGAGCGATACCGCAGCGACTTCCTCCGCGCCGGGGCGTCCCTGTCGGCCTCCGATCAGAGCCGGTTGCGCCAGCTGAACGAGGAGCTGTCCAGCTTGTCCACCGAGTTCTCGGCCCGGCTGCTGGCCGAGACGAACTCCCTCGCCATCCACGTCGAGGACGAGGCCCAGCTGACCGGCCTGAGTGCGGACTCGATCGCGTCGGCGCAGGAGGCGGCTCGCAGCCGCGGACACGGCTCGGGTTACCTGCTGCCACTCATCCTGCCGACTGCGCAGCCGGTCCTGGTCTCGCTGAAGAATCGGGCGCTGCGAGAACGGATCTTCCGAGCCGCCACGTCCCGGGGGTTGCTGGGCGGTCCGCACGACACCGGCATCAGTCTGACCCGGATGGTGCAGCTGCGAGCCGAGCGGGCTGCGCTGCTCGGCTACCCCAACCATGCCTCCTACATCGTCGAGGACCAGACCGCGAGCACTCTCGACGCCGTGTCGGCCATGCTCGACGGATTGATCGGACCTTCAGTGGCCAATGCCCGTACGGAGGAGGCCGAGTTGCAGGCAGCCTTCGAGGCAGCCGGCAGTCCCGGAACGCTGCAGCCGTGGGACTGGGCCTTCTACGCCGACCAGATCAAGCGCTCCCGGTTCGACATCGACGCCGCAACGGTGCGTCCCTACCTCGAGTTGGAACGGGTCCTGATGGACGGGATCTTCTCGGCAGCCGGGGCGTTGTACGGATTGGCCTTCACCGAGCGGAATGACCTGCCGACCTACCATTCCGACGTACGCGTCTTCGAGGTCACCGACGACGGCGGAGCCGCGCTGGGGTTGTTCCTCGCGGACTTCTACGCGCGCGAGTCCAAGCGCGGCGGGGCGTGGATGAACACCTTCGTCGACCAGAGCCATCTGCTCGGGACCTCGGCGGTGGTCGTCAACAACCTGAACATCCCGCGACCACCGGAGGGCCAGCCGACCCTGTTGACCGCCGACGAGGTACGGACCGCCTTCCACGAGTTCGGGCACGCACTGCACGGACTGTTCTCCGACGTCGGTTATCCCCGCTTCTCCGGTACGAGCGTGCCGCGCGACTTCGTGGAGTACCCCTCGCAGGTGAACGAGATGTGGGCCTGGTGGCCCAGTGTCCTGGCCAACTACGCCGTGCACCACCTGACCGGCGAGCCGCTTCCGCAGGAGACGGCCGACCGGCTGCTGGCTTCACGTTCCTACGGTCAGGGATTCGCCACTACCGAGTACCTCGCGGCCGCTCTGCTGGATCAGGAGTGGCACCGTCGCTCGGCATCAGACGCCGCGATCGCGCCGGAGGACGTCGAAGCATTCGAAGCCGCGGCGCTGGCTCGTCATGGGCTGCAGCTCGATTCGGTTCCTCCTCGATATCGCAGCGCGTACTTCTCGCACATCTTCGCGAGCGGGTACAGCGCGGGCTATTACTCCTACATCTGGTCGGAGGTCCTCGACGCCGACACCGTGGAGTGGTTCCACGAGAACGAGGGCCTGCACCGTAGGAACGGCGACGCCTTCCGGGCCGCGCTGCTCTCCCGTGGCGGCAGTGTCGATCCCATGGAGGCCTTCGCCGAATTTCGCGGGCGACCACCACGGATCGAGCCCCTTCTGGAGCGCCGCGGCCTGCTCCCGACCTGAGCCGCCTCGACCCAGGATGCGGCGACATGGGAATCAGCGACCTGAGATGCGGCGCTCGTCAACTCTTGTAGCGCCCTGTGCTGACCAATTGCTCGATCCCGTCGAGGATGCGGTGCAACCCGAAGTCGACGTCGTCATCGAGCCCGTCCTCGTACTGCTCCTGGGCCAGCATCGAGGCCAGAATCGGGAACCCATCCTGTAACCGAGGCAGCAGGAACTCGGTCACAGCCGCCGACTGCACGGGCGGGAATCACTGACGCTGATGTCCTGGGACGGGCCGGCGATGCTGCGGGCATACCCGTCGAGCAGCACAGCGCACCCCAGGTTGTCGCGAGTGCTCAGCCCGCACCAACCTATCTAACACAGTCGTGCTATTGTCGCTAGCACGACTGTGTTAGGAAGGGAGGACCGGAGATGCTCATCGCTGCGATCGTCGTCTGTGAGGTGGCGTTCTGGGTGTTCCTGGTCGCCGGGCTCATTGGGCGCTACCTATTGCATCGGCCGCGGTTGGGGCTCGTCTTGCTGGCTGCCTCGCCGGTCGCTGACCTGATCCTGCTCGGTCTGACCGCGTTTGATCTGCAGCGGGGCGCGGTAGCCACCCAGGTGCATGCCATTGCCGCGTTGTATCTGGGATTCGCGGTCGCATTCGGCCATCGCCTGGTCGAAGCGGCGGATCGACGCTTCGCACACCGCTTTGCCGGCGGCCCGCCGCCGGTCCGGGTGCCTCGCACTGGACCCGAGCGGGTCGCCTACGAATGGCGCGAATTCCGCCGAGCCGTCCTGGCCTGGGCCGTCTCGTGCGCCGTGCTCGGCGCACTGATCCTGCTGATCGGCGACCTCCAGCGCGCGCAGGCGCTGTTGGCCTATCTGGGCGTCGTCAGCGTCGTACTGATCATCTGGCTCGTCACCGGACCGCTACCAGCGGTCCTGCCGGCAGCGCGGCACAACGAAATCGGACATCAGAGAGAGGAGGAAACATGACTGAACAGCAACCTGCACAACGACCGGCCGGACCTGACCGGGACGACAGATGGGCGCCGTGGTGGGTCTACCTGATCATCATCCTTGGCGCGAACTATCTCCGGCAGGCGATCCTGCCCTTCGACACCGTCCCGGAGTGGGCGGTAGTCCTTATCGCGATCACGATTTCGGGGATCCTCTTCGTGGCGATCACGGCCGTCCACCGCATCGCGAACCAGCAACGCTGACGTCTCGGCCGATCTCTTGTAGGGAGTCGACGGCAAGCCTGACGATGCCGGTCGGGGACAGCAGGTCGCAGAACAGCTCGAGTGCCTGGCTGCCTGCGCCCGCGGACATTGCCGGCTGGTCGAGGACCCGGCCCGCGTAGTCAGCGATGTCCTGCAGCGCCCATGAGCACCGGTAGTAGGCCAACTGCACTGGATCGATATCGGCGGGGCCGTAGCCCTCGAAGAACCATCCCTGCTGTCGCGTACTGACGGGTGCATGGGCAAGCACGCCGCCGAGCACGAACATCAGATCCCGTTCCCGGGGTGCACAGACGACCTCGTCCCAGTCGAGCAACCAGATGCCGCCGTCGTCGCTGAGCTGAACATTCCCGATGTGCGCATCGCCATGGCAGATCACAGAAGGTCTTGGGCAGGCTCGTAGCTCGTCCCCCAGGTCGTCTATGTGCCTGAGAATTGCCCCCACCGAACCAGTTGCGGCGTGCCATTCGCGGATCAGAGCGCCAGTCGGCGAGGCATCCGAGCCGGCCGGATGGCGGCGTACTTCCGCGCGGATCCGCTCGTCGAGGACACGCGTGCTGGCTGCGGCAGGAGTGCGGTAGTCCTCGGTCGGGAGTTGGTCGGCGGCCGCGCGCGGCAGCTGCACGTCGTGTACCTCGGCCAGCACCGAGCCGAAGGACCGCCACTGGGGAGCATCCATTCCCGTCTCGTACGCTCCCCGTCCCGAGACCCACGGGGACACCGACAACCTGCGACCGTCGACGACGCTGAACGGCTGCCCGGAGCGAGCTTGCAGTGGCCCCGCGATGCCGGACGAGACCCGCCGGGCCAGGAAAGCCGAAGCCAGCAGGCCCCCAACGCCCAGGCTGCGGCTGACCTTCACCGCAAATTCCGCGCCGTCGACGGTGACCGCACGCATGACGACAGCCTCGGAGTCCTGCCCACCGGAAACCTGAGAAATCGAATGCACCGATACGCCGAAGTCCGCGCGTAGCCGCGCAACGACGGCGGCACGGTCGATGATCGGCGCACCCGCAGCTGATGCGAACGCGTCCACAGCGCTGCGGTCAGTTACCGGCGGATGAGCGACCGCGACCCAGCCAGGCCGGATCAGGCAGACGGTGCGGCGACGTTGACCATCCAGGCGATGCCGTACTGGTCCACGCACGCGCCGAACTCGTCGCCCCACATCTGCTTTTCCAGCGGGACGGACACGGTGCCGCCGTCAGACAGTTTCTGCCAGTAGCCGCGCAACTCGTCGGTGTCGTCCCCGCTCAGGCTCACCGCGACATTGTCTCCAGGGTTGTGTTCCATCCCTGGCGGAGTGTCGGCGCCCATGAGCGTGAATCCACTGTCGGTCTCGAGCATCGCGTGCATGATCTTGTCGGCCTCCGGGGCATCCGGCGCACCGAACTCACCGAAGGTGTTCAGAGTCAAGCTGCCGCCGAAGACACCGTTGTAGAACTCCATGGCCTGTCGGGCGTTGCCGGCGAAGCTGATGTAGGGATTGAGACGGGAGGCCATCAGATACTCCTTTCGAGACAGAGGTCAGTCCCTGCAGACTAGCCGGGCGGGAGCCAGCTCAGCGGTCGTGGAAGGCGTCCAGGATCTGCCGAGCAGCCCGTGCTGGGGTGAGCTCGCCAGCCCGTACGGCACGCTCGACCTCCGGGGTCAACGCTCGTACGGACGAGTGATTCCGGAGATCGTGCTCGAGCGCGTCACGGACCATCCGCCAGGTCCATTGCACCTGCTGTCGCTGTCGTCGCCGCTCGAGCTCACCACCTGCGGCCAACTGTTCCTGGTGGGCGACTACCTTCGACCAGACCTCATCGAGGCCGACTCCATCCATGGCCGAGCAGGTGAGGACCGGCACCTGCCACTCCGACCCGGGGCCGCGCACCAGGCGGATCGCTGCGGCCAGTTCCCGCGCGGCCCGGCGGGCATCATCGGCGTGCGGGCCGTCGGCCTTGTTGACCGCGATGACATCGGCGATCTCCAGGATCCCGCGTTTCATACCCTGCAGTTGGTCACCGGTCCGGGCAAGGGTGAGGTAGAGGAACGTGTCGACCATGTCGGCCACCGCGACCTCGGACTGGCCGACCCCGACCGTTTCGACGAGCACGATGTCGTAGCCCGCCGCCTCGACGACGACCATCGATTCCTGGGTGGCCTGGGTCACGCCGCCGAGCGTGCCAGCGGTCGGTGCGGGCCGGATGAAGGCCGCCTCATCCACGGCCAGTCGCGACATCCGGGTCTTGTCGCCGAGGATCGAGCCGCCGCTGCGGGTCGAGGACGGGTCGACGGCAAGAACCGCCACCCGGTGCCCAGCCGCGGTGAGCGAGGTTCCCAGCGCATCGATGAACGTGGACTTGCCCACGCCTGGTACCCCGCTGATCCCGACCCGGCGAGCGGATCCGGCGTGCGGCAGCAGAGCGGCCAGTAGCTCCTGGGCCCGCGCACGGTGATCTCCGCGGGTGGACTCGACCAGCGTGATCGCCCGAGCTACGGCTGTACGAGATCCCGCCAGCACCCCGTCGGTCAAAAGCGCGACGAGATCAGCTATCCGCGCCTCGCCTGGCGTCACCTTCCGGCTCACGAATGCCCGAGGCGCTCGGCCAAGGTCGCGAGCAGTTCCTGCGCTGCCGTGGCAATGACCGTCCCCGGCGGAAAGATCGCCGATGCGCCGGCTGCTTGCAATTCGGCGAAGTCACCGGTCGGAATGACGCCGCCGACGACGATCAAGATGTTCTCGGCATCCAACAGGTCGAGTGCCGCGCGCAGTGCGGGCACGAGCGTGAGATGTCCCGCGGCCAAAGAATTGACCCCGACGATGTGCACGTCGGCCTCGATCGCCTGACGGGCCACCTCCTGCGGCGTCTGGAACAACGGACCCACGTCGACATCGAAGCCCAGGTCGGCGAATGCGGTAGCGATCACCTTCTGGCCACGATCGTGTCCGTCCTGGCCGATCTTGGCCACCAGGATCCTGGGTCGGCGGCCTTGTGCCTGCTGGAACTCCTCAGCCAGCGCCCTGGTCTTCTCGATGCTGTCCACGGTGCCCGCCTCATCCCGGTAGACCCCGGAGATCGTCCGTACGGTGGCGGCGTGCCTTCCGTACACCTTCTCCAGCGCGTCGGAGATCTCCCCGACCGTGGCCTTGGCTCGCGCCGCCTCGATAGCCAGCGCGAGCAGATTGTCAGCCAGATCGCAACCGCGACGTCCCTCGGCGGCTGCTCGGGCCGCATCGGTCAGCTTGTCGAGCGCGGCCGCACAGGCAGCTGAGTCTCGTTCGGCACGAAGGACTCTCAATCGAGCGACCTGTCGGGCCAGCACGTCGGCATTGTCGATCTTGAGGACCTCGATGTCCTCGTCAGCGTCCACCTGGTATTTGTTCACGCCGATCATCGGCTGACGCCCGGAATCGATCCGCGCCTGGGTACGGGCCGCCGCCTCCTCGATCCGAAGCTTGGGCAGTCCTTCGTCGATCGCCTGGGCCATTCCGCCTGCGGCTTCGACCTCCTCGATGTGCGCCCAGGCCCGGCGGGCCAGGTCGTAGGTCAGCTTCTCCACGTAGGCCGAGCCGCCCCACGGGTCGATCACCCTGGTCGTCCCTGATTCCTGGGCCAGGAGCAGTTGAGTGTTGCGGGCGATGCGCGCTGAGAAGTCGGTCGGCAGCGACAGTGCCTCGTCCAATGCGTTGGTGTGCAACGACTGCGTGTGCCCCTGAGTGGCCGCCATCGCCTCCAGGCAGGTGCGTACGACATTGTTGAAGACGTCTTGAGCGGTGAGTGACCAGCCCGAGGTCTGGCAGTGCGCCCGCAGCGAGAGCGACTTGTCCTGCTTCGCGCCGGCGTCGGCCACCAGCTTCGCCCAGAGCAGCCGTCCAGCCCGCAGCTTCGCGACCTCCATGAAGAAATTCATCCCGACCGCCCAGAAGAAGGACAGCCGAGGCGCGAAGACGTCGATGTCCAGTCCGGCCGCCTGGCCCGCGCGGATGTACTCCATCCCGTCGGCCAATGTGTATGCCAACTCCAGGTCGGCGGTCGCACCCGCCTCCTGGATGTGGTAGCCCGAGATGGAGATCGAGTTGTATTTCGGCATCTTCTGCGCGGTGTAGCTGAAGATGTCGCTCACCACCTGCATCGATGGCCCGGGTGGGTAGATGTAGGTGTTACGGACCATGAACTCCTTGAGGATGTCGTTCTGGATCGTCCCCGAGAGTTGGTCGGGGGCAACACCCTGCTCCTCGGCAGCCGCGATGTAGAGGGCGAGCACCGGAAGTACCGCGCCGTTCATCGTCATCGACACCGACATCTCGTCGAGTGGGATGCCGTCGAAGAGCTGGCGCATGTCCAGGATCGAGTCGATCGCCACTCCGGCCATGCCTACATCGCCCGGGACCCGCGGGTGATCGGAGTCGTACCCGCGGTGGGTCGGTAGGTCGAAGGCGACGGACAGCCCCTTCTGCCCGGCTGCGAGGTTGCGCCGATAGAAGGCGTTCGACGCCGCCGCCGTGGAGAACCCGGCGTACTGGCGGATGGTCCAGGGTTGGGTCGTGTACATCGTCGGGTACGGCCCACGCAGGTACGGCTTGATCCCCGGGTAGCCCCCGAGGAAGTCCAGACCCACCAGGTCGTCGCTGGTGTAGAGCGGCGGCACCGTGATGCCTTCGGGCGTACTCCAACTGGCATCGGCGACGGTGCACCCGGTGCTTGCCTCGAACTGCTCGGCCCACTGCACCGATCCGGGTGCATCGACCGGAAGGGGCCCGAGCCCGACGTCGCCGAAGTCCGGGATCACCGATGTCATGTACGGCCACCTCCCTCCTCGGCCACGCCGAGTTCGTCGAGCACCGCGCTCAGCACGGCCAGGGCATCACAACCGGTGAAGACGTGTCCATCGATCCGAGCGGCATTACCGAGCTGCGCTGAATTCTGGCGGTTTTGACCCAAACCGCCAGAATTGGGCGGCCCGGAGACCCAGACCTGGGTCGCGCCTGCCTGGCTCAGTTTCTCGGCGACCGCGTCGGCCCGCTGGGCGTAGGCCTCGTCGGTGCCGCACAAACACGCCACGGTGGTCCCGGACGCGGTGAAGGCGGACACGACGGCTGCATCGTCACCGTCATCGGCCCCGTTACTGGGGGTATCAAGTCCAGCGGCCCGGAACAGGTTCGCCGCAAACGATGCACGCGCCGTCGAAGCGGAGATCGAGCCAAGGCAGGCCAGGAACACCGCTGGCCGGAAATCCCCTTCGTTTGCAACGGCATCCACCCGGTCGCGTAGAGCTTCGAAGTCCTCCGCTGATCGCACTACCGGCAGGACCGGGGGGCCGGCAACGGCCGACACAGCTGGGTAGGGTTCGCGTACCGGCAGCTGCTCGCCCAGGTTGGGGAACTCGCTCACGCCGGTGATCGGCTCGCTGCGGTGCGCCAGCCGATCCCGACGAGCCGTCCACACCGAGCCGATCCGTTCGGCGACCAGGCCGCTGGACATCGCTGCGGCCAATCCCCCGACCCGCTCGATCTCGGTGAACCAGTCCCACGCGGCGGCGGCCAACTGCTCGGTCAATGACTCGACGTACCAGGACCCGCCGGCCGGGTCCAGGACTCGGGCGAGATGGCCCTCCTCCATGAGCAAGGTCTGGGTGTTGCGGGCGATCCGGCGCGCAAAGGAGTCCGGCAGCCCGAGCTCGCTGTCGAACGGCAGCACCGTGACCGCGTCGGCACCTCCGACTCCGGCTGCAAAGCAAGCGAGGGTGCTACGCAACATGTTCACCCACGGATCACGACGGGTCATCATCACCGACGAGGTGACCGCATGCTGTCGTTGACCGCGTACGGCGACAGACGCGCCGCAGACTTCGCCGACCCGGTTCCACAGGCGGCGGCCGGCCCGGAGTGCGGCGATGGTCAGGAACTGGTCGGCAGCGGCGGAGTGCCGGAAGTCCAGGGCCGCGAACGCCGAATCGACGTCCAGGCCGCCGTCGGTCAGCGCACGCAGGTAACCGACTCCGGCGGCAAGGGAGCAGCCCAGTTCCTCCGCAGCCCCGGCACCTACATCGTGGAACACGGTGCCATCCACCACGATGGCGCGCATCTGCGGGAACTCGTCATGGCACCGACGAGCCAGCGCGGTCGCCAACGACAGATCAGGGTCCGAGCCGGTACGGATGGAATCTCCGTACGGGTCCGCGCCGAGATTTCCGACCAGCTCAGGTGCCTCGACCCTTCCGGCGGCCGCCAGCTCGAAGAACACATCTGCAGCTTGCGCGGTCGCCGTACCGGCCTGCAGCACAACCGGAGCCACGTCGAGTAGTACTTCGGCCAGAACCTCTTTCAAGCCTTTCACGGGAATCGCGCCCTGGCCGAGCACCAGCCACAACGAGGTCACCCCGTTGTCCAGATCGGTTCCGATCGCCTCGCGGGTGACCGCGACATCGGGATGGGCATGGCGGGCACGTACGTCCCAGCCGGTGTGCTTCCGGTGGCCGGCCCGCCGGCCACGCACGAACGGCGCAAGGCCGGGCACTCCGACCCGTTGCGGAAGTTCGCCCGCGTCCTTCGCGACATACAACGCCTCGATGTCGATCCCGATGCCAACCGATGTGCGCAGGGCATACTCGACCGGCTCGGGGGGCTCGGCCAGACCGGAACGGCGCAGCACGGTGGTCACCAGTTTCCGCCATTGCTCCCGATCGGACTCGGGGAAGCCGGCGGCCAGGGCCAGCTCCTCCGGCGCGGTCACCTCTTCCGGCGCGGCGACTTCTTCCGCCGTTGGCGGGGATGGGTCCGGAGGCTGCGCCATGGCGACCCCGCTAGCCGGTTTCCTCGGCCAGCGCCCGCAGGGCGGTTCGGGCCAGCAACCCGACCCCGACCGAGAGAGCCCGCTCGTCGATGTCGAAGGAGCCACGGTGCAGATCCAGTTGGGGGCCACCGCCATAGGTACCCAACCGGGCCAGCCCGATCGGCGCATGGTCGGCGTACCAGGCGAAATCCTCCCCGCCCAGACTCTGTTCGGTCGACCGGACACCGGCTGCGCCGACGGTCTCCCGCGCGGCGGCGGAGAGCACCGCGATCGCGCTCGGAGCATTGACAACCGGGGGTACGCCCCGCTGGTAGTCGATCTGTACCTCTGCTCCGGTTGGTGCGACGATCTCGGCGATCAGCCGACGGATCAACTTCTCCGCCTCGTCCCAGGAGTTGCGGTCCAGCAGTCGTACCGTTCCGTGCAGGGAGCCGCTGTCGGGAATCGTGTTGGCTGCGATACCGGCACCGACGGCACCCCAGACCAGCGACAAGCCGGCCCGGGGGTCGATCTGGCGCGAGAGCAGTCCTGGAGTCGCGGTGATCACCCGGCCCAGGGCATCGACCAGATCGACGGTCATGTGCGGCCGAGCCGTATGCCCGCCGGGGCCGGTCAGAGTCACCTTGAGGGCATCGCAGGCCGCCGTGATCGGCCCCGCCTTGAGTCCCACATTGCCCACGTCCAGGGTCGGATCGCAGTGCACGGCGAAGGCGGCCAGCACCCCGTCCAGGGCGCCGGTCTTCAGCACCGCGAGGGCGCCGCCGGGTACTTGTTCCTCGGCCGGCTGAAATACGCATCGGACGCGTCCACGCGGGTTGACCGAGGCTCCCAGTTCACCGGACGCGGCAAGCTCAGTGAGCAGTCGGGCGACGCCGAGCAAGATCGCCGTGTGCGCGTCGTGCCCGCAGGCGTGCGCCACTCCGTCGATTTGAGACTTGTAGGGCACAGCCTTGACGTCGAAGAGCGGCAAGGCGTCGATGTCTGCGCGCAGGACCACCACCGGGCCGTCGTTGCCGATGTCGCAGATGGCGCCGGTGCCGTGTTCGAGCACGGTTGGCTGCAATCCGGCTGCTTGGAGCTGGCCGACGACAAGGTCGGTGGTCCGGTGCTCGACGTACCCGAGTTCGGGGGAAGCGTGAATCGTGCGCCGCGTCTCGATCAGCTCGCTGCCGTGCGCCTCGATCCAGGCGTCGATCCATCCGCCGATCCGCTCTCCGCGTGCGGCCTGACTCAAGGCAGTGCTCACGACTCCTCCGCGGCGAAGAGTGCGTCGTCCGCACTCACGCAAGGGCACACCGGGACGGATCCTCTCGATCGGATGTCGCTGGTCCGCTCGGACTCGCGCGCCGCCGAAAGCCCAGCTCAGGCATCGGGCGGACGGCGATCGACGACCTCTGAGTCTAGGCCGCACCGGAACCAGACCCCGCGCTCGGCCGTTGGACTGCGATGTGACCTTCGGCGCATTCACCCTGCTGCGCCACGCAATGCCCCAACAGGTACCTGACGAGGACCCCAGTACCTGGCGTCTTGGCCCGGAGGGCGTGGCCGCGGCGCGAAAGCTTTCCGGCCTCCTGTCGGAGAACCCGTACGTGGTGGCCAGCGCCGAACCCAAGGCCTCCGCGACCGCCCTGTTGGTCACCGGACGGGACCCTGCCCTGGACCTGCGACTGGTCGAGGCACGCCGACCGAGCCGCTGGAACTCCGAGCACCGCAGCGATGCCCGGCGCTATCTCAGCGGCGAGGACGTCCATGGCTGGGAAGCGCAGAGTGACGTTCTACGCCGGATCGGTGAATCCCTGGACGACCACCAGTCGCGTGCCGGCAGTCGACAGCTCGTCGTCGTCGGCCATGGCATCAGCACCTCGCTCTGGATCGCCGCCACATTGGGAATCGACGCGGTTCGCTGGTGGAAGTCGCTGCGATTCCCGGACGCGTGGGAGATCGACCTGCTTGCCCTGCGTGCGAATCGAATCCACGCCAGCCTGTGACCCGCACACGCCTCTCGCCCGTCGGACGGGGGGTGGCGCTGCGGGCAACGTAGCCGCGGGATAGGCCAGGATGGCTGACATGACGACGAACATCGCCAGTCCCGACGCGCTACTCGACATGATCGGCGCCGACCTCGGCACGAGCGACTGGGTGCAGATTCCGCAGTCCGACGTGAACGCATTCGCCAAGGCCACCAAGGACGAGCAGTGGATCCACGTCGACCCCGAACGCGCCGCCGCGGGCCCCTTCGGCGCGACGATCGTGCACGGCTACATGACCTTGTCGATGCTGGTCCCCCTGCTGCACAACGCCTTCCAGGTGGAGGGGGTGGCGATGGGGATCAACTACGGGCTGAACAAGGTCCGCTTCCCAGCGCCGACTCCGGTCGGCTCCAGGGTCCGCGTGCATGCCGAGTTGGTTGCCGCCGAGCGGGTCAGCGGCGGTGTGCAGGCGATCGTTGACGCGACGGTCGAAGCCGAGGGCGTGAACAAGCCAGTCTGTGTCGCCCAGTCGATCGTGCGCTACTACCCCGCTCAGTAAGCTCCGCCGCTGTGTCCTCAAGCCTTCTCGACGCAGCAGCGGCTGCGGCCGCCCTGCGCGACGCCCTGCCGCCGAGCACCCCCACCGTCGCCGTCGTCATGGGCTCCGGTTGGCTGCCGGCCGCCGACGTCCTCGGGGAGCCATTGGCCGAGATCGCGGCTGCTGACCTTCCCGGGTTCACTGCACCGGGGGTTGTCGGCCACAGCGGCAAGATTCGGCTGATCGAAGCGGGCGAGCGCCAGGCGCTGGTCTTTCTGGGCCGTACTCACCTGTACGAGGGGCACGGGGTGGCCCAGGTCGCGCATGCTGTCCGTACGGCCGCCGCCGCGGGCGTCGAGACGGTGATCCTCACCAACGCCGCCGGCGGGCTGCGGGAGGGCTTCGCTGTCGGTCAGCCGGTCCTGATCAGCGACCACCTCAACCTGACTTCCACCTCCCCGTTGATCGGCGCACAGTTCGTCGATCTCACCGACCTATACTCCCCGCGGCTGCGCGAACTGGCTCGGGAGATCGAGCCGGACCTCGCCGAAGGGGTCTATGCAGCGCTGCCGGGTCCGCACTTCGAGACACCCGCCGAGATCCGGATGTTGCGCGGCATGGGCGCAGACCTGGTCGGGATGTCGACGGCCCTCGAGGCGATCGCTGCGCGTGCCGCCGGGATGGAGGTCTTCGGGCTGTCCCTGGTCACCAACCTCGCCGCCGGGATCACCGGCGTACCGCTCAACCACGTCGAGGTACTCGAGGCCGGTCAGGCCTCCGCACAGCGTATGGGCGGATTGCTGCGCAACCTGATCGGTCGTCTGTAGTGCCGGAAGAGGTGCCCCCTGCGGTGCCCACACCACCGTCGTCCTCGCCCGGGCCGGCCGAGGGAGAGCTCGAACAACTCCTCGACGCGGTGTCCTCCTGGATGGCCGACGATCCGCACGCCGGCGACGTGCGGGAGCTGGGCGCGCTGTTCACCGCTGCCACCGCTGGGGAGGCTGCTGCCATCGCCGAACTACGGGATCGCTTCACCGGGCCGCTGACCTTCGGCACGGCCGGTCTGCGCGGGCCGCTTCGGGCCGGGCCCGGTGGCATGAACGCTGCAGTCGTACGCCGTGCCGCCGCCGGGCTGGCTGCCTATCTCACCTCGTGCGACACCGTCGGTACGGTGGTCATCGGCTACGACGCCCGACACCGCAGCCGGGAATTCGCCCACGACTCCGCGGCCGTGCTGTCCGCGGTCGGGTTCCAGGCACTCGTCCTGCCTCGGCCGCTGCCAACGCCGGTGCTCGCCTTCGCCATCGGGCACCACTGTGCGGTCGCCGGGGTGATGGTCACCGCCAGCCACAACCCGCCGCAGGACAATGGCTACAAGGTCTATCTGGGCGACGGGGCGCAGATCGCCCCGCCGGCCGATGCCCAGATCCAGGCTGCGATCGCCGCCGTCGGATCGACGCAGGCCATCGCGCTGACCGAAAACTTCTCCCGCCTCGACGACACCGTGGTCACCGCCTACGTGGAGCAGGTCGCCGGGCTGGTCGACCCGACCTCGCCCCGTGAGCTCTCCGTCGCCTACACCGCGATGCACGGTGTCGGCTCGGTCGTCCTGCGCGATGTCTTTGCAACGGCCGGCTACCCGGCACCGCAGGTCGTCACGGACCAGGACGAGCCGGACGCGGACTTTCCGACCGTGGGATTTCCCAATCCGGAGGAGCCCGGGGCGATGGACCGATTGCTGGCGTTGGTCACTTCCAGCGGCGCAGACCTCGGGATCGCCAACGACCCGGACGCGGACCGTTGTGCGATCGCCAGCCAGGGTCGGATGCTCAGCGGCGACGAGGTCGGGGTCCTGTTGGCCGATCATCTGCTGTCTCGTGGGGCCTCGGGCACCTTCGCTGCAAGCATCGTGTCCTCATCGCTGCTGGGCAAGGTCGCCGCCGTGCATAGCGTCCCGTACGCCGAGACCCTGACCGGATTCAAGTGGATCGTTCGCGCTCCGACGGTGACCGGCGTACCGCTGTCCTTCGGGTACGAGGAGGCGCTGGGGTACGCCGTCGCCCCTGCTCTGGTACGGGACAAGGACGGGATCTCCGCGGCGCTGCTGTTCACCGAGCTCGCCGCAGGACTCAAGGCCCGCGGCGCCACGGTGAACGATCGGCTGGACGAGCTGGCCGTCGAGCATGGTCTGCATGCGACCGCGCAGATTTCGATCCGGGTCGAACGACTCGCGGAGATCGGCGAGCTGATGCAGCGGCTACGACTGGCACCTCCGGCGCAGCTGCTCGGTCGGGATGTCCGGGCCGAGGACCTGTTGCCCGATGCCGATGTGATCCGTTTCCGCGGCGAGGGCGTACGCGTGATCGTGCGGCCCAGCGGCACCGAGCCCAAACTCAAGACCTACCTCGAGGTCGTCGTCCCGGTCCTTCCCGACGCGGGGATCCTGGGCGCGCGAGGTCGGGCAGCAGATGAACTCGAGGCCCTGCACGCCGAAGTCAGCACGCTGCTCGCCCGCTGACCCATTCCCGCCGTTATCGCGAGAACTGCTGTTCTGGCGCACCCACGCGCGCGGTTATCGCGAAAACGGCGGAAAAGGTCGGCGCAGATGTGCTGTCAGACGGCGCCGAACTGGCGGTCGCCGGCATCGCCCAGTCCCGGCACGATGTAGGCCTGGTCGTTGAGCCCTTCGTCGATGCTCGCGGTGAAGACCCGCAGCGGCATGCCGGTGGACTCCAGGTGCGCCAGACCCTCAGGGGCGGCGAGCGTGCACAACACGGTGATCTCCTCGGCTCCGCGCTCCAGCAACAGCCGGCAGCAGTGCTCCAACGAACCGCCGGTGGCCAGCATCGGGTCGAGCACGAACACCGGCCGCCCGGCGAGAGACTCCGGAAGCGAGGACATGTACGCGGTCGGCTGGAAGGTCTCCTCGTCCCGGGCCAACCCGACGAAGCCCATCGTCGCCTCCGGCAGCAACCCGAAAGCAGCATCGGCCATGCCCAGCCCGGCGCGCAGGACCGGCACCAGCACCGGAGGGGTGCTCACCTTCGTCCCGAGCGTCGGCCCGACCGGCGTCGTGATCGGGAAGTCCTCGACCGGAAGCTCACGCGTGGCCTCGAAGAGCAGCATGACGGTGAGTTCAGCCAGGGCCGCGCGGAAAGTCGCGCTGTCGGTCACCTCGTCGCGCATCGTGGTCAGGCGGGCGCGGGCGAGCGGATGATCAACGACGGTGGTCTGCACGAGGAGTAACCGTAGCGCGCTGATTCGGCCACTAGACTTGTCCATCGTGGCTGCCCCGACCCTTGACACCGCCGCCCCTTCGACGGCGGTTCCTCCCGGCTACCTTGATGCCACGCGGGACAACGCTTCGCTGCGCGCCTTTTTGCACGGCCTGCCGGGCGTCGATCAGGTCGGGGCCGAGGCGCGGGTGGCGACCCTGGCCACCCGCTCGATCAAGACGACCGCGAAGGCCTGGGCGATCGACACCGCGATCGGGCTGATCGACCTGACCACGCTCGAGGGCTCCGACACCCCCGGCAAGGTGGCTTCGTTGTGCGCCAAGGCGCGCCGCCCGGACCCGAGTGATCCCAGCTGCCCACCGACCGCTGCGGTGTGCGTGTACGGCGATTTGGTCCCGTACGCCGTCGAAGCGCTCGAGGGCAGCGGCGTCCACATCGCCGCCGTGGCCACCGCCTTTCCGAGCGGGCGCGCCAGCCGCGAGGTCAAGATCGCCGACGTCCAGGACGCGGTACGCGCGGGTGCCGACGAGATCGACATGGTCATCGACCGGGGGGCGTTCCTGTCCGGGCGCTACTCCGCGGTCTTCGACGAGATCGTCGCGGTCAAGCATGCCTGCGGCAGCGCCCATCTCAAGGTCATCCTCGAGACCGGCGAGCTCGCCACCTACGACAACGTCCGACGCGCGTCGTGGTTGGCGATGCTTGCCGGCGGCGACTTCATCAAGACCTCCACCGGCAAGATGTCGCCGGCCGCCACCCTCCCGGTCACGATGGTCATGCTCGAGGCGGTCCGTGACTTCGCCGGGGCCACGGGCCGTCGGATCGGGGTCAAACCCGCCGGTGGCATCCGGACGAGCAAGGACGCGATCAAGCATCTCGTGCTGATCAACGAGACGACCGGACCTGAGTGGCTGCACCCGGACCTGTTCCGGATCGGTGCGTCCAGCCTGCTCAACGACCTACTGCTACAGCGGCACAAGCTCCGCACCGGGCACTACTCCGGCCCCGACTACGTCACCGTCGACTAGAGCAAGGTGACCCAGATGAGTTCCTCACCGCCCACGGCCGCAGTGGGCTTCGAGTACGCCCCGGCTCCGGAGTCCCGCGCGATCGTGGACCTGCGCGCCTCCTACGGTCTGTTCATCAACGGCGAGTTCGTCGACGGGCAGGGACCGAGCTTCAAGTCGATCAGCCCCGCCACCGAGGAGGTGCTGGCCGAGGTCAGCGCCGCGGATGCCGCCGACGTCGACACCGCCGTACGCGCTGCGCGTCGGGCCTACAACGGCACCTGGTCCCGGTTGGCGCCCGCTGAGCGCGGGAAGTACCTCTTCCGGATCGCCCGCATCATCCAGGAACGATCACGGGAACTCGCCGTGTTGGAGTCCCTGGACAATGGCAAGCCGATCCGTGAGTCCCGGGACGTCGACGTCCCGTTGATGGCCGCACACTTCTTCTACTACGCCGGATGGGCCGACAAGCTCGCCTACGCCGGGTACGGGCCTGACCCCAAGCCGTTGGGCGTTGCGGCGCAGGTCATTCCGTGGAATTTCCCGCTGCTCATGTTGGCCTGGAAAATCGCGCCGGCACTTGCCGCCGGCAACACCGTCGTGCTGAAGCCGGCCGAGACCACACCGCTGACCGCGCTGCTGTTTGCCGAGGTCTGCCAACAGGCCGATCTGCCTCCCGGCGTGGTCAACATCATCAACGGTGCCGGGAACACCGGCCGGGCACTGGTGGAGCACCCCGACATCGACAAGATCGCGTTCACGGGGTCGACCGAAGTCGGCCGTCAGATCGCGATCAGCGCCGCCGGTACGCGCAAGAAACTGACCCTTGAACTGGGCGGCAAGGCCGCCAACATCATCTTCGACGACGCCCCCATCGACCAAGCGGTCGAGGGCATCGTCAATGGCATCTTCTTCAACCAGGGACACGTCTGCTGTGCCGGTTCGCGCCTCCTGGTGCAGGAGTCGGTGGCCGAGGAGGTCAACTCCTCGCTGCGGCGCCGCCTGAAGACGCTGCGGGTGGGCGACCCGCTGGACAAGAACACCGATGTCGGCGCGATCAACTCCGCCGAGCAACTGGCCCGGATCCGGGAGTTGTCGGCCATCGGCGAGGAGGAGGGAGCGGTGCGCTGGTCGCCGCCGTGTGACCTCCCCGATCGCGGATTCTGGTTCCCGCCAACCATCTTCACCGAGGTCTCGCCGGCTCATCGGATCGCGCGTGACGAGATCTTCGGGCCGGTCCTGTCCGTGCTGACCTTCCGTACACCCGACGAGGCGGTCGCCAAGGCCAACAACACCCCGTACGGACTGTCGGCCGGGATCTGGAGCGACAAGGGGTCGCGGATCCTGGCGATCGCCTCTCGGTTGCGCGCGGGGGTGGTGTGGGCCAACACCTTCAACCGGTTCGATCCATCCAGCCCCTTCGGCGGTTACAAGGAATCCGGCTACGGCCGCGAAGGTGGCCGGCACGGTTTGGCCGCCTACCTCGCCGGTGTCGAGGAGGAGTGAGGCGTGAGTTCACGACTGGATGTCAGGAAGACCTACAAGCTCTACATCGGCGGCAAGTTCCCGCGCTCGGAGTCGGGACGCTCCTATGTCGTGACCGACACCAAGGGCGAGTTTCTCGCCAACGCGAGCCGGGCCTCACGCAAGGACGCCCGCGATGCAGTCGTGGCAGCGCGCGGCGCCTTCTCCGGGTGGTCCGGGGCAACGGCGTACAACCGCGGTCAGGTGCTGTACCGGGTCGCCGAGGTGATGGAAGGGCGGGCCGAGCAATTTGCCACCGAGGTCTCCGCCGGTGAGGGACTGCGCCTGACCCAGGCGCGAGGCGTCGTCGCGGCCGCGATCGACCGCTGGGTCTGGTACGCCGGATGGACCGACAAGCTCTCGCAGGTGGTCGGTGGCACCAATCCAGTCGCTGGCCCGTACTTCGATTTTTCCATCCCTGAACCTACCGGCGTGGTGGCCATCCTTGCCCCGCAAGACTCTTCGCTGCTCGGGCTGGTCAGCGTCCTTGCCCCCGCACTGGCCGGTGGAAACGTCGTCGTGGCCGTCTCCTCGAAGCGGCGGCCGCTTCCGGCCATCACCCTGGCCGAGGCCTTTGCGACCTCCGACGTACCCGGTGGTGTCGTGAACCTGCTGACTGGCGGGGCCGCGGAGATCGGCCCATGGCTTGCCGAGCACGCCGATGTGAACGCGATCGACCTGACCGGCACCGTCGGCGGCTCGGATGGCGCAGAGGGCGCCGATGCCGAGTTGGCGCGCGATCTGGAGGCGAAAGCCGCCGGAACCCTGAAGCGGGTTCGACGCCCGTCGGTTGGTAGTCCAGACTGGGCCGCCGAACCGGGACTGTCCCGGATGACCGCGTTCTTGGAGACCAAGACCGTCTGGCACCCGATCGGAGTCTGACCTTCCTCCCATGGCCGCACCCTCCATCGTCCCCATCGCGCTCACTCTCGACGACCGGACCGGCTACACCCTGTGGGCTCCGCCATGGGAGGAGGACGGCGAGCAGTGGCAGGCCTTCCTCGGTGCCGAGGGCCGGCTGCACCTGTTCGAGTCCGAACGCGAGTTGGCCGCCTACAGCCGAACGGCGACCGAGCACGACCTCGACGACCATCCGGTGTGGCCGGTCGTAGCAGCACTACCGGCTCGGGATCTGACTCCGGACGACGACCACCGGTACGACCTCGACGGCCTGTACGACCTGGTCGCCGAGACCCCGGATCGCTGGTCCGTCGGGGAGGTCGCGGACACCATCGACATCGTCAGCCGGATCGCGGAGTGCTGTGCCGCGACCCGGATCGTGCGCGACCTGGAGCAGGTGCCCGAGATCGGGCTGCTGTCCATGGGTGCTGACGCCTTCGTCGGCCGTGAGGGTGAGAATTCCTGGACGGCGGTGGGTAAGGCGGTCGACGAGCACTGGGAGACCGTGCTGACCCGGCTCGGCAAGCGGATCCGCTGGCCCAAGGTCGACGTGAGGATCCTGGACGCCGAGGAGAAGGAACTCTCGGCCAAGGACGCCGAGCGCACCGAAAAGGTCGCTGCGGAACGAACGAAGCGCCAGGCCGCGGCGGGAAAGCTCGGCCGCGAGGTCGAGGACGCCGACCGCCGCGCCTTGGAGACCGATGAGAACGAGGTCCTCGTGGAGGAACCAGTTACCGGAACGGCCGTCATCCAATTGCCCAGCACCGCCTGGGAGGCCGATGCCGACGAGGTCGACGAGGCCACGGAGTTCTGGGAATCGGTCGGGATCCTGCCGGTCGAACTCACCCTGCCCGAGGGCAGCGGCCTGACTCTGCGGTGCTACGTCGATGATGCGCCCCGTTTCCTGGGCAGTAAGGGCAGGGTGCACCTCTTCCGGTCGGCCGAGGGTCTCGGCACCTTCATCCGCGGCAAGAACCCGCACGACCTCAAGGAGATTGCCACCTGGCCGGATGTCGTGGACAGCGATGTCGCCGCTCTTCCGGCCGAGGAGGACCGCTACGACCTGGCCGAGATCTCCGAGCTGTTCGGCCGCGGCGGCGACACCGATGTCTTCGACTATTCGCGGTTGGCGCATGCCTTCGACGGCGTACTCGACATCGCCGAGTACGCCGACCTGGACAGCGTCGATGAGCTCATTCGACCGACGACTCCACTCGGCCGAGCTCTGGTCGAGAGCCAACGCGGAGTCGGAAAGTCATTGGCGCCTGCGGATACTGCGGCGATGGCCTCAGCCTGGGACGAACTCGTGGAGAAGGTGACCGGCGCCGTCCGCTGGCACGACTAACCGTTCGCTTGAGCCGCCGCCTCAGGCAGTGAGCGAGAACCGGCAGGAATCGAGCCGGAGCTGCCGGTTTTCGCACTCACCGGGCTCAACGGATCTCGATGCGGTTCGGCTCATCGATCAATGCGGCGTAGGCCGGTTTGATGACGTCGTTGATCAATGTGAGCCGCTCGTCGAAGGGGATGAAGGCCGACTTCATCGCGTTGACCGTGAGCCACTGCAGATCCGACCAGCCGTACCCGAATGCCTCGACGAGTGCGAGCATCTCCGAGGTCATACTGCAGTCACTCATCAGGCGGTTGTCGGTGTTCACAGTGACCCGAAACCCCAGGCGGCGCAGCAATCCGATCGGGTGCTCACCGATACTCGAGACCGCGCCGGTCTGCACGTTGGAGGACGGGCACATCTCCAGTGGGACGCGCGTGTCGCGCACGTAGGCGGCCAGGCGACCCAGGGTCGCCGTACCGTTCCCCTCGACGGTGATGTCATCGACGATGCGCACGCCGTGACCGAGGCGGTCCGCCCCGCACCATTGCAGGGCCTCCCAGATCGAGGGCAGCCCGAACGCCTCGCCGGCATGGATGGTGAAGTGCCCGTTCTCCCTCCTCATGTACTCGAAGGCATCGAGATGCCGGGTGGGCGGAAATCCGGCCTCGGCGCCGGCTATGTCAAAGCCGACGACTCCTCGATCGCGATAGGCGATAGCCAGTTCGGCGATCTCTCGAGACCGAGCAGCGTGACGCATGGCGGTGAGCAACACACCGATTCGGATCCGATGCCCGCCGCCCGGCGCCGCGCCCGCATGGGCGACTCCGTCGGCGAACCCGGCAAGCACCGCGTCGATGACCTCGCTGAGTTCCAGTCCGTGCTCGACGTGCAGTTCCGGCGCGAACCGGACCTCGGCGTAGACGACGCCGTCGCGGGCAAGGTCCAGCGCGCACTCTGCCGATACCCGGACCAGCGCGGCGCGGGTCTGCATCACCCCGACGGTGTGCACGAAGGTCTCGAGATAGCGCTCCAGCGAACCCGAATCCGCCGCGGTACGGAACCACGCTGCCAGCGCGAGCGGATCGGTCGCCGGCAGGTCCGCATATCCCACGTCCGCGGCCAGTTCAGCGACCGTCTGCGGTCGTACGCCACCATCCAGATGGTCGTGGAGCAAGACCTTCGGGACCGCTCGGATCGACTCCTCGTCGAGTGCGCTCTGCATGAACCGAACGCTATCGCCCGAGCACGAATGCCAACGCCAGCCGTCGGCCGGCTGGACGGGGCTCGAGCCTTGTCGAGGCAACCGCCACGGCGCATGCTCGTCCGGGTGGAACCGAGGCTGCTGTCCGTGGACGTTGCCGGGCTGAGGATCGCCTATCGGCGCGAGGGACACGGCGAACCCCTGCTGCTGATCCATGGGGGCTTCAGCGACAGCCGGGAATGGCGCCACCAATTGAGTGGCCTGTCCAACGACTTCGACGTCATCGCGGTGGACTGTGCCGGCTGCGGCGGATCCGCAGATCCGCCAGAGGGATTCACACTGCGGGACTACGCAGACACCCTCGCCGGCTTCCTGGCTGCTCTCGGCGTGGATCATCCGCACGTCGGCGGACTGTCGTTCGGGTCGATGTACGCGTTGGTGTTCTACCGCCACCACCCGCGGGTTCCCCGCAGCCTGATCCTGGCAGGCGCCTACGCCGGGTGGGCCGGGTCGCTGACACAGGCAGAAGTCGCGCGACGCAAGCAGTGGGTCCTCGACATCATCGACCGGCCGGTGGACGAGTGGGGCCCTGACTTCCTGGCGACCGTGTACCGGGACCCGATGCCTCCAGGCGTTGTCGAGGAAGCAATGGAGATCCTGCGCGACCTACGTCCCGATGGCTTCCGCCCGGTCACGGAAGCTTTTTTCGACGCCGATCTGCGCGACGTCCTGCCACAGATCACCGTCCCGACCCTGCTGCTGTCCGGCGAGCGGGACGAGCGTTCACCGCTGCACGTCGCGAACGACCTACGCGCGCAGATCGGCGGTTCACGTCTGGTTGTGGTGCCAGGGACTGGGCATGGAATCAACGTCGAGGCGCCGGAGGAGTTCAACGCCGCAGTACGCGAATTCCTGTCCGGGTTGTGAGGAGTCACGCCGATGCAACTACCCGGTGCAGGCTTGGTGGGGTTTCGAGTCAGCCGTCCGCGCGGTCGCGCCAGCGGAAGACCAGGACACAAAGGACCATCCCGACGAAGGTCCAGGCACCGAGCACCAGAGCGACCCTGCCCAGTTCGAAGGAACCGGCGGCTTCCTGAGCCGCGAAGGAGTCCGGCAGGAAGGCGGCCCGCATCCCCTGCGTCAGCCACTTGAGCGGGAAGATCGCGGCGAAGTTCTGCATCCATTCAGGCAGGTCGGTGAACACGAAGAAGACGCCCGAGGTGAACTGCAGGACCAGGGCGATCGGCGTGACGATGGCCGGTGCGGACTTGCCGTTCTTGATCGCGCTGGAGAACGCGATGCCGAGCAACGAGCAGGCGGCAAGGCCCAACAGGGTGACCCACACCAGGGTCGCCCACTTGGCAGCGGTCGACGGCAGGTCGACGCCGTACACGGCCACCCCGACCACGAACAGCAGGGCAATCGTGGCCACGCCGACCACGATGACCTGCACGATCTTGCCGACGAAGTAGGCGGACTTCGGCATCGGTGTCCCGGACAGCCGTTTGAGGCGGCCTTCACTGCGTTCGATCGCGATGGTGATCGCGAGGTTCTGGAAGCCCGAAGCCAAGACTCCCGAGGCAACCATTCCGGCCATGAAGTACTGCACGAAGGTCAGCCCGGGCGCGAGCTCGAAGTTGAGCACGGCACCGAAGATCAGCAACAGCAGGGACGGGAAGATCAGGGTGAAGACAAGAGCTTCCTTCTGTCGGAAGAACTCGAGTATCTCGACTCGGGAGCGCGCGACGTACACCTGACCTGCCGGCGGTAGCTCCGGACGGGCGTCGGTCTTCGCAGTCACGGCTCCGGGTGTCATGGCACTCACGCTGGTTGTCCGATCATCTGTAGGTAGATGTCCTCGAGGCTCGGGCGCTGCACGGCCAGTTCGGGGATCTCCCCGCCCAGCCGCTGGCTCAGCGCATGGACGACGGCTGTCGGCGTGGCCGTGGTCTGTTCGCGACGTTGCCCGTCCTCGACCCAGTGCACTCGTGCCGGCGCAAGGTGACGTCCGCCGAGTTCAGCCGGAATGCCGACCTCGACGAGGGTGCCCGCGGCGATCACACCCACCCGGTCGGCCAGGGCCTCGGCCTCATCGAGGTAGTGCGTCGTCAGGAGCATCGTCGTACCCAGCTCTCGCAGCTGCCTGATCAGCTCCCAGAACTGTCGCCGGGCCTCGGGATCGAACCCGGTCGTGGGCTCGTCCAGAAACAGCAGCCGCGGTCGCCCGACGATGCCCAATGCCACGTCCAGCCGGCGCTGCTGCCCACCTGACAGTGAGCTGGCCCGAGCCTTGAGCTTGTCGGTCAACCCGACCAGGCCGATCACTTCCTCGACGGGACGCGGATCGGCGAAGTAGGCGGCTTGTACGCGCACTGTTTCGGCCACCGTGAGTTCGCTGTCGCCGCCCTTGCTCTGCAAGACGATGCCGATCCGGGATTTCCATCGGGCGTCGGCCTTGGCCGGATCGACGCCGAGAACGCTGACCTCCCCGGCATCGCGTCGGCGGTAGCCCTCCAGAATCTCGACGGTCGTGGTCTTGCCGGCGCCATTGGGACCGAGCAGCGCGAAGATCTCGCCGCGCACGATGTCCAGATCGAGGCTGGCGACCGCCACATGAGCGCCGTAGGTCTTTCGCAGCCCGCGCACGCTGATTGCGACATCGACCTGAGCCGGTGCTGCAGGGATCTGCTGATCGACGTGCGGTGAATCCGTTGTCATGCGATCAAGCCTCCCGTACGGAGCGAGCCGCCCCTAGGCCCGGGTGGCTGGTTGCGGGTCCGTCGTTCCGTGGACGCCGGGGACCACGCCACTGCTGTCGCAGCAGTGCAGAGATCTCGCCGGGTGTGGCGCCTGCAGACCTACGACATCAGGCCGACGCGATGCGATCCACGATCAGCGGCAGCAGTTCGTGGCCGGTGTCGACCCCGATGGCGTCCTCGAGCGCTTCGAGTGCCCGCGGGATTCGCTCGGGGTCGTCGGTGTGCAGCTCCAGCAGCGGCTGCCCTTCGCGAACCTGGTCGCCTACACCGGCGTGCCAAGTGACACCGGCCGTCGCTGAGACCGGATCCTGCTTACGGGCTCGGCCGGCCCCCAATCGCCAGGCGGCCACGCCCACACCGTAGGCATCCAGCCGGGTCAGCCGACCGGTCGCAGGCGCGGGTAGGACATGGTGCTCCCGGGCCACTGGGAGCGCGGCGTCCGGATCGCCGCCCTGAGCGCTGATCATCGCCTTCCAGGTGTCCATCGCCCTGCCGCTGGCCAGCACCGCCGCCGGGTCGGCGTCGGTGACGCCTGCTCCGTCCAGCATCTCCTGCGCCAGGCGCACCGTCAGCTCGACGACGTCCGCTGGCCCGCCGCCAGCCAGGACCTCCACCGCTTCCGCCACCTCGACCGCGTTGCCGGCCGAGCGGCCCAGCGGCCGGTCCATGGCCGTGACCAGCGCGACCGTACGTACGTCGGCCTCCGTGCCGATGCCGACCATTGTGCGAGCGAGTTCGGTCGCATCCTCGACGGTCTTCATGAATGCACCGGATCCGACCTTGACGTCGAGGACCAGTGCTCCGGCGCCCTCGGCGATCTTCTTGCTCATGATCGAACTGGCGATCAGCGGGATCGATTCGACCGTCCCCGTGACGTCCCGGAGCGCGTACAGCTTCTTGTCCGCCGGTGCCAACGTCTCCCCCGCGGCGCAGACCACCGCACCGACCGAGCGCAGCTGAGCGAGATAGTCGGCGTGGCTCACATCGGCGCGCCAGCCGAGGATCGACTCGAGCTTGTCCAGAGTCCCGCCGGTGTGGCCCAGCCCGCGGCCGGACAGCTGCGGTACGGCGACCCCGCAGGCAGCCACCAACGGGGCGAGCGGCAAGGTGATCTTGTCGCCCACCCCGCCGGTCGAGTGTTTGTCGGCCGTCGGCCGCCCGAGATCTCCCAACGCCATCCGCTCCCCGGAGTCGATCATCGCTGATGTCCACCGGGCGAGCTCGGAGGTCGGCATGCCGCGGAAGACGATCGCCATCAGCAGCGCCGCCATCTGCTCGTCGCCGACCGCGCCCCTGGTGTAGGCATCGATCACCCAGTCCACCTGCTCGTCGGTCAGGGTGTGCCCGTCCCGCTTGGCCCGGATGACGTCGATGGCATCCATTCGTCAGGTTCCCGATCCCGGGACGTTATGCGCATAACGTCCCGAAATCGGGCCGGGATTCGGGACGTTATGCGCATAACGTGCTGAAGGAGAGTGCGGCGTGGGACAGATCACGATTTATCCGGATGCTCAGAGGAGGCACGGTTGGCGGCGGCGGCGAGCAGGTCGTCGGGGCCGAATGCGTCGGGCAGCACGTCGGTCATCGGCACAACGCCCCGTTCCGTCATGACCAGCAGTTCCGCTCCGCCCTGCTCCCAGAGCAACTGGCGGCATCGACCGCAGGGCATCAGCGGCTGTCCATCCCCACCGACGCACGCCAAAGCCACCAGCCGCCCACCGCCGCTGGCGTGCAGCGCACTGACCAGGCCGCACTCGGCACACAGTCCCAGCCCGTACGACGCATTCTCGACATTGCAGCCGGACACGATCCGGCCGTCGTCGACCAGAGCCGCGGCACCGACCGGGAAGTTCGAGTACGGCGCGTACGCATGGCCCATCGCCACCACCGCGGCGGCAGTCAGTGCAGCCCAATCCACTTCGGCCCCGGTCACCGCTATCCGGCCTCGCCTCGTCTGTAGATCACCCCGTCGGCCGCGGGCATTCGTAGCCGTTGGGAGGCAAGGGCGAGGACGAGCAGTGTCGCGACGTAGGGCGTCATGCCGGTGAAGTCCGCAGGGACGACGTCAGTGAGCAGGAACCAGATCAGGATCAGCGCAGCGAACCCGCCGGTGATGATGGGCCGGATCGGCGGCTGGTTCCGATAGATCTGCCAGGCCGCGATGATCACCATCAGGAACACCAGCACAAGCAGGAGAGCGTGTACCGACGTACCGCCACTGCGCAGCCGCAGCGCATCGGTGTAGCCGAACAGGCCCGCGCCGGCGGCCAATCCGCCCGGGCGCCAGTTGCCGAAGATCATCGCAGCAAGCCCGATGAAGCCGCGACCACCGGTCTGCCCGTCCCGGTAGGAACTCGAGGCCACGATCGCGAGAAAGGCCCCGCCGAGCCCGGCCATGCCGCCGGAGACCAGGACGGCGATGTACTTGTACTTGTAGACGTTCACCCCGAGCGTCTCGGCAGCCGCCGGGTTCTCCCCGCAGGACCGCAGCCGCAGGCCGAACGCGGTGCGCCACAGCACGACATACGTCCCGATGATCAACAACACGGCGATGATCGTGAGCACCGACACGTTGTTGGTCAGCGCACGCAGCAGCGCTGCGACGTCGGAGACGAAGAACCACTGTTTGTCCGCGATCGTGCCGAGGCCGTCAGCAACTCCAGGCACAGTGAGCGCCGGCAGATCCGGTACTGCCGGCGATTGCGTGGATCCGCCACCTTGTACGCCTTCGAACGCCACGGCGGCCAGGTACTGCGTGGCACCGAGACCGAGGATGTTGATCGCTACCCCGGAGACGATGTGGTCCACCCCGAAGGTCACGGTGGCGACAGCATGGATCAATCCACCGACGGCACCGAGCAGCACTCCGGCTAGCACCCCCGCCCAGGCCCCCCACTGGTAGCCGGCCCAGCCCGCTCCGAAGGTTCCCAGGATCAGCATTCCCTCGAGGCCGATGTTGACGACCCCGGCCCGCTCGGCCCACAGCCCGCCCAGTCCCGCCATCGCGATGGGAACGGCCAGGCCGATCGTGGCGCTCAGGGTGCCGGCCGAGTCGATGTCGTTGGCGCCGGTGATTACCCGTACCAGCGACAGCAGGAAGAGCAACCCGGCGATCCCGAGCAGCACTCTGGGCAGCATCCGGCGTCGCCGCTTGGACTCGGCCGGCTCGCGCTCGGTGCCGACCCGAACATCGGAGACGGTCATGCCGAGGTCCTCTCCGGCGTGCGCGGTTGTGCCCCGCCGGGGCCGCCCGAGACGGAAATCGCGTTCCCGGCTGCCAACGCCTTGGCGACCCGTTGCTGCTCGTCTCGCACGCGATAGCGGCGTACCAACTCGTAGGAGATGACGACCGCCAGGACGATGACCCCCCGCATGATTGTGATGATCTCCGGTGACACATCGGCGATGATCTGCAATGGGTTGGCGGCCACCTCGAGGTAGGCGAACAACAGCGCCCCGAACGCAACCCCGATCGGATGATTGCGGCCCAGCAGCGCCACCGCGATCCCGGTGAACCCGAGACCACCCGGAAAGGTCAGGCCGTAGGAGTACGCGTCACCGAAGACCAACGGAAGACCGACCAGGCCGGCCATCCCGCCGGAGAGCAGCATCGAGATGATGACCATCCGTTTCACATCGATCCCGCTGGCCACCGCGGCACCCTGAGAACGTCCGGTGGCCCGCAAGCGGAAGCCGAACCGGGTGCGGTTGAGCACGACCCAGTACGCGATGCCGGCCAGGACCGCTAGGACGATGAGGCTGTTCACCGGTTCGGTGGACCCGGGGATCAGATCGATTCCGGGCGCGCGTGAGCTTTCGGCGATGACCGGCGTCGTGATGTCGTTGCCCCGTGCCTCGCCGAACTGGCGCAGCAAGAACGCGACCAGGCCGGTGGCTATCGCGTTCAGCATGATCGTGGAGATGACTTCGTTGACGCCCCGCTTGACCTTGAGGTAACCGGCGATACCCGCCCACAGGCCGCCGGTGATCCCGGCCACGATGACGGCCAGCAGGATGGACAGGGGGAAGGGCAGACTGATGTTGCCGGCGACCATTGCGGCGGCGAAGGCCGCCACCCGGTACTGCCCGTCGACGCCGATGTTGAACAGGTTCATTCGGAAGCCGATGGCCACCGCCAGCGCCGACAGGTAGTAGATCGTCCCCAGGTTGAGGATCTGGGCGATGCTGCGTGGCCGCAGACCGACCTCGAGCACCGTCTGCCAGGTCAGCCCGAACGGGTCGCCGGTCGCCACCAGGATCAGGCTGGTGACGACGATCGAGCACGTGATCGCAAGGATTGGCGCAGCGAGGCTGATCATCGCCGCACGAATGCGCCCGTTCACCGACCTGCCTCCGTCCCGGTCGAGGGTTTGTCGTCCGACGGTGTCGGCGAGGAAGGCCCCGCTCCGGTCATCGCCGAGCCGAGTTGCTGCGGCGTCACCTCGGAGGGATCGAACTCACCGATCAGCCGGCCACGCAGGATCACCATCAACCGATCCGAGAGGCCGATCAATTCGTCCAGGTCAGCGCTGATCAGCAGGGTGGCCAACCCCATTCGCCGGGCGTTGCGGATGTGGTCCCAGATCGCCGCCTGCGCGCCGACATCCACCCCGCGGGTGGGATGCGAGGCGATCAACAGGATCGGCTTTCCGCTCATCTCGCGGCCGACGATCAGCTTCTGCTGATTGCCCCCCGACAACGCCGAGGCCAGAACGTCGATTCCGGGGGTACGGACGTCGTACTCCTCGATGATTCGGGTGGTGTCCTTGCGAGCGCCCTGCCGATCGACCCAGGGCCCCTTCATGTTCGGCGGGCCGGTGTCGTGGCCGAGGATCCGGTTCTCCCACAGCGGTGCCTCCAGTAACAGCCCGTGCCGCTGCCGGTCCTCGGGAATGTAACCGATCCCGGCCTCACGGCGGCGGGCGGTGGACCACTTGGTCACGTCGGTCTCGCCCAGGGTGACCCGACCGCTCGAAGCAGTCCGGATGCCCATGACGGTCTCGACCAGATCGGCCTGCCCGTTGCCCTCCACCCCGGCGATGCCCAGGACCTCGCCGCGGTGGATGTCGAAGCTGATATCGGTGAGCAGTCGTCGTTCACCGGAGCCGGCCAGGTTCAGGTCCGCCACGCTCAGGCAGACCTGGTCGGTGACCGTCGAATCGCGGGTCTCGGGGGTCGGCAGTTCGCTTCCGACCACGAGTTCGGCCAGCTCGCGGGCCGAGGTCTGCTTCGGGTCGACGGTGGCCACAGTGCTGCCCCGGCGGATCACGGTGATCTCGTCGGCGACCGAGAGGACCTCGTCGAGCTTGTGCGAGATGAAGATGACCGTCAGTCCCTCGCTCTTGAGCTCGCGCAGGTTGTCGAAGAGCTCGTCGACCTCCTGGGGCACGAGGACGGCGGTCGGCTCATCGAGGATCAGGATGCGGGCGCCGCGGTAGAGGACCTTGGCGATCTCGACCCGTTGGCGGTCGCCGACGCCGAGCTCTTCGACCAGGATGTCGGGATCCAGGTCGAGTCCGTAGGAGGCCGAGAGCTCCCGGATCCGTTTTCTGGCCGCATCCCCGATGCCGTGCAGCTTCTCCGCACCCAGGACGACGTTCTCCAGCACGGTCAGATTGTCGGCGAGCATGAAGTGTTGGAACACCATCCCGACGCCGCGATCGATCGCGTCGAGGGGTGAGTGCAACACGGCTGGCTTGCCCTCGATCTCGATGGTGCCCTCGTCCGGACGCTGCACGCCGTAGAGGATCTTCATCAGCGTGGACTTGCCGGCGCCGTTCTCACCGACGATGGCGTGCACACCACCACGAGTCACGGTGATGTTGACATCGCTGTTGGCCACCACGCCGGGAAAGCGTTTGGTGATACCGGTCACCCGCACGGCGATGGTCTCTGTCGGGGCCTGACTGACGTCGGTGCTGATCCGGCACGCTCCTCAGGTTCTACTGCGCTCAATGTGCGACTCAGGACCCCACAACAACGTGCTACGTCGTCCAGGTAGGGCTCACCGAACCGCAACTAGGGGCAACGAGCAAGAGCCCAGGAGACGCAGTGCGTCCCCTGGGCCCAAGCCGCCCTGACTAGCCTCGCATCACGGCGTTGTCGGGACCTCGATGTCCCCGTCGATGATCATCTGCTTGAACTCGTCGACCTGCGCGACGATGTCGTCGATCTGTCCGCCGGTGGTGGAGTAGCCCACCCCGTCGTTGGCCAGGTCGAAGACTTGCTCGCCGGACTCGACGTTGCCGTCGATGAACGCAGTCAGGAAGTCAAAGATCGCGACATCAATATTCTTCAACATGGAGCTGATGATGACATCGGCCACCGCCGCGTAGGCTTCCTGGCTTGCCTGGTCAGCGTCCACCCCGATAGCCAGGGTCCCCGCCGCCTGCGCTGCCTCGAACACGCCGCCACCGGAGCCGCCAGCGGCGGCGAAGATGACATCGGCACCGTTCTGGTACAGGCCCTCAGCCGCGGCCTCGCCCCTTTCCGGGTCATTGAACCCGCCGAAGTCCGGCGGCTGGGTCAGGTACTGGGTCTGCACCGTGATCGCCGGGTCGACCGCCGCGACACCGGCAGCGAAACCGGCCTCGAACTTCTCGATCAGCGGCACCTGGACGCCGCCGACGAAACCGACGTTCTTCGTCGTTGACTTCAGTGCTGCGATCACGCCGACCAGGAACGAACCCTGCTCCTCGGCGAAGAGCAGATTGGTGACGTTGTCGGCGACCGGTTCGGCCGAGTCAATGATCGCGAACTGAGTGTCCGGGAACTCCTCGGCCACGATCGCCAGCGAGGCGGCGTAGACGAAGCCGACCGCGATGACCGGGTTGTTACCGTTCTCGGCGAACAGCCGCAGGCGCTCCTCGCGTGCCGCCTCATCGTCGCTGGTGCTGGCTTCGGCCTCGTCGAGGCTGAGCCCGAACTCGTCGACGGCCCGGTCCAGCCCAACCGCTGCCGAGTCATTGAACGACTGATCGCCTCGCCCAGTGACGTCGTAAGCGACTCCGACGTTGATCTCGCTGCCAGCGTCAGTGCCGCCACCGCCACCGCTGTCACCGCCACCACTGTCTCCGCCGCCACCGTCATCGCCACCACCACATCCGGCAAGCACAAGAGCGCCTGCCAGGAGCGCCGCCAGGGCCGTCATACGTCGCTGTACGCGCAACGCGTTCTCCTCTCATATGTACCGGCTCCGAGGTCTCGGGGCAGGCATTCCGGCCACCGTAGTCGCCTGCCTTACACCGCGGGCACCCCACAGGTCCTCCGAGACACATTCGTTGTGGGCTGTTTCGCCTTGTGCACGTGACTCGCGGGTCTCATCCAGGGTCCTGAGCCGCTGCGACGGTAATCTCCCGGCCGTGCGGCGCTGCGTCGCGGCCGGTGCGGTATGCCTTGCGATGGTCGCCTTCCTTGGATGGCCGGGGATAGTTTGGGCAGATTCCCCTAGGCCGACGGCCAACCCGGCGGGGGCCAGCCCGACCGTTCCCGACCCGGTCGGCCCCCCGGTCGGCAGCGCTCCGGATGGTGACACCGTCGGTGGGAAGGACCTCGCCTCGCGGGGACTTGTCCTACCCCCGGACGCCCCGCCGCTGCCCGCCGACATCACCGCGCGCGGTTGGGTCGTCGCCGATGCGAGCAGCGGCGCGATATTGGCTGCCAACGACGCCCACGGGCGGTACTACCCGGCCAGCACCTTGAAGCTGCTCACGTTGTTGTCGCTCTACCCGCGGCTGGACCCGGCGCAGGTCGTGACCGCCACCGTGCAGGACGAGCAGATCGAAGGCAGCCGGGTCGGCCTGATCAACGGTGGTCAGTACGACGTGGCGACGTTGTGGCTGGCGCTGATGCTGCAGTCCGGCAACGACGCCGCCAACGCTTTGTCTCGTACGGCCGGGGGACTGGAACCCACGCTCGAGGCCATGTACCGGACCGCAGATCGGCTGCAGGCCTACGACACCTCGCCGGGCGGCCCGAGCGGACTGGACGTCGACGGCCAACGGTCCTCGGCCTACGACCTCACCCTGATGATGACCGCAGCTGTCGCCGACCCACAGTTGTTGGCGGTCATGGCCACAGCCAGTGCCCAGATCCCCGCCGTACCCGGAATGGACGAGGGCTTCGAGATCCAGAATCAGAACCAGCTGCTGCTCAACTATCCAGGAACCCTGGCCGGCAAGACCGGGTTCACCGACGCGGCCAGGTACACCTTCGTCGGCGCCGCCGAGCGCGACGGGCGTCAACTGGTCGTCAGCCTGATGCTGGCCGAACAGGTACCGATTCCGACCTGGGAGCAGGCGGCGCGCCTGCTGGACTGGGGATTCGCGCTGCCGGCCGGCACGCCGTCGGTGGGAGACCTGGTTGCACCGCTGCCGGCTGGCGCGCCGTCCCCGACCGGCCCCGAGACTGCACCCGCCCTGCCCGGAGCCCCGGTTTCTGCCCGAACCGAACCCGGAGCCGACGACCTCGCGCTGCTGCCGCTGCTGGCCCTGGCGACCGGCAGCATCGGAATTGCGCTAGGCACGTTCGTCTGGAGCAGACGGCCTCCGGTCAGCCGTCGCACGCCCGGTGGTAGCGGTGCCAACCGTGCTCCGGTACGCCAACGGCCTCGGGATCCGATCTCCTGACCGCCCCTGACTGCTCCCTGCGCCCTGACTGATCTCTGCGCCACCAGCGACGCAGGATCGCCGGGCCAACTGCGCCGGCGACCACACCGGTTGCGACCAACCCTGCCGCCACAGCAGTCGGCGAGATGGCTGGCTCGGGGTCGGGCACGCGTTGGGTCGGCTCGATCGAGGGGGCGGCGGCCGGCTGCGCCAGCGAGTTCTCCAGGGCGGGGCCCAGACCCAGTCGGGCGAACCGCGGCAGGGTCGCGGTCCACGCGACGCAGAAGAGCAGGAACCGGCAGGCCAGATAGATGAACAGCAGAATTCCGACCACGCTGCCGAAGACCCCGGCAGAGACGCTGTTCGAGACCAAGGACAGGTAGAAGCCGCCGACCAGTTTGAGGATCTCGAAGCCGACCGCAGCCAGCACCGCCCCTGGCAGGACCGAACGGAACGTGATGTCGTGTCCGGACAGGCTGCCGAGAAGCCAGGCGAATACCAGCGTGCTGCCCCCGATGGCCAAGACGATGGCCGCCGCTCCGGTGATCAGCGTGATGCCCGGCACCTCAGAAAGACCAGCCAATCCGACGAGATAGGAGGCGGCCGCCGTACCCACTGCCGTGATCACCAGCGACGCGACCAGTCCGCCGCCCAGCCCGACCAGCGTGAGCAGGTCTCGGGCGTTGTCCTTGAGAAAGCTCCCTGCCTCGGGCTTTCCCTGCCACAGGGTCTGGAACGCCAATCGCAGCTTGTTGATCCAGCGGAGCCCGGCATAGATCAGGCCGAGCAACCCGACGATGCCGACGGCATTTCGGGACTCGATGGCTGCGTTCAGCGCCTCGACCAGCTGGTCCCCGGCCGCGCCGGGAATGTATTCCACGATCTGGGCGATCACATCCGCGAGCAGCTCCGGCCGGTCGGTCAGCACGAATCCGAAGACTGATGCAGCAAGAAGCAGCAGCGGGAACAGTGCCAGGAAACCGAAGTAGGTGATGCTTCCGGCCAAGACGTCCGCGTTGCGCTCGGTGTAGAGAGTGATGGCGCGGATCACGTGGTCGAGCCAGCCGTACCGTGCGCGAAGTCGATCAAGGCGATTCGGTTCGCGCGAAGCGGGGGGGTGCAGTGGTGCTGGTCGACCCAGCGACTCAGCCACCGGCGACACCCTGCAATGGGTACCGCGTTACCGGCACCCATCGACCGGATGGATCCTGCTCGAACGCGCAGAACGCGTCGACCTGGATCCGTTCGTCGACGTCCACGAGCCCGTCGTAGGCGAGGTCGAGCATGTCCGGCGGTACGTCGTGGGCGATCGTGACGTGCGGGTGGTACGGAAAGCTCAGCGGCCGACTCAACTGGCCCGATCGGATGTCCTCGGACAGCAGCTCACATGCCGAGATGCCGTCGGCCACGGTGACGAAAACCACCTGTGACACCGGGCGGAAGGATCCGGTTCCGGCCAGGTGCAGCTGGAACGGTGCATGTCGGGAAGCAACCGCGCCGAGGTGCTCGTGAACATCCTGGGGCACCACCGCCCCGAAATCGGTGGGCGGAAGCAACGTGACGTGCGGCGGGATCAGGTGTGCCAGCGGGTCGCCGACCTTGACCCGCCACTCGGTCAGCAGCGTGCACAGTGGGTCGGGAACCGGGATCGCTATGCCCAGGACGGTAGGCGGCGGCCCAGTCGGTGCGCCCGGTTCGGGGCTCATCGGGCGGAATCAGACATGTTGGGCAGCAACCCGATCCGTTCCTCGGCCACAGCCAGGGTCGCCTCGGCTACCGCGCCGGCCCGGTCGGCCCCGGCTGCCAGGATCCGATCCACCTCGGCCGGGTCGTCGAGCAGCTCTCGCGTACGCACCCGGATCGGGCCGACAACGGCCTCGACAGCATCGGCCACGTCAGCCTTGAGCTGTCCGTATCCGGCTCCGGCGTACTGCTCCTCGAGCTTGTCCAGGGCGGTGTCGGTGAGCGCGGACAGGATAACAAGGAGATTTGACACGCCTGGCTTGTTCTCCGGGTCGTGAGTGATCTCCCGACCGGTGTCGGTGACCGCACTCCTGATCTTCTTGGAGTTGACCGCGGGGTCGTCCAACAGCTCGAGGATGCCCGCCGCGCTCGACGCACTCTTGCTCATTTTCCCGGCGGGATCGGACAGGTCCGCGATCCGCGCAGTCTCCTTGACGATGTAGGGCTCAGGCACGGTGAAGGTCTGTCCCAGTCGGCCGTTGAACCGCTGGGCGAGGTCGCGCGTGAGCTCGAGGTGCTGCCGCTGATCCTCGCCCACCGGTACGGCATCTGCGTGGTAGAGCAGGATGTCGGCTGCCTGGAGCACCGGATAGCTGAACAAACCGACCGTCACCCGGTCTCCATCGGTTGACTTGACCGACTTTTCTTTGAACTGCACCATGCGCCCGGCCTCGCCGTACCCGGTCATGCACTGCAGCAGCCACGCCAGCTGGGTATGGGCGCGCACGTGACTCTGCACGAACAACGTGCTGCGTTCCGGATCGACACCCATCGCCAGTAACTGGGCGGTGCTCGTACGGGTCCGGTGCCGCAACGCCTCGGGATCGGGCTCGACGGTGAGCGCGTGCAGGTCCACGACGCAGTAGAAGGCGTCATGGCTTTCCTGCAGCGCGACCCAGTGCCGCAGAGCGCCCAAGTAGTTGCCGAGGTGAAAGGAGTCGGCTGTCGGCTGGATACCGGACAACACCCTGGAGCGCGGCATCCCGCCATCCTTGCAACACCTCAGGACGCAACGAAAGCGAGGGTTCAGCCTCGCGATGCCTCCCACGCGGCAACGGCGGAAATGAAGGCGTCGTTCTCCTGCGGCTGACCGATGGTGACCCGGGCACCGTCGCCGGCGAAGGGCCGCACGATGACTCCACGTGCCTCGCAGAAACTGGCGAACCCCAGCGCGTCTTCACCCAGCGGCAGCCAGACGAAGTTGGCCTGGCTGACCGGAGCCGGATCGCCGAGATCGGCCAGGGCGGCGCTGACCCGCTCCCGTTCCGATACCACCGCCGCGCAGCGCTCGCGCATCTCCTGCTCGGCGGACAGTGATGCGAGTGCGGCAACCTGGGCCAGGGTCGAGACGCTGAACGGAACGTAGGTCTTGCGTACCGCCGTGGCGATCGCCGGGTCCTGCGACAGCAGGTACCCGACCCGCAGGCCGGCCAGACCGTAGGCCTTGGAGAAGGTCCGAAGCACACACACGTTGGGCCGCCCGCGCATCAGCTCACGCCCGTCCGGGACGTCCGGGTCGGTGACGAACTCCCGATACGCCTCGTCGATCACGACCAGCGTGTCCGTGCCGATGGCATCCAGCAGGCGCTGCATCGCCACGGTGCCCAGCGCCGTACCGGTGGGATTGTTCGGGTTGCAGATGAACACCACTCTGGTGGCGTCGGTGATGGCCGCTGCCATGGCTTCCGGATCATGGGTCTGCTCGCGCAGGGGTACGGGCACCAAGGTGGCTCCGGCCACGGCCACCAAGAGCGGGTAGGCCTCGAAAGACCGCCAGGCGCACACGACTTCATCGCCGGGGCCGGAATAGGACTGCAGCAACTGCTGACACAGGCTCACCGACCCACAACCGACCGCGATGGACTCGACCGGAAGTTCGAACCGCTCGGCGAGTGCGGCGGTCAGGGCAACGGATGCATTGTCGGGATAGCGGTTGACGACGCACGCTGCTTCGGCGATCGCGGCAACGACGCTGGGCAGCGGCGGGTAGGCGATCTCGTTGCTGGCCAGCTTGATCGCCTCGGGAAGCCCCAATTCACGGGCCAGATCCGCGGCGCTGCGGCCGGGTTTATAGGCCGCGAGTTCGGCGATGGCAGGCCGTACCGGTACCGACACAGTTTGGGATCCGCCTCCTCGTGCTGGTCGCGTCGTGTCGCCTGCAGCCCGGCAGGCTGACCGCAGTGTTCGCCTAGGCTGCCGGGCGTGAAGGTTCTGGTTGCCGGTGGTGCCGGCTACATCGGCAGCGTAGTCACGGCCGCGTTGGTGCAAGCCGGCCACGAGGCGGTGGTCCTGGACGACCTGTCCACCGGCCACCGGGACGCGGTTCCGGACGGCGTGCGCCTCGTCGAGTCGTCCCTGTCGGACGTGAGCAAGGTCCTGACCCGGGATGCGGGATTCGACGCGGTCATCCATCTCGCGGCAAAGAGCCTGGTCGGTGAATCCGAGCAACGACCGGAGCTGTACTGGCGGGAGAACGTCGGCGGAGCGATGGACCTGCTCGATGCGATGCGAGCAGCCGACGTACGCCGGATCGTGTTCTCCTCCTCGTCGGCGACGTACGGCAATCCAGAGGTGGTACCGATCGAGGAGGATGCCCGTACCGAGCCGACCAGCGTCTATGGCGCGACGAAGCTGACGATCGACCACATGCTCACCGGCGAGGCTCGGGTGCACGGTCTGGCCGCGGTCAGCCTGCGCTACTTCAACGCCGCCGGGGCCGCGTACGGGCTCGGCGAACGGCACGCGACCGAGACGCACCTGATCCCGATCGCGCTGCAGGTGGTCACCGGAGCCCGGGAAAAGCTGTCGGTGTACGGCACGGACTATCCGACCCCGGACGGCACCTGCATCCGGGACTACATACACGTGGCCGACCTGGCCGCCGCGCACCTTTTGACGCTGGAGGTGGTCCAGCCCGGTGAGCACCGGATCTACAACCTCGGCAGTGGCAGCGGCTACTCGGTCCGTGACGTGGTCGCGGCCGTGCGCGAGGTCACCGGACATCCGGTGCCGGTCGAGGACGGCCCCCGCCGCCCCGGTGATCCGGCCAAGCTGGTGGCCAGCAGCGCCCGGATCGCGCAGGACGTCGGCTGGGCGGCGCGGCACGGCCTGACCGACATGGTCAACGACGCCTACGAGGTACTGACGGCCCGACTACTCAACTGACCGACTCCTGCGCCGCGACGGAGTCCGGTTTCCCTTCGGATCGCTGCGCTGGCTCCTCGGCCGGCTCGGGCGCGACGCTCACGTGCAGCCGGGCGACCCGGCGACCGTCCATGGCCATCACCGTCAGCAGGTGGTCACCGGCCCGCACCTGGTCCCCGACGTCGGGGAGATGACCGAGTTCGGACAGGACATAGCCAGCGACGGTCTCGTACGGGCCGTCCGGCAGCTCCACGCCGGTCTCTTCGGCGAAGTCGTCGAGATTCAGCAGACCGTCGACGTCGACCTCGGATCCGGTCCGTCGACCGCTCTGCGGCTGCTCGTCGTATTCGTCCCGGATGTCGCCGATCACTTCCTCGATCAGGTCCTCGAGCGTGACGATGCCGTCGGTGCCGCCGTACTCGTCGGCCACGATCGCGAGGTGCTGTTGGTTGCGGCGCATCTCCGACAGCGCGACGAGCACCTTCTTCGATCCCGGCATGTGCAGGACGTCACGGGAAATGTCGCCGACCGTGGTGGCCCTGCCGCCCTTTTGGCTGGAACGCAGCAGGTCGCGTACATGCACGAAGCCCAGGACGTCGTCGGTATCACGCCCGATAACCGGGTACCTCGATCGGCTGGTGTCCGCCACCAGCTTTGCCGCCTTGCTCACTGTCATGGTCGATTCGAGGAACTCCACCTCCGTACGCGGGACCATGACTTCGCTGATCTGGCGTTCTCCGGCGTTGAACACGTCGTTGATCAGCCGGCGCTCGTCGCTGCCCAGGGCCTCGTGCGCGGCAACCAGGTCCCTGAGCTCCTCGGAACTGATCGATTCCCCGGAAGCCTTGGGGTCCCCGCCGAGCAGCCGTACAACGACGTCCGTGGACTTCGACAGCAGCCAGATCAACGGCCGGAAGATCGTGGCGACGCGGTCCACGGGCGTGGCAGCTATCTGGGCCACCTGCTCGGCCCGTTGCAGGGCAAGGCGTTTGGGTACCAACTCACCGAGCACCAGAGACACATAGCTGATCGCGATCGTGACCAGGACGAGAGCGAGTGCGGTCGCGAACCCCTCTGCCATCCCGAGGACGATCAGCCGCTCGGCCAGCGGCCCGGACAATGCGGCTGCACCGAAGGCTGCGGACAGGAAGCCGGCCAGTGTGACCCCGACCTGCAGCGCCGCGAGATAGCGGTTGGGATCGGCCACCAGGCGGGCGAGCCGTTTGCCACGACGGCCCCGCTCGGCCATGGATCGAACCTGGGACTCCCGAAGGGAGACGATGGCGATCTCGGCACCGGCGAAGGTCCCGCCCACCAGCACGAAGATCAGGATGAGACCGATGTTTGCCCAGACGCTGTCCATCTGCCGGTCAGCGCCTCGCCGGGTGGGTGCTGGTCGGCTCGAAGCTGCGGGGACCGAAGATATGCGGAGGGTCGTCCATCGCCATGAGGGTAGTCGAGCCGGAGTTACTGACGCCCGGCGCTGATGCGTCCAGTTGACTGGGATCACGACGGGCGCAGACCGAGGGAGAACGTGGTGCAGTCCAGAACGGCACGGTCTGAGACCGTTCGGGTACCGAACGGCGTGGACCTGCGGGTCCTGCGTTGGCCCGGCCAGGCTCCGGGCTTCGTCCTCGTCCATGGGCTGGCGTCGAATGCGCTGCTCTGGCAAGGGGTCTCGGAGGCGCTGTCCGGTCAACGGTGCGAGGACCGCGACAGCAATCCAAAGGAGGACCGCGGTCTTGGCGACGGGCACGCGGTCACCGCAATAGATCTACGGGGGCACGGGAATTCAGCCGTACCCGCATCCGGGTACGACACGGCGACCGCAGCCGCCGACGTGGCGGCGGTCATTTCGTCGCTGGATCTGGACCGACCTGTTGTCGCCGGGCAGTCCTGGGGCGGCAACGTCGTGGTCGAACTGGCGGCCACGGCGCCAGGTCTGGTCGGTGCCATCGCGCTTGTTGACGGCGGCTGGATCCGGCTGCGGGACACCCTTGCCAGCTGGGAGGAAGCGCTGCAGACGCTGACCCCGCCGGACATCGGTGACCGCTCCTGGTCGGAGATGTCGTCCAGAATGCGGACCGAGCATCCGGACTGGCTCCACTGGGCGATCGAGGCGAGCATGGCTAACCTGCGCGAATGTCCTAACGGGACCGTCCGCGCCAGGCTGGCCCGCGATCATCATCTGTCGATCCTGCGATCGATGTGGGACCACTCGATTCCCGATCGCTACGGGGCGGTGGACGTCCCCGCACTGCTGCTGCCTTCCGGACAGCGCTGGGGTCCCAAACTCGACGCCGTGAACCGGGCCGCCGCTGCCCTGTGCAGGTCTGAGGTCCGGTGGTACGAGGGTTGCGACCATGACCTGCACGCCCAGCATCCGAAGTCGCTCGCCGCGGATCTGTTGGCCCTTCGTGAGCGTGCGCAAGCTCCTGCACCGACGGCAGACCGGCCATGACCCGGGCCGGGCGATTGGTGATCATGGGATCCGGGGAGACCGCCCCAACCATGGTGAAACCGCATCGGATGCTGCTGGAATCGGTTCCGGCAGATTCAGCGGTGCTACTGGACACGCCGTACGGATTCCAGCAGAACGCCGACGACATCACCGCGAGGGCCCGGCACTACTTCAAGGCCAGCGTGGGACATGAGGTGAGCGCGGCTGGCTGGCGCAGCGCCGAGATCGACGGGCTGGCTCGGGAGCGCGCTCTCACCGCCGTACGGGCAGCGTGCTGGGTCTTCGCCGGTCCCGGCAGCCCGACGTACGCGCTGCGGGCGTGGCGGAACACTGCGCTGCCCGGGGTGCTGCGCGAAACCGTGTCGGGCGGCGGCACTCTGGTCTTTGCCAGCGCGGCCGCGTTGACACTGGGCTCGCACACCGTGCCGGTCTACGAGATCTACAAGGCCGGGATCGCCCCGTACTGGGAGCCGGGGCTCGATCTCGTCGCGGAGCTGACCGGGCTGCCGGCTGTCGTCATCCCGCGCTACGACAATGCTGAGGGCGGGCATTACGACACCCGGTTCTGCTATCTCGGCGAAGCACGGCTGGCCGCGCTCGAGACCGAACTCCCGGACGAGGCCCTCGTGCTCGGGGTGGACGAGCACACCGCGGTGGTCCTCGATGTCGGTGCAGGGACGGTACGGGTGCTTGGCAACGGAGCACTCACCATCCGCCGGCGGGGCCTGAGCACCGTCCATGCCAGCGGATCCGAAGTCAGGCTTGCCGACCTCGCGCTGGACCGAAATCTCACCTCTGGGTCGGGCCGTAGGACGCTCGACGCAGCTCACTTGGCCGGTTCGGGAGCGAACCCGCCCTTCGACACCGCCCAAAGCGCCGGTTCGGGAGCGAACCGGCCGCCAGTGTTGTGGTCTGGTTCGCCTTCCGTATCGCTGCGGGCGGCCGTTGACCAGTGCCGCAGCCGCTTCAGCTCGGCGATTCAGGGCCGCGACATCGACGCCGGCGTGGATGCCGTGTTGAACCTGGAGCAGGCGATCTCGGACTGGGCAGACGACACGTTGTCCTCCGCGGACGGCGAGCACGCGCACGGATTGCTACGCTCGATGGTCGTCGAACTCGGCGAACTCGCCAGTCTTGGGGCCGCCGATCCGGCCGATCTGATCCGCCCGTACGTCGACCTGTTGGTCACCCTGCGAGACCGGGCCAGGGCCGCGAAGGACTTTGCCGCCAGCGACGAGATCCGCGATTTCCTGACCTCCGCCGGAGTTCAGGTCCGCGACACCCCACAAGGGACGGCCTGGTCCCGCGCCTAACTGTTGTCGGGGTTCACCCGGCGGGTCTTCCAGCCGCGCTTGGCTGCTCTGCTTCGCCGTCGCCGGGCTCGTTCAGCATCCTGCGCGGCGCGAACCGTGGCTCTGTGTTCCTTGCGCAGGGCGTATTCGGCCTTGCGCTGTTCGGCTTGGACTGCGTTCTCGGAGCGAACCGGCCAGCGAAATGGCAGATCGGGGCTGACGCCGGGAAAGCGCGGGCCGTACCAGTCCGGATCCTTGCGCACGAGAGCCGACCGGTGGCTCAGGTGCAGGTCTTCATCGCCCAACCAGGCCGGCAGCGTTGCGGCTCGGGCAAGTTCGACTTGGGTACGGATGTGCTCGACCCCGATCGGCCGCAAGTCGGCGGCGATGGTGGCGGCGCAGGTGTCGCCGTGGCCCAGCTCGGTCCAGACCTTGCAACAGGTCAGGCCATAGCGGCCAAGTGCCTCCTCGTACCCCTTCCACATGAGCACGGCGGGATGCTGCGCCCAGCCGTACCCCGGCCAGGTCAAGGCGCGGACGACCTGGATCGTCTCGACCCGCTGCTTACCGAGCCGCTTCGGGTCCAGCGCGCGAGCGGACTGCTCGAAGTCGGCGTAGGGCAAGAAGGTCTGCACAGCACCCACCGTATTGCCGCCCTTTTCGCGATAACGGTGCGATTGGGCGGCCTGAGGCCGCCCTTATCGCGATATCTGCTGCATTGCAGCCCCGAAGGAGCACGTGGCGGCCTGTGGATACGCGCTGCAGTGACCTCCGCAATGCTCGACGCTGCTGACATGCGCTTATCCAGTCCGGTCCCAAGAGAATTGCGCGGTCAGCTCTTTCGCGGCCGCGATGCCATGGATTTGGGCCTGGTGACCCGGGGATTCCTCCGGGGTCCCGCATTCCGCCGGGTGGTTCACGGCGTCTATGTGGACGCTCGAGTGCCCATCGATCATGGACTCCGGGCAAGGGCCGCCCTTATGGTGCTTCCAACCGAGTCGGTTCTGACGGCGAATTCGGCGGCTTGGTGGTACGGCGTCCGGCTCGCCGGTCGTGATCAGTCGGTGACTGTCGCCCTCCCGCCGGACGTGCATATCGCCGGGCCACAGTTCGTCCGTCTTCATCGCACGCCGATCCTGCCGGAGGACATCACAGTGCGAGACGGGCTCCGAATTTCCCTGCCAAGCCGTACTGCTTGGGACCTGGCGACGCTGAACGATCTGACTTCGGCCGTGAAGTACGTCGACGCCCTCATGCACGATGGCTGGCTCACCGAGTCTGACCTCGATCGACGCCTGGCAACCGGTTCAGGACTCTGGCGGGTCAGGAAAGTGCGTACGGTCGCGCAGTGGACCGACGCCCGAAGTGAATCGCCTGCTGAGTCGGAGTTACGCATAGTCGTTCGGCAGTCGCGCCTTCCCGCTCCAGAGCTTCAGCACGAAGTACGCCGTCTGGGCAGACTGATCGCTCGGGTCGATTTCGCTTGGCCGGAGCATCGGCTAGCCCTGGAGTACGACGGTGCCGGCCACACTGACCTACGGAGCATGCGTTTGGATCGTCGCCGTCTCAATGCGTTGGTCGAGGCCGGCTGGACCGTCATCCACGCGACGGCTGCAGACCTGCGCCGGCCTGCGTCCCTGATCGCCCAATTGCGTGCGGCCCTGAGCACACCGCTAGCTGCCTGAGCCGGAGCCGACCAGATGAGCGCCTTTCTCGCGATAACTGCGCCTTTGGCAGGCGGAGACGAGCCCTTATCGCGAAAACGGTGGAAACGAAGGAGCGCGTCAGGCGAGTTTGGCCTGGAGGTTCTCGTCCAGCGCGGCGAGGAACTCCTCGGTGGTCAGGAACGCCTGATCGCGGCTGACCAGCAGCGCCAGGTCCTTGGTCATCTTTCCGCTCTCCACGGTCTCGATGCAGACCTGCTCGAGTGACTCGGCGAACCCGCTGACCTCCGGTGTCGAGTCGAGCTTCCCGCGGTGCTTGAGGCCCCCGGTCCAGGCGAAGATCGACGCGATGGGGTTCGTCGAGGTCGGCTTCCCGGCCTGGTGCTGGCGGAAGTGCCGGGTGACCGTCCCGTGTGCGGCCTCAGCCTCGACCGTAGCGCCGTCCGGCGTCATCAGCACCGACGTCATCAGGCCGAGCGAGCCGAAACCCTGCGCGACCGTGTCGGACTGCACGTCCCCGTCATAGTTCTTGCACGCCCAGACATAGCCGCCCTCCCACTTCATCGCCGCCGCGACCATGTCATCGATCAACCGGTGCTCGTAGGTCAACCCGGCGGCATCGAAGTCGGCCTGGAACTCTCGCTCGAAGACGTCGGCGAAGATGTCCTTGAACGCCCCGTCGTAGGCCTTGAGGATCGTGTTCTTCGTCGACAGGTACACCGGATAACCGCGCTGGAGCCCGTAGGAGAAGGACGCCCGCGCGAAGTCGGCGATCGATTCGTTGAAGTTGTACATCCCCATCACGACGCCGCCGGCCTCCGGCATCTGTACGACCTCATGCTCGATCAGCGCAGACCCGTCGGCCGGGGTGTAGGTGATCGTCACGGTGCCGGGGCCGGGGACCTTGAAGTTGGTCGACTTGTACTGGTCGCCGTGCGCGTGCCGGCCGATGATGATCGGCTTGGTCCAGCCCGGCACCAGCCGAGGGATGTTCGAGATGATGATCGGCTCCCGAAACACGACGCCGCCCAGGATGTTTCGGATGGTGCCGTTCGGCGAAACCCACATCTTCTTGAGGCCGAACTCTTTGACCCGGGCCTCGTCCGGGGTGATCGTCGCGCACTTGACGCCGACGCCTTGCTCCTTGATCGCCAGCGCGGCATCGACGGTGATCTGGTCGTCGGTGGCATCCCGGGACTCGATCCCGAGATCGAAGTACTGAAGGTCGATGTCCAGGTACGGGTGGATCAGCCGGTCCTTGATGAACTGCCAGATGATCCGGGTCATCTCATCGCCATCGAGTTCGACGACGGGGTTCTCGACCTTGACCTTGCTCATGCCTTGGGCTGCCCTTCTACGCGACGACGGCGGTACGGCGAGTCCTCCGCCGGGCTACATCTCGGCGACGTCGGCCTGCTTTGCTCGTACGGCCTCCGCGGCCTCCTTCAGTGCGGCCAACTCGGGATCGGTGAGCTCGGTCTCCACGACCCGGCGTACGCCGCTGCTGCCGATCTCGGCTTCGACGCCGAGATACACCCCGGCGATGCCGTACTCGCCGTCCACCCAGGCACAGACCGGCAGCACCGCCCCGGAGTCCTCGATCACCGCACGGGCCATCCGCGCCGCCGCTGCCGACGGCGCGTAGAACGCCGAGCCGGACTTCAACAGCGCCACGACCTCGGCGCCGCCGTTGCGGGTCTTGACCACCAGATCCTCGATGTCCTCGGCCGACAGCAGATCGGCCAACGGACGGCCGTCGACAGTACATCGGGAGGGCACCGGGACCATCGTGTCGCCATGGGAGCCCAGGGTCAGCGTTTGCACCGAGCCGACGGGAATCCCGAGCTTCTCGGCCACGAAATTCGTGAACCGAGCGGTATCCAGCATGCCGGCCTGACCGAGCACTCGATTCTTGGGGAAGCCGGTGGCCAGCTGGGCGAGCGCGGTCATCTCGTCGAGCGGGTTGGAGACCACGATCACGACCGCCTCGGGCGAGCGCCGGGCGACGTTCTCCGACACCTCGCGCACGATCTTGGCGTTGGTCTCGAGCAGGTCCATCCGGCTCATGCCGGGCTTTCGCGGCAGACCGGCGGTGATCACCACCACGTCGGAGTCCTCGGTGCCCTTGTAGGATCCACCGCCGACGCCGATGACTGTGGTCTCGAAGCCCTCGACGGGACGGGACTGGTTGAGGTCCAGGGCCAGACCCTCGGGGCGTCCGTCGAGGATGTCGGTCAGTACAACCGTGTCGAAGACGTCGTATTCGGCCAAGCGCTGGGCGGTCGTCGAGCCGTAGAATCCGGCTCCGACCACGGTCACCTTGCCACGTCGGGGCTTGTCACCATTTGCCATGGCCCCAGGTTATCCAGGCGCGGGCAACCGGAGGGACCCAGCCTCAGACGACCGGCGCCGGGATGGCCAGGCCGATGCCGATCAGGGCAACTGCCAGAAAGCCGTACGCGGCCACGTCGAAGCCACGGCTGCGGACGCTGAGCAGCCCGGCGCGCCGGGCCGGGAGCAGCAGTCGGAGCAGTCCGGCCAGCCCCATGGCACCGCCGATGGTCACCACCCCCCGGCGCCAGTACTCGAAGATGACCAGTACCAGCCCTGCGGCCACGATCAGACCGATGGCCAGGTACGGCACCTGCGCGATGACCCGCTGACGGGTGACGAGCGGCGGCATCGAAGCGCTCAGGCCCTCACGCTGCGCCCGCGAGCGCCACGACGTTGACCAGCAACATCGCCCGGGTCATCGGTCCCACGCCGCCGGGATTGGGGGCCAGCTGCCCTGCCGTCTCTGCGACGTCCAGGGCGACATCGCCGGTGATCTTCCCGTCGACTCGGCTCACGCCGACATCGAGCACTGCCGCGCCTGGCCGGATCATGTCCTTGGTGATCAGTCCCGGTACCCCGGCGGCGGCGACCACGATGTCGGCCCGGCCGATATGGGAGGCGAGATCCCGGGTTCCGGTGTGGCACAGCGTCACTGTCGCGTTCTCCGAGCGCCGGGTGAGGAGCAGGCCCAGGGGCCTGCCCACGGTGACACCTCGTCCCACCACCACGACATCCGCCCCGGCGATGGGCACGTCGTGGCGGCGCAGCAGCTCGACGATCCCCGTGGGCGTACACGGCAGAGGCCCCGGTTCGCCGAGAACGAGACGACCGAGGTTGACCGGGTGCAGCCCATCGACGTCCTTGGTCGGATCCATGCGTTCGAGTACGGCGATCTCGTTGAGCCCCTTGGGTAACGGGAGCTGGACGAGGTAACCCGTACAGGATGGGTCCGCGTTCAGTTCGTCGACCACGGCGAAGACGTCGGCCTGGCTGGCCGACGCAGGCAACGCGTACCGGATGCTCGCGATGCCGATCTCGGCGCAGTCCTTGTGCTTGGCCCCCACGTACCAGGTGCTTCCCGGGTCATCGCCCACCAGAAGCGTCCCGAGCCCGGGCTGGCGCCCGGCGGCGGTCAGGGATGCCACCTGTCCGCGCAACTCCTCCCGAATGTCAGCCGCGGTCGCCTTGCCGTCCAGAATCGTCACCGTCACGGCACGCATCATGACATCCAGATTTCCGCGAACTCACTCAGCCAACGCCCATCACACCTGGAGACTCCCTATTCTGTCCGTGACACCCACTTCGGGGCCCGCCGCTCGTTTCGGCCCCGCTAGCTAGGAAGGTCGGTCATGTCCTACTCCGACAGTTCGTACGACCAGACTTCGGCCTACGCCGCCGAACCCGTCGCCGTACGTCGTCCAGACTCCTTCGCGGGATTGCTGATGGTCCTGTCCGGAGTGGGCATCGGTATCTCACTTCTGTTGGACTGGTTCGCGGGCGCGAACGGGTACGACATCTTCAAGGGTGGGCTGGACAACGCCGGCAGCTTCTTCAGCGACGGGGTCTGGCAGCCGCTGGTGATCGTGGTCGGCGCCGCCGTCCTGCTGCTGGTCGGTCTGACCGCCTTCATCCCGGGCAAGAGCCGGCGCATCCTCGGTCTGATCGCACTGCTGGTCGCCGCCGCGATGGTCGCCGCGGTACTGACCGCGCTGATCGACGCCGACTTCGACTTCGCGCTGTTCGAGCCCGGCTTCTACGTCGTCATCGCCGCCGCCGTTCTCGGGCTGCTCGGTGCGCTCAAGGCCGCGGTGACACCGCCGAAGCGGGTCAGCTGATCCGGTCTGCCAGTCTGCCAGGATCGCTCAGCTTTCCTCGGGAAAGTCGATCAGCGCACCGTAGGACATCGCCACAGCCAGCCCTTGGGGCATGTCGATCAGCACGTCTATCAGATCGACGGTCGTCCAGTTGATCGCCTCCACGGTTGCACCGCGCAGATTGGCCCCGGCCAACTTGGCGCCCTGCAGCCGGGCGTAGGAAAGATCGCAGCGGCGGAGATCGGTACCCCGCAGATCGGCGTCGGTTGCGTCGATCTCGCGCATTCGCGTCCCGGACAGGTCGAGCTTGGAGGCGTCGACCCCGCGCAGGACCACGTAGGACAGGTCGCAGTCGGAGACCTGCATGCCGCGCACGTCGGCTCCGGCGAATGACGTCCCGAGCAACGAGCAACTTCGAAACGCGGCACCGAACAGTACGGCCTTGGCCAAGGTCGACGAGCGCAGCGCGGTGTCGGTGAGCTGAGCGGCATTCAGTCGTACGCCGGTCAGCGTGCATTCCTCGAAGACACATCGCTCGATTCGTAGCTCCACCATCGAGGCCTCGAGAAAGTGACAGCGACGGAAGGTCACACCCACCAGTTCCAGTCCGTCCCAGTCGGCCCCGTCGAAGTGTTCGTCGACCATCTCGGCACCCGGCTCTGGAAGCTCCATCGCGAATCACGCCGAGTCAGTGGAGGAAGTGCCGGGTCTGGGTCAGGTACATCGTGATGCCGGCATCTGCTGCCGCCTCGGTGACCTCCGGATCACGGACCGACCCACCCGGCTGCACGACCGCACGGACACCCGCCGAGGCGAGCACCGCCAGTCCGTCGGCGAACGGGAAGAAGGCGTCGGAGGAAGCCACCGAGCCGGCCGCTCGCTTCCCTGCCCGACTCACGGCAAGGCGTGCGGAGTCGACCCGGTTGACCTGTCCCATCCCGATTCCGACGCTCGCCCGGTCAGTGGCCAGCAGGATCGCGTTGCTCTTCACCGAACGTACGGCGCGCCAGGCGAAGACCAGATCGTCCATCGTCTGTTCGTCGGCCGCGGGTCCACAGACCAACGTCCAGGTCGCCGGATCGTCCCCGGGTGCGTCCAGCCGGTCCACGGTCTGCATCAGGAGGCCACCGCTGATCGCCCGCATCTCGATCGGATCCGCGGCAGTGGCCGACGGAAGCCCGAGCAGCCGGAGGTTCTTCTTCGCGGTGAGCACCGCGAGCGCCTGATCGGAAAACCCTGGGGCCACGACGACCTCGGTGAAGATCTCGGCGACCTGCTCGGCCATCGCGAGGTCGACCTCTCGGTTGACCGCGATCACTCCGCCGAAGGCCGACACCGGGTCGCAGTCGTGTGCCTTGCGATGCGCCTGCGCCACGTCAACGCCGACGGCGATCCCACACGGATTCGCGTGTTTGACGATCGCCACACACGCCTCTGGATGATCGAAAGCGGCCCGGAGTGCGGCATCGGTATCGACATAGTTGTTGTACGACATGACTTTCCCGTGCAACTGCTCCGCCTGCGCGAGGCCGGGCCGCCAGTGCCGGTAGAGCGCCGCTCGCTGATGTGGGTTCTCGCCGTAGCGCAGAACCGTCTCCCGCTCCCATGTCCCGGCGGCCCATGACGGGAAACCGGATTCGTCAGGAGCGAGCACGTTGCCCATCCAGGAGGCCACGGCGACGTCGTAGCTTGCGGTGTGCCGGAACGCATCCACGGCCAGGGCTTGGCGCTGGGCGAGGGTGAAGCCGCCCACAGCGACGGCAGCCAGAACCTCGGCGTAGCGAGCTGGGTCGACGACCACTGCCACCGACGGGTGGTTCTTGGCCGCCGCCCGGACCATCGCCGGTCCACCGATGTCGATCTGCTCGATGCACTCGTCCGGCGCAAGGCCAGCAGCCACGGTCTCACGGAACGGATAGAGATTGACCACGACCAGGTCGAAGGCCTTGATACTCAGTTCAGCCAGGGCCGCAACGTGTTCCGGCCTTCGACGGTCAGCCAGTATTCCGGCATGGACCGCTGGATGCAGCGTCTTCACCCGACCGTCCAGGGCCTCTGGGAAGCCGGTGACGGCCTCGACCGGGGTCACCTCGATGCCTAGCTCATCGAGGCGTCGAGCTGTGCCGCCGGTCGACACGATCTCGATACCCGCTGCGACCAGGCCTCGTGCAAGCTCCTCCAAGCCGGCCTTGTCGTACACCCCGATCAGGGCCCGACCCATGGCCACCTTCGTCATTGTTGCCGGCCAGTGGCACTGTGCTGTTGCGCCGTGACGAGTTCAGCTACGGCCTGCACCAGCATCTCCCTCTCCACGACCTTGATTCGCTCGTGCAGACTCGCCTCGTCGTCCTGGTCGCGCACCGATACCTCGACGCGGGCGATCACGTCACCGGTGTCGATCCCCTCGTCCACCCAGATCAAGGTGGCGCCCGTGACCGACGCGCCCGCGTTCAGGGCGTCGCGTACGGCGTGCGCTCCGGGAAAGTCGGGCAGCAAGCCGGGATGGGTGTTGATCACCTGGCCGGGGAAGCGGTGCAGGAAGTTCGGGCTGAGCAACTTCATGAAGCCGGCGAGCACAACCAGGTCCGGTTGATGCGAAGCCGCCCGGTTGCCCAACTCCCGGTCCCAGGCATCACGATCGGCGAAGTCGGCAAAAGGCACGACCTCTGCAGGTATCCCCCGGCGCCGGGCCCGGGCCAGAACGTGTGCAGCGGGCCGATCGGAGAGCACGGCGACGACCTCGGCCGGATAGGCGTCATCTGCCTGAGCGTCCAGCAGCGCCTGAAGGAGGGTCCCTGCCCCCGAAGCCAGGACGATCAACCGGGCGCGCACGGCCAGCACCTTAACGGCCCCGGCGTGATGACCGCGCTCCCCGGCACCGCTGCTGCCCGAGCGACGGGAAACGCTCAGCGATCGCGCAGGTGCCGTCTGCGCAGTGCTGCGGCCGTCAGGGCCGCAGCAGGACCCAGCAGCACGGCGGCGGCGGCCATGGTGGCCACCGGCGGCGCGCCGATGGTGGCCAACCCGCCCTCCCCGAGGGAGCCGCCGGCCATCCATTGCGCCAGACCCATACCTGTTGCCAGCAGCAGGGCCGCCGCCAGTGCCCAGCCCGCAGCGTGCAGCGGTCGAACCCCGTCGTCGAGCCGGCGGGCCACGACTGCGCCGACGACCAGTCCGCACAGCACCGGAACGACGAGGCCGAGCAGAGCACCCAACGGCACCGCGGGCCGATCGGGCAGGGCAGCGGCAAGGGGCAGCCCCGGAACCAGTCCCAGGGTGACGCCGAAGGCGGAGACCGTCGTGCCCGACCCGATGGCGAAACCGGGGCCGAGCAGCACCGCCACGGCATACAGCACGGCGTTTGGCGCCAGCATCAGACTCAGGACGAACACTCCGAGGCCGGCACTCCACCCCGGGGCCAAGCTGTCTGTGAGCGCGGCGAATCCGGCTCGATCCACTGCGATCGCGATTCCGAGTGTCCCCGCTCCGGCTGCAAGCAGGACCGCCGCGCCAGCCCCGACTCCGGCCATGACTGCACGCGAAGGAAACCCGACCGCGTCGTGGATCAACCTGCCGTGGCCTGCCGTACGGAGCAGGCCGCCGGCTCCGGCAAGGCTGCTCAGACCCAGCAGCCCCGGGACGGCTGAGAGCAATCCGATCTCTGCCCCGGATGTCGACCCGATCAGCGCCAGGCCTGTCCCGATGGCGGTGTAGGTCAGCACCAGCGAACCCAGCAGGACCGCGACCTGGGCCAAGCAGTCCACGCGCGCGCGTCGGCCGGCCCAGCAAGCGGCATACCAGCAGCAGACCACCAGCGACGCCGTCAACCCGAGCGGCGTGACCGCGATCAGCAGGCCTCCTGCAGCGACGTCGGCGCCATGCCCCAAGAGCCAGGCTTGAGCCGCGAGCCGGGCCGGCCCGACCACGGAGCCTCCGACAGCAGGCTCCACGATCCAGGCCAGGCCGATCAAGGCGCCCAGAAACATCAGACCGGCCGCGGCCGCAGCCAGCCCGGCAATGGCTCCTGCTGCCAGCAGTCCGCCGCCAGAACCGATTCGTCGTGCCTTTGCCGACACCACCCGCTGATCCGGCGCAGTCAGCCAGCGGGTCAGCACGGAGGTCACCCCCCCACCATGCAAGGCCTCGGTCATCGGAAGAGGCAGGCGCGCCGACAGTCCTGACGCGCAGCTCCGAGCATGGCTCCACGGCGGAGCACATCGGTCCACCCTGGCCGCTTACGCCGAAGGGCGCCGAGGCTTCCACCTCGACGCCCTTCGGCGGGTACGCCGTTCGCCGCTATTGCGCGGCTAACCGGGTCAGGGATGGGTCGGTCCGCTGGGGCCACCAGGAGATGGGGTCGAACCGTACGGCGGCGGTGGTGCCTGGCTGGAACCGCTACCCGGGCCTTGCTGCGGATTCGCTCCTGGGGACGGAGCCTGCCCGTAAGCGCCGGGAGCCTGCTGGCCGGGCTGGCCGTATCCCGACGGAGTCTGACCGGGCTGTCCATATCCGGCCTGAGGGGCCTGACTCGGCTGACTCGGCTGACCCGGCTGACCCGGCTGACCGTACCCACCGGGAGCCTGCGCACCTGGCTGACCGTACCCACCGGGAGCCTGCGCACCTGGCTGACCGTAACCACCAGGGGCCTGCTGGCCATAGTTCTGGTGCGAACCGCTTGACGAGGCATTCTGCTGCATCTTGTTCAAGCCACCCTGCAGGGCCTTGGCACCGCCCGCGGCGAGGAAGGACATGACAACTCCGGCGAGGAAGATCAGCATCGCGACCAAGCCGAGCCAGGCACCGAACCCGGGCCCGATTTCGAAGCCGAAGACATCGTCCTCGGTGAGCAAGCTGATGAATCCGATCACGAAGAACAGCAGCGCGAGAAGTCCCAGGCCGGCGGTCACGAAGTGCATCGGGAAGCTCTTGGGAAGAACGTTGAGCGCCTTGACGATCACCGCAACGGCAGCCAGCAACAGCAGGACGGCGGCGAAGGAGAGCAGCCCCGAATACGTCCATGCACTGAGCGAAGTCGACCTCTCGCACTCGGCCGCGAACTCGGGACCGAGTTCCTCGCAGAGGCTGGAGTCCGAATTGCTGATCGTGTACCACGGCAGGAAGCTGACGATGAAGAACAGCAAGCCGCCGCCCAGGATCAGCCAGTCGGCAGTCCTGATGTTCTTCAGGTCGAAGGAGGCACCTGAACCGGCGGGGCGGCCCTGGACCCCTGGGTACTGGCCGGGGCTCCCATACGGAGGCTGTGGTTGTCCCCCGCCGTAACCAGGCTGTCCACCGGGTGGTCCACCGGGGTGTTGGCCGGGGTGTTGGCCGGGGTGTTGGCCGTACGCTGGCTGGCTGCCAGGCGCCGGCTGACCGAAGCCGCCTGGCTGTGATCCACCAGGCTGTTGGCCGTACCCCCCGGGGGATCCAGGTCCGCTGCCAGGTGCAGTCATCGCTTCCACTCCTTCGCCTACGGCCGCAGGGTTGCGGCCTGTTCTCTTTTCATCTTCTCAGTGCTGCACTTCGCCGCGTTCTGCGGCTCAGCATGCTGGGTTCCCGCGGGACGGGCAAGTCTCCGCACGCATGACCAACCTTCTCAGCCGGTCGGCGATCCCATCAGCTCACGCATCAGCCGGGCCGCCTCGGACGGTGTCTTGCCGACCCGCACGCCGGCCGCCTCCAATGCCTGCTGTTTGGCTTGGGCCGTACCGGATGAACCGGACACGATCGCCCCGGCATGTCCCATGGTTTTGCCCTCCGGGGCGGTGAACCCGGCGACGTAGCCGACGACCGGCTTGGTCAGGTTGGCCGCGATGTACTCGGCGGCCCGCTCCTCGGCGTCCCCGCCGATCTCGCCGATCATCACGATGGCCTCGGTGTCCGGGTCGGCCTCGAAGGCTTCCAGGCAGTCGATATGGGTGGTTCCGATGACCGGGTCACCGCCGATGCCGACGGCGGTGGAGAAGCCGATGTCCCGGAGTTCGTACATCATCTGATAGGTCAGCGTCCCCGACTTGCTGACCAGGCCGATCCGGCCCGGACCGGCGATGTCGGCCGGGATGATGCCGGCATTGGATCGACCGGGCGAGATCACGCCCGGGCAGTTCGGTCCGATGATCCGAGTGGCGCCGCCCCGCGCGTGGGCCCAGCAAGAGGTCGAGTCGTGCACCGGGATGCCCTCCGTGATCACCACCGCGAGGCCGATGCCGGCGTCCACAGCCTCGATCACGGCCGACTTGGCGAACTTCGGCGGCACGAAGATCACCGTGACATCGGCTGCGGTCTCAGCGATCGCCTCGGCCACCGAGTCGAACACCGGAAGGGCCCGGCCGTCGAAGTCCGCGCTCTGGCCACCCTTGCCCGGGGTCACCCCGCCCACGATCGCCGTCCCCGAGGCCAGCATCCGCCGGGTGTGTTTGCTGCCCTCGGAGCCGGTCATGCCTTGGACGATGACCTTGCTGTTCTCACTCAGGAAGATCGACATGGGGTACGGCTCCTCTACTTGTCCGCGGCCGCGAGTTCGGCAGCTCGCCGGGCGGCGCCGTCCATGGTGTCCACCTGTTCGACGAGGGGATGCGCGGCCTCGTCGAGAATCCGGCGGCCCTCCTCGACGTTGTTGCCGTCCAGTCGTACGACGATCGGCTTTGTGGCTGAATTCTCAAGCAGGCCCAGGGCTGTCACGATTCCATCAGCAACCGCGTCGCAGGATGTGATCCCGCCGAAGACGTTGACGAAGACGCTGCGTACCGACGGATCGGACAGAATGATGCCAAGGCCGTCGGCCATGACCTGCGCCGAAGCGCCGCCACCGATGTCCAGGAAGTTAGCCGGTTTGACGCCACCGAACTCCTCGCCTGCGTAGGCAACGACGTCCAATGTGGACATGACCAGCCCGGCCCCGTTGCCGATGATGCCGACCTCGCCGTCGAGCTTGACGTAGTTGAGGTCCTTCGCCTTGGCCTGCTGCTCGAGGGGGTCGGCAGCAGCCCTGTCCTCGAGTTCGGCATGCTCGGCGTGCCGGAAGCCCGCGTTCTCGTCCAGGCTGACCTTGCCGTCGAGGGCCAGAACCGTGCCATCCGGCGTCTTGGCCAGTGGGTTCACCTCGACCAGGGTCGCGTCCTCGCCGACGAACACCTTCCACAGCGAGACCGCGATCGCGACCACCTGCTCGGCCACGTCGTCGGGGAAGCGTGCGGCGGTGACGATCTCGCGGGCCAGGGCCTCGTCCACGCCGCTGCCGGCGTCGATCGGTACCCGCGCCAGCGCCTCGGGGTTCTTGACGGCTACTTCTTCGATCTCGACGCCACCCTCGACGGAGGCGATACACAGGAAGCCGCGGTTGGCCCGGTCGAGCAGGTAGGAGAAGTAGTACTCCTCGGCGATGCCGCTGGCCTGCGCGACCAACACCCGATGGACGGTGTGCCCTTTGATGTCCATGCCGAGGATGTCAGTGGCGCGTGCCTGCGCGTCTTCGGGTGTGTCGGCGAGTTTCACCCCGCCGGCCTTCCCCCGGCCACCGGTCTTGACCTGCGCCTTCACCACCACCTGGCCACCGATATCGACTGCGATGTCGCGAGCCTGTTGGGGCGTTGTTGCCACCCCACCGGCCAATACCGGAACGCCGTACGAGGCAAAGACGTCACGGGCTTGGTACTCGTAGAGGTCCACGACCGGCGACGATAGCGAAGCCCCGGCACAACGGGCCTCGGGGTCAGACGCTCCGGCGCGGTCCCGTGGCCGCGAAGTCTCGCCTAGACGGAGGGCGCGCCGACATTCGCACGTACCCAGTCCACGATGTCGGTGGTCGTCGCACCAGGGGTGAAGATCTTGGCCACGCCGAGTTCCTCGAGTTCCGGGATGTCATCGTCCGGGACGATCCCGCCGCCGAAGACCAGGACATCGTCGATCTCGCGCTCACGCAGCAACTCGGTGAGCCGACGAAACAGCGTCATGTGGGCGCCGGACAGCACGGACAGACCGACCGCGTCGGCGTCCTCCTGGATGACCGTCTCGACGATCTGCTCCGGCGTCTGATGCAGCCCGGTGTAGATGACCTCCATGCCGGCATCGCGCAGAGCCCGCGCCACCACCTTGGCTCCACGGTCGTGCCCGTCGAGGCCGGGCTTGGCGACCACGACCCGGATCCGTTCGATCATGCTTGGGAGGTTAACCACTTTTCAGCGCTCGACGGGTGGCCGGCTGCATCGGAAGCCCGCGGGTGATCGGTCTGACCGGCGGCACCCACAGCAACGCCGCAACGGTGAGACCGGCATAGGCCAGCCCGACCACGAGCAGCCCCCAGCCGCCTATCGTTGGCTCGATGTCTTGGGATTGCCCGGCCTCGACCAGCGCGCGCGCAGCGAGCGCGACGATGTACCCGGCGAATGCAGCCAACCCACCGACAACTGCCAGTCGCGGCCGCAAGGTCGTGGCAAAGACCGAGAACAGGACCAGCACGCCGGCCAGCAGCAGTCCGGACGTCAACGCCAGACCGGGCCGATCGAAGAGCCCCAATGCGCCCTCGACCGGGATCCGTGTCTCCACCGGACGCAACTGGCCGGCGATCGGTTGCTGAGTGATGATCACCTGATCCGGGATCTGCACCAGGGTCGCCCCCAGGGCCAGAACGGCAGCCACGCCGCTGATAGCCGCCAGGCCCCCGAGTACCGGCCGGCCGGGGTCCAGGCTCTCGCTGTCATCCATCACCACCCGTGACCACCACCAGCCGACCGCGATGCCGACTGCGACCAGCACGGTCAGTCCGGCCACGCCCACGTACCACCCGGTCAGCGGTTCGACCTCGCTGGTGAGCAGCCGCCGTCCGGCGATGATCTCGAACCTGCCCCGCGCAGCAGGCTGACTCGCCCAGTACAGCTCGCCGATCAACTCTGCCGCCGACACGGTTCCGGCGACGCCCAGCGCGGCCAGCCCCAGCCGGGGATAACGGCCGAGCACCACGCTGAGGCCGGCCACGACGACGAACAACGGCCAGATCCAGGACACGAGCGTCGAGGCCAGAGAACCGCCCAGAACGACACGCTCTTCCGCGACGGCGAGATAGGGCAGCACCACGGCGACCGCGAGCAACAGGCCAGCGACGACGCCGAGACCGCCCACCAACCGGCTGACGTTCGGAACACTGCCCAGGACTACCTCGCCGGCCGGTTCCCGGCGCGTGGGGCGGCGGTCGGCGACGTTCTTCGTCACCTTCGTCTGCTTTGCTGCCTTCGTCTGCTTCTTCTGCGGGGTCGATCCCCGCGGCTTGGTCGTCCGAGTCGGCTTCGGCGGCGCGCGGCGAGGGCGCGTCGCACGATTCGCCGCAGCGGGCCGTGCGGCACGTCCGCTCTTCTTCGGAGGCATATCGGCGACGACGCTAGCAACCCCGGCCGCTGAGCTGGCCACCTCGACTCACCGACGACCGGGTGTTCTCGTTATCCGGTGTGCGCGCAGGTCTTGCGGGGCAGGAAGCTGGCAGCGTGAACTGGGACCGCGTGGAGGCGGCTTGCGCCGCGCTGGCTGGCCGCCGCGATCGTGATTCAGCGGCGACCAGATTCGTCCGTACTTCGCGAGCTCGAGCAGTACGGCACCGCGCTGCCGTACCTCCATCCTGGCCGTGTATTCCGATCTCGACCAGCTGGTGGTGCCCGCGCGCCGGGCGTTGCGGACAGGTGCAGCAGCTCGACGCCGACGAAGCCCTCAAGTGAGCGGAGCTTGAGGATCGGCGTCAGTATCAGTTCTGGGTGTGATAAATAACCGGTGTGTGGGGTTTGCATCCCGTACCCGGGTTGGTTACGGTCGTGTCACGGAGCCGAACAGGGCTCCGTTCTGCTGTCCAATCACTAGGGGTCTGGTGCCGCGTCACCGCACGCCTCGCGCTGAGCGCGAGGGGAGCCGCATTCCGCGACCACCCAGCAACCGCGGGCCGCTGATTCTCGCAGCACTCGTGATCGGCGCGGTGCTGGCCTGGCTACCCGGCGGGATGTCCGGTCCACAGGCGCCTGCGACAGTCAGCGCTGATAGTTCGTACGGCGTCGGCAGCGACACCGGTATCCCGCTTGGCGCCGACGGAACCCCCCGGCAGGCCATTTCTGCGGCTGAGGCAGCGGCTCGCCTGGAGTCACTGGCGGCCTCGCGTGCGGCCCGTGGCGCGATCGTCGAGTACTTCATCCCGGTCACCGGCCGTTTCACCAGTTGCTTTTGCATGCGTTGGGGCACCATGCACCAGGGCATCGACATCGCCGCTGCGACGGGCGCGCCGATCGTGGCCCCAGAGCCCGGGGTGGTGCTCGAAGCCGGGCCCGCCAGTGGCTTCGGCAATGTCATCTATCTGCAGCATGAGAGCGGCGACGTCACGGCGTACGGCCACATGTCCAAGCTTCTCGTCGAGGCCGGACAGATCGTCCAAGCCGGCGAAACCATCGCCGAGGTCGGCTCACTTGGGTACTCAACCGGCCCGCACCTGCACTTCGAGGTCTATCAGGGCGGCCTGGACGGTGAGCGCATCGATCCCGTCGACTGGCTGCTCGAGCGCGGAATCGACATCAACGCGCTTCCCGTCAGCGAATAATTCTCGGTATCGCCTCCGCCCGGCGTCGACCGGGCCAGTGCTGCGCCGAAACAGTCCTGAGTTAGAGCTTGTGCACCGGCGCGTAGCGCAGGATCAGCCGCTTGTAGCCGCCCGTGCCGAAATCGATCGTGGCCTGAGCCTTGTCGCCGATTCCGGACACCGCAGTCACCGTGCCCAAGCCGAACGCGTCGTGGGTGACCCGATCCCCTAGCTCGAGCGTGATCATCGGACGGCTGCCGAAGCCGCCGCGAAGTCCCCCGCTGGACAGGCCGGTCGCTGCCACTCGAGCCTGCGCCGAACCCAGCGGCGAGGCGGGCGCGGCTTGGGTACGTTCCCAGCTCACGAGATCGGCCGGTAGCTCGTCGAGAAATCGCGACGGCGGGTTGTATGACGGCTGGCCCCATGCCGCTCGTACGGCCGCCCGCGAGATGTAGAGCCGCTTCTGGGCCCGGGTGATTCCGACATAAGCCAGTCGACGCTCCTCTTCCAGTTCTCGTGGGTCTCCCAGTGATCGCATGTGCGGAAAGATGCCGTCCTCGAGGCCGGCCAGGAATACGACCGGGAATTCGAGGCCCTTGGCGGTGTGCAACGTCATCAGCGTGACGACTCCGGCGTCGTCTCCAGCGACCGGGACCGTGTCGGCATCGGCTATGAGCGAGACCTGTTCGAGGAAATCGAGCAACCCGCCCTCGAGATGAGCCGCTTCGAACTCGGCGGCCACCGACACCAGTTCGGTGAGATTGTCGACCCGGCTCTCGTCCTGCGGGTCGTCGGAGTTGGCCAGTGCTTCGAAGTAGCCGGTCCGGTCCAGGACACCTTGCAGGATCGCCGATGGTCCGATCCCGGCCGCCATCTGCTCGGCGAAACCGTCCATCAGGGCGGTGTACTCGGCGATCGCGGCCGCCGACCGCGCGTTGATACCCGGCGCTTCGTCGGCCCGGCGCAGGGCGTCGGTAAAGCTGATCCGCTCTCGGAAGGCCAACGCCTCGACGCAGGCCTCCGCCCGGTCGCCGATCCCTCGGCGAGGAGTGTTCAGAATCCGCCGCACGCTCACCACGTCGTCCGGGTTGGCGATCGCCCGCAAATAGGCCAGGGCATCCCGTACTTCCTTGCGCTCGTAGAAGCGCACTCCCCCGACGACCTTGTACGGCAAGCCGATCCGGATGAAGACTTCCTCGAAGACCCGGGAAGCGCTGTTGGTGCGGTAGAACACGGCAACGTCGGCCGGGCGGGCCTGGCCCGCGTCGGTGAGCTTGTCGATTTGCTCGGCGACCCAGGCTGCCTCGTCGTGCTCGTTGTCGGCGACGTAGCCGCAGATCTTCTCGCCCGCGCCGGCATCGGACCACAGGTTCTTGGGCCGGCGGGCGGTGTTGCGGGTGATCACCGAATTTGCCGCCGTCAGAATGGTCTGCGTGGAGCGGTAGTTCTGCTCCAGCAGGACCGTCCTCGCGTCGGGGTAGTCCCGCTCGAACTCGTCGATGTTGCGGATCGTGGCGCCGCGGAAGGCGTAGATCGACTGGTCGGCATCACCGACGACGCACAGCTCGGCCGGCTCGAGATCCTCGCCGGCGCCGAGCACATCTCCGTCCACGGTACGGCGCTGCGGACGTCCGACAAGTTCGCGAATGAGCATGTACTGCGCGTGGTTGGTGTCCTGGTACTCATCCACCAGGACGTGTCGGAACCGGCGGCGGTAGTACTCGGCCACATCTGGAAAAGCTTGCAGCGCATGGACTGTCGTCATGATGAGGTCGTCGAAGTCCATGGCGTTGGCTTCGCGCAACCGGCGTTGATACATGCGGTACGCCTCGGCGAGCACCTTCTCCGAACCTGTGGTCGGCGAGAAGGATTCATCGTCGATCAGCTCGTTCTTGAGGTTGCTCACCTGGTTGACCAGCAGCCGCCCGGGGTAGCGCCGCGGGTCGAGATCCAGGTCTCTGGCGACCATGGTCATCAGCCGTTGTGAGTCTGCCTGGTCGTAGATGGAGAAGGTGCTCTTGAACCCGATCGTCTTGGCGTGTTCGCGCAGGATCCGTACGCACATGGAGTGAAAGGTGGAGACCCACATGACCCGGGCGCGGCCGCCAACGAGGCCGGCCACCCGGTTCTTCATCTCCCCGGCGGCCTTGTTGGTGAAGGTGATTGCCAGGATCGCGCCGGGGGCCACATCTCGGGCCGCGAGCAGGTAGGCTATCCGGTGTGCGAGCACCCGGGTCTTGCCGGATCCGGCGCCGGCCACGATCAGTAGCGGGCCGCCCTCGTGGGTCGCTGCTTCGCGCTGCGCCGGATTGAGACCATCCAGGAGTGCGGCGATGCGCCGCTCCCTCGGGTCGCTCTCGGCAGCGGCCGCGCGAGCGCCGGCCGCGGAGTCGTCCTCGACGAGAGCTCGGTCCCCGTTACGGGGCAGGTAGTCGATGGGCGCGATGGAGGGCATGTCGGTGCAACTCTACGGCGTAGCTCGGACTTTCCCGTTGTTGCGCGGGGTTGGGCGGGTGTAGGCCGGCCACCGCGTTGGCTGGCGTCGTCTGTTGTGGCATACTCGCCGCGTGTTCTTCAGCGCTCGCGAGTTTTACTATGGGTACCGGCCTCCGGTATCCGTCGTTGCTGACTGAGCACAGTCCACGACAGACACCCCGGGCCCGCCAGCCCGGGGTTTTTTTCTTCCCGGACGCGGGTCGCCCACTTCGGAGGAACCCGTGATCACCATGACCGAGTCGCAGGCCCAGAGTTCCGCCGGCCCGCCGGCCGATCCCGCGACCGCGTTGACATCACGACCACTGACTCAGCTGCAGACCGACGAAGCTATCGGCGAGCTGCGTCTGGAGATCGACGCGGTCGATGCTGCCCTGGTCGAACTCGTAGCCCGCCGGATCCAGATCTCCAAGCAGGTCGGGCGACTCCGGATGGCCGCTGGCGGAACCCGTTTGTCGCTGGCCCGGGAGCAGGCGGTAGTCGCCCGGTTCTCCGCAGAACTCGGCGAGACCGGTACGTCGTTGGCAATGCTGTTGCTACGCGCCGGCCGCGGGCGGCTCTGACCTCGCGCCCGCGCCCAGCATCGCCCCGATGACCGCTCCCCCGTACGTCCCGCTCAGCGATGTCGAACGCGTTCTCGTTGTCGTGGCCCATCCCGACGATGTCGATTTCGGTGCCGCAGGCAGCATCGCCACCTTTACCGATGCGGGACTGCGGGTCACCTATTGCCTGCTCACCGACGGGGACGCCGGAGGGTTCGATGACGCGGTCGATCGCACGGCGATCCCAGCCATCCGTCAGGCCGAACAACGAGCGGCCGCCGACGCGGTCGGTGTCTCCGACCTGATCTTCCTCGGCTATCCCGACGGCCGCCTCAGCGTCACCCACGAACTCCGCCGCGACATCGCCCGAGTCATCCGCGTCGTACGCCCGGATCGAGTCCTGACCTCAGCCCCTGAGCGCAACTACCGCCGGATCGGAGCCAGCCATCCCGACCACCTGGTCGCCGGCGAGGCGACCCTCCGTGCGATCTATCCGGACGCCCGCAATGCCTATGCCCACCCCGAACTGCTCGCCGTCGAGAGCTTGGCGCCATGGAAGGTCCGTGAGGTCTGGCAGGTTGGCAGCCCGCAGCCGAACCACTACGTCGACATCACCGACGTGGTCGAGCGCAAGATCTCCGCGCTCAAGTGCCATGTCAGCCAGACGCCGGACATGGACGTGGCTGGGTTCGTTCGTACGGCCTTCGCTGCCCAGGCGCAGATGGGCGGCCTTCCCGAGGGGCGCTTGGCCGAGGCGTTCCACATCTTCGCCACGGCCTGACACCGCCTGAACGCACGCACCGTGGGTCATACGATCCAGGGATGACTGAGCCAGACGTTGGAATCGGTGACCTGCGCTCTGCGTCATCGATCACGCGCCCCTCTGATCCGCAGCTTTGTCCTCTGACTTAGAGCCCGGGGAGCACCCGCTCGAAGAACTCCCGGTCGCCGGCGAAGGTCGGCGTCATCTGCAGGAACTCCTCCGGTGTCACCCATCGCGCGTCGCTGACTTCCTCGGGAGCAAGGACGAGTTGATCCGACGCAGCCTGATCCGATTCCGGCTCCGCGGTCCACCAGTGCAGCAGGAAGTCGCCGTCGTCGGTGGGGCACTCCCAGACTTTCGCCAGCGGGGTCACTCGTAGGCCGACCTCCTCGCTGACTTCTCGGACAACCGCCGCTTCCTGGCTCTCGCCGGGTTCGATCCTGCCGCTGAGTGGAGTCCAGTAGCCCGGCAGGATCACCTGCGGACCGCGCTGGATCACCAGTACCCGATCATCCCGTCGGAGCACCGCGACGACCGCTTCACGCACGTGGAGACGGTATGCCCCAAGGTCAGGCTGAGATTGGCGGATGACTGGGGCGGGTGCACAAGCGGTCCTCGACGGTCGGTTGGCGGGCGAGGTGTCGGTGTGGGTGTCGCCGACCGGCCCTGAATAGACAGACCGCGGGCCGGCGGGTTCGTCACAAGAGCCCCAGATCCGGACCGAGCCCGGGTCCCTCGAGCTGGGACGGTCTAGACGATGCGGCGGTCGGCGGCCCAGCGGGTGAGTTCGTTGCGGTTGGACACCTGCAGTTTGCGCAGCACGTTGGAGGCATGCGTCTCGACGGTCTTGATCGAGATGAACAGCTGCTGGCCGATCTCCCGATACGTGTATCCCCGAGCCAGCAGCTGCATCACTTCTCGTTCGCGGGCACTGAGCAGGTCCAATGCCTTTTCGGCCACGTCTTCCGGCACCGCCGACGGACCGGCGGCGAAAGCATCGAGGACGAATCCGGCCAGTCGCGGCGAGAAGATCGCATCCCCGGCCGCGACTCGGGTGACCGCATCGCGCAGGTCAGCGCCAGAGATTGTCTTGGTAACGTAACCCCTTGCGCCACCGCGGATCACGCCAATCACGTCCTCCGCGGCATCGGATACCGACAAGGCCAGGAAACGTACGCCAGGCGCCTGCCCCCGGACCTGGTCCAGCACCGCTCGACCACCACCATTGGGCATGTGCACATCGAGAAGCACCACATCTGGCTTGGTCTGGAGGATTCCGCGTACGGCATCCTCCACGGTTCCGGCCTCACCGACCACTGCCAGCGAGGCTTGCGGATCGGCGCCAAGTTCGGCCCGCACGCCGGACCGGATCATCGCGTGGTCATCGACGAGGAACACCCGCAGCTGGCTCATGACGCGACCCGGGACATCCGCAACTCGACCTCGGTGCCGGTCCCGGGTGTACTCGTGATCCGCGCATGTCCACCGTGGCGAACCATCCGCTCCACAATCGAGTGTCGGACGCCTCGACGATCTTCGGCGATGCTGTCCGGATCGAAGCCGACCCCACGGTCTCGCACGTACACGGTCACCGCGTCGTTTTCGACTTCGGCGTACAGCGATACGTCCTGCACTCCGGCATGGCGAGCCGCGTTGCGCATCGCCTCGTGACTTGCCTGTACGACAGCGGCCAGTCCTTCGTCCACAGGTTCATCGCCGACGACGACCGACTGGACTCGTACGTCGTAGGACGCCTCGATGTCGGCCACCGCCCTCTCCAAGGCACCGCCAAACGTAGCCGAATCCTCCCCCGCGTGGCCGTACAGCCACGAGCGCAGTTCCCGCTCCTGTCCACGAGCCAGCCGGTTCACCTCCCGCGGAGACTCGGCATGTCGCTGGATGAGTGCGAGGGTCTGCAGCACTGAATCATGCAGGTGCGCAGCAACTTCGGCCCGCTCTTCGACCCGGATTCGAGCGCGACGCTCGGAGCTGCGTTCGGCCACGAGGCGGCGCCACCACGGCGCTGTGGCCAGCCCCACCCCGCCGAGGATCAGCAACGTCGAGACGAAGCTCTGCCATGTCACTTCGAGCAGGTTCAGGGTGGTCAGGACGGTGACGAGCCCGACGACCGTGACCAGTGCCCCGGCAGCCAACCGCCATCGCAAGCTCCGACGACTGAGCAGATCCCGGTCGTCGACCTGCCGCCAGATCAAGGCCAGGCCGATCCCGACGATGACAAGCGGCCAGAGCACCCGAACCTCGCCGAACGGACCGATCTGGGTGAGCAGCAACGCCCCGCCAACGCCAATCAGCAGGATCGCCAACGACGGCTTGTCCCACAGCGCTGCCAGCCGCAGGCCGCTGGTGCCGGCATGTTCGGCCGCGTTCTGCTTGGCGAGGTCGGGCTGCACCCCGGCGGTGTGGGCCTGGGGCAGAAACACCCAGAGCAGGGCGTAGATCAGCACGCCGATCCCGCCGAGTGCCAATGCCACGAACACCCCACGCACGATCAGCGGATCCATACCCAGATGCCGGGCCACCGCAGCACAGACCCCGGAGACGAGACGATCGTCATGGGCTCGTACGAGCGGTGGGCGTACCGGGGCTGTCGTGCTCACCCCACGATCGTCACATGCCGCGGCCCGGGCAGCCATCCGGTGAGCCCCGGACGGACAGCTCAGCCAGATTAGGGGTCTCGCTCAGGGTGCTTCCTGATGCCGGTAGCGCTCGGTCGCGTGCAGGATCATCGGCATGACCACGAACCCGCCCGGATCATCCGACCTACCACGGCCCTTCGCCGACGATCACGCGGCCGACACGGCCGACTCAACCGACACGAGCGACACGAGCGACACGAGCGATGTGTCCGGAGTCACCGGCCCGGCCCAGGAGGGCGAAGCCGGCCCGCGGCTCCCGACCGCTGAGGTTCCCCTCGAGCAGCCGACCGGACCAGCTCCTACGACCGCCGGCTTCGGCGCTGAACCGCCATCATCCCCAGGCGGCGGGTTCGGTACCTCTGGAACGACCTGGGATTCTGCGACCGGCCCTCGATCCGGCTACCAGCCGCCACCGCCGCCTCGATCGGCATCCCGGCTGCAGCGCAGTTCTTCCGACCGCGTCCTCACCGGGGTCTGCGGCGGCCTCGGCCGGCAGACCGGCGTGGATCCGATCCTGTTCCGGATCGGGTTCGTGGCCCTCGTCTTCGCCGCGGGAACCGGCATCCTGCTCTATCTCGCCCTCGCCGTCCTCATGCCACGTGACGACGGACGGCAGATCTGGTCACGGGCGGGCGTCCAGCAACGCTCAGGTTCCGAAGACGCAGGCTATGGCCCGGATACGCAACGCGAAACGTCCGGCTACAGACCGCCGCCGGCGCCGGTCGTACCCAAGGGACCACGTTCTCCGGTTCCCGGTGTGACCGTCGCCATCCTGTTGATCGGCCTCGGCATCGTTGCCCTGGGCAGCCGGTACGGGGGCTGGTCACTCGACCCCTCTGTCTATTTCGCTCTCGCCGTAGCCGGCGTCGGAGCTGCGCTGCTGGTGACCGCCTTCGGGCCTTGGCGGCGCAGCAAAGCCGGATTGATCACGCTGGGGCTGATCCTCTCCTTCGGCCTGTTCGTCACCTCTGCGGTGGACTCCAGCGGAGGATTCGACGAGGCAAGCTTCGGTGAACGCAACTATCGACCGGTCTCCACAGAACAACTGCGCGACAGCTACCAGGTTCTGATGGGCCAGAGCACCCTCGACCTGTCCGACTTGGAGTTCAGCGCCGAGGACCCTACGACGATCCGGGTGGACGTCACCATGGGCAACTTCGAGATTCTCGTGCCACGGGATACCAACGTCATCCTCAATGGGCAAGCCACCTTCGGCTCGGTGTCGGCGTTCGGAGATCGGAACACCATCGACGGCTCCTACCCGGGCTCACGTGACCGACCACAGACTGACGACGAAGCCGAACTGATCCTCGACATCGACGTACGGTTCGGAAACGCGGAGGTGACTCGTGTCGGCTGACCAACAACCACAGCGCAGATTCGACGTGGTCGCGCTCGTCGCTGGTCTGGTGTTCCTGCTCTTCAGCGTCGTCTCGCTCACGGTCGGCGTCCTGGATCTCCCGCGCTTCGGAGCCGCGCCCCTCTGGGTCGTCCTGATCGGGGCTGGTGTCCTCCTTCTGGTCAGCGAACTCCGTAGCCGCAAGAACGATCAGACAGCCGACACACCCTCAGCCGGGTCGTCGGAGCAGGCCGCGTGGGAACAGGATCCCTACCGCTGACCACGAAGTGCTCACCGGCTCTGCAGCGCGTCCAGGGCGACGGCCATCGCAGCGGCGACCCGGAAGTCCAGCCGCTGATCGGGCACCGTCACGGTGTACCGGTCGCGAATCGCCTTTTGCCGCTCACTGATGAGTACGGGCGCACCGCCGGCCTTGTCCACGAAGTCGAAGTGGAACACGAACGGCACCCACACATCGCCCAGGTAAGGGATCAGTGTCCAGATCCGCCTCAGTACCGCGATGACCGGCCGGCGTTCCTTGCCGAGCGCCTCGACGCCAGGGGCAGACAGGTGCCAGGTCGAGCGCAGCAGGCTGGCGCCGAACTCCTTGCTGAACATTCCCAGCGGCGCTCCTGCCTCGTCGAATACGTCGTGCTGGGCGTGTACGTCCAGTCGCTGCCGGGCCCGAAACGTAGACGGGCCGGGTCTTCCCGGGATCGGCGAAGAAGTTGACCTCTTCCTTCAGCTTCATCCGCTTCTGCTCGGCCAGCGCCAGCAGGGCTCCCTCCGTGCCATCCGGGTTCACCGCCAGGACCTCGTACCGGTTGACCATCAAGGTGATTCGCTGCCGGACGAAGAACATGGGCACATACATCACGCCCGGGGGCCGCGGTCCCTGCTGGTAGGGCGGTGGCATTGTCATCCGGGCCTACTTCCTACTCCCACTCGATGGTTCCGGGCGGCTTGCTCGTCACGTCCAGCACGACTCGGTTGACCTCCGGCACCTCATTGGTGATCCGGGTCGAGATCAGCGCCAGCACGTCGTACGGGAGTCGGCTCCAGTCGGCCGTCATCGCGTCCTCACTGGACACCGGTCGCAGCACGATCGGATGACCATAGGTACGACCGTCCCCCTGTACGCCCACCGATCGCACGTCCGCGAGCAAGACGACGGGGCATTGCCAGATCGACTCGTCCAGACCGGCCCGGGTGAGCTCAGCACGGGTGATCGCGTCAGCTCTGCGGAGCACGTCGAGGCGGTAAGCATCCACGGCACCGACAATTCGAACGCCGAGGCCGGGCCCCGGAAACGGTTGGCGCGCGACGATGCTGGCCGGAAGGCCGAGTTGGCGGCCCACCTCGCGTACCTCGTCCTTGAACAGTTCCCGAAGCGGTTCGACCAGCTCGAATGCCAGATCCTCCGGGAGCCCGCCGACGTTGTGGTGGCTCTTGATACTCGCCGCGCCGCTCGCGCCGCCGGACTCCACCACGTCCGGATACAGGGTCCCCTGTACGAGGAAGTCGATGCTGCCCTCCGTACCGGCTACGTCGCGTGCGGCCTGCTCGAAGACCCGGATGAATTCCCGGCCGATGATCTTGCGCTTCTGCTCCGGGTCGGCGACTCCGGCCAGCGCGTCGAGGAACTGCGCTTCGGCACGGACGACGCGCAGGTCAACCCCGGTAGCCGCCACATAGTCGCGCTCCACCTGCTCGGTCTCACCGAGGCGCATCAGACCGTGATCGACGTACACGCAGGTCAGCTGATCACCGATGGCCCGCTGGACGAGCGCGGCCGCGACCGCCGAGTCGACTCCCCCGGACAACGCGCAGAGCGCCCGCTTGCCCCCGACCTGGGAGCGGATCCGTTCGACCTGGATGTCGATGACGTTGTCCATCGTCCAGTCGCAACGGCAGCCGGCGATGTTGTGCAGGAATCGCTCGAGTACGGCCTGGCCGTGCTCGCTGTGCCCTACCTCGGGATGGAACTGCACTCCGGCCAATCGCCGGCTCACGTCCTCGACGGCCGCGACCGTGGCGCCGGCGCTTGTTGCCGTGACGGAAAACCCGGGCGGCGGCGCGGCGACCGAGTCGCCATGACTCATCCACACCAGCTGCTGATCCGGCAATCCACTGAACAACGCCGAGGGCCCGGGGCTGACCGTCAGCGCCGTACCGCCGTACTCCGAGGTACCAGTGTGCGCGACGACCCCGCCGAGTGCCTGGGCCATCAGCTGGAAGCCGTAGCAGATCCCGAACACCGGTACGCCGGCTTCGAACAGGCCCTCCGGCGCAGCCGGTGCTCCCGGCGCGTAGACCGACGACGGTCCCCCGGACAGCACGATGGCGCTGGGTTCGCGGGCCAGCATGTCCGCGACCGGCATGGTGTGCGGCACGATCTCGCTGTGTATGTGCGCCTCGCGGACCCGTCGGGCGATCAGCTGCGCGTACTGCGCGCCGTAGTCCACGACCAGAACGGTCTGACCGCCCGGTCTGTCCAATTCCTCCAAGCTTCGCTCGCTGCGCTCACCGGTCGGTCCGCTCGAAGACTTCACCTCGTGCGCTTCGCGCACTGTGCGGTCCGCGCCTCCCTCGCTGGCGCTCGGTCGATGCTCCCGCCCTCTCGGCGCTGCTCGTTCCTCGCTGCGATGCTCCCGACCTCTCGGCTGCCTGGTCATGCGCCCGGCCGGGACAGCACCAGGTCCACCTTCTGGAATTCCTTGAGGTCGCTATAGCCGGTCTTGGCCAGCGTACGAGCCAGGGCGCCGAACAAGTTGGTGCGCCCGGCCTGTGCGGCGCTGGGACCGAACAGCACCTCGTCGAGTGGCACCCGGTCGACCTCGGCCGGTGCCAGCCCGCCGCGGGGCAGCCGAGGATGGGCGGCCACCGCATCCCAGTACCGACCGCCGGCCGGCGCCTGGGTCGCCGTGCGCAACGGCTCGCCGAGGACGACGGCGTCCGCGCCGCACGCCAGCGCCCGGGCGATCGCGCCACTGGTGGTGATCTCGCCGCTTGCCAGGACGTGGACGTAGCGCCCACCGGTCTCGTCGAGATAGTCCCGACGAGCCGCGACAGCATCGGCGATCGCGGTCGCCATCGGGACCCGGATGCCGAGCACCTCGTCGCTGCTCGCGTACTTGTCCGCGCCCATCCCGACGACCACGCCGGCCGCACCGGTCCGCATCAGGTGCAGCGCGGTCTGGTAGTCCGCGCAGCCGCCCACGATCACCGGTACGTCGAGGTCGGCGATGAACTCCTTGAGGTTCAGTCCCTCGCCGTGGTTGGTGACGTGTTCCGCGGAGACGATCGTGCCCTGGATGACCAGAATGTCCACTCCGGCCGACAACAATGCTGGTGCGAGCTCGGTGGTGTGCTGCGGTGAAACCCGAGCAGCCGTCGTGATTCCGGCGTCCTTGATCTCCTTGATCCGCGCGCTGATCAGGTCCGGCTTGACCGGCTCGGCGTAGATCTCCTGCAGCGTGGCGATACCGGCGTCATCGTCCTCAGGCAGGTCCGAGATCCGCGCATATGCCTGCCTCGGGTCGTCGTACCTCGTCCACAGTCCTTCCGCGTTGAGCACCCCGAGACCGCCGGCCTGGCCCACGGCGATGCACATCTCGGGGCTCATCACCGCATCCGAGGGCGTGCCCATCATCGGGATGCCGAACGAGAAGGCGTCGATCTGCCAGGCCGTTGAGACGTCGTCGATGTCTCGGGTACGGCGAGACGGGATGATCGAGACGTCATCCAGGTGATAACCGCGGCGGGCCGTACGACCCAACCCGATCTCGACGTAGTCACGCATGAGGAGGGCTCAACGTCTCAGCGGGCTCGGTAGTTGGGCGACTCGACGGTCATCTGTACGTCGTGCGGGTGGCTCTCGGTGAGTCCGGCCGAGGTGATCCGCATCAGCTGTGCGTGGTCACGCAGGTCCGCGATCGTGGCCGCGCCGCAGTAGCCCATTCCCGCGCACAGTCCACCGACCAACTGGTGGGCGACACCGGCCAGCATCCCCCGGTAGGGCACCTGACCCTCGATGCCCTGTGGCACGAGTTTGTCGTCGGAGAGCACGTCATCGGCGAAGTACCGGTCCTTGGAGTACGACCGCGCCTCGCCACGGCTCTGCATCGCGGCCAACGAACCCATGCCGCGATAGGTCTTGTACTGCTTGCCGTTGACGAACACCAGTTCCCCGGGCGCCTCCTCGACGCCGGCCAGCAGGCTGCCCAGCATCACCGAGTCAGCACCGGCCGCGATGGCCTTGGCAATGTCCCCGGAGTACTGCAGGCCGCCGTCGGCGATCACCGGCACGCCAGCCGGGCCAGCCGCACGCGCCGCCTCGTAGATCGCGGTCACCTGGGGTACGCCGATACCGGCCACGACGCGGGTCGTACAGATCGATCCTGGTCCTACCCCGACCTTGATCCCGTCCGCGCCGGCATCGATCAGTGCCTGCGCGCCGGCCCTGGTGGCGATGTTGCCGCCGATCACCTCGACCGCGGCGTCGGCCTTCAACCGAGCCACCATCTCCGGGATGCTGCGGTGGTGGCCGTGGGCGACATCAACCACCAGCACGTCCACCCCGGCCTCGACCAGCAGACCGGCCCGCTTGTAGGAATCCTCGCCAACTCCGATGGCCGCGCCGACCACCAACCGGCCAGTGTCGTCCTTGGTGGCCGAGGGGTACTCATCGCTCTTGACGAAGTCCTTCACCGTGATCAATCCACGCAGTCGCCTCCCCTCGTCCACCAGTGGGAGCTTCTCGATCTTGTGTTGCCGGAGCAGCGCAAGCGCCTCGTCGGGCTTGACCCCGTACGGCGCGGTCACCAATGGCATCGGCGTCATGATCTCGCGGACCCGACGGGTCGGGTCGGTCTCGAAGCGCATGTCGCGGTTGGTGACGATGCCGAGCAGGATTCCCTCGGGATCGACAACGGGTGCGCCCGAGATCCGGTACTGGCCACACAGCCGGTCGACGGCGGCGATGGTGTCGTCAGGCGCACAGGTGATCGGGTGGCTGACCATTCCCGCTTCGGACCGCTTCACCACATCGACCTGGTTGGCCTGATCGTCGGCCGACAGGTTTCGGTGCAGAATTCCGACCCCGCCTTGGCGGGCCATCGCGATGGCCATCCGGGACTCGGTCACCGTGTCCATGGCGCTGGACACCAGCGGGATGGCCAGGCGCAGTTTGCGCGAGAGCTGGGTAGAGGTGTCGACGGAGTTCGGCAGCACGTCCGAAGCAGCCGGGACCAACAAGACGTCGTCGAAGGTCAGTCCCTCGTCGAGGAACTTCGGTCCGTAACCGCTGCGCTGGTCCACCTGTGCTCCCCACTGTGCCCGCATCTGAATCCTCGGCCGACTTCCCTGGGTCTGTCGCCCTGAGCCCTCATCGTAGTGCGGGCTACGGTGGCTCCTGTGAGTTCCGATCTACCCGGCGAGCCCGATGCCGACGATGCCGACGATGCCGATCACCATGCCGACTTCGAGGACGACCAGGTGCCGCTGTCTCCCGAGGAGCGGGAGGACATCGTGGTCGATCTCGAGGACCTCGAGGTCTACCGCACCCTGCTGGAGCCGACCGGCATCAAGGGCATCGTGATCGACTGCCCGGACTGCGAGACGATCCACCACATCGGCTGGGCGTTGATGCAGTCCAACCTGCGGCAGCTTCTCGACGAGGGCATCACGGGTCTGCACGAGCCGCCGTACGACCCTGATCCGGCCGAGTACGTGACCTGGGAGTACGCACGCGGGTACGCCGACGGCGTGGTCGCCTCCGAGAGCGCCATAGACTGACTTCTTGGAAGAGCCGGTACGCCACAAACCGCCCTTATCTGACCTTGGAGTCGTTGGTCGGACTTGCTGTCGGTGCCTTCGGATGCGTCGACCAGGCATGTGAGAGCGCGCCGCCGACGACCTCCCGATGAAGGAGCTCACATGAGCCGTGGTCGTCAGCTGGTGCTGCGGCCCCTTCTGGCGGCCCTGCTCGGGTTGGTAGCCGCGCTGGCGGTCATGGGCGCCGCCCTGCTGCTGCTCCAAGTCATGCCGGAATCCGATCAGCCCTGGGGCGACCTTGGACGGATTTTCTTGGGCATTCTCCTGGCAGGCGTCGCCGGCGTAGTGGTGTGGGTGGTGGGGCTGGTCCGCGCCGCAACGCATCTCTTCGCCTCCGGGCGACGCCTCGGGGTGGTGATCTGGTCGGCGTTCGCGATCCTGTCGGTCGCGGTGGTGCTCGCCATCGTCGGAGGTCTGGTGGACTCCGACCGCCTCGGGGACGAGGTGGGTCGCGGGCTCCTGGGCTGCGGGTTGGTTCTGATCCTGGCAGCACCGTGCGGCATCTTCCGGCTGTGGGACCGCCGGCCCGGAACTCGGCCTTCGCAGCGCTAGGACATCAGAAGTCGACCCGCATCACGACACGTCGCAGCGTCGGACGGCTGGCACCGGCACCTGGCCGCCTGGCCGCGCGTGCCCAAGACCGTCTGCAGGTCCGCCCAGCTCGCCTCGTTGGCCGGCACGACGGAGAGTGGATCAGTGGCTGTGACCGTGCCCGTGGGAATGACCGTGGCCGTTGGCCGCACCGTTCTCGTGGTCATGCTTGGCCGGCGCCTCGACAACTGAACTGTCCGTGGTCAAGATCATCGCGGCAATGGACGCGGCATGGGTCAGCGCTGCCTTGGTGACCTTGACCGGGTCGATCACTCCGGCAGCCGACAGGTCGCCGAACTCACCGGTCGCGGCGTTGTAACCATGTCCCAGGCCCAGCTCGAGGACCTTGTCGGCGGTGACTCGGCCCTCGACGCCGGCATTGTCGGCGATCTGCACCAACGGGGCGCGCAGGCTGCGGGCCACGATCGTGACGCCGGTGCGCTCGTCGCCTTCCAGGCCCAGGCCGTCCACCAGCACGGCACCGGCGTGTACGAGGGCGCTGCCGCCACCTGGCAGGACGCCTTCCTCGACCGCCGCACGGGTCGCCGAGATCGCGTCTTCGATGCGGTGCTTCTTCTCCTTGAGCTCCACCTCGGTGGCCGCGCCGACCCGGATCACGCCGATTCCCCCGGCCAGCTTGGCGAGGCGTTCCAGGAGCTTGTCCCGGTCCCAGTCGGAGTCGGTGTTCTCGATCTCGGTGCGAAGCTGGGAGACCCGGGCGGCGATCTCGTCGGTGCTTCCACCCCCGTCGACGAGGGTGGTCGTGTCCTTGGTGATCGTTGCCCGCCGGACCTTGCCCAGCACCTCGGCGCCGACCTCGCTGAGCTTCAGCCCGACCTCCGGGGCGATCACCTGTCCGCCGGTAATCACGGCGAGGTCCTGCAGAAAGGCCTTGCGCCGGTCACCGAAGTACGGGGCCTTGACGGCGACTGCCACGAACGTCTTGCGAACGGCGTTGACAACCAGGGTGGACAGCGCCTCCCCTTCGACGTCCTCGGCGATGACCAGCAGCGGCTTTCCGTCTGTCATCACCTTCTCCAGCAGGGGAAGCAGGTCGGACAACGCGCTGATCTTGGTGCTGTGCAGCAGTACGTACGGGTTCTCCAGAACAGCTTCCATGGCGCTCGCGTCGGTGACGAAGTACGGCGAGCTGTAGCCCTTGTCGAACTGCATGCCTTCGGTGATCTCGAGGCTGGTCTCCATGGTGTTCGATTCCTCGACGGTGATCACACCGTCGGTCCCGACCTGCTCCATCGCCTCGGCGATCAGGTCGCCGATCTCGGAGTCCTGCGCGGAGATGGTCGCCACCTGAGCGATCTCGGTACGTCCGTTGACCGGCGTCGCCGCCTTGTCCAGCGCGTCGTTCACGGCCGTCACGGCGGCGGCGATGCCGCGCCCCAGGGCGGCCGGGTTGGCGCCTGCGGTGATGTTTCGCAGACCGTGACGCACGAGCGCCTGAGCGAGCACCGTGGCCGTGGTCGTACCGTCGCCGGCGACGTCGTTGGTCTTGGTGGCCACGCTCTTTGCCAGCTGGGCACCCAGGTTCTCGAACGGGTCGGTGAGGTCCACCTCGCGGGCAATGGTGACGCCGTCGTTGGTGATCGTCGGGGCCCCGAAGCTCTTGTTGATGACAACGTTGCGCCCGCCGGGGCCGAGGGTGACCTTGACCGCCTTTGCGAGCTGGTCGACCCCTCGCTGCAGGCCACTACGCGCAGCTTCGTCGAAACGGATCAGCTTGGACATGGAGGTGGTGTCCCTTCGCAGGTTTTGGGGTTGAGCACGGACCCGCCCCGATGCCACGAGAGGCTTCGGGGCGGGTCACACGTGCCGATGGTGCGGTTGAACCGGTTGTGCTTTACCGAGGGAGCGAGTTACTTCTCGACAACCGCGAGCAGGTCGCGGGCCGAGAGGACGAGGTAGTCCTCGCCGCCGTACTTGACCTCGGTGCCGCCGTACTTGGAGTAGATGACGGTGTCACCTTCGGCGACGTCCATCGGGACGCGCTGGCCCTTGTCGTCGATCCGGCCTGGGCCGACAGCGATGACGGTGCCCTCTTGCGGCTTTTCCTTGGCGGTGTCCGGGATGACCAGACCGGAGGCGGTAGTCGTCTCGGCCTCGTTTGCCTGGACAACGACGCGGTCCTCGAGGGGCTTGATTCTGACCTTGGTAGCGGTCGTCACTTCTCTTGACCTCCCCCTTCTGGGGCGTAGTCGCGTAGTGCGCAATTGATTTCTCTGACAGGTGGTTCGGTGGTTCGGCACGACCGGCCTGTCGTCGCGGGTGCCAGATACCGGTCGTTCCGATTTAGCACTCTAGTCCCGAGAGTGCCAACTCATCAACCGGGGTACATCTGCCCGGAGTCAATGTTCAGGCCCGGACCGACACCAGCGTGACCGGCAGCGTCGAGTCGGCCCCGAGGTCGTTCGGGGACGACGGCACGCCGGCGCCGGCCAGCAGGGAGCCGAGCGCGGCAACCATTGCGCCGTTGTCGGTGCACAGCCCCGGCATTGGCACCCGTAGCCGCAGCCCCGCCGTGGCGGCGCGTGTTTCGGCCAGTGCGCGGAGCCGGCGATTGGCCGCCACCCCGCCGCCGAGGATCAGATGCTCGATCCCGGTTTCCCGACAGGCCCGTACGGCCTTGGCGGTCAGGACATCGACGACGGCTTCCTGGAAAGCCGCCGCGACGTCGGCGACGGGAACCGACTCCCCGTCCCGTTCCCGGCGTTCCACCCAGCGTGCGACAGCCGTCTTGAGACCGGAGAAGGAGAAGTCGTAGGGCGCGTCGCGCGGCCCGGTGAGACCGCGGGGAAAGGTAATCGAATCCGCAGAACCGGTCGTGGCCAGGCGGTCGATGTGCGGGCCGCCCGGGAAGGGCAGCCCCAGGACGCGGGCAACCTTGTCGAAGGCCTCTCCGGCGGCGTCGTCGATGGTCGAGCCGAGCGAGGTGATCGACCCGGTGATGTCGTCGACGCGGAGCAAGGAGGAGTGCCCGCCGGAGACCAGCAACGCCACCGCCGGCTCAGGCAGCGCTCCGTGCTCGAGGGTGTCGACCGCGACGTGTGCGGCCAGGTGGTTGACGCCGTACAACGGCTTTGCCAGGGCTAGCGCGTACGCCTTGGCGGCTGCGACTCCGACGAGCAGGGCACCGGTCAGTCCCGGGCCGGCGGTGACGGCGATCGCGTCTACATCCGACGGTGTGATTCCGGCATCGGCACAGGCTCGATGGACGGTCGGGATCATCGCCTCGAGATGAGCGCGAGAGGCCACTTCCGGTACGACGCCGCCGAAGCGGGCGTGTTCCTCGACGCTGGAAGCGACCGCGTCGGACAGCAACTTGTGTCCGGCAACGATCCCGACACCGGTTTCGTCACATGAGGTCTCGATCCCGAGAACGAGTGGACCTGATCGAGATTCAGCCACGGGCCATCACCACCGCATCCGCGCCGCTCAACGGGTAATAGTTGGGCCGGCGACCGATCTCGGCGAATCCGCGGCTGCGATAGAGCCGCTGTGGAATGGCCGCGTCCGCGCGCACCTCGAGTAGTACCCGCGGAACTCGTAGGTCCGCTTCGGCCAGCAACGCATCAAGCAGCAGTGCGCCGATCCCCTTGCCCTGAAAGGCGTTTCGTACGCCAATGGTGGCTATGTGCCCTTCGTCGCGATAAGCGACGAGCCCGGCGTACCCGACGACCTGCGCCCTATTCTCGACCTCGGCCTCGGCTACGAGGTAGTGGCGGCTCTTGGTCCGGCTCAGCTCATCACGCAGCATCGCCTCGGTCCACGTGTCCGGTGCGAACAGTTCCTCCTCGATCCGCATGACCGTTGACAGATCGCCAAGCCCGAAGGGGCGCAGCAGCACTTTCTGTCGAGGCGCGGCATTGGTCACCGTGGCGTCACCGGCTTGCGGGGGGCCGGGGGTGTCGCGTCCGGTCGCCGCAGGTACATCGGCTCGAGCGGTCCAGCCGGCTGGCCGCCATCCGTAAGTCCGGAAGTCGCCAGCGCGAGTCCCATCGGGTCCGGCGGGGCCAGGAGTACGTCGGTTCCAAGGGCTTCGGAGAAAGCCGGGTCGCCGATCACCAAGCCGTCGCGGCGCCAGTCTGATCTGGCCGGCAATTCGTCCGGGCGGTTGACGTAGGGCCCACCGATTCGAGTACCCGAGGCGTCATAGGTGGCCCAGTAGCACTCGCGACGGCGTGCATCGGTCACCACCGCAAAGCCCTCGGCGGGCACCATCGTTCCGTCCGGCACCGAGCCCGCCAGCCCCTTGTGCATCGTGGCTATGGCGTCGTGGGTGCAGACGCCATGGACCGGGACCCCTAGTGCGTCACCGAGTGCGGCTGCGGTCATCACCCCGACGCGTAGTCCGGTGAAGGGCCCCGGACCCAGCCCTACGACGACGGCCCCGAGATCGGGCGCGCCGACGCCAGCCTCGGTCAGCACGCCGGGGATCAACTCCCCGAGGGTCTCCGCGTGCCGGTTGTTACTCGGGACGGTTCGCGCCGCACGTACCGACGTCGTGTGCCAACCGGACTCAGCCGGTGGACTTATCTCGATGATGCCGATCACGACCGTCGCAGTCGCGGTGTCCAGAGCCAGAGCGAGCACGACATCCAGCCTAGGCAGCATCCATCACCCGCGATCATGGAGCTGTGACCACGACAGGCCGCAGCGCGCTGGTCACAGCTCCATGATCGCGGAAAGTCTCTGGTGCCAACCCGGCCCGCTTCCCGTCAGGAAGGCGGTGCGGGTCTCGAGATCGGGCTGGAGGCTCAGCTCGATCAGCAGATGTTCTGCACTGAGGTGCTCGACCAGTCCCTCGCCCCACTCGACGACCGTGACGGACTCGGCCAGGTCCGCGTCGAGGTCGAGGTCGTCGATCTCCCGGACCGAGCCCAGGCGGTAGGCGTCCACATGGACAAGCGGGACCCGGCCCCCCCGATGCACACGAGAAATGACGAACGTCGGTGAGAGCACCCGTTCCTCGATCCGCAGCCCCGCACCGATCCCCTGGACCAACGCGGTCTTGCCGACGCCCAGCGGGCCACTGGCGATGATCAGATCGCCGGGTTCCAGTAGCGGCGCTAGGTGGTCTCGGCCGAACTCGTGCGTACTGGTTGCGGTGGGCAGGTTGACCATCAGAGACAACGGCATGTCCTGCCTGTTGGCCCGGGTATGTGCCGATTCACGCGTCGCGCGGTCCGGCCGCGACCTCGTCGGCAGCCACGAGTGTGAGCGCGGCGCGTGGTTTACGTCGAGCACAGCGCCTCAGGAACGACCGCAGGTGCTCGTTGACTACATCCGGGCGTTCCAGCAGAGCCAGATGACCGGCATTGTCGACGATGACCAGTTCGCTGCCCGGCAGTTCTTCGGCGAGCAGTTCGCTGTGTGCCTTGGGTGTCATCCGATCGGCGTCACCGCACAGGATCAGCGTGGTCACGTTGCCCAGCGGTCCGAGCACCCCCGACTTGTCGAAGCCGGCCAGCGATGGGAAGAAGGCACCGATCACGTCGGCCGGGGTCGAGGCGATCATCCTGTCCACATAGGACGCCAACCCAGGAGCGATCTGGCGACTGGAGAATGTCATCCGCTTTGTGGCGAGAAAAGCGATGTCCTTACCCAGTCGGCGCGTGCGTTCGGCGACCTGCGGCCGTTGCTGGGCGAGCTTGGCGACCAGCGGCAACACGGCCGTGCTCAGGCCGGTGATCGCTTGCGGCATACCGAAGCCGACCGAGGCAAGGTTGCCGGTCGAGGTCGAGAGCAGCGCGACACCGACGATCCGCGCGCCGAACAGTTCGGGGCGACGTTCGGCCAGACCCATGATGGCCATCCCACCCATCGAATGCCCGATCAGGACGATCAGTCCGGTCGACACCCGCTCGTCGAGAACCCGGCCAAGGTCGTCGGCGATCTGGTCGATCGTGCCGCGATCTGGATGTCCCCAGCCGGAAGCGCCATGGCCACGCTGGTCGTAGAAGAGGAGCCGCAGCGACCGCCCGGTCAGCGGCGTGAACGCTTCTCGCTGGTAGTACCAGGAGCCCAGCGTGAGGGTGTAACCGTGGACGAACACGACCGTCAGGCTGGCCTCGTCGGGCCCGACCTGTTCCAGGTGCAGCGGCAAGCCGTCGTCGGTCAGCACCACGTTGTCGAGCACGGGATCGCTCTCCTCGGACTTCCCGCCGCCGAAAATGACGTCTGCCTGGGCATCGCGCCGACGAAAGGCTGCGAAACGGCGAGCCAGAACAGTTGCCGTGGCTCCGGCGGCGACCAGGCCAACCGCCGCCCCACCCAGCACCTCGACCGCGCCCGGTCTTCGGCTCATGACCTACGCACGGCGCCCGGCAGCTCGTCTGGAACCGAACTCAGGTAGCGCCGCACCATCCGGCCGCCCACCCGGGAGACGAGTTCGTAGTGGATGGTGCCCAGGGCCGTCGCCCAGTCCTGCGCGGTGGGCTCGCCGGCCGTACCCGGTCCCCACAAGACGGCTGTCTCACCGGCCTGGACCGGGTCGTCGCCCATGTCCACCACGAACTGGTCCATGCACACCCGTCCGGCGATGGTGCGGCGCGCCCCGCCTAGCCACAGCGGGCCGACGTTGGTGGCGTTGCGCGGGATCCCATCCGCGTAGCCCACCGGAATCAGCGCCAGTGTGCTCGGCCGCGAAGTCGTGTACTCGTGGCCGTAGGACACTCCGGAGCCCTGGGGGACCCGCTTCACCAACGTCACCGCAGCCTGCACGGTCATCGCCGGCCGGAGCCCGTACGCTGCCGGGTCGCCACCCATCGGATCCAGCCCGTATACCGCGATCCCGGGACGGACCATGTCGTAATAGGCATCTGGAAGGGTCAGCGTCGCCGCCGAGTTGGCGACATGCTTGGGGACATCGCCCAAGCCGTCCCGGGCCGCAGTCTCGACCGCCTCGTTGAAGCCGGCCAGCTGGACGCCGATGGTCGGATGGCCCGGGGTGTCGGCATAGGCGAAGTGGGTCCAGATCCCCGCGACCCGGACCTGCCCGACGTCCTGGGCGGCTGCTGCGGCGGCCACCAGATCCGGCCAATCCGACATGTGCGCACCGCCGCGGGACAGCCCCGTGTCGACCTTGAGGTGCACCTGCGCAACGTGACCGCAGGCCTGGCCAGCGGCGGCGATCTCCTCGAGCATCCAGATCGAGGAGGCCGACAGAGACACATCCCGGATCAATGCCGCGGTCAGGTCCTCGCCGCTCCCGGTGAGCCAGGCGAGGACGGGTACGCCGATGCCGGCCTCGCGCAGAGCCAGCGCTTCCTCGATGACGGTAACCCCGAGCATGTCGGCGCCACCACGAACGGCCGCCAAGGCACTGGGTACGAGGCCGTGCCCGTACCCATCTGCTTTGACAACCGCCATCAGCGGGCGCTGCGCCCGTGCCTTCAGCCTTGCCACATTGTCGGCAATGGCATCGAGATCGATGATGATCTCAGCTCGATCAGGCCCAGAGGTGTGCATCCGGCCCAGTTTCCCATCCTCGGCATGATCGCTGCGGGCGACACGGTGCCGCGCCGTCAAGCCAGGATGGCGGCCATGACTTTCGAGATGACCGATCAGGTCCTACGCCGCCTCACCGACGACACCCTTGTCTGGCTGACCACCGTGACACCCAGCGGCCGTCCGGCACCCCGGCTGGTCTGGTTCATGTGGCTCGATGGCGCCTCTGACCCCAGCCAGGATGCCGCCCGACTCGCGCCCAGCCGCTCCGCCTGCCTGATCTACAGCCAGCCCGGCGCTGCGAAGTTGCGGCACATTGCGGTCAACGACCGAGTGACATTGAACTTCAACTCCAACGAGCTCGGCGGTGACGCGGTCGTGCTCGCCGGGCGGGCTGAACTCGTGCCCGACGCGCCGTCGGCGGCTGAGGTGCCCGGGCTGCTGGCCAAGTACGCGGAAATGCTTGCTGCGATCGGCATGACTGCGGAGCACTTCACCGGTACGTACACCGTCGCCATGCGGGTGATCCCCGACCACGCCTGGACCGTCTCAGCTTGAGTTTGCCGCCGGACCCCCGGCTATATACGAGAACCGGCAGACCACTGAAATAGGCCGGTATCTGCACATCGCAGCTGTGTGTTCATGCCGGAGGTCCCCCGGCGTTGGGCGCATCCCAGGGCATCGGTGCGGCAGCACGGCAGTCCGGCTGGCCGCGACCGGGCCAGGGTTGACCGAAGGACCGGTTGCAGGGACAGCGCTCGCCCGGCGTGCCAAGCACCCGGTACCGCGGGGGCTTCAGACCTGCGCCATAGTCGAGCCGCTCTCAACAAGCAGAGCGAGCGCAGCCGCGCTCACGGCGAGCAGGGCACCGGGGCAGCCGAACACCTGAACGGAGGACGCCGCCTCACCTTGGCTGAAGACCCAGGTGCTCCCGCAGCAACCCCCGTCCTCGATATCGATCCGCACCGTCCCGCCGACCGTCGACATCTGATCGACGGCAGTCCTGCTGACCTGGAACGGAGGTAGCCGAGTCATCTCACTCATCTCAGACCCGGATGCGTGAGTAGCCGCCTGGCCGTGTTTCGGGGCTGGGCGGTTTCGCGTTTTGCCTGGTCAGTGGCGTGGCGGTGGGCCCGTTGTCGCGCGGGCTGGGGCGGGTGTCCGGGCCGGGTTGGGCGGGGTGGGGTCAGGCGGCGTCGCCGTGGGCCTGCAGGCTGGTCAGTACGTGGTCCAGGAGGGGGAAGCCTGGGGGTGGGTGGAGCCAGATCGTGCCGTCTCGGGCGTGGCGGACGCGTGCGGGCACGCAGATCAGTTCCCGTCGTAGGCGGGCGATGGTCATTCGACTGCGCCCGAGGATCGGTCCAGCCAGTTCTTGGAGGAAGGCGCTGAGGGTGCAGGTCAGCAGCGCCGCGGCGCACCAGAGGCGATTGACGGTCTTGTCGCCCGAGGGCATGTGCCGTAAGGCGGCGCCGTGCTTGGCGTCGCGGTTCAGGGCCTCGATGTCGGTACGGCGCCGGTACCAGGCCTCCACCTCGGCGGCCTTGGCGGGCGTGGCCACGTCGCGGTTGGTCAGGATGAAGGAGTACAGGTAGACGTGGTCGATCACGCCGTCCAGGGCGAGGGCGAGCTGGTCGGGGTGGATCCGTCGGCGTTTACGGGCGCGTTCGGTGGGTAGGTCGGCGGCTTCCAGGCGGGTGCGGCGCGCCAGGCACGCGACCGGGCAAGCCTTGGCGTCTTTGGCGATGTCGGGGTCTTTGGCCCACGCGTCGGGCAGGTAC
>Ga0136630_1000002_pt1 | contig 60526 bp, 64 predicted proteins | sample AntDrymUQ5682106_2_FD_105496 | JGI IMG/M metagenome (GOLD analysis project Ga0136630, IMG submission 105496) | Polar desert sand microbial communities from Dry Valleys, Antarctica - metaG UQ568 (21.06) | ecosystem: Environmental > Terrestrial > Soil > Desert | place: Antarctica: Dry Valley...
GGCTCGCGCGCCTGCTCCACCAGTTGGTGCCACAGGAGGCCGAGGCCGCCGGACTGCTGGCCCTCCTGTTGCTGACCGACGCCCGGCGCGCTGCGCGTACCCACGCTGACGGCTCTCTGGTTCCACTCGCCGACCAGCGTCGCGAACTCTGGAACAAGCCCCAGATCGATGAGGGCACCGCCCTGATCACCCGAATCCTCGGCACGGCAAACGTCGGGCCCTACCAGCTCCAGGCGGCCATCGCCGCGGTGCACGACGAGGCGCCCAGCAACGAACAAACGGACTGGCCCCAGGTCCTGGCGCTGTACCAGGTGCTCGCGCGCGTCTCGCCAGGGCCGATCGTGACGCTCAACCGCGCCGTGGCCCTCGCCATGGTCGACGGGCCCCGAGCCGGATTGGCCCTGCTCGGGACGCTGGACGGTGACGACCGGATGGCTCACACCCACCGGCTTGACGCCGTACGGGCGCACCTGCTCGAGCTTGCCGGAGACCCGGCCGCCGCCCGCGCGTCCTACCTCCAGGCCGCGCGGAGAACTGCGAGCCTGCCCGAGCAGCGCTACCTCGCCTTGCGGGCCGCTCAGCTGGGTTAGGGGGCGAAGCGGCCGGGCGCAAGCGCGCAGCCCGCCTCGGCCGGGGTCGGTCGTGTTCAGCCGCGCGGCGCCAGTGGTGACGGCGGCGGTTGGGCAGGTGCAATCAGCGGGTGTCGCCGGATGAACCATCCGCGGCCGCTCATCTGCAGGACCAGCTGCGTGCCCCGGTACATCTGCCATTGCAGAAAGACGGTTCCCAGCTCGGCCGAGCGGGTGGAGGGCTGGGCATCGGTCACCGTGAGCGCGGCGCTCAGCTCGTCGCCGGCGTACACCGGGGCGAACCAGCGCAGGTTTTCCATGCCCGGTGAGGTATCCGCAGCCGCTCGGGACAGGACGGCGTCAACGTACATCCGCATCAGGGAGCTGACGGTGAAGAAGCCACTGGCAATCAGCCGGCCCCAGGTCGAGGCCTCTGCACGCGCTCGGTCCACGTGGTACCACTGCGGATCGAAACGCTCCGCGAAGGCGACCATTTCCGCCTCGTCGACGACGAGAGTTCCGAGTTCGAAGACCCGGCCGGGGACGAGGTCCTCGAAGTAGATCGTTGATACCGCGGGGGCAGGCACGTGCAACACCGTGTCACAACCAGCCGGACCGACGAACGGCACGCCTTTCCGGTCCTCGATGTCGCCTGACTGCTCACCGACGAGCATCACCTTGACCTTGGACGCTCCGCTGGAGAACACGACCTGGGTGGCCGGTCCCACAACTCACACCCCGGCAGTCAGGCGCCGACGCCCGCAGCGCCGCCAGATCGGGATTCCGTGGGACCCACTGGGCTGCCCCGGGGCGAACTGGATGCTTCGCCTTGACGGTCGGTCCCTTCGGAGTCACGAGACCAGACTGGCATGGTCCTCGGCTCGGCGCTGACTAACCTGACCCGCGTGGATTCGCGCACCGGTCTGCCGGTCGTCGGCATGGTTGGCGCAGGCCAGCTTGCGCGGATGACGCACCAGGCGGCGATCCCGCTCGGCCAGTCCCTGCGCGTGCTGGCGCAATCGCCCGATGACGGCGCGGCGTCGGTGGCGGCTGACGTCATGATCGGCGAGCACACCTCGTACGACGACTTGCTTGCCTTCGCCGCTGGGTGCGACGTCCTGACCTTCGACCACGAACACGTCCCGACCGAGCTCATTCGATCGCTGGCCACCGCCGGTCACGTGGTGTACCCGGGGGCACACGCGCTCGAACACGCACAGGACAAGGCGGTGATGCGTCAGGCCCTGACCAGGGCCGGCGTCCCGTGTCCGGCATGGCGCTCGGTGTCCACAGTGGATGACGTCGCCGCCTTCGGTGCCGAACACGGTTGGCCGGTCGTGCTCAAGGTCGCCCGCGGCGGATATGACGGCCGAGGCGTATGGACGTTGACCGAGTCGGCTGCGGCTGCCCATGTGCTTGAGCCGGACCGCGCCTACATCGTCGAACAGCGCGTGCCCATCCTGCGCGAACTCGCCGTGCTGGTGGCTCGCTCGCCCTACGGTCAGGTGTCGGTCTGGCCGATCGTGCAGACCGTCCAGCGGGACGGGATCTGTGTCGAGGTGATCGCGCCCGCTCCGGATCTGGCCGCGGAGTTGGCCGGAGTAGGGGCCACTCTCGCAGTGCGGCTGGCCGCTGAGTTGGGCGTCGTGGGGGTGATGGCCGTCGAGCTGTTCGAGACCGCCGACGGGCTATTGGTCAACGAGTTGGCCATGCGCCCGCACAACAGCGGTCACTGGACGATCGAGGGTTCCCGTACGAGCCAGTTCGAGCAGCACCTCCGGGCGGTGCTCGACTACCCGCTGGGCACGACCACGATGACTGCGCCGTGGGTGGTCATGACCAATCTCCTGGGCGGCCCGGATGGTGGGATGGGCATCGACGAGCGGGTGCACCACGCGATGGCCCAATGGCCGGATGTGAAGCTGCACCTGTACGGCAAATCGCCACGCCCCGGTCGCAAGCTCGGGCACGTCACCTCTCTGGGTTCCGACCTCGCCGAGGTGCGCGCCCGGGCGGGGGCCGCAGCCGCTTATCTGCATCAGGGAGGACACCGGTGAACGACTCGGCGGGATACCGCGGCGAGCAGATCAGGGTCTCGGTGATCATGGGCAGCGACTCCGACTGGACCGTGATGAGCGCGGCTGCCGATGCGCTGAACGAGTACGGCGTCACGCACGAAGTGCGCGTGATATCCGCTCACCGGACGCCGCGGGACATGCTGGACTACGCCGCCAACGCGGCCGGGCGGGGTCTACGGGTGATCATCGCCGGGGCTGGGGGAGCGGCCCATCTGCCTGGGATGGTGGCCTCGGCCACCGCGCTGCCGGTCATCGGCGTACCGGTTCCGCTGGGGCAGCTCGACGGCCTGGACTCGCTGCTGTCCATCGTGCAGATGCCGGCCGGTGTGCCTGTCGCCACCGTCGGCATCGGCGCTGCCCGCAATGCCGGTCTGCTGGCCGTACGGATCCTCGCCGTCTCCGACCCGCACCTGGGTCAAGCCCTGGACATCGCGGCGGGAGAACTCGCAGAGACGGTGCGGGACAAGGATGAAAGCCTCCGTCAACGACGCGCGAAGCAGCACCTGGAGCCCGGCTGAGCTAGCCTCGAATGATGACGATGACCTCAACCCCCAGCGTCTATCAGCTCAGCGACGAGCAAGCCATGGTCCGGCAGGCCGTGCGGGCCATGGCCGAGGGGCAGATCGCGCCGTACGCCGCAGATGTGGACGAACACAGCCGCTTTCCGGACGAGGCGCACCAGGCACTCACCCGGTCGGGCTTCCATGCCGTACATCTGCCGGATCAGTACGGTGGCGCCGGTGCGGATGCCATCTCGACCTGCATCGTGATCGAGGAGGTTGCGCGGGTCTGCGCTAGCTCTTCACTGATCCCGGCGGTCAACAAGCTCGGGACGACACCGGTGCTGCTGTCCGGCTCGGAGGAGCTGAAAAAGCAGGTGCTGCCAGGCGTCGCCACGGGGGAGGAGATGTTTTCCTACGCGCTGTCCGAGCGGGAAGCCGGCTCTGACGCGGCCGCGATGAAGACCCGGGCGCGGCAGGACGGTGACCATTGGGTGCTCAACGGCACCAAGGCGTGGATCACCAATGCTGGTGTTTCCCAATGGTACACAGTCATGGCTGTGACCGAACCCGGCAAGGGAGCCAACGGCATCTCGGCCTTTGTCGTGCACATCGACGACCCTGGCTTCGAGGTGGGTACCAAGGAACGCAAACTCGGCATAAAAGGATCACCGACCTGCGAGATCCACTTCGCCGACTGCACCATTCCGGCCGACCGGATCATCGGTGAGCCCGGGACCGGCTTCAAGACCGCGCTGAAGACCCTGGACCAGACCAGGCCGACGGTCGGCGCTCAGGCGGTCGGCATCGCGCAGGGCGCACTCGATGCGGCGATCGGTTATGTCAAGGAACGTAAGCAGTTCGGTAAGACGATCGGGGAGTTCCAGGGCGTGCAGTTCATGCTCGCGGACATGGCAATGCAGATCGAAGCGGCTCGGCACCTGGTCTACGTCGCCGCAGCGACCGCGGAGAGCGGCGGGGATGTCAGTATCCTGGCCGCAGCCAGCAAGTGCTTCGCCTCCGACGTGGCGATGAAGGTGACCACCGATGCCGTGCAACTGTTCGGCGGGGCCGGATACACCAAGGACTTCCCGGTGGAACGAATGATGCGGGACGCCAAGATCACCCAGATCTACGAGGGGACCAACCAGATCCAGCGCGTGATCATCGCTCGCAATCTGCTTCGCTAGGGCAGCCGTTCCCCCGTCCTGGCGGTTTCCGTCAAAACCGCCAGATGGTCCGCATCAGTCGGGACGGGGATCGAGTACGTGGCTCAGCCGGCGGCGGCGGGAATGACCATCACCGCTGGTGGTGCCTCGACGATCAGGTCGGCACCGGTCGCGGCGACGACGTCCTCGGAGGTTACCCCTGGTGCGACCTCACGCAGTACCAGTCCGCCGTCGGTGACGTCCAGGACAGCCAGATCGGTGATGATCCGGTCGACGCAGGCCCGTCCGGTGAAGGGGAGGTCGCACTCGTCGAGAATCTTCGGCGACCCGTCCCGCGCAACATGTTCCATCATCACGATGACCCTGCGAGCGCCGTGGACCAGATCCATGGCACCGCCCATGCCCTTGACCATCTTTCCTGGGATCATCCAGTTGGACAGATCCCCGGCGCCGCTGACCTGCATGGCGCCGAGGATCGCAACGTCGATGTGCCCACCGCGGATCATTCCGAAGCTCAGCGCGGAGTCGAAGAACGCAGCACCCGGCAACAGGGTGACGGTCTCCTTTCCGGCGTTGATCAGGTCGGGATCCTCCTCGCCCTCGAACGGGTACGGCCCGACGCCGAGGATGCCGTTCTCGCTCTGCAGCACGACATGCACACCGTCGGGGATGTAGTTGGGTACCAGGGTCGGCATCCCGATCCCGAGGTTGACGTACTGCCCGTCCTCGAGATCGGCAGCCACCCGGGCGGCGAGTTCAGTGCGGGTCAGCGCCATCAGGCTGCTCCCTCCGCGGCTGAATCCACAGCGCTGAGCAGGCCGGCCGCCCCGGGCCGGGGGCGAACGGTCCGCCGTTCGATCGGCTTGTCCTGAGCGCTGACCTGGACCACCCGTTGCACGAAGACACCTGGAGTGTGCACACTCTCCGGCTTGATCTCTCCGGCCTCGACGAGCTCTTCGACCTCCGCGATCGTGACTCGACCGGACATGGCGCACAGGTTGTTGAAGTTGCCGGCCGACTCGCGGTAGACGAGATTCCCGTGCCGGTCGCCCTTCCAGGCACGAACCAGGCCGTAGTCGGCGATCAGAGCCCGCTCCATCGTGTACATCTGCCCGTCGAACTCGCGTACCTCGCGAGGCGGGCTGGCCAGCGCGACGGTTCCGTCGGAGTGATACCGCATCGGTACGCCACCGTCGGCGATCTGCGTGCCGACCCCGCTGGGCGTGAAGAACGCTGGGATGCCACAGCCGCCGGCCCGCAGCCGTTCGGCCAGAGTTCCCTGCGGCGTGAGTTCCACTTCCAGCTCACCGGAGAGGAACTGCCGTGCGAACTCCTTGTTCTCCCCGACGTAGGAGCTGACCGTACGCCGAATGCGATGCGCCGCAAGCAGTTTCCCCAGCCCCCAGCCATCGACTCCGCAGTTGTTGGAGAAAGTCTCGAGATCGGTGGCACCTTGCTCGTAGAGGGCGTTGATCAACCAGATCGGCACGCCACACAGGCCGAAACCGCCTACGGCCAGGCTCGACCCGGACGGGATGTCAGCGACCGCCTCGGCAGCTGAGGTCATGACCTTGTCCATCGACACCTCATTTCGCCTAGAACCGGCTATCCCCCAGGACGGGGACACCGGCGAGCTCGATCCCGAGAGTAGCTGTGACTCGCTCGGACTCGGCCCGGGCCGCCAACCGCTCGGGGTTGGGATCCGTAACCAGGACGATGCTGCAGCCTGCGGCCAGCGGCGCCAACAGCCACGGCACCGGCCCCGCTTCGGCGGCGAGGTCCCGGCTGATCATGATCCGGTCGCCGGTGTTCATCCCCAGCCGGTCGGCCAGCGCCACCGCGGCACCGGCTAGCCCCTCGTGGCTGAGTTCGATGCTGCCGGCGAGCAGAGCCGGCGTGGCCGGGTCCACAGGTGCGGCCGCTCGGAACTGATCGCCGTACAGGCCGATCTCCTGTGCGTAGTCGGTTATGCGCCGCCACTGGTCGGAAAGTCCGCGACCCCACGGGTCGAGGGTCAACCCCACGACGTCGCAGCTGCGGTCGGCGTAGGCGACAAGATCGGCCTCGGTGCAGAACACGGCATCGGGCTCGTGCGAGGCGTCCACGTCGGGATAGTCGACCACCCGATGCCCGGCAGCCCAGGCGCCCAAGAGGATTCCGGCTGTCTGCCAGTGTGGTGGCAACACCACCGCGATGCTCGAACCACCGTCCAGGCCGAGTCCGTCGGTCAGCAGATTTGCGGTTTTGGCCACCCAGTTGTCCAGGGTCGTCGCCGACAGCTCGGTCCGCTCACCGGTGGCATCGTCGTAGTAGGTGAGCAGTGGGCCGCCCGGATCCCGGGTCAGTGCGCCGGCGAACAAGTCCGAGGCGATCATGACGCGTCCACTTCGCTCACGCCTTCTCGGCTCAGTTGATGCACCCGGTGTCCGCGGCCGTGCGAGGGAGATCCTGCTCGCCGGGATCCGGTGCCGGGGCGGCGTCGACCGCCTGTCCGACGCCGTTGAAGTCCGAGCCCAGCACCAGTTGCAGCTCAGCTCCTCCGAGCGTCGAATCTGCCCGGACCACGGCGCCAGGGATCGCTGCGGCCAGGGTTGCCGCCTGGCTCTCCTGGCCTTCGGCGTACCGGATCTCGGTCTGCGTGTAGTCGCTGGAGTCGGCGTTCCCGGTGGAGGTCACCACGAAGCCCGCGGCTTCGAGCTCGGTCTGGGTCTGCGCCGCGATGCCACCGGTCACCGAACCATTGAAGACGGCGACACTGACCTCGCCGGGATCGACGTTCTGCGCGGGAGGGGGCTCAGCTGCGGGGTCTTGGGCGGTCAGATTCGCGAAGAAGTCGTACAGGACCTCACGGTCCTCGGGTACGACGATGGACAGGCCGTCCTCAGTGCCGACGCCGAGGTTGGGCAAGGTCTGGAAGTTGACGGTGCCGGCAGTCACGGCCTGCATCTGCTCGGCCAACCCGAACAGGTCGAGTTCGGAATCGACAGTGAGAGCCAGGGAAGCGGCCTCGACCAACCTGCGCTGCAGGCCGAGGTCGAAGAACACCTCTTGGGAGAGGAGCTTGCTCACCATCGCGCCGATGAAAACCTGTTGGCGCACGATGCGGTCCAGGTCACCCTGCGGCAAACCGTCGCGTTGCCGTACGAAGGCCAGCGCCTGCGCACCACTGATCTCCTGCGCTCCGGCGGGCAGGTTGATCCCGGACTTGGGCTCCTGTTGGGCCTGGCACAGGTTGACCGGTACGCCGCCGACGATGTCGGTGAGCAGAACGAAACCGAACAGGTCGATCGAGACGTAGTGGTCGACGCTCACGCCGCTGATCGAACTGATGGTCTGGATCAACTTCCGCGCGCCGAAGGCGGCGCGCTCCTCGTCAGTGCTGCCCTCGGGCGCGTCCTGGCTGAAGCCGAAAGCGAAGGCCGCATTGAGCTTGTGCATCCCATAACCGGGCACCTCGACGTAGGAGTCCCGCGGGAAGGACACGAAGGATGCTCGACTGCCGTCGGCCGGCACGTGCAGCAGGATCATGGTGTCGGTGTTCATCCCGGGCTCCAAGCTGACCCCGAGCTCGGTGAGCTGTTCAGGGCTGAGATTGGTCCGGTTGTCGTTGCCGACGATGAGGATGTTCATCGCATCGGCATCACCGCCGCCGGCGTTGTCGTTGCCGTCGGTGGGAATGACGTCCTGACGGGAGAGGTTCTGCTCGGCAACCTGGGTCAGGTACCAGCCCCAGCCGCTTGCTCCCAGCAGGGTCAGTGACAACAGGCCGGCCACCAGCCGAGCACCCAGAAATAGCCCACCGCGGCGCTTCTTGCTCGTTCCCTCCCCCCCGTCGGGCGAGCGTGGCGAATGCGGCCGGCCGGCATCGCCGGAGCCTGAACTCGACGTTCCACGGCCGGAGCGAGGGTCGAGATGAGGCGGCAGTCGACGTCCACCCTCGTAGCCGTCGGTCACCCGCCCGAGAGTACCTGCGTCGATCTTTGCGACCCGGCTTTCAGGGCGAGGGCGGTCACAACCAAGCTCGCTAGGGCAGGATGCCACTCCGTGGGTAGGACTCGTTGGCTGATCGTTGGTGCGGCGGGCCGGGTCGGTCGGGTTCTGATCGCTGCTCTCGAGGGGCAGCCCGTCCGGACCTGGACCCGGCATGATGCCGACCTGACCGATCGGGATCGTGTGCTGGCTACTCTGGCCGCGATCCGGGACGAGTCGACCGATCCTCTCATCTGCATCAACACTGCGGCCGTTGCCGACGTCGATGGCGCTGAAAAGGATTCGCGGACGGCCGTATCCGTCAACGGCCAGGCACCGGGTTGGCTGGCCGAAGGCCTCAGCGATGCCGACCTCATGGTGCACCTGTCCACCGACTACGTCTTCGGCGGGAACAGTGGCCCAACGGCACCGTACGACGAGGACGCGCCGACCGCGCCGTTGTCGGTGTACGGAACGACCAAGCGCGACGGCGAGAACGCAGTTCTGTCCGCGCGACCGGACAGCTACGTCGTACGGACCTCCTGGGTGTTCGACGCGGACAAGCCCAACTACGTGACCTTCTTCCGTGATCGGCTGCTGGCCGGAGATCCCATCGAGGCGGTCACCGACCAAGTGAGCCGGCCCACAGCCACGACGGATCTGGTTGCCGGGCTGTTGGCCCTTTGCAGCCGCCGACCTGACTCCGGGATCTACCACTGCGCCAACGGTGGACAGGCCAGTCGGTACGACGTGGCAAGCGCGATCGGCGCCGAACTGGGAGCCGATCCTTGCCTGGTTCGAGCGATCCGCACCGATCAGGCCCCGCGGCGTCCCGCGATTCGGCCGGCGTACTCGGTGCTGGGGCTTCGGCGCTGGCAGGAGGCCGGGTTGCCCGAACTCCGCTCGTGGCGCATTCCCCTACGGGAAGTCATCCTTCGCCCATCCCTAGGCTGACCCGGTGGAGCAGTCACCTCGGTCGGTTCAGCCCGTGTACGGCGTGATCCCAGCCGGTGGCAGCGGACTTCGGCTGTGGCCACTGTCGCGTGCTGGGGCACCGAAGTTCCTGCAAGCGCTGTCCGGCCAGGGGGATCGCAGCCTGCTGCAGTCCACGGTCGACCGGTTCTCTCCGTTGGTCGATATCGATCGCATCCTGGTCGTCACTGGTGCTCTGCACGTCGCAGCTGTCGCCAGTCAGCTTCCGGGGTTGCCGGCGGCGAATCTGGTGGCCGAGCCGGTCCCCCGGGAATCCGGGCCGGCGATCGCTCTGGCAGCCGCCCTGATCTCCGAACGGGATCCACAAGCGGTGATGATCTCCTGTCACGCGGACCAATTGGTCGGCGACCTCAATGCCTTTCACGCAGCATTGACAACGGCCGTCGAGGTGGCCCAGACCGGTCTGCTCGTCACCATCGGGGTTGCTCCGCACAGCCCAGAAACCGGATACGGCTATCTGCAGCTGGGCGCGTCGTTGCATATCGGAGCGGCTCGTGCGGTCGTCGAGTTCCAGGAGAAACCCGACGCAACGACCGCCGCGGCCTACCTCGCCTCGGGGGACTACCTCTGGAACGCCGGGATGTTCTGCTGGCGGGTGGACGCATTCCTGCAACAGTTGGCCATCGAACTGCCGGACCTGCACGCGGGCGTCACGGCGCTGGCCTCCCGCTGGACCAGCACCGCGACCGCGGACCTGGAGCGGGACTGGTCAGTGCTGCAGAAGATCAGCATCGACCACGGGCTGATGCAGCCGGCCGCCGCGCGAGGGATGGTCGCGACGGTGCCCGCCGATTTCGGCTGGGCCGACATCGGCGACTGGCACACATTGGGCGCCGTCGTGGGCGCCGACGCGAACGGACACACCCAACTGGGCGCCGGCTCGCTGGTGTCCGAGGACTCCGCCGATTGCGTGGTCGTCACCGGATCCGGCCGTACCGTCGCCTTGCTCGGAGTCACCGGGCTGGCGGTCGTGGACACCGAGGATGTGCTGCTCATCTGTCCGCGTGAGCGAGCCCAAGAAGTCAAGGCGTTGGTCGAACGAGCCCGCAACGATGGCCACAGCGCCCTGCTCTGAGTGCGGCGGCCGGCTGGATACAGTCCGGGACCTTGAGGCATTTCCGTCGAAGGAGCACACATGCAATGGGCTGACGTAGCGGCTGTGGTCACCGGGGGGGCGTCGGGACTGGGGGAGGCAACCACTCGCGCGTTGAGCGCCAAGGGTGCCGCGGTGACAATCCTCGATCTTCAAGTCGACAAGGCGGCCGCGCTGGTCGCCGAACTCGGCGGAGGCACCTCGTACGTCGCGACCGACGTCACCGACGCAGAGCAGGTCCAAGCCGCGCTGGCCGAGGCCGTCGGCAAGGGCCGCGAGCTTCGCGTGGCGGTGAACTGTGCCGGTGTGGGCTGGGCCTCACGAGTCCTGACTCGGGACGGCACTCCGCACGATCTCGAGCTGTTCAGCAAGGTGATCGGGATCAACCTGATCGGCACGTTCAACGTGCTGCGACTCGCGGCGGTGGCGATGGCCGGCAACCAGCCCGACGAACAGGGCGAGCGCGGCGCGATCGTCAACACCGCCTCGATAGCCGCCTTCGACGGGCAGATCGGCCAGATCGCCTACGCCGCCTCCAAAGCCGGAGTCGCCGGAATGACACTGCCGGCCGCTCGAGACCTGTCGAGCATCGGCGTACGGGTCAACACGGTCGCACCCGGCATCATCGACACCCCGATGCTGGCCGGACTGCCCGAAGACACCCGGGCCAAACTGGCCGCCGGGGTGCCCTTTCCCAAGCGCCTCGGCACTCCCGCGGACTATGCGAGTCTCGCCGTCTTCCTGCTCGAGCATCCCTATCTCAACGGCGAGACGGTACGGATGGACGCGGCCCTGCGGATGCCTCCGAAGTAGCCCACCATGCCGGCCGCCCGCGCTTGGCAGTCCGGTGCGACCACCAGGAAGGTGGGACGGTGTACGAAGCGACCTGGCAGCCCGGCTGGCCGGTCGATGTTGCTCGCACCCTCGGACCGCTGCGGCACGGCGGTGCAGATCCATCGTTTCGACGGGATGCCGACGGCGTGTGGTGGCGTACCACGACGACCCCGGAGGGGCCGGCCACCGTCGCGGTACGAGTCGACCGGGACGGCGTGCATCATGCTGCCTGGGGGCGTGGCGCAGAGTGGGTCGTGGGCACAGTTCCCGGCTGGCTCGGGGCCGAGGACGACCGGTCGGACTTTGTCCCCACCGACCCGATCGTGGCGCGCTTGGACTTGCGGTTCCCGGGGCTGCGCCTGCCTCGGACGAACCGGATCTGGGACACCCTGGTCGCGGCGGTCATCGAACAGAAGGTGACCAGCGCCGAGGCCCATCTGGCCTGGCGCTTGCTTCTGCTCACCGCCGGTGCCCCCGCGCCCGGGCCCGTCGCCGAGCGAATGCGCGTCGTTCCGACCCCGGAGGTGCTGCTCGAACTGACCGACTGGCAATGGCACCGAATCGGGCTGGACGGACAGCGGCGAAGAACCCTGCGGGCGGCGGCCACGGTGGCTCACCGGTTGGAGGCGGCTCTGGAGATGTCTGCGGCGGATGCGGCGAAGCGGCTGCAGGTGGTGCCCGGGATCGGGATCTGGACTGCGGCCGAGACAATGCAACGGGCGACCGGGGACCCGGACGCGGTCTCGGTCGGGGACTACCACGTCCCCTCTCTGGTCGGGTGGGCGCTGATCGGGGAACGCATCGACGACGAACGGATGCTCGAGCTGCTGGAACCGTTTCGCCCGCACCGGCAACGTGTCGTACGGCTGATCGAGTGCGGTGCGCCGCGTCCCCCGCGGCGGGGCCCGCGAGCGCCGGTCCGCAGCTACCGCTCGATCTGAACCTCGGGGTGACCGACCACTACCAGGCCGTGCGCCCTGAGCCCCTCGGCGCGGATGCGGGGAACCCGATCGGTGAGCCGCAGGAGATCGAGCTCCGTGCCGACCTGGTCGCCGGTGTTGGCATCGGCAGGGTCCAGGTCGGTCGGCGACAGCCAGCCGGCGGCCAGCCCCTCGGCGTGCAGTTGGATCAGCAGAGCTCCGATGGCCATGCCGAGCACGGTGAACCCATGCTCGTCGGCCCGGCCGGTGACAACCGGAATGATGACGGCGCCCGCCTGCGCAAGCAACCGTCCGGCCCGCGTTGTTGCCACCTGGGAAGTAGCCTGCCGACCGCTGTCGTACGGGATGAGATCGGGAACGAGTTCCAGGCCCTGGTCGAGGTGGAGCGACATCAGCGCCGCCTCGATGGCCCCTCGTAGCACCGGTATCGAGACGGGTCGCCGGTCGAAGCCGCTCGGAGATCGGCGGGTGCGTACGACGTCGCGGGTGCCCAGGGCGAACATGTCTTCACCGATCGGACGGCGCAGCGACGCCGAGCCTTGGCCGTCATCAACGGAGGGCTGCAGCCCACGGATGACCGCGGCCGGTACTCCCGAGAGCTTGCCCTTGACCAGATCCGCTGCAGCGGCGATCTCGTCGGCCACCGCGATCTCGGTGACCTCCAAGGGCACTCCGCTGGTATCGGGGAGACCTCTCAGATCGGCGACGGCGGCCATCCCAGCCACACCGATGGCGTTGTCCGTCACCCCTCGGCGCCAGGTCCGCCCGAAGGTGTCACTGATGACGACGGGGATCCAGGCTCCAGTCCGATTCCGGATCGCCTGGTGCAGCGCGCGCGCCGAGACATCGGGATCGCGCGGGAGCAGGGCGAGTTCGCCGCGGGCAACGTTCGAGGCGTCCACTCCGGCGGCGGCCATTACCCAGCCATGGTGGGTCACCACGATCCGGGTGGCTCCTCGCTCGGCCACGATTCGCGCTGTCTCGGCGGTGATCGCCCGCTGGCGGGCGCGCTCCCTGCCGACGGCGTCGGAAGGGGCGTGGACAAGTCGACCCTCTACCTTGGACACCGCCTTGGAGGTGACGACCAGGATGTCCCCGTCGCGCAGCCAAGGCGCTGCCTCGCACAGCATTTGGGCGAGGTCGTCCCCCGGTCGTAACTCCGGCAGGCCGGCGATCGGCAGGATTTGCAGCGCACCGGGAATCGGGTCAGCCACGGCAGAGATCGAGAGCGGCCTGGGCCATCGCGATCGTGGCCTCCGGACTGCGCATGAGCAACGGAACCATCCTCACCTCGACACCAGGCACGTCCGCGGTGTCGGACTCGTGCACCAGCCAGCCATCGAGGATCCCGTCGGATTTACGCGGTCCGTAGTGCCGGCCGACCCCCTGCGCGGTGACCGGCACGCCCACAGCAGGCAGGCATTTGTCGGCCATGCCGCGCACGACCGCTCCGTCGACGATCGGCGAGAGGCCGACGACCCGCGCTGAGCTCTCACGCAGAGCGGCGCGTACACCTGGCACTGCCAGGATCGGCCCGATGCTCACCACCGGGTTGCTCGGAGCCAGCAGCACCGCATCGGCTGCGGACAGCGCTTCTACGATGCCCGGCCCGGGTAGTGAGTCGTCCAGACCGACGAAGACGAACTCCTCGACCGGCGGCTGGGCGTGATGGGCTATCCACCATTCCTGGAAGTGCACCACCCGACGCGCACCCTCGATCTCGCACACGACATGGGTTTCGACCCGCTGGTCGCTCATCGGCAGCAGCTGCACCTGGGTTGCCGAGCCGTCGAGGTGCCAGCGTTCACACAGCGCGGCGGTCACCTCGGACAGCGGATAACCGGCATCCAGCATCCGCGTGCGGATCAGATGGGTGGCGATATCCCGGTCACCCAGGCCGAACCAGAAAGGCTCTGCGCCGTACGCGGCGAGTTCATCCTTGGCCTGCCAACTCTCCGACCGGCGGCCCCAACCGCGGTCGGTGTCGATCCCATCGCCCAAGGTGTACATGACGGTGTCCAGATCCGGGCAGACCCGCAGGCCGTGCACCGTCAGGTCATCCCCGGTGTTCACGATGACCTGGATCTGCGGTTGCCCGCCTGACGTGGATCGCGCTGCCTCGTCGTCAAGCAGGGCGCGCACGCCCAGCAGGAATCGGGCGCCACCAACGCCACCAGCCAGGACTACCACGCGCACCTGATCATCCTTACCTGTCTTCTCGCGCAATTAGCAGATGGGGTCTTGACGGGAGGGTAACGACACGCGTGTAATTTCACTGGCGTGAGTAGCTTCCAGTCAGGCAGCTATCTGCCGGGTCGAGACAGTAAGGCGGCAGAAATGGCGCAGGCACAGGTAATACCGATAGTTGACGGAAGAAGCTCACCCCAGCGGTGGCCAGGGGAGGGACGGAGGTCAGCCGTCTCGGAGGTTCTTGGTGCGGGCACCGCCGCGGACGGATTCGGGAAAGACTGGTTGCCCAGTGATCGGGCGGTCAGCGATCCCTTCGGTGTCGATGTGTACGCCACCGATCCCTGGGGTCAGGAGGCAGAGCGGGACTGGCAGGAGCGCGCGCTGTGCTCACAGACCGATCCGGAGGCCTTCTTTCCGGAGAAGGGTGGTTCCACACGGGAGGCGAAGAAGATCTGCACCGGGTGCGAGGTGCGCGCCGAATGCCTCGAGTACGCCTTGGCACACGACGAACGCTTCGGGATCTGGGGCGGGCTGTCCGAGCGGGAGCGACGCAAGCTGCGAAAGCGGGCCGTCTGAGCGGCCCGTCATGATCCAGTGATTGTCGCGCGAATACCCGGTTTGAAACCGAATGCAGACAGCACCACCTCGACCTCGGCGCCGTCCGTCGGCGCGGCCCCGCCGTAGAGCCACAGGTTGATCCGGGTGCGCTCGTCACCGGCGACGGGGACATCGGGGCCGCGGTAGTCCCATTCCGCGACGGTGATTCCTCGAGCGGTGGCGCTGTGAAACGACACGCGATCCGGCAGCCACCTGAACGCATGTGTTGTCGGCGCAGTTTGCGGTTGTACGAAGGTGTGGCTGTTGCCGGTTGTGCTGGGTTGCACGGTGTACTGGCCGTTGTCCACCGACTTTCCCCACCGCGCGAATTCGATGTCGATCTCGCGATGGTGGTACGCGGAACCGTCGCTCCAGGTGAACAGGCCCAGCACCACGTTGGGATCGAGCCGGTCGGCGTGCGAGGCCAGCGTGAAGCGATAGCTGCCGTAGCCGAGACTGTGGTCAAGAACCACTTCTGCAGCCTGCCAGCAGCCATCTCGACAGGTGACGCGCAGGTGGAGTCGGCCGGCGATGTCCACCCAGACGTTCTCGAGGCTGTCCGAGAACACGTTGGGCCCTGGGCCGACGGGTGCGGTGCTGGCCTTGACCGACCACGACCAGCTCGAGAAGGCCACCCTCCGGGCCCTGTGCATCGAGCCTCCGCTAGCAGGCTGGCCAGTCATTGCCCGGGGTCGATGTCCTCCGGATCGCGACCGAGCAGGACGGCCACTTGGTCCACGACCACCTCGTGGACCAGGTCGGCGAGGTCGCTTCGGTCGCGCGCACGGATCTCCAGCGGACGGCGGTAGAGCACGATCCGGGCGGGCAGCCGGTGGCCTGACTCGGACAGGCGCGCCGGAAGCAGGCGGGCCAGCGGGACGTTGCCGTCCTCGAGGACGTCGCTGCCGTGGATGAGTTCGTCCGGGCTGGCTGTCGTCAGGTACGGCACGTCCTCCACGGCGAACTCCACGCCGTCGAGCTCTCGTTGCCAGCGAAGCTCGAGATCCTCGACGGTGTCCAGTACGAGATCATCGAACTGAGCAGCCCGTGACCGCGCCAGCGGCACGGTCTGCGGGACCAACCGGCCGCGCAGCCCACGGCCCCGGCGGTCGCGCGAGCGGCTACGGTCAGGTCGGCTGCGGCTCACTGTTCTCGCTCTAGGCTCGACTGTCCCGCCTCGTGCGCTCCGCGCACCGCTCGCACCGCTCGCTGACTCCGCCTCGTGCGCTGCGCGCACCGGGCGGTCCGCTCCTCCCTCGCTGCGATGCTCACTCGCTCTCGGCTCGACTGTCCCGCCTCGTGCGCTCCGCGCACCGCTCGCTCCGCTCGCTGACTCCGCCTCGTGCGCTGCGCGCACCGGGCGGTCCGCTCCTCCCTCGCTGGCGCTCGGTCGATGCTCCCTTCCTCTCGGCAATGCTCGTCCCTCGCTGCGATGCTCACTCGCTCTCGGCTCACGGGCCGAGCCTACGGCGGTCGAGGGTCCCGCAGCGGTTATCCCGCACCGGTGCGCCTTCCCCGATAAACCGCTGCCTGCGGATAGCGTCCCCACTCGTGAGGCAGCAGGCACGGCGGTGCTCGCGCAGCGGATGCGCCAAGGCGGCGGTAGCGACGCTGACCTACGTCTACGCCGAGTCCACCGCCGTCGTCGGACCGTTGGCCTCCTTCTCCGAACCGCACAGCTACGACTTGTGCGAAACCCACGGCTATCGGCTGACCGCTCCCCGTGGCTGGGAGGTGGTCCGGCACGAAGTCGATCCGAACGCCATCCTGCCCAGTACCGACGATCTGCTCGCCCTGGCCGATGCGGTACGGGAGGCCGCCAGGCCCACTCAGACGCCGCCTGGACCGCCGCCACCTGGCAGTGGGCGGCGTGGCCATCTCCGTGCCGTACCTGTGCTGCCCTGACAACACCGCTGACAACGGTGCTGCCCTGACCACGCCCGCGACCCCGCCCGGATAGGCTCCCGACCGTTATGAAGACGCGGGATCTGTCGAGAATCGTCAAGGCCTACGACATTCGCGGAGTGGTCCCCGACGACTTCGACGAGCAGATTGCTCGTGACCTGGGTGCGGCTTTCGCCCACCATGTTGCCGGGCCGGCCGTCGTCACCGCTCACGACATGCGAGAGAGTTCGGTCCCGCTGTCCCGCGCCTTCGCCGAGGGGGTTCTGTCCCAGGGCGTCGACGTCGTCGAGGCCGGCCTGGCCTCGACCGACATGCTGTATTTCGCCTCAGGCTCCCTCGACCTGCCCGGGGCCATGTTCACCGCCAGCCACAACCCTGTGCAATACAACGGCATCAAGCTCTGCCGGGGCGGGGCTGCGCCGATCGGAGCGGACACCGGCCTGCTCGAGATCCGGCGCCAGGCCGAGGCGGGTCCTCGGCAGCCGGCTCCCCGGCTGGGCAGGGCGCATACCCAGGACATGCTGCCTCAGTACGCGGCTTTCCTGCGGAATCTGGTCGACCTGCGCGGAATCCGGGGGCTGAATGTCGTCATCGACGCGGGCAACGGGATGGCCGGGCACACCGTGCCCGCGGTCCTGGCCGACCTCCCGCTGACGATCGTCCCGCTGTACTTCGAGCTGGACGGGAGCTTCCCCAATCACGAAGCAAACCCGCTGGACCCGGCGAACCTTGTGGACCTGCAGGCAAAGGTCCGCGAAACCGGCGCACACCTGGGTCTGGCCTTCGACGGGGACGCCGACCGCTGCTTCGTGATCGACGAGCGTGGAGAGCCGGTCTCACCCTCGGCGGTGACCGCACTCGTGGCTGTCCGCGAACTCGCCAAGCACCCCGGTGAGGTGATCATCCACAATCTGATCACCTCGCGCGCAGTCCCGGAAATCGTTGCCGAGCACGGCGGCCGACCGGTACGTACGCGTGTCGGACACTCCTACATCAAGGCCGAGATGGCCCGTAGCAACGCCGTCTTCGGCGGCGAGCACTCTGCGCACTACTACTTCCGCGACTTCTGGCGGGCCGACACCGGGATGCTCGCGGCCATGCATGTCCTTGCCGCTGTCGGTGAACAGGACCGTCCGCTCTCCGAACTCGCCCGCGCATACGAGCGCTACTCCGGTTCCGGCGAGATCAATTCCACTGTGGACGATCCAGTCGCCAGCGCTGCTGCGGTGGAGAAGATCTTCGCCGACCGGCCGGAAGCAGACATCGATCGACTCGACGGTCTCACCGTCTCCTTTCCCGACCACAGTTGGTTCAACCTGCGGGCCTCCAACACCGAACCCCTGCTACGACTCAACGTCGAAGGTCGGGAGCGAGCAAGGATGGAGCACCTTCGCGACGAGGTACTGGAGGTCGTCCGTGACCCAATCGTCTGACGGTCAGCCGTCAGCCGCCATCGACCCTGAGCTGCTGGCAATTCTGGCCTGTCCCGCGGAGCATCACGCTCCCCTTGAACTCGACCCGGCGGGTTCGGAGTTGCTCTGCACTCAATGCGACCGGGCCTTTCCGATCCGGGACGGCATCCCGGTGTTGTTGCTCGACGAGGCCCGCCATCGTGCCGGCTGATCGCTGATGTCCGTACCTGGCTCCGTCGACGAGCTGTTCGACGACCCCGAGCGCCTGGTCGAGCGTGACCGGCGGCGGCTGCTGCGCGCTGTCGCCAGCGCCGGCGCCCAGGTCCGCGAGACCGCTCGGCTGGTCGAGGAGGCAGGCGTCGCCTCGCTCACCGATGTCGGCCGTCCCCGAGCGCTCGTGGTCGTGGGCCGGCGTGAGGGCGCGATCGTCGGCTCAGCCCTTCGAGCGTTGGCCGGCGCAGATTGTCCGGTCTGGGTGGTCCCGGTACCAGGTCCGGAGATTCCGGTGTGGGTGACCGCTGCCGACCTCGTGCTGGTGCTGAGCCGAACCGGTGCTGGGGCCTACGCCCTGACCGCCGCCGACGACGCGGCTCGCCGCGGTTGCGCGCTGGCCGGAGTCGGCGCGGCGGATGCACCTTTGCATGCTCGGTGCGCACAGGCCCGAGCACCGTACGTTGCGCTGCCCAGCAGCCGCGAGCAGCAGGCCTCGCTCTGGTCGCTGATGACTCCCGCGCTGCTGGTCGCCGGGGTGACCGGAATTCTGCCGAACGCGATCTGGGAGCCAGAGACGGTGGCCGACCTACTCGATGAGTCGGCGTTGCGCTGCGGCCCGAATCAGGAGTCCTTCGCCAATCCGGCCAAGACGCTGGCCCTCGAACTGCTCGATTCACTTCCGATGCTCGTCTCCCAAGGCGCCGTCGCCGGCGTGGCGGCCAGCCGCGCAGTGGACCAGTTGGCAGTCCTGGCCGGCGTGCCCGCCGCGCACTTCCGGTTGCCGGAGCAGGCGGTTCCGGCCCGCCGGGTCCTTGCCGGGCCGTTACGGGCGGTGGCCGACGACGACTTCTTCCGGGATCGCACCGAACGAGGTCACCGGGAGTTGCGGATGATCTGCTTCACCGACAGCTCTGCCGGTGATGCCGCCACGGTGATGCGCGATCTGCGGGCGCTGGCCGATGCCACTCACGTCGTGACCAGTGTCCTGCAACCCATGAGTCAGCAGGCCGCGGAGCAACCGATCCGCGAGATGGCCGAACTCATCGGCATGGTCGATTTCGCTGCCGCATATGTTTCCCTCGCCGGCGACATCGAGGCCAGCAGATGAGCAGCGCGAACTCGCCAGGGTGGTGGGTCTGTGGGCGTGGAAGTTACCTAGCGGACGACATTAAGGCGAGCAGATGAGCACGTACGGGCATACGGCGGCCAGCAGATGAGTACCGGTGGCGGGACCAAAGCGATCATCGCGGCCCTGGTGGCCAACATAGGGATCGCGATCTCGAAGTTCGTTGCGTTCCTGCTCACCGGATCCTCGTCCATGCTCGCCGAATCGGTCCACTCGGTGGCCGACTCTGGGAACCAGGGCCTGCTGCTGCTCGGCGGTAAGCGAGCCGCTCGTCAGGCGACCCCCGAGCACCCCTTCGGGTACGGCCGGGAGCGCTACATCTACGCGTTCATCGTCGCAATCGTGTTGTTCTCGGTGGGCGGGCTGTTCGCCCTCTATGAGGGGTATCACAAGATCTCCGAGCCGGAGCCGCTCACCTCGCCGCTGATCGCCATCGGCGTTCTGGTTGTCGCCATCGGACTCGAGGCATATTCCTTCCGCACCGCGATCGTGGAATCGAACAAGGTGCGCGGCAAGCAGAGCTGGGTTCAGTTCGTCCGACACGCCAAATCCCCCGAGCTGCCGGTAGTCCTGCTGGAGGACCTCGGTGCGCAGGTCGGCTTGATCTTGGCGCTGATCGGCGTGGGGCTGACCGTACTTACAGGCGACGGGGTGTGGGACGGGATAGGGACCATCAGCATCGGGGGACTGCTGGTCGTGATCGCGATCATCCTGGCGATCGAGACCAAGAGCCTGCTGCTCGGCGAGTCAGCGGGTCCCGAGGTCCAGCGACGGATCGTGGCGGCGTTGACCGGTGCTCCGGTTGTCGAGTCGGTCATCCACATGCGCACGTTGCACCTCGGGCCGGAGGAACTGCTGGTAGCTGCCAAGCTCGCAATCGGGCCAGATGTGTCCGCCAACGATCTCGTGGCGGCGATCAACGACGTCGAGGAACGCGTCCGCGAGGCCGAGCCGATCGCCCGGGTGATCTATCTCGAACCGGATTTCCGCCGACCGGAGGATGAAGTCGGGGTGACCTCATCGCCTGCTGCGGAGCAGGCCGCGAAGGCGAAGCGCAGCAACACCTAAGCTGGCCGGCGATGTTCGAACTGACCAATGAGATTCGGAGTTACGCCTGGGGTTCGCATACGGCGATCGCCGAGTTCCTCGGCCGGCTCTCGGCCAGTGCCGAGCCCGAAGCGGAGCTGTGGATCGGCGCCTACCCGGGGTTTGCGTCACGGCTCCCCGACGGGAAGACCCTGGCGCAATTCATCGCCGAAGACCCGGAGGCCGCTCTGGGAGCTGCCGCGGTGGCGCGATTCGGTCCTCGGTTGCCATTCCTGATGAAGGTGCTGGCTATCGGATCGCCGCTCTCGCTACAGGCACACCCGAACGCCGCCCAGGCGGTTGCAGGCTTCGCCGCCGAGGAGGCGGCTGGCGTTCCGCTTGACGATCCGACCCGGAACTATCGGGACGCGCGTCATAAGCCGGAGATGCTTTGTGCGTTGACCCCGGTAGAGGCGCTGTGCGGCTTCCGGGCGGTCGAGGACACGGTTGCGATGCTCGGAGAACTCGCCGTACCGGAACTCGAAGGCCTTCGCGAGGCGTTGGTGGAATCTGGGCTGCAGCGCGGAGTTCGCTGGATCCTCGACCTGGCCGACGACGATATTCCTGTAGTGGTCCCGGCCCTTGCGCGGGCCCTCCCTTCCGTGGACATTGGCACGTACTCATCTGCACTGCACTGGCTCTCGCGACTGGCCGATCAATACCGTCGGGACCGTGGTGTCATCCTGGCCCTGTTGTGCGACTTCGTCCGACTCGAGCCAGGCGAGGCGCTGGTGATACCGGCGGGCATGCTGCATGCCTATCTCTCCGGAGTCGGCGTGGAGCTCATGGCCGAATCCGACAATGTCTTGCGCGGCGGACTGACGGCCAAGCACGTGGATGTCGCTGACCTGCAGCGCATCCTGGATCTGCACAGTGCTGTTCCTGAAGTCCTTCGGGGCGAGAAGGAAGGTCTGGGCCGCACCCGCTTTCCGGCCGGCATCGACGAATTCGAACTGTGCAGGGTCGAGGTCGCAGACGCCGTTGCCCTGGAAGGCAACCGGCCAACGCTTGTGCTGACGGTGGAGGGCTCTGCGCGCCTGCGGGCGACGGACGGAACGGTTCTCGACCTACCCCGCGGCCACGCAGCATTTCTTTCCGCGGCCGAGAAGGACGTCGAGATCAGCGGACCCGCCGTCGTGTTCGAGGCCACCACAGCGCCCGGCTGACTCGAGCCGGATCATGCGGGTCAGTCCTGGCGGTCTGGCTCTGAAATCCTCAGGGCCGCTTCGGCTTCGGCGATCGTGCGGTGAATGACTTCTGCGGCAGGCAACACATCATGGATCAAGCCGGCAGACTGGCCGGCGTAGAGGGCCATCCCCGCCACGTCTCCGACCATCCCGGGCAGCGGTATCACGTCTGCGTAGCGCAGATGCTCGCGACCCGAAGCATCGACTGCAACCACATCGCCCTCGCCGGGTCGGTGCGGGGCCGGTGGACCGCCCTCGACCAGCCACGCGGTCAGCGTGCTGTTGCGGATCACCCGGTGCGGGGCGCGAGGCCAGCCACCGTCGAAGCACAAAGTGTGTACGGCGTCCTCGCCATCCACGTCTACCACCTGGCGGCGATATTCGTTATGGGTGAACGCCTCCTCTGCGGTGAGGAACCGGCTGCCCATCCACGCCGCTTGTGCGCCCAGCGAAAGTACCGCGGCCAGACCCCGTCCATCGGCGATGCCGCCGGCGGCGATGACTGGCGTCGGATGGACGGCGTCGACGACGGCGGGCACAAGTGGCAGCGTTGCCACCTGACCACACACGTGGCCGCCTGCTTCCCAGCCTTGGGCAACGACCACGTCGACTCCCGCCGCAACAGCCCTACGGGCCTCGGCGACCGATCCAACGGTGTGGAAGTGCACGGCGCCGGCGGCGTGAATGCGCGAGTTGACCGGTTCGGGGTCTCCCCAGAACGTCGAGATGATAGGTACGCCCTGCTCGAGACAGAGATCGAGTCTCTCGGCGATCGGGAAGTCCAGCACGAGGTTCACCCCATAGGGCCGGTCGGTGCACTCCCGTACCCGGCTGAGTGATCCAAGTATCCGCACGGTCGTGGTCCAGGTGAATGCGAGCATTCCCAGTCCACCGGCGTTGGATACGGCAGCCACCAGTTCGGGCGAGGCGGCGGGCCCGATGGGCGCTTGCACGATCGGCAGCTCGATACCCAGCTGTCGGCAGAGCGCAGTGGTCAACGACCTCACGCCATCATTTCATCACGGCCACGAGGATGCCCCAGGATCGAGCCATGCCAGCGACTTCAGCAGAGGTGACAGCGGTAATCCCTTGATCTCACAAGCCGGCGTTGACCCATAGATCTCGGGTATCGCCCCAACGATGTGTGCCACCGTCTCGTCATCGTGAGTTCATCGGTATCGATGACGATGTGCGGTAGTCAGCGGGGGCAGGCCGCAGGGTGGTGTCTTCGGGATCTACTCGATCCACGTGGTCGCGTCAGGCGGCTGTGCTCGGCTTGGCTCGTGCGATCCGACGGTCGTCTCGCGTCGTCTTGGACGCCCGAAGCTGCACGAGGTAGACGCGGATATCGAGCGGTAGCAGCTCGCGGAAGGCAACGTATTCCGAGCACGTGTTGGCAATGCTGGCTGCGATCACGTTGTTGTAGCCCGCCGCCGAGAGGTTGCTGGCGAGTTGGGCGACGTTCTCTCGGATCAACTGGAGGTGTGTCGGGAGCACCGCAGGCCGACAATGTGACCCGATCGACCCCAAGTCGGGGTCGTTGCTGCGTCTTTCGTCGCCGACCGCAATGGCCTGGAACTCAGCCGTTCCTACCGAGCCGTGGCGCCTACGATGCCGCGGTGAGTGCGAACACCGGTTTCGAGGACCTGCGCCTGGACACCGACCCGGTCACGCTTCGGGAGATCGTTTCCGACCGGCGGCCGCTCAGGGTGATCCTGGCGGCCGTACAAGACGCTTTAGATGCGCTCCCAGCAGACGACCGGCCTGAACACAGTGGCTTGTACGGCCAGCAATGCGTCCTGCTTCGGCTGCTCGGCGATCTGAACGGCGCGCTGGTGGCCGGACGGCTGAGCCTGCGGTACTCGGGTGATGATTCAGCGCTGGTCACCGTCGCCGGCGTTCGGCTGGCCCACGTACACCAGTGGCGAGGTGAATACCAGGTCGCCGACGGGATCTACACCCAGGCTCTGGAAGGTGCCCCGGACGGGTATCGCTCCTTCGCCTGCTTACACGCGGGCAAGAGCCGATACGAGCAAGGAGATGCCGACGCCGCCATCCGGCACTTCGAGAACGCCGTTCGACTGCGCACATCTGGCCCGGCAGATTTGTTGGCCGCAGCCGAGCAAGCACTCGACGCGGCCCGACGACTCAAGGCTGACATGGATCTGTCAGGGTTATAGCGACAAACTCTGCCACGATGTTGTAAGGTCATCGCCGATGGAGTCGGCAACCGTGCACTCGGCCGCGCAGACCACTGGGTGGTCCGTGCGGATGCTGCATTATCTGGACGCCGTCGGCTTGGTCAGTCCGCCTCGCAGCCCAAGCGGTTACCGCCTCTACGGGGTGCGCGAGATCGTGCGGCTGCGTGAACTGCGTCAACTGCTCGCCGATCACGACCTCCGACCGGCCGACCTGCAGGTTGCTTTGCGGCTACGCAGCGAGCCTGCGTTGCGGCACGCCGTCGACGACTGGCTCGGCGCGGCAACCTTCCCAGCTGCACCCGTAGGCGCACCAACCGCCGGTAACGACGCCCAGCAAGGCCAAGACGCGGGCAACGGCCGACCGACGACAACAGACCCGTCGACGTCGTGGTTGCGCTTCGAACAGGACAAGCACTCCCGAGCTCTGCAAAGCGCCAGCACCCCGATAGCCCGATAGCCCGATAGAAGGAGAACGCATGACCGCCACGACCACCAGCCCGGCAACCACCACACAGCGAGCCACGCTCGGCGCCGACGACTTCAAGGTCGCCGATCTCTCGCTGGCCACCTTCGGCCGCAACGAGATCCGGCTTGCCGAGAACGAGATGCCCGGTCTCATGTCGCTGCGTGAGGAATTCGGGCCCAGCCAGCCGCTGGCCGGCGCCCGCATCGCCGGGTCCCTGCACATGACCGTGCAGACGGCGGTGCTGATCGAGACCCTCACCGCACTCGGTGCCGATGTGCGCTGGGTCAGCTGCAACATCTTCTCCACCCAGGACCATGCCGCAGCTGCAGCCGTCGTCGGTCAGGGCACTGTCGACGCGCCAACCGGGACACCGGTTTTCGCCTGGAAGGGCGAGTCTCTGGAGGAGTACTGGTGGTGCACCGACCAGCTGTTCAAGTTCGCTGACGGACAGGGTCCGAACATGATCCTCGACGACGGTGGCGACGCCACTCTGCTCGTCCACAAGGGGGTGGAGTTCGAGGCGGCCGGCGTTGTGCCGAACCCGGACACCGCCGACTCCGAGGAATACTCAGTCATCCTCAAGCTGCTGACCCGCACCCTGAGTGAGACCCCAGACCGGTGGACCAAGATCGCAGCCGACATCAAAGGGGTCTCCGAGGAGACCACCACAGGCGTCATGCGGCTGTACGAGTTCGCCCGTGCCGACCGGCTGCTGTTCCCGGCGATCAACGTCAACGACTCAGTCACCAAGTCCAAGTTCGACAACCTCTACGGCTGTCGCCACTCGCTCATCGACGGCATCAACCGCGCCGTCGACGTGATGATCGGCGGCAAGGTCGCCGTCGTTCTCGGGTACGGCGACGTGGGCAAGGGCTGCGCGGAATCCCTTCGCGGACAAGGCGCTCGGGTCATCGTCACCGAGATCGACCCGATCTGTGCCCTGCAGGCCTCGATGCACGGTTATCAGGTGGCTCGGCTCGAGGACGTCGTCGGGACGGCCGACATCTTCATCACCTCGACCGGCAACAAGGACATCATCACCGCCGAGGACATGGGCAAGATGAAGCACCAGGCGATCGTGGGCAACATCGGCCACTTCGACAACGAGATCGACATCGTCGGGCTGGGCCGTACGCCAGAAATCGTCCGGAACACCATCAAGCCGCAGGTCGACGAGTGGACCTTCCCCGATGGCCACTCGATCATTCTGCTGTCCGAAGGCCGGCTGCTGAACCTCGGTAATGCCACCGGTCACCCCAGCTTCGTCATGTCGACCTCGTTCACCAACCAGGTGCTCGCCCAGATCGAGCTGTTCGCACACGGCGAGCGTTACGAGACCGACAAGCCCCAGGTGTACGTGCTGCCGAAGGCGTTGGACGAGAAGGTTGCCCGCCTGCATCTGGACGCCCTCGGGATCCGGCTGACCGAGCTCTCCAAGGAGCAGGCTGCCTACATCGGCGTCGACGTGGCCGGACCGTACAAGTCCGACCACTACCGCTACTGAGTCCGGCGCGTACCCCACCCGGCGCCGGAGCAGCATTGTCCCTACCCGGCCGGGCGGAGGCGATCGATCGGATCGCGTCCGCCCGCCGGGACATGCCGCTGGTCGCCGGAATTCCCGGCGGCCACCCGGCGCCGGGTCCGCTGTCCGGCCGGGTGATCGCTGCGTGCGTCCACCTCACGCCGGAGACGGTCGTTCTCGTCGAGGCACTGCGCGGGCTCGGGGCGCGGCTTCGCCTGTGTGCGGCAAATCCACTGTCCACTCAGGACGGTGTCGCTGCCCATCTGCGCCGAATGCCTGGTGTCGAAGTCGTCCTGGGTACACCTGACTGGGACGGCTACCGGTGGGCGGTCGGGGAGATCGCCGCCCAGGGCGCCGATCTGGTCATCGACGACGGTGCCGATCTCATCCTGGCCCTGCAGACCGGCCCGGCGCTCGAGGAGCGTCCATTGCTGGGGGCCTGCGAGAACACCTCCACCGGCGCGCTACGACTGCAGACTGCGCAACGTGCAGGCCGCCTGGACATACCCGTCTTCGCGATCACCCGAAGTGCTGCCAAGCGGCTCTACGACGACCTGCACGGAACCGGCCAGTCCGTCCTGGATGCGATCCTGCGTACGACCAACCTCCTGCTGGCCGGCCGGGTAGCCGTGGTCGCCGGGTACGGCACCTGTGGACGCGGGATCGCGAGCCGCCTCCGCGCCCTCGGCGCTCGGGTCGTGATCACCGAGATTTCTCCGCAGGCAGCCCTGGAGGCCAACCTCGATGGACTCGCCGTCCGGCCGATGGCCGAGGCCATCAGGGACGCAGATCTCGTCGTCACCGCCACCGGAAGCAGGGACGTCGTGGTCGAAGACCATCTTCTCGCGGCCAAGGACGGTGTCATCCTGGCCAATGCCGGACACTTCGACGTCGAGATCGACGCCGAATGGTTGCGCAAGTCCGGCCCCGGTACGCCCATACGCCCGGGCCTGACGTCCTATTCGCTGCCCAACGGCCATGATGTTCTGCTGGCGGCCGAGGGGCGCGTGGTGAACCTGGCAGCAGCGCAAGGACATCCGCCTGCCGTCATGGACGTCACTTTCGCCACCGTGGCCCTGTGTCTTCTAGAGCTCGGTGCCACTGTCCCGCGGACCGGAAAAGCCGGTGCGGCGCTCGGCTATCCAGCTGGCGTGCATTCTGTACCGCCACACATCGACACGACGGTGGCGCGCCTGGCGCTCGTGCGGGCGGGGGTCGGGCTGGACATCCCGACAACCGCCCAACGGCAGTACTTGCGTACCTGGGGCGGCCCGGTGCGCGCCACACCGAGCCGCGATCCCGCAGAATGGGCACCATGATCGGTGCCCGCTCCAGGGTCCTCGTCGTCGACGACGACCCATCCCTGGCTGAGATGCTCGGCATCGTCTTGCGCGCCGAAGGCCTGGAACCAGCCTTCGTAGCCGATGGTGGTCGCGCGGTCTCAGCCTTCCGTGAGGTCCGACCCGACCTCGTCTTGCTGGACCTCATGTTGCCCGGGGCCGATGGGCTGCAGATCTGCCGGGAGATCCGCCAGGAATCCCTGGTGCCCATCATCATGCTCACGGCCAAGGCCGACACCGTCGATGTGGTCAGAGGCCTGGAAGCCGGCGCCGACGACTACGTCGTGAAGCCGTTCAAACCGATCGAGCTCGTTGCCCGGATCCGGGCGCAGATGCGCCGTACCGACACTGACCACCCGGAGACGCTCGCCATCGGCGAGGTGTCCATCGACGTCGCGGGTCACCAGGTTCGTCGGGGTGAGACACCGATCCTGTTGACTCCCTTGGAGTTCGACCTGCTGGTCGCCCTCGCCCGTAAGCCACGCCAGGTGTTCACTCGCGAGCATCTGCTCGAACAGGTTTGGGGCTACCGGCACGCGGCCGACACCCGGCTCGTCAACGTGCACGTACAGCGGTTGCGGTCCAAAGTGGAGATCGATCCCGAGCATCCCGAGGTCGTACTGACCGTACGAGGAGTTGGCTACAAGGCCGGACCTCCGTAACGACGTAGCGTGGGACCTCCATGACCACATCCCGGCCCAGCGGTTGGCGGACCCGCCTCGACGGTGTCGTCCGCGAGCTGCGGTTGCGCGCACGCATCGCCGGACGCGCCGTATGGCTGCAGTACCGCCGGTCCCTGCAGCTGCGCGTGGCCGTCATCACGATGGCCGTCGCCGGCGCCGTCGTCATCGTCATCTCGCTGATCCTGTTCGAGCAGATCCGTACCCAGCAGCTGGGTGCCAAGAAGGACGCGGCGATCTCGCAGGCCCAGGTGGGGGTTGACTACGCGCGCAACCAAGTCGTCGCCGTGCCTTCCGGAGATCCCCGTTCCATCCGATTGACCATGCAGCGCACCGTCGATGAGTTGCGTACTCGAGGCGGCAGCGCAGGACAGTTCGCGATCGTGATGATCAACCGGGACACCCCGACCGCGCTGACCCAACCCTCCTTCGCCGGCCTGACTCCGGCTCTACCGGACAGCCTGGTCACCGAGGTTGGTGAGGGTACCCAGACCTACCAATACGCGGTGATGCCGACCGACGGCGGACCAGCCGTACCCTCCCTTGTCGTCGGCGCCCCCGTACCGAGCCAATCCGGCTCGTACGAGCTGTACTACGTCTTCCCGCTGGACCAGGAACAGCGCAGTCTCGAGGACATCCGGAGCACGGTGGTGGCCTCCGGTCTGGCGCTGGTCGTCCTCGTCGCCGGAATCGGGGCACTGGTCACTCGCCTGGTCGTCAGTCCGGTCCGGCTGGCCGCCCAGACCGCAGAACAGCTGGCCTCGGGCCAACTGGAGCGGCGGCTGCCCATTCGCGGGGACGACGATCTGGCCAGGCTGGCCGGTTCCTTCAACCGGATGGCGGCCAGCCTGCAACGACAGATCACCCAGTTGGAGGATCTGTCCCGTCTGCAGCAGCGCTTCACCAGCGACGTGTCGCACGAACTCCGTACGCCTTTGACCACGGTGCGGATGGCCGCCGACATCCTGCACAGTGCGCGCGTCGACTTCGCCCCTGATGTCGCCCGATCGGCCGAGCTCCTGCAGACCGAACTCGGCAGGTTCGAGGGTCTGCTCACCGACCTGCTCGAGATCAGCCGCTACGACGCCGGAGCGGCGAGTCTGGTCGCCGAGCCCAACGAACTCGGACCGCTCATCCAGCGGGTATTGACCGCGGCCGACCCGTTGGCACACCAGCGCGGGGCCACCCTGCGCCTGCGGCTGCCCGATGATCCGGTGATTGCCGAGATCGACCCGCGACGCGTCGAGCGGATCCTGCGCAATCTCACCCTCAATGCGATCCACCATGGTGATGGCGGGGGTATCGAGGTGACGCTACGAGGTAACCGATCGGCGGCCGCGATCACGGTCCGCGACCATGGGCCTGGAATGAACAGCGAAGAAGCCTCCAGGGTCTTCGATCGGTTCTGGCGGGCCGACCCGGCGCGTAGCCGGCACGGCGGTGGGACCGGGCTGGGGCTGTCGATCAGCCGGGAGGATGCCCGGTTGCACGGTGGCTGGCTGCAGGCCTGGGGCCGGCCCGGCGAGGGCGCACAGTTCCGGCTCACCCTGCCGCTCGTCCAGGGAGTGGAGCTGGAAGGCTCTCCGCTTCCCCTGGAGCCGACGGCCGAGACCAGCGATCCGTACGACGTCGTCGCCGGACCGACCGGGGCGAGACCGTGACCAGGCGCCCCTGGCCGGTGCGGCTCGCCGTCTCGGCCGCCATCCTGGGGCTGCTGATCAGCGGTTGCTCGACGGTCCCGACAGCCTCCGCGCCGGTGGCGATCACCCAGGTCAGCGGCGGTGTGGACGAGCCGGTCGGCGTCGAGCCGCTCTCGCCGGAATCGGGCGCGAGCCCTGAGGAGATCGTCCGCGGCTTCATCGAATCCTCGGCCAGCACCGTGCAGGGCCGCCCGGTGTCGCGGGAGTACCTCACCGCACAACAGGCCGAGACCTGGGACGACACCGCCAGCATCACGGTGATCGAGCCGGAGCTCTCGGCCGTCACGTCCGGCCCGGACACCGTCGTTCGGGTGACCGGGCAGCTCGTGGGGACCGTCGATCGGGCCGGCATCTTCACGCCACAGATCGACGAGTTCAGCATCGACCTGCGAATGGTCCAGGAGAACGAGCAGTGGCGAATCGCCGAACCGACCACGGGGATCTACATCACGCGTACCGACTTCGTCTCGGCCTACGAACAGCGCGACATCTACTTCCTCGACGGGACCAGCCGCTTCGTCGTACCCGACCCGAGGTTCTTCGTACGGGCCGGCCGGGTCCAGTCCACCCAGCTGGTCGAGCGGCTGCTGACGGGCCCGAGCCCGTGGCTCGGTCCAGCCGTGGACAACCAACTCGCGGACATGGAGCTGGCCAGCAGCGTGCTGGTAACCGGCCGCAGGGCGCGGGTCGAACTGATCCAGGAACAGGAATCCAGCAACGAGGCGCTCGAGGGGCTGTCCGCTCAATTGGCCTACACCCTGCTCGGCCAGCTGTCGATCCAGAGCCTGGAGGTGACCATCAACGGCACCGCCCTGCAACTGCCCGGTGTCGGCCCGGTCCAGGAGCTGTCCGACTGGCGCAGCTTCGATCCTGACGCAGCTGCGAGCGCGGTCACCGGAGTGGGCCATTACATAGACGCGGGCGCGGTACGTACCGAGGACGGCAACCCCATCCCCGGACCGGCCGGAACCCAGGCCTATGGCCTCAGCAGTGCGGCAGTCAGGATCGAGGAGGACAGCGGGGAACTGCTCACCCTCGCCGGGCTTGCCGTCACCGGGCAGTCGGCGACGCTGTACGTCGGTCCGTACGGCGGAGAACTCACCGCGGTGCTCAACGATGCCCGGTTGACCGCTCCGACGTGGAGCGGCGTGGCAGAGGAAGTATGGACGGTCCGCAACGGCAGTGACGTAGTACGAATCCCGACGGGTAGCCCGGTCCAAGCGGTGCCGGCACCTGAGCTGGCCGGAACCGGTGCGGTACGCATCTTTCAATTGTCCAGAGACGGTTCTCGCGCCGCGCTGATCATCGAGACCGCGACCGGACCTGCGCTGTTCATCGCCCGCATCGAGCGCAACGAGGACACCATCACGGTGCGGGCGCCCCTGGCGATCGCCCCCAGCCTGAGTGGCGTCACCGATGTCTCCTGGACCTCGGCCGACAGCCTGATCGTCCTGGCCACCGAACCGGGTGGCGAGCAGGTCGTCCCGTACACGATCGGGGTGGACGGATGGGGGATCTCCGAACTGACCACCGACGGCCTGCCCGGGGAACCCGACGCGGTTGCCGCAGCGCCCAACCGGGCGTATCTGGTTTCGGCCGGTGGCAGCGTCTGGCAGTTCAGCCCGGAAGTGTGGGCGGTGCTGATCAGAGGTCAGGCGCCGCTGCCCGGTACGGCGCCGTTCTATCCCAGCTGATCCGCGGCATCCACAAGGCAGCCCGCGGCATCCACAAGGCAGCCCGCGGCATCCACAATCCGATCGGATTCCACCCGCCCGGTCCGCATCGGCTCCATCGTCATCCTGGTGATCGGGAGGCCCGCTCGAACCAGCCGCATATGGCTGTCCAGCCTCACCGAACTGTTGCTTCCACGATCGTGTATCGGCTGCGGCGAGGACGGTTGCGTGTGGTGTCCCGGCTGCCTGGATGACGAGTTCGACCCGGTGCTGCACCGGCCCGACCCCTGTCCGCGGGGGATGCCGATCATGGCCGCGGCCGCGACCTACTCCGGCAGCGTGCGCTGTGCGGTGCTGGCGGCCAAGGAGCGGGACCGGCGCGAACTGGATCGTCCGCTGGGCGCGATGCTCGCTTCGGCGATCGGACTGCTGCTCACCCGAGGGTCACCAGGGTCGGGGTCCTTCGGGCCGGCAGCGATCTGGCCGAACCGGTTGCGCCCGTTGTGGCTGATACCCGTACCAGCCAGTCCCGCCGCCCGGCGCGAGCGTAGCCGCGATCATGTCAGCGATTGGACACGCTGGACGGTGCGCTGGCTGCGGGCCGCTCAGATCGCGGCGTGCCGGGTCCCAGCGTTGCGGCGGACCACCAGCAGCCTGGACTCGGTCGGTCTCGACGCCGCTGAGCGGGCGGCCAACCTCAGCGGAGCCTTCACCTTGGCAGCGGTACGCGCTCCACCACCGGGCACGATCCTCGTCGTGGTGGACGACATCGTGACCACCGGTGCCACCCTGGTCGAGGCCGCGGCGTGTCTGAGCACCGGCTTCGATCTTGGCCAGGCCCAGTTGACGGCGGCTGTGGTGGCCGCGACGCAGCGTCATCGAGCGGTGTGAGGTCGGCAATACCGATCGTTCTCTGGCCCATCGCGGGCGAAGCTACTAGCGTTCTGCAGAACCCACCGTGCACGTCTTGACCGCACGACCGATGGGAGTTTGCGTGGAAATCGTTGTCCGAGGCCGGAATGTCGAAGTCCCCGAGCACTTTCGTACCCACGTCGGTGAGCGACTGCGCCGAATCGAGCGTTATGACCACAAGCTGATCAGGATCGACGTCGAGTTGCTGCACGAACGCAACCCTCGACAGTCCGACTCCTGTCAGCGCATCGAGCTGACCTGCAAGTCCCGAGGACCTGCCGTGCGCTCCGAAGCCTGCGCCAGCGACTTCTACGCCGCGCTGGATCAAGCCTGTACCCGGCTGGAGAATCGGTTCCGCCGCAGTGCTGACCGGCGCCGGGTGCATCACGGCCGGCACACGCCGACGAGCGTGGCCACCGCCACTGCGGCAGTGGCCGCTCAGGGTTACCAGGTTCCTGCAGGCTCGCTGGCCGAGGCGCTCGGTAACAACGGCGATCGCAACAGCGCCGACAGCCATCCCCCGGCAGAGTCGGCTGACCGGCAGACGAGTCAGTCGGTACTGGTCGACGACCATCTACCCGGGCGGATCGTCCGGGAGAAGCAGCACTCCGCGGAACCGATGAGCATGGATCAGGCGCTGTTCGAGATGGAACTGGTCGGTCACGACTTCTATCTGTTCGCCGATGAGGCCAGCGGTGCGCCCAGCGTGGTGTACCGCCGTAAGGGCTACGACTACGGCGTCATCCGGCTGACCGGCTGATCCCCGCTTACCATGGGTGTTGGCTCGCTCAGTCTCGGACGGGCCCGTTGACTTCTCAGGAGAGCTTCACATCGTGGTACTGCAGAGGATCCTGCGCGCAGGCGAAGGAAAGATCGTCCGGCGGCTGGTCAAGATCGCCAATCACATCGAGACCCTCGAGGACGATGTCACCGATCTGACCGACGCCGAACTGCGGGCCCGGACCGACGAGTTCAAAGAGCGTCTGGCCGATGGGGAGACCCTCGACGAGCTGCTCCCCGACGCGTTCGCGACCGTACGAGAAGCCGCGATCCGCACCCTCGGGCAGCGGCACTTCAAGGTGCAGATGATGGGCGGCGCGGCCATGCACCTCGGCAACGTGGCCGAGATGCGCACCGGTGAGGGCAAGACTCTCGCCGGAACGCTTCCCGCGTACCTGAACGCGCTGACCGGCGACGGCGTGCACGTCGTCACCACCAACGACTATCTCGCCCGTCGTGACGCAGAGTGGATGGGCCGGGTGCACCGCTTCCTCGGGCTGAGCGTCGGAGTCATTCTGGCCAACGAGCGCCCCGAGCACCGTCGCGAGCAGTACGCCCTGGACATCACCTACGGCACGAACAACGAGTTCGGTTTCGACTACCTGCGCGACAACATGGCCTGGAGCGCCAACGGTCTGGTGCAGCGGGGCCACAACTTCGCGATCGTGGACGAGGTCGACTCGATCCTCATCGACGAAGCCCGCACCCCGTTGATCATCTCCGGTCCGGCTGAGCAGAGTGCCAAGTGGTACGGCGAGTTCGCCCGGATCGCACCCATGCTCAAACCCGACCGGCATTACGAGGTCGAGGAGGGCAAGCGCACTGTTGCGATCACCGAGGAGGGGGTCACCTACGTCGAGAACCAACTCGGGATCGACAACCTCTACGAGGCGGTCAACACCCCGCTGATCGGTTACCTCAACAACGCGCTCAAGGCCAAGGAGCTCTTTCGCAAGGACCGCGACTACATCGTCACCGCGGGCGAGGTCCTGATCGTCGACGAGTTCACCGGCCGGGTGCTGGCCGGCCGGCGCTACAACGAGGGGCTGCACCAGGCCATCGAGGCCAAGGAGAAGGTGGCGATCAAGGACGAGAACCAGACGCTGGCCACGATCACGCTGCAGAACTACTTCCGGCTCTACGACCGGCTGTCCGGTATGACCGGGACGGCTTCCACCGAGGCGGCCGAGCTGCACCAGACGTACGGCCTCGGCGTGGTACCGATTCCGACCAACCAGGACATGATCCGCAAGGACCAGCCCGACATCATCTACAAGACCGAGGCTTCGAAGTTCGATGCGGTCGTCGACGACATCGTCGAACGGCACGAGGAGGGCCAGCCGGTGCTGGTCGGAACGGCCAGTGTCGAGAAGTCCGAACTGCTGGCCAAGCTGCTGCTGCGCGCCGGAATCCCGCACGAGGTTCTCAACGCCAAGAACCACGAGCGCGAAGCGCAGATCATCGCAATGGCCGGGCGGATCGGATCGGTGACCGTCGCGACCAACATGGCCGGTCGCGGCACCGACATCGTGCTCGGCGGAAATCCCGAGCACATCGCCGACCTGGATCTGCGTGAGCAGGGGCTGAGCCCGGCCGACACCCCGGAGGAGTACGAAGCCGGTTGGGCCGATGCCCTCGAGGCGGCCAAGGAGCAGGTCGAGACCGACCACGTAGAGGTCGTGGACACCGGTGGCCTGTACGTCCTGGGCACCGAACGGCACGAATCCCGGCGGATCGACAACCAGCTCCGCGGTAGATCCGGGCGTCAGGGCGACCCGGGGGAGTCCCGGTTCTATCTGTCCCTGGGCGATGACCTGATGTTGCGGGCCAACGGCGCGGCCATCGAGACCATGATGGATCGGCTGAAGATGCCCGACGACGTCCCGATCGAGTCCAAGATCGTGTCCCGGGCCATCCAGTCCGCCCAGACCCAGGTCGAGCAGCAGAACTTCGAGATCCGCAAACGGGTCCTCAAGTACGACGAGGTGCTCAACCGGCAGCGCGAGGTCATCTACGCCGAACGGCACAAGGTGCTCGACAACGAGGACCTGCACGAGCAGGTCCGGCACATGCTCGACGACGCGGTCACCGCGTACGTCACCGGCGCCACCGAAGCCGGATACGCCGAGGAATGGGATCTCGACCAGCTCTGGACGGCTCTCGGCCAGCTCTACCCGGTTGGCGCCACTCAGGACGAGTTGATCGAGAAGGCCGGCGGCGAGGTCTCCGACCTCACTGCGACGTTCCTGACCGAGGAACTCACCGCCGACATCCAGGACGCCTACGACAAGCGAGAGGAAGCCGTCACTCCGGAAGTGATGCGCGAGCTCGAGCGACGTGTGCTGCTGTCGGTGATGGACCGCAAGTGGCGCGAGCACCTCTACGAGATGGACTACCTGCGCGAGGGGATTCACTTGCGCGCCATGGCAAACCGGGACCCCGTGATCGAGTATCAACGCGAGGGTTTCGACATGTTCAAGACGATGCTCGACGGCATCCAGGAAGAGGCCGTCGGCTTCCTGTTCAATGTCGAGGTCAAGACCGCCGCCGAGGTGGAGGCCGAGCGGAAGGCTGCTGCTGAGGCGGCTGCCGCCAAACAGCAGATCTCCTCGGGGGCTCAGGCCGAAGCGGCCAAGAGCAACGGCGCCCGCGGGAATGGTGCGGTGCCGACCAAGCAGGCAACGACCAAGCAGGCGCCTCGCGTCGCCAAGAACGCCAACCGGGCCCAGCGTCGCAAGGCCGGCGTCAGGGCCGCTGCTGTTCCGGCAGCAGGGAATGCGCAGACTCCTGTGGCGGATGCCGAATCGGCCCAGTCCAAGATTCCGGCCCTGGCCGTGAAGGGGCTCTCGGAGCCGCGCTCGGTGCCGCTGAGCTACAGCGCTCCCAGTCTGGATGGTGGCAGCCGTTCGGCGCGCCAGCAGACTCCCGGCGCGCGGACGGCCGGCAAGACCGCGACCGTCAGCGGTACCACCATGCAGTCGCGAAACTCGTTGTGCGAGTGCGGGTCCGGCAAGAAGTTCAAACACTGCCATGGGGCGCCCGGCAGGGCATGACGACCTGGCTGGGGTAAGGGCAGCCATGGGGCGCCCGGCAGGGCATGACGACCTGGCTGGGGTAAGGGCAGCCATGGGGCGCCCGGCAGGGCATAGTTCCGGTCAGCCGACGGTGAGGGACACACAGCGCCAGCGTCCGTCGATGCCCTCCAAGCGCGCGGCTACCGCGTGCCAACGGCCGTCCCGGCGGGCGATGGCGGACACCTCGGCCACTCCGTCGGCCGGCTCACAGACTCGGACCCGGGAGATGGTGACGCCTTCGCCGCGCAGCGGTCCTGTGCGGCGCTGACCGCCTCTGGCGGCAACCCGAACGATGTCGCGGTAGACACTCCAGGTCATCCAGTACTGCAACTGAGTAGGGCTACGCCGCCCAGCCAACGACTCCAAAGCCGCCTGAAGCAACCGCTGCGCCCACGGCCCGGGCTCTGGCAAGTCCTGCCGGTCGGTGATCTGAGGTCCGAACACCGGATCCAGATCCGGCACTGACGGCCGGATCCGCAGCGGTAGCGCCAACTGCGGTGCTGTCCCCTGAACCAGCCGGAGGGCGCCGCGACGTTCCTCGAGCGGCGGCTCGTGTGCGGGGATGGGTCGCAGACGCAGCTGTGCACCCGTGCCAGTGCTGCCGGCGTCACCGGGCCGCGCGGATGAATGGTCGAGATCGGTAGGTAGATCGATGACAGGAGCGGACACGGGTCCTCCTCAGGACGCTGACAGCCAGATCACGGTCGGGGGGTGGGGGAATTGAGGACCTGGCCCGGAAGGATCAGGTCCGGGTCCTCGATGTGGTCGGAATTGGTCTGCCACCAGGCGGTCACCGCCGCGGCGACGGATGCCACGTCGATCGGCTGATCGGCTTGGGACAGGGCGCGTTCGGCGATGTCCCACAGGCAGTCGCCGGGTTGGACGACGTACGCACTTGAACTGACTTCGCCCGGACTGCTCGAGCCGGAACGGTCCGGCTCCGTACTGACCGGTGGAGTGGTTGGAGTCGACGCGGGGGGCCAGTCCGGGACGGTTCCCGTAACGGCCGTCGCGGCCCGAGGCCAGTCCACGGTCACCGAGATCGCAGCCATGGTCGCCGGCGGAGCAGCGCTGGCTACCGAGGTTCCGCTCAATAGGGTGATGCCGAGGGCAAGTGACACGAACCGACGCAGGGTGGCGGGGAGCAGCAGCCGGGCGAGCCCGGTGAACAGCCAACCGACCCAGCCCGGTGCGGCGCTACCGAGCACCAGGAGCGCACCGAGAGCGACCCAACCAAGCAGCAGCCAGCCGATGGCCGTCGCCAGTGCGAGAACGAATTCGTCGGCACCAGCAGCCGTCACATACCCCTGCGGGTCTGCAATGGCCGCCGCGATCTGCTCCTGGGTGGCACCGGCCGCGCGCAGGATTCCCCCGCTGAGTAGCAGGCCGAGTGCCACCGCCATGCCCTTCAGCTCGGACCTGGTCATAACGTTGACGGCGTTCATACGCACATGAATAACATCAAACACATGCAAAGGCAAGAAAAGACTCAAATAACCACTAGAACGCAATGAAAGCGATTAATGGATACGGTTGCTGGGATCGGAGCGTGGCCTGCGGCCACGTCGCCGAGAGATTGCCGGACGACGGAGGGGAATCCATGCGCTGGGCACGGCTGTTCGCGGATCTGGAAGCGCAGCTGCAGGCCGAGGATGCCGCTGCTCTGGCCAGCGAGGTCGCCTCGCGTACCCGGCACGATGTCGGTCAGCTCAGCCTGGCCGACCGGCTCCGCGCGGCCATCGGACATCCGGTTCGCCTCAGCTGCACGGGGGCCGGCGAGCTGGCCGGGCAGCTGCGTGATGTCGGCGCGGGATGGCTGCTACTCGACGAAGGGCTGGGGCGCGAGGTCCTGGTGAACCTGCCGGCCGTGGCAGCCGTGCAGGGCCTGGGTCAACTGAGTACGGCCGCGTTGGACACGGCGGTCACCCGTCGGCTGGACCTGCGTTACGCCGTTCGTGGACTGACCCGCGATCGGTCCCCGCTACAGGTGCTGCTGGCCACCGGTGACATCATCAGCGGGACGTTCGACCGGGTCGGTTCGGACTTCGCCGAAGTCGCCGAACACTTGACCGGCGAGTATCGCCGTCACGGAGAGGTGCGCGCGGTACGAGTCGTCTCGCTGTCGGCCATCGCCGCGGTACGAACTGTCCTGTCCTGATCGTCGCCGGCGACGCCCACTGCTAGCGGCCGAAGTCAGCCGATGACGCTCGAGGATGACACCTCGTAGACGGTGATCACCGGAGGGCCGGCCACCTTGCCCTGCAACCCGCCGATCAGTTCGGCAACGTGCGGCGAGGCCAAATGGGCGTCGAGATGCTCCCGAGATTCCCAGCGCTCGATCGAGGTGAAGGCGTTGGCGTCTTCCACGTCGGCTTGAAAGGAGTACGCCAGGCAGCCCGGATCCTCTCGCGAGGTGACCGAGGCCTTGGCCAGGGCATCGGCGAGCGTAGCTCGGTGCTCAGGTCGGGCAGTGGCTTGGGCCAGCACGATGATCATGTGCAGTGGTCTACCCCATCGGGCGGAGGTTGCATAGGCAGGTCAGAGGTGCTCGGAAGCCGATTCGGCTCGATCGGTTGCTGCTGAGGTGTCCTGGCCCTTGGCTCCGGCGCTGTGTTCGGCGTCCAGAACCACCGCGGCCTCGGCGTACTTGCGCTCGATGTAGGCGTCCAGCTGGGTGATCTCGACCCGCCACTGATTACGCCCGCCGATCTGGATGGCCGAGAGCTCTTTGCTGCGGACCAGGGCATAGGCCTGCGACCACGAGATGTTGAGAATCTCGGCGACGTCGTCGAGGGTCAGAAAGCGCTGCGGAGGCATGACCGGTGCTCCTCTCCAAACGGCCAGGGCGCAAGGCGGGAGCGCGCGTCGGCTGGGTCAGTACGTGCTGGTGCTGCTCAGTGTGACAAACAAGGGTCTCGCCGTGCCCACACGTTGTGGATGGAGTGCTTGTCCAATCGGCATTCGATCCGCGTCTGACTGTGGACGGAGTGTGCGGGCTTCGTTGTGATGGTGGATCATCGCCTCGTCACCTACCGCAGATGTCCGGTGACAGCGGGTACGGGGTCAGGGGGATGTCATGGTGCATACGTCGGGTCCTGCGCCCACGGCGGGTTCGTCGGCAATCTCGCCGGCGCCAGGGCGCCTGCACGCACCAAAATGGCTGAATTTCCGGCTGATCGCCGGGATACTGCTCGTCCTGGTCAGCGTTGTCGTCGGCGCCCGGGTTGTCACCGCAGCCGACACCTCGGACATGGTCTGGGCCGCAGCGGCCGACCTGGCAGCGGGCACCGTCCTGACCGGGGACGACCTGCGCGCGGTCTCGGTACGCCTGTCCGACGCCGGGGAGGCCTACCTGCTGACCTCGACAGACCCGATCGGACGCGTGCTCAGTGCTCCGGTCGGCGCCGGTGAGCTCGTAGCTGCCTCGATACTGGCCGAGACCTCGACGCTGGTGGACATCGCCCTACCGATCGCGGCGGGTTTCGTGCCGCCGAGCCTGCAGCGGGGCCAACTCATCGACGTCTACGCGATCGATGCCACACCGACCGCGGCCGCGCCGAGCGTCCCGGATCCAGGGCAGCCGGGTACCGACACCGGCACTGACACACCGGCATCGCCGGTGTCACCGTCATCGGGGATAGTGACGGTGGTCGTGGAGGCGGCCGTGGTTCAGCTCATCGCGGGCCGTTCCGATGGGGCGCTTTCGATCGGTAGCTCCACGATCCAGGTGGTCATCTCGGTCGAGGCGGACCAGGCTCCCGGCGTGTTCGCCGCCATCGCCGGCAAAGAGCTTGCCCTTGCCGTACGCGCGTCGGCGTCTCGGCCGAGCGCGGACGACGACGAGGACGGGGACGAGGACGAGCCGACCGGGACCCAGCCCCCAGCCAGCTCCACACCTGCGACGCCGACGAACTGATGGGCCTGCCCGTTCTCACGGCCGTAACCGGGGCCACCTGGGAGGCCGACCTCGTCGGGGAACTGGACCGCGCCGACCACGGTGTCACCGTGGTTCGTCGCTGCGTCGACCTCGCCGAACTGCTATCTGCGGCGGCGGCCGGCACCGCGCGTGCGGCGCTGCTGTCGGCCGAACTGCGTCGCCTCGACCGGGATGCCGTGACCCGGCTGGCCGCGGCTGGAATTGCCGTCGTCGGACTGTTCGACCCCGGCGACGAGGTGGCCCAAAACCGGCTCCGAGAGCTGGGTGTGGGCCAAATTCTGCCTGCCGACGCGGGCGCCGACCTGATCGCAGCGGCGCTGCGCGAGGCAGCAGCGGGTTCGGGAGAAACCTCGGTCCGGTTCGACCTCGGTGATCCGGGAGCGGCCAGGCCCCGCCTCGGGACGCCTTTCCCGCCGCCGGCCCAACCCGTGGGGAGAGGACGAATCGTCGCCGTCTGGGGTCCCACCGGTGCCCCCGGCCGGACGACGGTGGCGGTCAACCTGGCAGATGAAGCGAGTCGGCTCGGCATCCCCACGATGCTCATCGACGCGGACGTTTACGGCGGCGTCGTCGCCCAGTACCTCGGTCTTCTCGACGAGTCGCCGGGGGTGGCAGCAGCGGCGCGATCGGCCAGCGCCGGGACGCTGGATGCAGCGGCGCTGGCCCGGCTTGCCTGGGCGGTGTCCCCGAACCTGCGTGTGCTGACCGGCCTGTCCCGGGCCGATCGCTGGCCGGAGTTGCGCCCGAGCAGTCTCGTCTCGGTGCTGGAACGCTCGCGGGCGCTGGCCGAGATGGTGGTGCTGGACTGCGGCTTCTGCCTGGAACAGGACGAGGAGCTGTCCTACGACACCGCGGCCCCGCGGCGCAACGGAGCAACGCTGGCCCTGCTGACCGAAGCCGACGTCGTGCTCTGCGTCAGCGGTGCGGACCCCGTCGCCCTGCAGCGGACCGTTCGCGCGCTGGCCGAGCTCCGAGAGGCCCTTCCGGAGGTCACCCCGCGGGTGGTGGTCAACCGCACCCGCTCGGTGGTCGTGCCCGGAGAGGTGCACAGGGAGATTGCCGGTGCGCTGGACCGCTTTGCCGGCGTACGCGATCCCTGCTTCCTGCCGCAGGACGGCAAGGCGACCGATGCGGCGCTGGCGGCCGGTCGGACCCTTGCCGAAGTGGCCAGCGGGTCAGCGTTGCGCGCAGCGCTGCGGGATCTGGCCGGATCGTTGGTCGGGCTGGCCGCTCCCACCGGTCAGCGCACCCGCCGCCGATCCGGGCGGCGCTGAGCTGACAACCATTGAGGACGGTCCCATTCCCCGGCCAGCGTTGCGGGTTGCGTGCCGTACGTGACCGGCGGCTCCGACAAGAGTCCGAGCAGCGCTGCCGCGCTGCCGCGATCTGACACAGTGGGCGGATGGCTGATCGGCTCTCCGCGCTGGATACGTCGTTCCTGTACCTGGAGGAACCGACCACCCCGATGCACGTCGGTGGACTGGCCATCTTCCAGAGCCCCGAGGACGGCTTCGACTCCGCTCGGATCGTCGAGCTCGTCGAGAAGCGGCTGAGTCTGGTTCCCCGTTACCGGCAACTCGTGCGCTCGGTGCCCGGGCACCTGGCCAACCCGGTGTGGGTGGACGACGCCGACTTCGACATCGACTTCCATGTCCGGCGCTCGGGCCTACCCAAGCCCGGTTCCGATGCCCAGCTGCTGGAACTGGTGGGTCGGCTCATGTCCCGGCCGCTGGACCGGCACCGGCCACTGTGGGAGCTCTACGTCGTCGACGGCCTGGCCGACGACAGGTTTGCGGTGATCAGCAAGACCCACCATGCGATGGTCGACGGGATCGGCGCCCTCGACATCGGCCAGGTGATCCTCGACGTGACGCCGACGCCGCGGGAGAGCCCGGAGGATCTCTGGGCGCCCGTGCCGCAGCCCGGCTCTCTCCAGCTGGTCGGTGATGCGGTGGCCGAATACCTGCAGCGTCCGTCCACTGTGGTCGATTCCGTCCGAGGCGGGATCGCGGACATCAAGCACACCGCGAACCGGGTGATCGATGCCGTGGGAGGCCTGGCCGCCGCCGCGCGGATGGCCGCAAGCCAGGCGCCGGACAGTCCGCTGAACGCCGAGATCGGCGCCCAGCGTCGGTTCGGGATCGCACGTACCCCGCTCGACGACTACAAGCACGTACGAAAGGCACACGGCGGCACGGTCAACGACGTCGTACTGGCCACTGTTGCCGGGGCACTGCGCGAGTGGTTGCTCTACCGCGGTGAGCCGGTCGTGGCCAGCACGTCGGTGCGCGCCATGGTCCCGGTGTCGGTGCGCACGACGGATCAGAGCGGGTCGCCGGGCAACGAGGTGTCCTCCTACTTCGTGGACCTCCCGGTCGGGGAACCGAATCCCAAGATGCGGTTGTCCCGGGTCGGCTACGCGATGCAGGGACACAAGGACGCCGGCCAGTCGATCGGTGCGACCGCTCTGGTGGCACTGTCCGGATTCGCACCGCCGACCCTGCATGCACTGGGCGCGCGGGCGGCAAGCTCATTGTCGCGAAGGCTGTTCAACCTGGTGGTCACCAACGTTCCAGGACCGCAGTTCCCGCTGTACGGCGCCGGCGCACGGATGCTGGAGGTGTTTCCTGTTGTCCCGCTCGCCAAAGGCCAGGGGGTGTCCATCGGGCTGACCTCATACGACGGCGGGGTCTACTACGGACTCAACGCCGATCGTGACTCGATGTCCGATGTGGACATCTTGGCCGATCTCATCGAGCAGAGCCTTGCCGAGCTCTTGGACACCGTCCCGGGATGACCCGTCATGGAATCGTGCTCGGCGCCGGTGGTGTTCTGGGATTCACCTGGTCGGTGGCTGCGCTGCATGCCTGGGAGCAGGAGACCGGCCTCGATGCGCGGGACGCTGACATCCGGGTGGGCACGTCGGCCGGCTCAGTTCTGGCAGCCATGCTCGGGCTCGGCGTAGGCACCGACACGATCCTGCGCCATCAGTTGGGCATCTCACTGGCAGACGATCGAAACGTCGACTGGAACTACGACGTGGATGGCGGCACTACTCGCCCTCCGTTGCCTCGGCTGGGGCTGGGGTCGCCCGGCCTGCTGCTCTCGGTTCTCAAGCACCCGGCCCGTATTCCACCGCTGGCCGCCATGAGTGGCATGTTGCCGCGCGGCCAGGCCAGTCTGACCCCCCTCGAGCGAATGCTGGACCACTTGGCCGACGGCGCCGAGGACTGGCCCGCCCGCGACACCTGGATCGTTGCCATGGATTACCTCACCGGCGATCGAACGGTCTTCGGCCGGCTGGGCTCGGTCCCCGCCAGGCTCAGCCAGGCCGTCCAGGCATCCTGCTCGATCCCCGGTTGGTATCACCCGGTGGCGATCGGCCGGCATTCCTATGTGGACGGGGGAGCGCTGTCGAGCACCAGCGCGGACCTGCTGGCCGGGGCGGGACTCGACGAGGTCGTGGTGATCGCACCGATGGTCTCGCGGGTCTACGACCGTCCGCGTTCACCGATCGCAAGCCTGGAGCGCCGCTGGCGGCGGTTGACGACCAAGCGGGTGCTTCGCGAGATCGCAAAGGTGCAGGCCACCGATACCCACGTGCGCTTGCTCTGCCCCGGGCCGGCCGATCTCACCGCCATGGGTGGGAATCTGATGGACCACCGCCGCCGTCGTACGGTCCTGGACACCGCCCTGCACAGCGCTAGTGAGCAGATGACCGACACCGCATCGGGGACCGGCTGATGCGCATCTACCTCCCGTCGACGACCAGTGAACTGATCAGGCTTCGCGACGACGAGGTGCTGCCCGGACCCAGGGCGGCGACCGCGGTCACTTCGGACTTTCGCGAGTGGTACATCGAGAACGACCTCGAGGAGTTGGAGTACGCAGCTCTGCTGGAGGCGGCGCGCCTCTCCCTGCGCAGAGTCGATGCCGACCCTTCGGCTGCCCGCAGGCGCGTGGTTATCACCGCTGACGTCCCGGACTTCGAGGTCGAACCCGATCCGGGCGCCGGCCGTGGGTCAGTGCGATTCCTTGGCGATCTGAGTGCGGCCACAGTGGTCAGCCTGCATGTCGATGGCGCAGAGGCCGAGCCGGCCGTGGCGGCAGCGACGGCAGTGGTCATCGAGGCCGACCTCGGCAGCGACGACGCCCAGTTCACCGTCGACGAAGCCGAGGCCCACGAACTCGGTTGGTACGCGCCTCAGGAACTGGGCCCGCTGCTCGAACTCCTCTGAGCCGCCGTTAGGCGCATAACGGCGAGATCAGCCGCACCAGCGTGACCCTTATGCGCATAACGGCGAGGAGGCTGCGAAGCTGGGAGCTATGGATGCCGTGACCACGTTGCCCGTCCCCGTCAACGAGCCGATCCTGGACTATGCGCCAGGATCTCCCGAACGAGCCGGCATCGAAGCCGCCCTCAAGGACCTGGGCTCGCAGACCACCGAACTGACGATGACGATCGCCGGAAAGCAACGCATGGCCGACGGGAAGTCGATCGACGTGGTCAGTCCGCAACGGCATTCACACGTCCTGGGTCGGACGGCCAACGCGGTCGCCGCCGACGTACAGGCCGCCATAGACGGAGCAGCCGCAGCAGCTCCGGTTTGGCGGGGGCTGGCTTTCGAGGAACGGGCCGCGGTCTTCCTGCGTGCCGCCGACCTGCTGTCCGGTCCGTGGCGGGCTCGGCTGAATGCGGCCACGATGCTCGGCCAGAGCAAGACCGTCATCCAGGCCGAGATCGACTCGGCCTGCGAGCTGATCGACTTTCTGAGGTTCAACGTCAGCTTCGCCCACGAGATCCTGGGCGGACAGCCGCAGTCGGCCAAGGGAGTGTGGAATCGCTGCGACTACCGCCCGCTGGAGGGCTTCGTCCTGGCCATCACCCCGTTCAACTTCACCGCGATTGCGGGCAACCTGCCGACCGCGCCCGCGCTGATGGGCAACACCGTCGTCTGGAAGCCCTCGCCGACCCAGCAGCTGTCCGCGCACTTCACCATGCGGTTGCTGGAGGCGGCGGGACTTCCGCCCGGCGTGATCAATCTGGTCACCGGAGACGGTACGGCGATCAGCGAGGTTGCGCTGACCCATCGAGACCTGGCCGGCATCCACTTCACCGGCAGCACGCCCACCTTCCAACACCTGTGGCGCACCGTCGGCAACGGGATCGACCGATACCGGTCCTACCCGAGGCTGGTCGGCGAGACCGGCGGCAAGGACTTCGTCATAGCCCACCCCGGCGCCGATTCCGCCGGCTTGGTCACGGCACTGGTCCGCGGTGCCTTCGAGTACCAGGGGCAGAAGTGCTCAGCTGCCTCGCGCGCGTACGTCCCACGCTCCTTGTGGGAGGCCGGCGTACGAGACGAGCTTGCCGACGTCACCGGTTCGCTGGCCTACGGTGACCCCGCGGATCTCACGAATTTCGGTGGTGCGGTCATCGACCAGCGCTCCTATGACCGCCTATGCGGCGTATTGGAGATGGCTGAGGCAGACCCCGCACTGGCGGTGCTCGCCGGTGGCAGCGCCGACGACTCAGAGGGATTCTTCGTCCGGCCGACCGTGGTCACCAGCGACGACCCCACCCACGAGGTCTTCACCAAGGAGTACTTCGGGCCGTTCCTGGCCGTTCACGTCTTCAACGACGCTGACTACGACGCCGTCGTCAACCAGGCCGCCGACATCGCGCCGTACGCGCTGACCGGTTCCATCTTCGCCACCGATCGCCGGGTGATCGACGATGCCCTGCATCGGCTGCGCTTCTCGGCCGGCAACTTTTACATCAACGACAAGCCCACCGGCGCGGTTGTCGGGCAACAGCCCTTCGGCGGCGCCCGGGCCAGCGGTACCAACGACAAGGCCGGCTCACCGCTGAATCTGCTGCGTTGGGTGTCACCGCGCACGGTCAAGGAGACCTTCGTTCCGGCCACCGACCACCGGTATCCGCATATGAGTTGAATCGCCGGTGGCGGCCGGAGTCGAGACTCTCAGTAGCGGATCGCGTCGATCACCTTCGCCTGAACCGCGACGATGGCAGGGATGAGCCCGGCGAGGGCGCCGACCGCGGTGGCGGCCAGGAACCCCTCCACTGCTGCCTTGAGCGGGAACGGCGGGAGATCCTCGATCGGCACGCTGAGGATCTGCTCATAGGGCAGGTTGAGGACCAGAGCGATCGCACAACCGATGGCAAGAGCCCCGGCGACCGCTGTGGCGCAGACACTTTCGAGCAGGATCGTGAGAAAGACTCGCCCAGAGGTCGCACCAAAGCTGCGCCGCACCCCGATCTCGCGGATGCGCTGGCCGACCACGACCATCCCGACGTTGAGGACACCCACTCCGCCGAGTAGCAGGGCGAAGTAGCCGACCCCTCGCACGCCGTAGTTCAGCACCAGGTCCAATTGGGCCAACTGGTCGCCGGCGTCCGCCCGCTGAGCGAAGACGTCGTGGCCGGGCAGGGTGAGCAGCAGATCACCCGTGACAGCGGCCATCACTTGATCGACTTGTTCCGGAGGTACCCACATCTCCAGCATCGGCGGTTGTCCGTACGGGTTACTCCCGGCCGTCCACCCGCTGTCCGAGTCATTGACCAAGTAGGCGAAGGGCGAGCCGAAATCGTCGTCTGCCAGTACGCCGATCACTGTTGCCAGGACTGGCGAGTCGCCGCCCAGGCGCACGGTCGGCGGCCGATTCGGATCGAAGCCGCCTAGCCGTTCCAGGAACGACGGTGACACGACAAGCGCGGGGGCGTAACGCTGCACGTCGGCTGGGGTGAACCACCGTCCGTGCTCGAGCAGCAGCCGATGCATGATCCCGAACGCCGGATCGACCGACCGTACGGACACCCGCTCGCTCTGGCCGGGGAAGTTCGCAATGATCTCCTCGTCCAGGACCAGCGAGGACCAGCGGATGTCGTAGCGTTCGACGACCTCGCGCATCGCCGTGGAGATGACCTCGTTGTCCGGGCCGGAGAACAGCGGGTAGGCCTGGACCATCACTGTCGCAGGCCGGCCGCCGGACCGCTCCGAGCTCTCGGCCACCAGCTGGCGGCCGATGTCGCCGGCGGCCGCGATGGAGGTCATCCCGAATACGGCCAGGAAGACCCCGACCAGGGAGAGGATGACCCGGAGTTTGTGTACTCGGATCTCGCTCCAGGTCTCGGCCAGGATCGCCACGACGGTGGTCACGACCCACTCCGCTGTGCGGTGACCGAGGGTAGGTCAGCGGCGCTCAACCCGCTGAGAACGCCATGGTCGAGCCGAAACTGACGATCGGCCCGTGCCGCGACTGACAGGTCGTGCGTGATCGTGACCAGGGTGGTTCCGAACTCGGTGACGACGTGTTGCAGCATGTCCATCACGGTGCTGCCGGTATCGACGTCGAGGGCTCCGGTCGGCTCGTCGGCCAGCAGAACGGTCGGCTTGCGCACCATCGAGCGGGCGATGGCGACCCGCTGCTGCTCCCCGCCGGACAGCCGCTCGGGCAGATAGTCCATGCGCTGGCCCAGCCCGACGCGCTCGAGCATCTCCCGAGCCGCTGCGCGTCGTCCCCAGACCTGTCCCCCGGAGGCGTAGAGCAGCGGCGCTGCGACGTTCTCGGTCGCACTGCGCCGGGGCAGGAGGTTGAACTGTTGAAAGACGAAACCGAAGGTGGCACCACGAAGCCGCGCACGAGCGCGGGCGGAGAAGGCGTCGGTCGGTTGACCGTCCAGCCCGTAGACCCCCGTTGTGGGGCTGTCCAGTAGGCCGATGATGTTGAGCAGCGTGGACTTTCCAGAGCCGGAGCGGCCGACGACGGCGATGTGCTCGCCTCGCTCGATCTCCAGGTTGATGTCGGTGAGGATCTCGAGCTGGTTGCCGTCGGGGAGCGCAACCGTCCGTCCGACTCCGGCCAGCCGGATGAAGGTCACGTGCGGCTAGCCGCCATAACCGAAGTCGGTGCCTGGCAGCGGCTCCGAGTTGGGCACGAACTCCAGGATCTGGACGCCTTCGGTCAGCCCCTCCTTGATCTCGACCATGAAGCCGTCGGTGAGCCCGAGGACCACCTCGGTCAGCACCGGTTCGGTGCCCTCGGCCCCGACCACCCATACGTTTCCGGTGGCTACGGCTCCCTCGACCGCTGTCACGGGTACGACCAGAACGCCCGCAGCCAGGCCCGCTTCGACGTCGATCGTTGCTGACAGCCCCGCGACCACAACGGTTCCCGGCGGTATCGAACAGCGCGCTATCGCACCGGTCGGCTGCGTGTTCGGATCAAGTGGAGGCGCGTACGGGTCGGGCGGAGCCGGGTCGCTCGGTGTGTCGGTCTCCGGTACGCCGATCGCCAGGGCACTGCAGGCGAACGGCGCAGGTCCGCCCTGCACCGCGACGGTCGCAGCCGTCGGCGCGGCGAGCAGCCGGAGCTGGTCGCCCTGCGTCAGCGGAGCGGACACGCTCAGCGTCCCGGGCGAGACCGTGGCCAGGACGTCGCCGACCGCAACCAGCTGCTTGACAAGCACTGGAACCGTCGACAGGGTGCCCGCGGCGGTCGAGGTGATGGTGACGTATCGGTAGCTGGGCGTTTCGGGAGCAGGCGGTGCGTCGGGGTCGGCGGACTCCGGTGGGGTCCCGGTGGGCTCCCGTTCATAGCGCACCTCGGCGATCGGTGTACCCACGGCAACCGAGGCGCCCGGTCTGAGGAACAGCACGCTGATCTCACCGGCCTGGGTCACCTTGACGTCCACTGCCGGATCGGCAGCCACCTGACCGCTCAGGCTCACCGTGTTGCTGATGTCGCCTCGGGCGACGGTGACCAACGGTGGTGTCACATCTGCCGAGGGTTGCGCGGATCCCTCGTCGCTCACCGGGTCGGCTCGGAAAAACGCCAACCACATCAAGGAGATTGCGATCAGCCCCCAGACCAGGAGGCGAATCGCCGGAAACACGTAACCGCGGACCGCACCCATGGCTCTCCCCGCCTGACTGATGTCGGAATCGAAACGCGCGCAGTGCCCGCGTGCCGATGCTCGCTGAGCCTACGAGACCGCTCCGGCTCGATCATCAGTCCTGGGTATGACGTCCCCGCCGGCATCGAGGCGGCCCGCTGGCCCCGGTCGGACACGACGCAGCCGCTCCCACGGCAGCAGGAACAGAATCGCCACCACATGCGGCAGGAAGATGATTCGCACCCCGGCGAAGACCATCAGGTGGAAGCCGAGCAGGAAGATCACCAGAGCGATGCGGGCCCGATCGCGTCGGGCCAGCAACATGAGTGGGGACAGCAGCTCGAACCCGATCATCAGGTATTGCGAGACATGCAACAGGCCCGGAACGTCGAGAGTCCACATCGACAGGTCCGTCCCGCGACGCAGGACCGCTCGGGTCAGGGTCGACCCGTTGACCCAGTCCCAGCCGCCGAAGCGGATCTTGGCCCAGGCCGCCAGGAAGTAGGTGAGCATGATCGCGAGAAAAATGACTGCGACCGCGAACCCGGCGGCCTGGGAACGTCGTTGGTCACGCCACTGGGCGATGCCCACGGTCGGCAGGACGGCCAGGGCAACAAGGAAGGCGTACCGGTCGTGGTCGACCTTGCCGTAACTCATCGCGATGACCATCCACTCGAAATAGAGCAAGAAGGTCGTCGTTCCCCAGATCCGTGGTGCCCGCCCGGTAGCGGCCAGCAACGCGGAACCGATCAGTAGCCACTTCACGACGTCGACCACGGCAGTACTGGGAGTCGGCAGCCGCAGCCACTCGCCGATCAACAGCGGTTGGTAGTACTCGGTCGGTACGCCGGCGTGCGCGGCCACCCAGCGGGTCGTGACGAAGACGTCGATCGGAATGAACAGGTAGGCGATCAACCGGAAGACCGCCACCCTGGCCAACGCGACGGGTGCGAAGAACCATCCGGTAACGGAACGAACGCGGCTCACGCGCCGTCTTCCGATCCGGCCGCAAGCGGATAGGTGACCAGTACGTCGTCGTCGTAGGCGCCGGTGGGTTGGCCGTCTCGTAGCTCCAGGCGGCGGACGATGATGGCGACGGCTACCAGCGGAACCGACTCGGGGTGGTTGATCAGATAGTTTTCGGCCAACAGACCCAGCAACTCCGGGTTGTCGACCAAGCGCGGCACCTGCCCCTCGAACTCGGCACGCCGCAGGCCCACTTCACCGCCGGACAGCGGCACCTCCTCGCCGGCGTCGGTCAATGCCACAACGCGGGTGGAGGACACCGGTGTGTCCGGGTCGGCACGGGTGGCATACATCCGCGGCGGACCGAACGGGAAGGCGTAGTCGTCGCCGAAGACGGTGCCGCTCAGGGTGAGCGCGAGGATCGCGGCACCGATGACCAGGCGGATCAGCCGGGCCTTTGCGGGTAGTTCCACGACCTCGTCGGTCGGCGCCTGGTCGATCGTGTCCCGGTCGCTCACAGGCCCCATCGTAGGATCGCGCCGCGATCGGGGTCGACGACAGGAGCGAGCATATGCAGTTCGGCCGGTACTACGAGGAGTTCGAGATCGGCGCCATCTACAAGCACTGGCCGGGCAAGACCGTCACCACCTACGACGACCACCTGTTCTGTCTGCTCACGATGAACCACCATCCGTTGCATCTGGACGAGCACTTCGCGAAGGAGGCGACCCAATTCGGCAAGAACGTCGTGGTCGGCAACCTCATCTATTCGCTGCTGCTCGGAATGAGCGTCCCGGACGTGTCCGGCAAGGCGATTGCCAACCTCGAAGTTGAATCGCTCAAACACATTGCGCCGACGTTCCACGGTGACACGATCTACGGGGAGACGACGGTTCTGGACAAGACGGAGTCAAAGTCCAAGGACGATCGAGGCATTGTTGCGGTGGAAACCATCGGTTACAACCAGGACGGTACGATTGTGTGCGTCTTCCGACGAAAGGTGATGGTGCCCAAACGGTCTCACCTAGCCGTACGCGGCGGGGAGCAACCGGGCAGGCCGGAACCCAAGCAGAATCCATGAATTCTCGGGTAGGATGATCATTCTCCGGAGGCAGGAGGGATGCGTCATGGCTGTCAGGACCGCGCTCGTCGAATTGTCCGACATCCACGCCGCCGTACGCGCGCTCGAGCAGGATGCCGAGCGGGGCACGATTTCCACGGGCGAGGCCAGTACTCGAATCAATGATTCCAAGCGCGCGGTTACCCCACGGGAACTGTGGAAGGCCAGCGGTGGCCGCGCCGGTGCCAAGAAGCGCAGCGACTGGCAGGACATCCGCAAGACTGCCTTCGCAGCGGTCTTCCTGCTCGTCCTTGCCGCCGTCGGGGTATGGATCGTGACGATCTACACCGGGAAGTCCGTCGGAAGCGAGGAGGACTACATCCGCGAGCCGTCGATATCGGTCCCAGCCGATCGGGGCCCTGAAGAACCAGGGGGCGGCTGATGCGCGGCGCGCCTTTCCGTCGCAGGGCCAGCGATCGGCAATGATCGGGTGCGAATCAGTGCCCGTTGGGTGCGCTCTGCGTGAAGAGGAGACCCAAGTGAACGGCAAGCGTCTCATCGCCTGGCTGCTGCTTGCCTTTATCGTCTTTTTCATCGTGACGCAGCCCGACACGTCGGCCGACATGGTCCGGAGTGCCTTCCGGGGCCTCAGCAACGCGGCGTCGGCCTTCGCCAATTTCGTCACGCAGTTGGTCTAGTCGCCGAGGGCGCCCCGGTGACTCCCAATCGTGGCTGAAAAGGACGGTGGCCCACGGTGAACCGACGGCCAGCGACGAGTCGATATCTGCTTCCGGACGAGCGGGCGGCCATCGAGACCCGCCGGCATTGGATGATCCTGGTGCTGCCGGTGGTGAAGTCGCTGGCGATCGTCACGATCGCGCTGTTCTTACTGTCCGGTGATCAATACTCCATGGCGCTGCGCAACATCGTGACGCTGGTGGTCGTCGCTGTGATCGGCTATCTGACCTACCAGATAGTGCAGTGGCGGATGGACCACTTCATCGTGACCAATCGCCGGGTTCTGTTGGTCAGCGGCGTCCTGACCAAACACACAGCGGTCATGCCGCTGTTGAAGGTCACCGACATGACCTACCAGCAGACCCCGGTTGCCCGGATGTTGCGCTACGGGACGTTCGTGTTCGAATCCGCCGGCCAGGACCAGGCCCTGTCTCGGGTGGACTATCTGCCCGGCGGTCCGCGCCAGCTCTACCTGCAGATCTCGGTTCTGCTCTTCGCCAACTATGGCAGCGCAGGCATGCCGGTTCCACCCCAGTTCTCCGAGACGATGACCAAGGACATCCGTACCGGTCAGATGGTGGGTGAGGTGTCGGGTCGTACGCACCAAACAGTCCCGATCCCGCGTCCCGGACCCGGTTGGGCCGGGGACGACTGACCTCATGGCGGACTCCGGCCGGAGCGCAGTCATCGATCTGCACATCCATTCCTCCGCCTCGGACGGGACGCTGAGTCCCGCAGCGGTCGTCGCGGCGGCTGCCGTGGCCGGACTGGACGTCATGGCGCTCACCGATCACGACACCCTGGCTGGGTGGGACGAGGCGTTCGCCGCCTGCCCCTCCGGTCTGACGATCGTTCCGGGGCTGGAGCTGTCCTGCGTCTACCAGGGCGGCGAAGGACAGCGGCCGATCAGCGTGCATCTGCTGGGCTATCTCGTCGACCCCAGCCACCCTGGTCTGGTCGCGGAGCTGTGCCGGCTGAGGACCGAACGCAGTCGGCGAGGGGAGAAGATCGTGGAGAAGTTGGTCGCGGCCGGCCTTCCGATCAGCTGGGACCGGGTGCGCGAGTTCGCGGCCGGCGCTTCGATCGGCCGACCGCACGTTGGCCGCGCACTGGTCGAGGCCGGCGTCGTCGCGTCGGTGGATGAGGCCTTCGTCGAACTGCTGTCAGCCGCCGGGCCGTACTACGTACGCAAGGCCGACCTTGACGCCGTGGCAGGAGTGCAACTGATCGCTGCCGCCGGCGGTGTTTCGGTCTTCGCGCATCCCGCAGCCGGGCGCCGAGGCCGGGTCGTGGACGAGGCCGCCATCACGGCACTGGCTCAGGTCGGGCTCTGCGGCATCGAGGTCGATCATCCTGACCATCTGCCCGCTGAACGGGATGACTTGCGAATACTGGCGGCCGATCTCGGTCTGGTCGCAACCGGCTCCAGCGACTTCCACGGGACGAACAAGGTCAACCGACTTGGCCAGCACACGACGGATCCTTCGGCGTACCACGAACTCATGGCCGGGGCCTGTGGAAGCCGCCCGTACGCCGGTTGAATCCGCACTACCGTTGGGCGGGTGGCAGCGGTGACCGACGCCCAACAGATCGTCCCGGGCAGCCCAACCCCACTGTTCTCGGCCACGCCGAGCAAACTTGCCTCCTTCGACGACTGTCCCCGCCGATTTCGGATGACCTACCTCGACCGCCCAACACTCCCCAAGGGAGCGCCGTGGGCGCACAACAGCATGGGGGCTGCGGTCCATGCCGCGCTCCGTTCCTGGTGGGACCTGCCATTGGCTCGCCGTACGCCGACCGCGGGAGTCGCGCTGCTCCGACAGCTCTGGAGCGATGAGGGTTTTCGAGATCACGAGCAGTCCCTGGACTGGCTGGCCACGGCCTCGGGGTGGGTGAGCAGCTATCTGGAGGGGGAGGATGCCAGTCGCGAGCCGGTGGGGCTGGAACGCCACGTCGCTGCCAAGACCGACCGGCTTGCCCTGTCCGGCCGGATCGACCGGATCGACGAGCGCGATGGCGACATTGTGGTCGTGGACTACAAGACCGGCCGGTCCGGTGTCAGCGACGACGCCGCGCGCGGATCTCCGGCGCTGGCGATCTATGTGCTGGGCGTACGCCGCACCCTTCGCCGGCACTGCTCCAGGGTGGAGTTGCACCATCTGCCCAGTGGTGAGGTGGCCACCTTCGAGCACACCGAGCAGTCGTTGGCCCGGCACGTCGGGCGGGCTGAGGACACGGCCGCCGACATCGTCCGTGCAACCACACAGGCAGCCGCAGGCATGGCTGCTGACGAGGCTTTCCCGGCGCACACGGGCACCTGGTGCGGTTGGTGTGATCTGCGTCGGCACTGCCCCGACGGTCAGCGCGCGGCGCCGACCCGCGAGCCCTGGTCCTTTCTGGCTCCGGTCCCGGATCCCACCGACTGGCGGTAGCCCAGACGTCAGGATGGCGGCAGCGCGCCACGGAGCAGATCGGTCACCCGTTGCAGATGCCGCGCGGCCCGTACGTCCCCATCGGGGCGGATCGCACGTACCGCCCGCAACACGTCGCGAGGCTTTGTGCACCCGGTATGCCAGCAGCAACGAGAGGTCCATCGGTCCGGCATGCCATTCGTATCCGGCAAGGAAAGCGCCGTTGATGTCGCCGCGCCGGGATGCCGAGAGGCCCTCGAAGTCGACCTCCGCCTGAAATGTGGTGATGTCCAACTCGGGGTCGCCCAACGAAAACCGGTCGAAGTCGATCAACCCCAGACGGCCGTTGTCGTCCAACCATTGCTCCGGACGTGGAGCTCCGTGGATGGGGGATGGCCGCGCCGTCGCGCCGCAGCGTGCACCGCTTTCCGGGGCGGTACCGGACGACTCGCACGTGCCGCGACCCGCCAACCACCGCGGCGAGTGTCGGCAACCGCGGATCCTCGGGAAACGCCTGCATTCGCAGGACACCGACCTCAGGCAAGGCGTGGATCCAGAGAATCGCTTGTGCATCACCCATCGCGTAGTGCCCCTGGCCTCAGCCGGCCAGGCGCTCCCGAGCGCGTCGGATGGCCGGTCCCTCGCGCCACTGAGCCGGCAAGCGTTGCAGACCTGACCGCAAGGCTCGAACGCCCGCTGTCGCTGCTGCGTCAGTGGTCGGAAGTCCCGGGAGGTGATACATCTTGCGTGCCCAGCTCGGCAGCAGGCCGAAGGCCAGCGCGGCCAGCCCACTCCACGCCGGACGGGCTGGGGTGAGTAACCGGACCCAGGCCGGCATCGGTGGGGCGAACAGGAAGCGGGCGGCCCGCTGCGACTCGGCAGTGGCGCGCAATATCGGCCGCATGTCGGTGAAGTAGTCGGCGAGGTCAGCGCGGTCGGTGGGTACGTCTTCGCGTGGTATCCCCATCAACTCGGCCGCGAGGACCTGTTCGCTCAGGTATCGGTCGGCGTCGGAATCGCTCAGGTCAGCCCCTGCTCGCAGCGCTGTGGACAGGAACGAATCGACCTCGCAGCAGTGCACCCACAGCAGCAGCGCGGGGTCGTCCACGCGGTAGGCCGTACCGGACTCCGGCTCCACACCGGTCAGGCCGCGGTGCGCACCGCGAACCCGGGCGGCGGCCTTGGCGGCCTCGCTACGGGTGCCGTATGTCAAGGTGCCGACGAACTCGGCGGTACGCCCGAGCCGACCCCAAGGGTCCTGCTTGAAGCCGGAGTGCTTCGCAACGCCGGCAAGGGCCAGTGGATGCAGCGCCTGCAACAGCAGCGCTCGGATGCCGCCCACAATCAGGAGTGGATCCGCGTGTAGGCGCCACGTGACGCTGTCCGGTCCGAACATGCCAGCCACATCGTCAGGAGCCGCTGAAAGGGGGGCTGGGTCGGGAGCCATCTTGTCCGATCCTACGTTCCGACGAGGCCGATCTAGCAGCCAAAGTTATGCAGAACCGACGCGCGTCGCGCGCCGCTGGTCGAGGATGCCGAGCTCGGCAGCACAGTCATCGAGCATGGCCTCGAACAGCCCGACGCCGTCCTCCAGCGCCCAGTGCAGATGGCCGAAAGCCTCGAGCGTGACCATGCCGTACAGCCGGGACCACCCCCTGACATAGAGGTAGCGGACCGGAAGTGGGAGGTGGAAGTCGTCCATCTCGCTCTCTTCCAGCATCCGGAGCAGCTCAGGATCGACGTGATCGAGGTCGGGTGGCGAGATGATTCCGGCCTCCCACATGGCGGCGAAGCTCTCGGCGAACAGCGCCCCGAAACGCATTCCCGCCTGATGGGTGCAGCCGGAGTTCGTGTGTTGTGCCGACATGAGCGGGCTGGCGAACAGCAGTCCGTACTCGTGCCTATGCGCCAGCGCCCAGTTGCGGAAAGCGTGCGCCATCGCGAGAAGTTGCGGGATCAGCTCGGCCGGATCGAGAGCGTCACGGGCGCGTACGAGCTCCTCGATCAGCTCCTCGTAGAGGCTGGCGCCGAGCAGGTCCAGCAGATCCTCATGCCCGTCGACGTAGCGGTACAAGCCGGGGGCGGTCATGCCGACGGCGCGGGCCACCGCGCGCATGTTGATCTCCTCGCCCTGCCGGACGAGGTCCCGGGCGGCAACCAGGATCTCGTTGCGGGTCTGCGCCCGAACTCGTTCCCGTCGTGTCGGTACGGATATATCACTAGTGGTGTTGACAGCGGCCATACCTCCCATCATAGTGAACATCGTTCACCGTGAACATCGTTCACGGACACGATGACTGTTCACGATCGCTGGAGGAGAACAATGGAACGCTGGGGACGGCTTGTTGCCAGACGACGCTGGGTGGTACTCGCAATCGGCCTGCTGACCACTGTCGCCGCAGCGGGCTGGGGGCTCGGCGTGTTCGGAGCGCTGTCAGACGGTGGCTTCGAGGACCCGGAAAGTGAATCCGCCCGCGCCGATGCGGCGATCGTCTCAGCATTCGGGCGCGCTGACGCCGACCTCCTCGTGGTCTACACGAGCGAGAACGGCACCCCGGTCGATGACCCTGCTTTCGAACAAGCCGTGACAGAGACTCTCGCGGCACTGCCGGCCCAAGACGTGGTCACGGCAATCACGACCTACGACGGTGGCGCTGGACTGGTCTCGGAGGACGGTAAGTCGACCCTTGTACCGCTCACGCTGGCCGGCGCTGATGACGACGAGCGCGCCGTTGCCTACGACCGGATCTCCGACGACCTCAGGGCCCCTGGCCTCAGCATCCAGGTCGGCGGCCCGTCGGCGGTCTTCTCAGACGTTGGCGCACAAGTCGAATCCGACATCGCCCGCGCCGAGTCACTGACCATTCCGCTTGTCGTGCTGTTGTGCCTGTTCATCTTCGGCAGCCTGGTCTCGGCGACCCTGCCCGCGCTGGTAGGCGGCATCGCGATTCTGGGTTCTTTCGCGCTGCTGCGGCTGTTCACCACCATGACCGACGTGTCGATCTTCGCGATCAACGTGATCACACTGTTGGGCGTCGGCCTCGCCATCGACTATGCGCTGTTCGTGGTCAGCCGCTTTCGGGAGGAACTGGCGGCGGGTCGCTCTACACCGGATGCGGTTGCCGTCACGATGGCTACGGCCGGTCGTACCGTCATGTTCTCGGGCCTTACCGTGGCCGTGTCGCTTGCCTCCCTCCTGCTCTTTCCGCAGGTCTTCCTACGGTCCATGGGATTCGGCGGGATGGCGGCCGTACTGGTCGCGATGGTCACTGCACTCACGGTGCTTCCGGCGCTGCTGGCTGCACTCGGCCCGAAGGTCGACGCGGGACGGATGCCGTGGCGTCGCCGCCGGATCGACCGCTCGGTGACCGCCGCGGTGGCGCAGAACGGCGCATGGGCTCGGATCGCCAGGTTGGTCATGCACCGGCCGGTAGCGGTGCTGACCACCGTGGTCGTTGGGCTGCTCGCGTTGGGCCTGCCCTTCCTTCGGGTCGAGTGGACCGGGGTCGACGAGCGGGTGCTGCCCGAAGGGACCGAGAGTCGGGTCGTCAGCGAGCGGCTGGCCGCGGACTTCCCGGGTCAGGACGTGAGCAATGCCGATGTCGTGGTGTCGGGAGCGGACCCGGACGCGTTGACTTCCTACGCGGAGAGCTTGCGTGACGTCGACGGTGTCATCGACGTGACGGCGACGGGGGACAGCGGCGCTACGACACTGTTCGACGTGACCTACTCGGCGGTGGACAACACCGCGGAGGGCACCGTCCTAGTCGAAGACCTACGCGAGGTTGCCGTTCCCGACGGCGCTGAGGTGTTGGTCGGCGGACAGAGTGCGCAGTTGGTCGACCTGCTGGACTCCCTCGGCGACACATTGCCGTGGATGGGGCTGTTGGTGGTCCTGGCGATGCTGGTCCTGCTCTTCCTTGCTTTCGGCTCGCTGGTCCTGCCGATCAAGGCAGTGCTGGTCAACGCGATCTCGGTAGTGGCTTCGTTCGGGGTAGTGGTCTGGATCTTTCAGGACGGGAACCTGTCCGAGCTGCTCGGCTTCACCCCGCTCGGCGCCCTCGACGCTACCCAGCCGATCCTGATGCTGGCCATTCTGTTTGGGCTGTCGATGGACTACGAGGTCTTTCTGCTCTCCCGGATCCGCGAGCAGTGGGACCGCGGCGCTGACAACACCACGGCGGTCGCGGTGGGGTTGCAGAAGACCGGCTCGATCATCACCAGCGCCGCACTGCTGCTCGCCATCGTGATCGGCGCGTTTGCAACATCCGGGGTGACGTTCATCAAGATGATCGGGATTGGGATGCTCGTCGCGATCCTGGTCGACGCGACCGTCGTCCGAACCCTGCTGGTACCGGCCGCGATGCGGTTGATGGGCCGGTTCAACTGGTGGGCTCCCGCGCCGCTGGCGCAATGGTGGCGGCGGCACGGCTTCCATGAGGCCGCGGAGATGCCGGTCGACCGGGTCCCGGCCGAAGTCAGCGCCGAGGCCGAGGCCGAGCGGACTCTGGTGCGCACCAGCTGAGGACGACCGGGCGCTGAGCCGTCGCCGCGGCTCAGTACGCCGCGAACCAGTGGATGAAGCCGCAGCGCCGGCAGATCACGCACTGGGCCGTAGCCATGCCGATACCCCGGTCGAAGACATTCCCTCCGGGAGTGAGTACGTACTCCGCCGGAGCGAAGTCGGTGAACTGACAGTTGACGCAGCGCAGCCCCTGTGCGCTGGGCTGCTGAACCGGCTGCTGTTGTTGACCCCACTGTTGGCTCTTATTCGGCTGCGCCTGCTGCGGCTCGAAACTGGGCTGCTGAGCATGCTGACCGTGAGCATGCTGACCGTGCGCCGGGTGGCCGTACTAGGTGGGGTGGCCCTGCTGCGGCGCTCCGGCGGGTGGTGGGCGTAGCTGTCCCCAACTCACCCCGTTCCACCAGCGTTCACCGTTGCCCTCGGGATCGGGGTACCAGCCGGCCGGTGTCCCGCCGCCCTGTCCTTCGGTCATGTACGTCCTCCATGGGAGCCTTGGATCTGGGGTGAGCAGGCATGGTCGCAGACGTCGGGTCACTGATCATTCAGCGGGCGCGGCTGCGCGACGGCCGGGTCTGCGACATTCTCGTCGAGGACGGCCGCGTGATCCGAATCTCTGAATCTGCTGGCACCGACACCGAGCGGACGAGACGGCCAGCGCGTCCGGCGGTGCCGGTGATCGAGGCTGAGGGTCGTCTGGTGACCGAGTCGTTCGTCAACGGCCATCTGCATCTGGACAAGGTCTACACACTGCCGAGGATCGGCGACGCCGCCCTCACCGCGTACACCGGTGCAGCGATGATCGACGCGGCCGCCGGCATCGAACTCGCCAGGGCTGTGAAAGCCGACTACGACCGGTCATGGATCACACCGAACGTGACTCGGGCCTTGCGCGATGCGGTCCGCAACGGAGTCCTGCACATCCAGGCGTTCGTCGACGTCGATACCAGAGCTGGGCTGGAGGGTCTGTACGGCGTGCTGTCGGCGCGGGCGCAGTTCGCCGACGTACTCGACGTCCAGGTGGTCGCCTTTCCGCAGGACGGGCTGCTTAGCGACCCTGGTGCTGCAGCGCTGTGCGAGGAGGCGTTGCGACTTGGTGCCACTGTCGTCGGCGGAATCCCGTGGATCGAAGACGGCGAAGCGGATATGGCGGCTCACGTGGAATGGGGTTGCGCGCTGGCGGCCAGGTTGGGATTGCGGGTGGCCATGCTCGTCGACGACGCCGGAGATCCCTCACTGCGTACGAGTGCGCTGCTGGCCCGGTCGATGATCGAGCACGGTCTGGTCGGGCGCGGCGTCGCCTGCCATGCTCGGGCCGTCGGCGGCTATCCAAACGACGAACAGCTGCGGCTGGCCGAACTGGCTCGCGAGGCGGGACTCGGGTTTGTCAGTGATCCGCATACCGGGCCGTTGGCGCTGCCCGTCGAGCGATTCCTCGGCCTTGGAGTCTCGGTCGCCCTTGGCCAGGACGACATCAATGACGCGTACTACCCGTACGGTCGGCACAACATGCTCGAGGTCGCATTCTTGGCCTCACACCTGTTGGAGCTCAAGACTTCTGCTCATCAGCAGCGATTGCTGGACATGATCACCGGCACAGCTGCACGGGTCCTCGGCATATCCGGACATCAACTGGCGGTCGGTAACGCCGCCAACCTCTGCATCCATGACTCCGAACACCTGGTCGACGTTTTGGGTGAGCACGCTGCCCCGCGTTGGGTGATCAGCCGAGGCCGGATAGTCGCCGAGACGGAGCAGATCACAC
>Ga0136630_1000003_pt1 | contig 55843 bp, 47 predicted proteins | sample AntDrymUQ5682106_2_FD_105496 | JGI IMG/M metagenome (GOLD analysis project Ga0136630, IMG submission 105496) | Polar desert sand microbial communities from Dry Valleys, Antarctica - metaG UQ568 (21.06) | ecosystem: Environmental > Terrestrial > Soil > Desert | place: Antarctica: Dry Valley...
CGCAGCCCATCTGCTTTGTCGCGTGCTCGCTCGTCGCTCGCCTATCTACCTGATATGTCTCGCGACTCGCTCCGCGGCTTCGCGCATCTGGGCTTGCTCGCGACACTTTTGCAGAGCTTCCCTTATGCTTGTTCATGGCGAAACCCGGCTTGAGCCTCTTAGTCCGGCACCCGAACGCCAATATGCACCCGGCCCGCGACGATGCGCACCGGGTAAGTCTCGACGCGGGCTTCCTTTATTTCGAGACATTGGCCCGTGATCAGGCTGAAGTGCTGTTTGTACAGCGGCGAAGCGACGACGATCTCACCATTGATGTCACCGACGATGCCCCGGTGCAAGACATTGGCCTTGCCGATGGGATCGTAGTTGTCGATCGCATAGAGGCCGTCTTCGTTCAGGTAGAATATCGCGACTTGGCGTCCTTGCACCAGCGCGCAGCCGCCGTACCAGGGGACTAAATCGTCGAGCGCGCAAACATCCACCCACTTCGTCGATTCCTCAACCTCGATCGCCACCGCTTGATTCGCCCATTCACGGTAAATGGTTCAATCGCGTCACGCGCTCTTGGCGAGACCGAGCTTTTCTGCTTCGGTCGCCGGCCGGATCTGGCCGCGCTCGTGCACGAAGATCACATTGCTGTCTTTCTTATCGCTATTGACGAAGTGGCGGAACCGTTTGACCTTGTCCGGATCCTCGATGGTCTTTCTCCATTCGCATTCATAGGTGCCGATGACCGCCGCCATCTCCGCCTCCAGTTCCGCGCCGATCCCGAGCGAGTCATGGATGATGACGTCTTTCAGGTACTCGAGTCCGCCTTCCATGTTTTCCATCCACACGGAGGTCCGCTGCAGACGGCCAGCGGTGCGGATGTAGAGCATGAAGAAGCGGTCTACGTACCGGATCAGGGTGTCCTTGTCGAGATCGGTCGCGAACAGATCGGCGTGCCGAGGTTTCATGCCGCCATTGCCGCAGACATAAAGGTTCCAACCCTTCTCCGTCGCGATGACGCCGACGTCCGTGGCCTGGGCCTGGGCGCACTCGCGGGTGCAGCCGGAGACTGCCATCTTGATCTTGTGCGGCGCGCGCAAACCCTTATAGCGGTCCTCGATCTCAATCGCGAGCCTCACGCTGTCCTGGACCCCGTAACGGCACCAGGTGCTGCCGACGCAGGATTTGACGGTGCGCAAAGCCTTCGCATACGCATGGCCAGATTCAAAACCCGCGGCAACCAAGTCCGTCCATATGTGCGGCAACTGATCGACGCGAGCCCCGAACATATCGATGCGCTGCGCGCCCGTGATCTTGGTATAAAGCCCGTGCTGCTTCGCCACCCGTCCGAGCGCGATGAGCTTCTCAGGGGTGATCTCCCCGCCCGCGACGCGCGGGATCACCGAATAGGTGCCGTCCTTCTGCATATTGGCGAGATAGTGATCGTTGGTGTCTTGCAGCCCCGCATGCTCCTTCTGTAAGACATAGTCGTTCCAGCACGCGGCCAGGATGGAGGCCACGGCCGGCTTGCAAATGTCGCAGCCGCGGCCGCGGCCGTGTTTGTCCAGTAACTCCTCGAAGGTCTTGCAGCGTTCGACCCGGACGATGTGGTATAGCTCTTGGCGGGAGTGAGGGAAATGCTCGCAGAGATCCTTGTTAACGGCGAACCCGAGCCGGGCCATCTCCTTGTTCAGGATTTGCATCACGAGCGGCGCGCAACCGCCGCAGGTCGTGCTCGCCTTGGTCTCGCTCTTGAGCGCCCCGAGGCTTGTGGCGCCGGCGCGGATCGCCGCGCACAGCTCTCCCTTGCTGACGTTGTTGCAGGAGCAGATTTGGGCCACGTCCGGAAGAGCATCGACGCCGAGACCCGGCGCTCCGGCCGGGCTCACGGGCAGGATCAGCGCCTCGGGATGCTCGGGCAGGCCGAGGCCGTTGAGCACGATCTGCAGGAGATTTCCATAAGCCTCGGCCTCGCCTACCAGGACCGCGCCGAGCAAGTGCTGGCCCTCGGCGCTCACCACCAGCTTCTTGTAGATCCCGTTCGGCTCGTCGATGAAGGTGTAGGCGCGCGCGCCGTGGCTTTTGCCATGCGCATCCCCGATGCTGGCGACATCGACGCCCAGGAGCTTGAGCTTGGTGCTCATGTCTGCGCCGGTAAAGCTCGCCGCGTCCCCGCAGAGGTGAGCCGACGCCACCTGGGCCATTTGATACCCTGGCCCGACCAGCCCGAAGATCTGGTTGTTCCATACCGCGCACTCGCCGATGGCATAGATATCCGCATCCGAGGTCTGGCAATGGTTATTGACCGAGATCCCGCCGCGCGCGCCGAGCGCGAGGTCGCAGGCGCGTGCGATCTCATCCCTCGGCCGGATCCCGGCCGAGAAAACTACCAGATCAGTCTCCAGAGATCCGCCGTCCTCGAACTCCAAGCGGTGCAGGCGCTCGCTGCCCGCCCCGATTCTCGTTGTGTTCTTGGCGACGTGCACCCGGACCCCCAGCGCTTCGATCTTGCTGCGCAGGACGGCGCCGCCGCCCGCATCGATCTGCACTGCCATGAGGCGCGGGGCAAACTCGACCACGTGGGTCTCGAGTCCTAGACTCTTCAAGGCGTTGGCCGCCTCCAGACCGAGCAAACCCCCGCCGACGACCACCCCGTTCCGGCTCGCTTGCGCCTTGGCGGTGATGGCCTCCAGATCATCGATGGTGCGATAGACGAAGCAGCCTTCGCGATCGCTGCCCGGGATGGGCGGCACGAAGGGATAAGAGCCGGTCGCGAGCACCAGCTTGTCGTAAGCGACCTCGCGTCCACGCGCGGAGGTGATAATCTTGTTCGCCCGATCGATGGCTACGGCCTTGTCGTTCAGGTGTACCGTCACACCGCGCCGCGAATAGAAACCCTCGGCCACAAGCGATAGATCTTGCGCGTTCTTGCCGTTAAAGAACTCGGACAGATGGACCCGATCGTAGGCGTAGCGGGGTTCTTCGGAGAAGGTGACCAGCTCGAATTTATGCACGGCCGCGGAGGCCACCAGGGTCTCGATGAGCTTGTGGCCCACCATGCCGTTACCGATAATTACAAGGCGTGTTCTTGTCTGCATACCCTACCTCGGCCAACTGTGCGTGGAAGCGACGCACCCGCCGCTTCCGAACCTGGGAAGATCGTAGGATCATCACAAACAGCATACCAACCCACGGTGCAGCGGTAACTCACTGACAAAACGGTAGTTTCACATTTCCCCCCAGCGTTCGGCGCGCACATCGTTGGGGCGTAGAATCACGATACGCACCAAAGCCGGGCACGCCCGACGGCCGCAAGCGAGGGTGCTCGCGGCACGCGGGCTTTTCTCCCTGCGCCCATAGAGCGCGTATGATTGGGGGACTGAAATACAAAGCTCGATTGGAATGGCGTGGAGCAGATCCTATTCTTGACGGGGAAACTAGCCGAACGGGGTCTCGAACGTATCCTGCAGGCGATGCAACCGGCGGATTTTACCTACCGGGTGTTAAACATCGGGGTGAATGTGGCGGCCTTGATGAGCGCCGAAATGATCAATCGCCGCTTGCAAAACGTGGATGGGATCGATCGCATCATCGTTCCCGGCCTGTGTGCCGGGGATCTCGATCAAAGCTCGCGCCGCCTCGGGATCCCGGTACTGCGGGGGCCCGAGGAGATGAAAGACCTGCCTGCCTTTTTCGGTCAAGGCGCCAAAGCCCGGCCGCTCGATCGCTACACGATTCGGATTTTCGCGGAAATCGTCGATGCGCCCCGCATGGAGATCGAGGCGATCATCAACCAGGCCGATGCCTACGTGAGGGATGGCGCCGATGTCATCGATCTCGGTTGTTTGCCGGCGGTGCCTTTCCCGCACCTCGAGGCGTCGATCGCGGCGCTGCGCGAGCGCGGCTATCTAATCAGCGTCGATTCCTTGGAGACCGATGATCTCCTGCGTGGAGCGAGGTCAGGCGCCCACTATCTACTGAGCCTAAAGGAAAGCACCGTCGATCTTGCCGCTGATGTCGACGCCGTGCCGGTGTTGATTCCGGAACGCGCGGGAGATCTGGATTCACTTTTCCGGGCCATCGACGTCATGCTCGAACGCGGCCGACCGTTTCTCGCCGACAGTGTTCTCGACCCCATACACTTCGGGCTGACGGAATCATTGGTACGCTATAGCCGATTACGACAACGCTATCCCGGCATCGAGATCATGATGGGCGTCGGTAATCTCTCCGAGCTTACCGACGCCGATACCACCGGCCTTAATGCTTTCATGCTGGGGATCCTGTCCGAATTGCGGATCGATAACCTATTGACGACCCAGGTCAGCGCGCACGCGCGATCGGTGGTCCGGGAGCTCGACGTCGGGCGCCGGATCATGTTTGCCGCCCGCGAGGACACCAGCCTGCCTAAAGGTTATGACGGCTCGCTGCTCACGATCCATGATCGCAAGCCGTTTCCGTATACGGAGATGGAGATCGCCGAGACCGCCAAGGAAATCCGCGATCCCAGTTATCGCGTCCAGGTCTCGGAAGTGGGCATTCATGTGTACAATCGCGACGGGATGGTCACGGCGCGCGACCCTTTTGATCTATTTCCGCATCTGAAAGAATTGCAGAGCGATGCGCCGCATGCTTTTTACATGGGGGTCGAGCTGGCGCGCGCGCAACTGGCCTGGCAACTGGGAAAACGTTACATGCAGGACGAGCCGCTCCAGTGGGGGTGCGCGGCGCGGGAGCGGGCACGGCGCGATCCCAACGCGCTGCACGCCTACAAACCGTCCGGTAGCACTTTGGCGAAAGCGAAAAAGTAGGCGCATAAGATGATTTTTGAAGCCGTGATCACGACGCTGGACGAAGACGCGAGCCCGCATATCGCGCCGATGGGCTTTCACTATGAGGGGCCGCGAGTCATCATCGCGCCGTTCCGCCCGTGCCGAACTTTGTCCAATCTGGAGCGTACCGGCGAGGCGGTGCTCAATCTGACTGACAATGTCGCGATCATCGCCGGGTGTTTAACCGGCCGGCGCGCGTGGCCGACGGCGCCGGTCGCTTCGATTCAGGGCTGCAGGTTGGCCGATACCCTGGCGCATATCGAGGTCCGCGCGCTGCGGGTGGAGCCCGATGAGCTGCGGCCCAGGTTTGTTTGCGAGGTCGTGCATGAGCAGGCGCATCGGGCTTTCCAAGGCTTCAATCGCGCCCAGGGAGCCGTGATCGAAGCGGCGATCCTAGTCAGCCGTTTGTCCCGCTTGCCCGTGGCCAAAGTCGATGCCGAGATTGATTACCTGCGCACGGCGATTGACAAAACCGCGGGTGAGCGCGAGCGCCAGGCCTGGGCATGGCTGATGGAGCGCGTGCAGGCCTTTCGCCGCGGCCGCTTAGGCGATGTCGCATGACCGGGTTTCTGGCGAGCGTCCAAACGATCGCCGAGGCCCGGACCGCGTTTCAGGAAGGCGCGGATATCATCGATCTGAAGGCGCCTGCCCGAGGCGCCCTCGGCGCTGTGTCGTTTGCGACCATGCGTGAGGTCGTCGCATGGGTCCATGCGCGCCGGCCGGTGAGCGCCACAACAGGCAATCTTCCGGCGATTCCCAAGCGGGTGCGGCGGGCCGTAGCGGAAACTGCAGCCACCGGCGTCGCGTTCGTCAAGGTCGGGTTTTGTGAGTGCGATCGCCAGGCCGCCGTGCTCGCTGCGATTGAAGAGGAAGTAAAGCAAGGGGCGCGCGTGGTCGCGGTACTGTTCGCCGACCGTGAAAGCAGTCCGGTTGCGGCCCTGCGCGCCTTTGCCGATCACGGGCTGGTGGGCGCTATGGTCGATACGGCCGAGAAGCGCGGCCGGGGTCTGCGCGCCTGCCTCGACGAAGCTCAGCTTGTGGCCTTCGTTCAAGAGTGCCGGCGGCTCGGGCTGTTTGCGGGACTCGCGGGATCGCTGCAAACTAACGATATTGAGCCGCTGATGGCTCTCGGCCCGGATTATCTCGGATTTCGAGGGGCGTTGTGCGACCAGCACCGGCGCACCGGCGCGCTCGACCCTAGGCGCGTGAAACATATTCGCATGCGCATCTCCGCTTATAGGGTTAAAATACCGAAACTGACTTTTAGACGCGAGGAGACCTGCAATGGGCTGGCGAGCTAAGCAACACGAAGAAACGTATACCGATGAAGAAGTCGAAGCGAGGCTCAAGGACGAGCTCCCGCATTGGTATCTGGAAGAGGGTTGGATCAGGCGCAAATATAAGACGTCGGGCTGGAAAGGCACGCTGATGGTGGTCAACACCGTGGGGCACCTGGCGGAAGCGGCTTTTCATCACCCCGATCTCACCGTGTCCTACGCCTTCGTTATCGTAAAGCTCATGAACCACGCGGCCAAGGGCATCACCAATAAAGATTTTGATCTCGCTAAAAAAATCGAACAAGTGGTGATGTGGCAGCCCGGCAAGGAGGACGGGACTGCGCTTGAGGGGACGCCGGAGGATCCGCGCTTCAAGTACATCAAATACGATTAGGAAAAGCCACATGAACGACACATCTGATGTAATCGCTGGCAAAAGCAGCAATACCGTATGGCATGAGGCAACAATTACCCGGCCGCGGCGGGAGCAGCGCAATGGGCACAAAGGCGCAATCATTTGGCTGACCGGGTTATCGGGGTCCGGCAAATCGACGCTTGCCCATGCCTTGGAGGACCGCCTGTTCGCGATGAGGTGCAATACCTATGTATGTGACGGGGACAATATCCGCCACGGATTGTGCGGCGATTTAGGCTTTTCACCGCAGGATCGGGTCGAAAACATCCGCCGCATCGGGGAAGTGGTTAAGCTCTTCATGGATGCCGGGGTGATTGCGATGACGGCCTTCATCTCGCCGTATCGCGCCGATCGGGATCGGGCGCGCAAGCTGGTGGCGCCCGGGGACTTTATCGAGGTTTACTGTGAGTGCGCGATAGACGTTTGCGAACAGCGCGACGCCAAGGGCTTGTATCGCCGCGCGCGGGCCGGGGAGATCAAAGAGTTTACCGGAATATCAGCGCCCTACGAGGAACCTGAAAATCCGGAACTACGCATCAACTCGGGGACGGAACCGGTCGCGAGTTGCGTTCAACGTATTATCGATCACCTCGTGGCGCAAGGCGTCGTGCCAGCCTAGAATCACATGAATCTGACCCTGGCCCTGATCCTCGGCGTGACTTTGTCGGCCGCCTCAAAGGCCCATGTCTATCCAACGCTCGATCGGGTCGATCGGGTGCTGACCTGCATGGCCAAGCAGGGAGGGCAGACGGTCGATAATCTCTATGCGTGTGCGTGCGAAATCGATGCGATTGCCGTAGCCATCCGCTTCGATGATTACGTGGAGGCGACCACTTTTCGCGCCTTTCGCGCGATGCCGGGGGAGCGCGGAGGCCTGTTTCGGGATTCAAAAAGAGGCAAGGCGCTCGTGGCGCGGCTAGAGGAAGCGGAGCGGGCCGCCGCTCGTACCTGTTTCTTCCGGCGTGCGCGGGTATCCGGCAAGACCGCGGGGAGGCGGTAACTCCCAACGGGCGCGGATCGATTAGAACCGTAGTCGCTTCCCCGCTTAACTTGTTGATGAATCGACTCGATTCGTTATAATTTCCGAACAGCTGCGACTGCGTATAATCACTACCAACCGAGTGTACACTATCCGGGCGTGGCAGCGGATTATTGCATTCACTCCTTGCGCCTTTGCGATCTCTGAGGCACTCGGAGAATAAGAATTAGAGATCGACATAACATTGGAAGGAGGAGGTCATGAGAAAAACGCGTTTTCAGGGCATGCTCTTAGCCGCAATCGCCACGGCCGTACCGGCTACGGCGCTCGCCAATGAAGAACTGCTCAAGCTGCAAGACAGCCCGAATTATTGGGTGATGCAGAATGGCGATTTTTGGGCTCAGCGGTATTCGAAGTTAGACCAAATCAACGCCGCGAATGCTTCTAAGCTGCAGGCGGCTTGGACGTTTTCGACCGGTGTCCTGCGCGGGCACGAAGGCGGCCCGCTGGTGCTCCCGGGCAGTGCAACCGGCCTCGATCACGATACGCTTTACGTCAATGCGCCATTCCCCAACAACGTTTTCGCGATAAACCTGGATAACCTGGAGGTCGTGTGGGAATACATCCCGGTGCAAAACTACGATGAGACCGTCCCGGTCATGTGCTGTGATACGGTGAATCGTGGTGTGGCCTATGCTGACGGCAAGATCTTTCTGCACCAGGCAAATACCGAGTTGGTGGCTATCGATGCTAAGACCGGTAAGAAAGTATGGTCGGTCAAAAACGGTGATCCCAAGAGAGGAGAGACCAACACCAACGCCCCCCACGTCATTAAGGATAAGGTCGTTACCGGGATCAGCGGCGGGGAGTTCGGGGTGCACGGCTTCCTCGCCGCTTACAACATCAAAGACGGTAAGTTGGCGTGGAAGGCGTACAACGTGGGACCCGATGACCAGATGCTCATTGATCCCGAAAAGACCACCGAGTTGGGCAAACCCATCGGCAAGGATTCAAGTCTTAAGACTTGGAAAGGCGATCAATGGAAGACCGGCGGTGGCACGACCTGGGGCTGGTATGCCTACGACAAAGAGCTGAACCTGGTCTATTACGGTTCCGGTAACCCGGGCACTTGGAACCCCGTCGTCCGCCCTGGTGATAACAAGTGGTCGATGACCATTTTTGCTCGCGATGTCGACACCGGCGTCGCCAAGTGGGTCTACCAGATGACGCCCCACGATGAATGGGACTACGACGGCGTCAACGAAATGATTCTCGCGGATATCAAGGTAAAGGGCAAGGATCGCAAAGCCCTCGTGCATTTCGACCGCAACGGGTTCGCTTATACGCTGGATCGGGTCACCGGCGAACTGCTCGTGGCCGAGAAATACGATCCTTCCGTCAATTGGGCCACGCACGTTGACATGAAGACGGGCCGGCCAGAGCAGGTACCCCGCTACAGCACCCACAAGAACGGCGAAGACGTCAACACCACCAACATCTGTCCGGCCGCGCTCGGGACCAAGGACCAGCAACCGGCCGCCTTCTCGCCGCGCACGGGGCTCTTCTATGTGCCCACGAACCATGTGTGCATGGACTACGAGCCGGTGAGCGGCGGCGAGTACACCGCGGGTCAGCCCTATGTCAACGCGGTGCTCAATATGTTTCCGGCGGGCAAGGTCACGGGCGATGGGACCAATAACCTGGGTAATTTCATCGCCTGGGACGCCGGCACCGGTAAGATCAAATGGTCGATTCCGGAGCGCTTCTCGGTGTGGAGCGGCGCCCTGGCCACGGCGGGTGACGTGGTTTTCTACGGAACCCTGGACGGTTACATCAAGTGCATCGATGCCAAGAGCGGTAAGGAGCTTTGGAAGTTCAAAACGCCCTCCGGCATCATCGGTAACCTAAACACCTGGACGCACAAGGATAAGCAGTATGTCGGGGTGCTCTCCGGCGTTGGCGGTTGGGCCGGTATCGGCATGGCCGCCGGCCTCATTCAGGACACCGAGGGTTTAGGCGCGGTAGGTGCGTATAAGGGATTGAGTAGCTATACGCGTCTCGGTGGCGTGTTGAGTGTCTTTAGCTTGCCCTGAGATACAAACGCGTTGTTAGTCAATTTAGGTTTCGCCCCACGGGGTATGCAACCTCGTGGGGCGACCAAAGGGGAGAGGCGCCTCTCCCCTTTGGAAACCCCATCGCTAAGGTCCCCGCGGCAAGACCGCGGGGAATAGATTTAGACCCCGGCAACTGGTTTTGCCGGGGTTTTATGAGGGTCATTATGCGAGGAACGGCTAAAATTATAGCTCTAGCATGCCTAGCGGTAACACTCGTTGCTTGTGGCGAAAAATCGTCGGAACTCTCGGAAGAGCAGCAGGTCAGGAACTCACTCGAGGCGGTTAACCGTATGCTGGCGAACCGGAAGGGACCGGACGATCCCGCGACGGATGGCATGGAACACATGAAGGCCGAGCTTGAACGAAGGCTCGCCGAAGTAACAGGCAATCAGGCCGAACAACAGTAGTGGGAGCTGGTCCTATTCTCGGCGGCGAACCGGTGGGCGGCGAACCGGTGGAGGTTCCTCAAAGTGAATGATGCGGCGCGCGCTTCGGCGCTGTGGATCGCTATCGTCCGCCGGCGTTATCTTCGCGCCGTGTTCGACGCGCTTGGTGTCCGCCACCCGTGAGACTGTCTGGATTTCCAGTAATCCGGGGATACCGTTGCCTCGCTGAGCTTGCTCGTTCTCATGATCCGCAGGAAGCGATGCCCGTGAGGCCGAGCCGGCGGGCTCGTGACCGGACGGATTGGCGAAGCGGTCGTTGAGGCTCTCGACGTAGCGGTCGGCGTCGCTGAGGACGCGGATAATGCCGCGCTGAGCCCGCCGCCCCCATCCCACGGGTGTCGTACGAAAAATCGAGCGCATAAAGCGCGTGTTTTGCTTGAACGCGCGAATCAAGGAGTCTTTGATTTCTTGGGATAAGGCTTCTTGACGTAGTCCTTTGATGACGGTCTTGGCGGCGAGTTGGCGCGACGCGAAATGAGGGTAAATTAGAAGCGCGATCACCACCGCGGCGCCGGCGAGTTGGAGGAAATCGGGAAGGTTTTGCAGCCACGCAGGAGAACCATCGGCCCACCACCCGGCGGAAATACCCGATGCCAGGAGTACGCTGAATACAAATCCGTAGACGAGTGCGTCCAACAGCAAAACGCGTAGTTTCCATTTTCGTTTGGTCGCGCTAATCCTCGGCACGAAATCCTCTTGGATGGCCTTAGCCGTCTTCTCCAGAACACCGATAATGCGGTAGCAGCGCTCCACCTCGACCTGTTGCATCCGGCCGACGAGCTCCGCCATATCGACGCCCCTTTTTTGCTCGAATCGCTGCCGCAGATTATCATCGTCGATCGGGTTGGCCGCTTCCAGGTTGTAAATGCGGTAAAAACGGCCGGCCGTCAATCCCGCGCTCGCCAAGGCGCGTTGCCAAGCCGCGAAGACTTCTTCGGGATTGTCTTCGCGGGCGGTCGCATCGATTTGATTGAGCACAAACAGAAACTTGTTGGAGTCGGGCCTGCTAATGGTCTCGGCGACCAGATGCTGGAGGGTATCTTTCATTGCCCCCGGTTCCGGATGCCGGGCATCGAAAAACACCAGCACCAGATCGGAGAGGTCGATGATATGGTTCGTGATCCGCAAGGTCGAAGTCCTTTGCAGATCCGCGTCGAATCCCGGGGAATCGATTAATATCTTGCCTCGGAGGGCTTCGCTCGGACAGGTTTTAAGCTGCAGATAGGCATCCACACGCCGGCCTTCGCCCTGGGCCACCGCGTCGATGTCGCGGCTTATGTTGTAAAACGGAAAGCGTGGATCGGCGTCGAGCGCGAGGCCCGGTAAGATCCGGGGCGTAGCGTCGGTGCTGAAACAGATCACAGTAAACTTGTCGTCTACCGCCTGATTACCGGTGAGTTGCAGCTTGTAGCGTAGATAATCGTTGATAAACGTAGACTTGCCCGAGGAAAACGTTCCTAGTACCGAAAGCAGGGGCCACCAAGGCACGCGGGTGGCGTAGGAGTCCCCAAGATCGAGCAGACCCATGCGGTAGGCGACGCCGTCCAACGTCCGGAAGCTCTTGACCACATCGAGCAGGATCGGGTTTTCTTGCGCTAAATGGGTTTCTAAGCGTTGCAGACGTTGTGTTAGGTTTAAACGGACATTGCCGGCCATGAGGTGCTCCTGCCTTACACGCGCAGCGCTTGATAATGGCTCTTGCGCCGTCGCGGGTAAGTTTTTCTATTTAGCTGCGTTCTGGTGCGTGGCAACGATGCCGGGCTGAGCTTTATGTGCTTAGATTTAGTATAACATGCGCCACTTTTAGGGGCAGATCCGTGGTCCCCGGAGTAGGCGGTCGCGCATGGCAATGAAGGCAGGATGACGGTGGGAGAAGACTTGCGATCGAGCCCGCGTCAGCGCGCGGCTGAGATCATCGCGCGCAAACTGCCGTACGCGCGCGGGCATCACCGCGATAAACTGCTCGGGGGGCGGCGGATCGAGGAGTGGTTTTGCGCTGAATATCCCGATCTCGAGGGATTACTGAACGCCCTCGCGGAATCACCCTATGTGGATACCGCAGCGCCCGAGAGCAGCCGATTGATTTCAGATCTGGTCTCGGCGCGCGGCTCGATGTTCCGGGTATTTACCGAGGAAGAGATCGGAATTGTGGTCGAATGGATCCGCACCTTGGGATCGACGGGCGATCCGGTCCCCCGAGGCAACGTAGAACCGCAGGCGCCAGATGGCCGAGGGGACGCCACCGGCCCGTGGCCTGGGACGGGCATGGGCGAGCCTGAGAGCGCGTCGGCTAGCCCGGTCCAAGACGCGAGATCGCCGCGCCTGGACAAACGGCTGCTTTATTATCAACTGGTCAACGCGGAACGCTATCCCGAGTCTTCGCGCCCGGCGAAGCACTACGTCGAGCGTTGTCTCGCCCGCGCACGACGGGCCATGTGGCTGTCCCGGCTTTATCCGGAATTATGTTCATTCGAGTACAGCCGCGCTGCGTTCGAGCATCGGATCGAGGTAAGCTATCGCGAGGCCGTGGATGCCTATCGGCCCTTTGTCCCTCCGCCGCGACTGTCCAGAGAGGAGTATCTGTGGCTATTCGTGCAACTGGCGCCGTTGATCCTCGTCGATGGGTGCTGGCTGCGCAACGTCGGCTGCCTGTACGCACGCCACCCAGGGATCGCGGCGGGTTTGCTTGAGATCTACGCCGATGAGGTGGGTGGCGGGGATCCGGAGGCGAGTCACGCCGCCATTTTTCGCGAGCTGTTGCGATCGGAAGGCATCGATCTTCCGGAAGTCTCATCGGATGAGTTCATTCGATGTAGTAAATTTCCTTCCGCCGTATTCGATCTCCCGCTTTATTTGCTGTCCATCTCCCAATATCCTCGGACGTTCCTGCCGGAGCTGCTCGGCCTCAATCTAGCCATCGAGCTGAGCGGCCTCGGCGCGTTTTACATGAAGCTCGTCGATGAGCTGAGCTATTGGCGGATCGATGCGCGCATCATCAGTGTCCACATCGCGAGCGACAACCTCGCGAGTGGTCACGCGGCACTGGCCAAGGCGGCGATCGTCGCCTATCTCGAGGAGCTGGGCGCGGGTTATGGAGAGCGAGAAGTGCAGCGGCACTGGCGGCGGGTATGGCGCGGTTACGTATCCCTGCGGGTCGTGGCCGCGAAAACGTGGTTCGACCTCTTGATCCGCTTCGTCTCCCGGTTCGGGCTCAAGCGTGTACAACGGCGGTGGGTTCACTTAAGAGCCGTATCGCGTCGTAGATGAAGCGGTATTACATCGGATTAGCGACCACTTTCCACGATCCGGCCCTGGCCATCGTGGATGCGGAGGGCGAGATCGTATTCGCCGAGGCGGCCGAGCGTTTCCTGCAAGATAAACGCGCCATCAATGCGGAGCCTGATCATTTATTTAGGATCGCCCATCTGGTCAAGGAGTATTGCGAGCAAGACGCGGAATTTACGATCGCCCGCTCGTGGAGCGCAAGCTCCAGCCGCCTCCCGTTTCTGGCCGGCGCGGCAAGCCGGCTCGGCCTCCTGAGTCCAGACTGGCTCCCGCGCGCCCCGCTCGACGGCTGGTCGCGCACGCTGCTGATGCGGCGCTATCAGCTTCATCATCTCATGCTGTGCGTGCAGAGCGCGCATCTCAAAGCCGGGGCTAACCTTGCGCTCGTCATGCGGCATCGCTTTGGAAATCGCAAGCTTCGCTTTTTGAATTTCGATCATCACCTCACGCACGCGGCCTATGCTTGTTACGGCAGCCCGTTTTCGGAGGCCGTGTGCATGATCGTCGATGGCACCGGAGAGCACGGCTCGATAAGCTGCTACACTTATAGGAACGGGCGTCTGGATCGCTTGTCCCGCCACCGAGGCCCGGAAAGCTTGGGCGGGCTTTATATGCTCATCACGGAGTTATGCGGTTTCTCCAGCTTTGGCGGCGAGGAGTGGAAGGTGATGGGCCTCGCGCCCTATGGCCGCACCGACGAAGCGATCTATCGCTTGCTGAGGCCGATGATCAAGGTCGCCGGATGCGGCTTGAGATACCCACCGATGCGCCAACTGCGCGCAGGGCTTACGCGGCTTTGCAGGTATCGGCGGGCCGAAGGCGCATCTGCATTAGAAGCAGCCGATCTCGCGCATACCTGGCAGCGGGTCTTTTCCGAGATCATGGATGAGTTGTTGCAAAATCTCTACGCAGAAACCCGCGTCGACAACCTCGTTCTTAGCGGCGGCTGTGCGCTGAACTCATCCTATGCGGGCCGGGTTTTTGAAAGCACTCCGTTTAAGCGTTTGCATATTCCTAGCGCACCCGCCGACGACGGCAACGCCGTGGGCGCGGCTTTACTCGCCTACGAGAAGACAGCGGGGCCGCGCAAGACTCGACAGAAATTGTTCTCACCCTATCTCGGATCTCGGGTGTCGGCCGAGACCCTGACGAATGTGGCAAGGTGGAGTGGTCTACGGACATTGCGCCATCTTCCCGAAACGGTGCATTTGGAGGCGGCCAGGCGGCTTGCCGAAGGAAGAATTCTCGGCTGGATCCAGGAGCGCGCAGAGTTCGGTCCGCGCGCGCTCGGTAACCGTTCAATCTTGGCCGATCCGCGGCCGCGCGAGATGAAAGATCGATTAAACCGGGAGGTGAAATTCCGCGAGGAGTTTCGACCCTTCGCGCCGGCCATCTTGCACGAGTACGGCGAGGAGTATTTCGAGAACTATCAGGAGTCCCCGTACATGGAGCGAACGCTGCGCTTCAAGCAAGAAGTGCGTGCTAAAGTGCCGGCGGTGGTTCACGTGGACGGCACCGGGCGCTTGCAGACCGTGAAACGGGAATGGAATGCCCGTTTTCACGCACTCATCGAGGCTTTCCACCGTTTGACGAACATACCGCTCCTGCTCAATACATCATTTAATATCATGGGCAAGCCGATGGTCCACACCGTTGAGGACGCATTGGCGGTTTTTTTTACCACGGGAATGGATGCCTTGGTAATCGAGGATTATTTGCTTGAAAAATAGGCTTGTCCGTAGAATTTGGTGGGTAACCATTAACTCCCTCTCCGGCCGGGAGAGTGTGAAGGTGCGGGGATCTAGATCAAGGGGCGACGAAAGGCGATGGCCATAGCCTGCGGAACCCCTCGGAGCGAGCAGCATCGAAGTAAGCAACTTCTGGATCGGCGGAGGAGGACATATGAGCAGCTTTCGGATGAACCGGCGTGAATTCATCGCTGCGATCGGCGCGGCTGCCTTCGCGGCGGTTGCGAACACCCGGGCAGCAGAGAGCCCGTCGGTCGCGCCGGCCGGGATGCAGAAGCGCGCGATCCCTAGTAGCGGCGAACAGCTCCCGGTGATCGGCATGGGCACGTCGGGCACCTTCGACGTCGGCGCCACCGAGGCGGAGCGCGCGCCGCTGGTCGAGGTGCTGCGCGTGCTTTTCGACGGCGGCGCCAGCCTCATCGATACCGCGCCCAGCTACGGCCGCGCGGAGACCGTGACCGGCGATCTGCTGCAGCAGGGCGATTGGCGCCAACGCGCTTTTCTTGCCACCAAGATTTCCGCGCGGGCAGGCGCGGGCGCGCGCGCGCAGTGGAACGGTTCCCTGGCAGACCTGCGCAGCGACAAGGTCGATCTCCTGCAGGTGCATAACCTGGTCGACTGGCGCGAGAACCTGGCGTTCCTGCGCGAGCTGAAGCAGGCCGGGAAGGTACGTTACCTCGGCGTCACGCATTATCTGGATCACGCCCATGACGAGCTCGCCCGGATCGTCCAGGCCGAGCGCATCGATTTCGTCCAGGTAAATTACTCCGCCGCAACGCGCTCCGCCGAAAAGCGGCTGCTGCCGCTGTGCAAGGAGCGCGGCGTCGCCGTGCTGGTCAATCGTGCCTTCGTCGACGGCCGGCTGTTCGATACGGTGCGTGGGCGGGAAGTACCCGCCTGGGCCGCCGAGATCGACTGCCGATCGTGGGCCCAACTGTTCCTCAAGTTCGTGCTGGCGGATCCCGCGGTGACCGCAGTCATCCCGGCGACTTCCAAGGCCCGGCACATGCTCGACAACCTCGGCGCCGGCGTGGGCACGGTCGCCGATGCCAAGTATCAGGATCGGATCGCGGCACTGGTCTCCTGAGAGGTTGTGAATGATCCGCGGCGCCGGTATTCGCCGCCAACGGGATTTCTGCATCGCCTGCTCAAAGCCGATCCTGGCGAGCTTTCGGCCGTCGTTGCTGGCTTCGGCATGTTCCTCTGCCTGTTCGCCGGATACTCCATGCTGCGGCCCCTGCGCGAAACCATGGGCATCACCGGCGGTGTGCAGAACCTGCAATGGCTGTTCACCGCGACCTTTCTGACGATGCTGCTGGCGGTGCCGGCCTACGGCGCGCTCAGCGCGGCCGTGCCGCGCGCGCGGCTCATTCCCTGGGTCTACGCGTTCTTCATCGCCAATCTGCTGGCGTTCACCGCCGGTTTCCGCGCCCATCCTGAAAGCGTCTGGCTGGCGCGCGTGTTCTACGTCTGGTTGTCGGTATTCAACCTGTTCGTCATCTCGGTCGCCTGGAGTCTCATGGCGGACGTATTCCGGCCGGCGCAGGCGCGGCGCCTGTTCGCCTTGATCGCGGCCGGCGCCAGTGCCGGCGGACTCCTTGGCCCGATGCTCGCGGGCCTGCTTGTCGGGATCATTGGTCATGCGGGGCTGAGTCTACTCGCCGCCGGACTTCTGGGACTGAGCTTGCTCGGTGTCGGCATTCTGCTGCGCTGGCGTGCACGCGCCGGCGCCGGAATGGAATCGGGCACCGAGGACCCCGAGCTGCCGATTGGCGGGGGTATCTTCGCCGGCTTGTCGCGCATCGCACGTTCGCCGTACCTGCTGGGCATCAGCGCCTTCGTCGTGCTGCTCGCGACCGCCACCACCTTCCTGTATTTCGAACAGGCGCGTCTGGTCGCGGAGACCTTCCCGGATCGCGTGCGCCAGACCCAGGTGTTCAGCGCACTGGACGCGGTGGTCCAAGCGCTCACCATTTTCACGCAGATCTTCTTCACCGGCCGTCTGGCCGCGCGTCGTGGCGTCACCATACTGTTAACGGCGGTGCCCGTAGTGATCACCGGCGGGCTGCTCTGCCTCGCCTTCATGCCGGTGTTCGGCGTGCTCGCGGCGGTGATGGTGCTGCGGCGGGTCGGAGAGTACGCGCTGGTCAGGCCAGGCCGGGAAATGCTGTTCACCGTCGTCGATGCGGAAACCAAATACAAGGCAAAGAACGTCATCGACACGGCGGTCTATCGCGGCGGCGACGCGGTCAGCAGCTGGGTCAAAGCCGGAATTGACGCACTAGGCTTCGGCGCCTGGCTCGCCGCGCTCGTCGGCGCGGCCCTGGCAGCGGTCTGGGCCGCAGTCGGCTATTGGCTCGGCCGCTCGCACGATGCGAAGCAGCAGGGGTACTTTTGCACACCTGTGTAAAGCAAAAACCCGGCATTTTGATCGGTCCCCTCTTGGCCAGGCTATGTGGCCTTGAAGCGTTCGGTTCTCGCCCGCCCGTGGACCGAAACTCACTTTTTACGGTAGACGTTTAACCCAATTTTCTCCTGGTGTTCAGGGACAGACACATTGCCCTCCGTAGAGGCAATGATGATGGTCTTGCCTGAAGAAGAGGGACCGTATTCTTTGGAGAGATCGATCTGGATAGTCAGAATATTCCCCTCGACATGCATCTCGACATTTTTCATGGGTTCCTCGAAGGCGGTAGCCGGGTTAGTTGGATTGCACCAGTCCCAATCATAGACCAAGGTCTTGCCATAATTGCATGAAAGCATTGGCTTGGCATCACGTATCGTTGTTTTCTTGTGTCAATGTGTGTATTTGGTTAGGATGTATTGGGGTTTTTACTCCTGCCCAGAAAAGAATAAAAACCCGCGCCTAGCCGGGCTGATTGTGGTGGTCGTTGGGCGGTAGCTGGCCGGCCGCCGCCTTCATAGCGCCTCTCACGATTATGCTCATCATTATCCCGCCGAAACGTAATACCGCTTCAACCGCCGCGCCGCAGTCTGCATCGTCCCGTGCACTGAGGCATGATTGAGATTGGTTGAAGCATAGTGCTAAAGGTCCCTAATATCTGGAGAAGAAACAGGTGCCTCATAGCGTCACCCTGATCACCACGATTGCCGCCGGCTTGGGCCTTGCCCTGATTATGGGCTTTATCGCCGCACGCCTGAAGCTGCCGGTGCTGGTCGGTTACCTGATCGCCGGCATATTGCTAGGCCCAGCGACGCCGGGCTTCGTCGCCGACGTTGGGCTCTCGCGTCAACTCGCCGAAATCGGGGTGATGCTGCTGATGTTCGGCGTCGGCTTGCACTTTTCCTTCGATGACTTATTGGCTGTTCGCCGGATCGCCCTGCCCGGCGCAATCGTCCAAATTGCCGTTGCGACCGCGCTCGGTACCGCTGTTGCCGTCCATTGGGATTGGGGCCTGGGCGCGGGCATCGTGTTCGGTCTTGCGCTCTCGGTGGCGAGCACGGTCGTACTCCTCAGAGCGCTGGAGAATCGCGGCATGTTAGAGTCTGTCAACGGCCGCATCGCGGTCGGGTGGCTGGTGGTCGAAGACCTCGTGATGGTTCTGGTCCTGGTGTTGCTGCCACCGCTCTCGGGGTGGCTAGGCGGCGACTCAAGCGGTCTTGCCGAAGGCACCGCCCATCGGGATTTGCTGAAAACGCTTGGGTTTACGCTCGGTCAAGTTGCGGTGTTTGTCGTACTCATGCTCGTTGTCGGTCGGCGCCTCTTCCCATGGATTCTCTGGCAGGTCGCGCGCACGGGTTCGCGGGAGCTTTTTACGTTGTCCGTCGTTGCGGCCGCCGTCGGCATTGCCTATGGCTCCGCCGAACTTTTTGGCGTTTCCTTCGCACTCGGGGCCTTTTTCGCCGGAATGGTGCTGAGAGAATCGGATCTAAGCTATCGGGCGGCTGAAGAGTCCTTACCGCTAAGGGATGCTTTTTCGGTTCTGTTCTTCGTATCGGTTGGAATGCTGTTCGATCCGGAGGTCCTGATCCGCCAGCCGCTGCAGGTGTTCGTAACCGTCGCGATCATCGTCTTCGGCAAGTCCCTGGCCGCATTTCTTCTCGTCCTTGCCTTTCGCTACCCACTCAACACGGCCCTCACGGTCTCGGCGAGCCTGGCCCAGATCGGTGAGTTCTCATTTATCCTAGCAGGTCTAGGCGTTTCCCTAGGGCTCCTACCGGTGGAAGGCCAGAGCCTCATTCTGGCAGGGGCGCTGATCTCGATCGCACTCAATCCTCTGGTGTTCCGGGTGTTTGAGCCTGCGCAAGCCTGGATTCGATCCCGCTCGAACCTTGCTCGCGCCCTGGAGCGGTCCGACGACCCGCTCGCAGAGCTTCCCATGACTGTCGACCAGAATCGCCTTACCGGGCATATCGTACTGGTGGGCTATGGCCGCGTGGGACGGCGGATTGGTGAAGCGCTGACCGAGCGCGGCGTGCCGTTCGTCGTAGCCGAGCAGAATCGTGAGCTTGTCGAGCAGCTACGCGAACGCGGCGTGCCGGCTGTCTCCGGGGATGCCTCCGATCCGGCGGTGCTCATTCAGGCACATATCGCGCGGGCGGGTATGTTGGTAATCGCCACCCCGGATACGTTTCACGCCCGCCAAATGATCGAGATCGCGCACGCACTCAACCCGCGGGTCGAGACGGTCGTGCGTACTCATACCGAAGAAGAGGCAGGGCTCCTCCAAACGGAGAATGCCGGGAAGGTGTTTATGGGCGAGCACGAACTCGCACTTGGCATGACACGCTATGTGCTCGAGCGAATCCGGCCTGGAGCTGAGAGAACCCAAGCGACTGAGCAACCTATCCCGGCTTCCGTAACTCGACGTAAAAAAAAAAGAATCGATAACTGATTGATTTAACGATCACGCATCCTCAGAGGTAGACACTACAGGCTGATTTCTCGGTGAACGCAGCGCCGTCAGGACCTCCCCCCCGAAGATGCCGATTATTCTACCCGGTTGAGCTTGCTCAAACGCCACGTCTCCCAGGCGGTCCGGCATATGCTGCCGGGAAGCCAATCGGCATCCCGGCATAACCGACGGGAGCTTGCCCTGCGGCAACGGCGCTTTTAGGAGCATCAGCCGAGATGACGCCGATTGGGTAGGAAGCTGGGTAAGCCTCCCTGCTACCCACCACTCTACTTCGGTTGTGGCACGATCCTTAGATAGGGCCGCGGCGATTTCCAGCCACCTGGAAATTTCTCTTTAGCTTCTGCATCGGAAACCGCCGGGACAATGATGACGTCCTCGCCCTGCTTCCAATTCACCGGCGTTGCGACTTTGTGCTTTGCTGTTAGCTGCATCGAGTCAAGCACCCGCAGCACCTCATCGAAGTTGCGACCCGTGCTCATGGGATAGGTGAGCATCAACTTGATCTTCTTGTCCGGACCGATGACAAACACGGAGCGCACCGTGGCATTATCGGCCGCCGTTCGCCCCTGTGCGCTGCCGCTGGCATTGGGGTGAATCATATCGAAAAGCTTCGCCGTCTTCAGATCGGTATCACCGATCAACGGATAGGTCACTGCATGGCCTTGAGTCTCCGCAATATCCTTGGACCATGTGGTGTGGTCGCTGACCGAATCGACGCTCAAACCGATGATCTTGCAGTTGCGCTTGTCGAACTCCGGCTTGAGGCCTGCCATATAGCCAAGCTCGGTCGTGCAGACCGGGGTAAAGTCTTTCGGATGCGAGAACAGAATAGCCCAACCGTCTCCGATCCATTCGTGGAAGCGGATCATTCCTTCCGTTGTCTCCGCCGTAAAATCCGGGGCTTCATCGCCTATGCGTAGTGGCATGGTTCACCTCCTTCAAGCAATTTGTTAATAGGTCGTGCTATCCACTGTAGGCATAGCACGCTTTCAAAGAAAATCATTCCCACCCTACTTTGAGTCGGGCCTACTCGTCCAAAGTTCCCTCCCTGCTGCTCGTCAATGCTAGCACCTGCAGTCGGCGCTTATCAATGTGTCGATGTCGCGCTTCGGCAGAATTTTTCAGAGGGCCATTGGCGCTTTCCGCAATCGGGAATTTTAAGGGGCGCTGCCCAAACGTTACGGCGCCCGATGCCCGGTCATCCGATCCTGGCTCGCTTGGCGCAGCCCCGCGACCAGATCGCGATACGGTTGCGATTCCCGCAGCAGCCTCCGGGCCCAAAAGATGAGATCGTTGACCTCGCGCCGTGGCAGCTGCAAGCGGGTTCCGATACCCTTAAGCGACTCCTTGGCGGCGGCATCGGGGATGGCCTCGAAGCGGACATGGATCGGGTAAAGCTTGGGGTGGGGCGGACGGAACATCTCGGAAGCATGAGCCTCTTCATAACATTGGCCGCGGCGCTCGGTCGCGCACGCGGAAGCGCTTCCGGAGCTCCCGCAGATCTTCGCGGCGAGCCGATCGCACCCTGCGCGCCTGACATCGAAATCCTGCGCGGCTCGATCCCACTCGTCGAACCATAGCCGGATTCGTTCGATAGTGTCTGACGAATAATTCTCCAGTGGCGTCGTCGCCGCGGCGTTGAGGACGGTCACGATCCCGGGGGGCCGCGCGGAGCGATCGGCTGCGGGCTCGCTCTCCGGCTTGGCGTCGACGATGATGAATGCGATCCGCTCCACCTCGCGGAAGTTGACCTTCTCGTACAAACCCAGGGACCCGGTCGAGCCGATCCCGGTCTCGATCGCGCGCAGGCCGATGTTGTCCGCGAGACCGCCATCGCTTAGATGGATGTAAGGGCGGTGTTGCGCGCTCTCGTAGGAGCGCCAGGTTTTGGCGAGGTCATAGAGCTGCGGATTGACGTCGAGATCCTGCTCACTATTCCCGACCCATTCGGGCGCCTCGTACCCACAGGTTTCCTTGCCGTGGTTCTTGAAGGTGATCGGCGTGAAGCCGATGGGAAACGCGGAGGAAGCCACCACGCCGCGCGAGATCGCCAAGGGTCCAAGATCAGAACAGATGCGGTCGAAATGCTCCTGCGTGAAGGAGAACTGCGCCCCGCGGCTGATGTCGGTGGCGTTGAGCATAATGTACGGGCGCTTGCGGGGAAGATGGGCGAAGGTGCGGCTCTTAAAGATGTGGTTGCCGTAATACTCGTCGGCCAGATCGCCGCGCCCGAAGAACGGTGACAGCAGGCGGGGCCAGTTCCAGGGGGCGAGCACGCGCAGCACGAGGTCGCGCTCGATGCGGCGGTACAAGACCGCGTCCGGAAACTCGGTAAAGAACGTCTTGGGACCAAATAGCCCATAGTAGGCGGCGGCGAAACTGCCGCCCGACACCGATGAGATCACATCGGCCTCGTCCAACATGCTACGCCCGCCACCGATATCCGTGGCGCGCAGCTCTTCGAGGACACCGTAGGCGAAGGCGGCGGCACGCGTCCCGCCACCGGAGAGGCTCAAGGCGACGAAGGTGTTATCGCTGTCCCCCGCGCTCAGGTTTTCGTAGCGATAACCCGCATGGGGATCGTAGCGGCTGAGCGCCGGATTGATGGGGTAGCAGCCGCCCAGCCACAGCGCCGCCGCGTAAGCCACCCAGCCGCTACGTCTTAGGCACGCCGCCGCGAACCGGCCGGAGCGTCTCATCAAACCGGCTCGAATTCGATCATCGCGGGATCCGCCGCCGAGGTCCTAGTGACGGTAACCGTCCGCCGGGGGGGCCGGTAATCGATCGGCGTGCCGAGATCAAAAGTCTGTGTCCCCTCGCGCACGATCAGGATCTGGTTTGCCGGTCCCGAGCGCCGGCCGCCAATGAAAACGTCGCGCACGCGAGGGTACTTCACGATCACCCATTCCATAAGCGCATCCTTCAAGATTCAATTTAGATTTCGCCACCACGGGTATGCAACTCCGTGGGGCGACCAAAGGGGAGAGCTGCGCCTCTCTCCCCTTTGGAAACCCCATCGCTAAGGTCCCCGCGGCAAGACCGCGGAGAATAGATGTTAACCGAGCACGCGCGCTACCTCGAAATGCATGCCGTCGCGGCGGCTGAAGTGGCCGCCCCAGAAAAATCCGAGACCATGCGCGATGGCCACCAGCTCACGCACCGAGCCCTCCTCACCCCGGAGCGGCGGCAAGACTCCGCGCGGGTTCCATGCCGCGTTGATGTCGAACGCGGTTCCCCAGGCATGGTTGGAGAGCGTGGTGCTGCTCCCGCGCACAAAGCGCGGCACGAAGCCGCCGTCCCAAGTCCTGAGGAGGCCGAGGAGTCGCTCGCGCTCCCACGCCGCGAAGAGCTCACGGCACTGCTCCTGGACCAGCCGATGAACGCGGATGCGGCCATTTTTAGGCGCTCCCTCAATGCCCCGAAGCTGCGGGATCACGACGCTCACGAGGTTCTCGCCGGCCCACTCCCCGAGGATGCGGATCGCGTCCTTGCCGGGAACGATGCGCTCGAACGGAAACTTACCGAAGATCTCCTGACGCTCCGCGTTCGCGGTGAGGGGCACGAACGAAGCCCGCGGTGGAAACTCGGCCCCCGAAGTGCCGCCGAGCGGATCGGTGAAGCCGACGTCGAAGCCGCGCTCGAGCGCCTTGGCGAGGGTACGCGGCCCCACCGCCCCGTCAGCGTCGAGCCGCCCGCGCCGCTGGAAAGTCCGGGTTGCCGCCTCGGTGACGGGTCCGAAGATACCGTCGATCCCGCACGCGAGGAGGCCCTGACCGAGCAGGAAGTGCTGCCATCGGCGGACCTCGTCCCCTTCACTGCCGCGCCGTAGGATCTGCATGCTTATGAGCTCCCCATCGCATTACGCGCATTCGCCCCGCAAAGCCAGGGCCAGGGGCGAGTAAAGATCCAGAGAACTTTAGCATCGGCCTTGAACCGACTGCAAGCATCATCCTAGGAATGCCCGGCAAGGCCAAGAAAGCGTCGCACCTATGTCCCGGTCTTAACTAGCAGTACACTAGAATCGGTGCTTCGCCTTGATTCCCTACCACACCACCACTCGATCGAGCATACGGCGATGGCGATGGCGAGCAACGCAGCAGAGCGTAAAAGCCCCGGCCGGGCCGGACAGCTAGCCAAAAAACTGTTGGTGCAAGCCGGTACTCTTATCAGTCTCGCGATCGTGTGTGTCGCGCTCTGGGTCGTTTACCGCACCCTGAAAAAGATCGAGCTGGCAGAGGTCCTGGAAAGCTTTCAAGCGCTACCCTGGACATCGGTATTACTGGCGCTCGGAATAACGGCCGCGAGTTATGTGGTGGTGACGGGTTATGATGTAGTTGCCCTAAACCACGTCAACCGTCCCTTGCCCTATCGGCGCGCCGCGCTTGCGGGTTTCCTCGCTTCCGCTTTCGGCAGCAATCTCGGCTTCGCGATGGTCACCGGCGGCGCCATCCGCTACCGCCTCTATTCTCAAGGCGGCTTAACCGCGGTCGAGATCGCCGGGATCACGACCATGGGTGCGCTGACCGTGAGCTTGGGTATCGGTTTTATCCTCACCCTCTCACTGCTGTTCGGAAGCGCAGAAGCCACGGCATTTTCCCTGCCTCTCGGAGTGAAGCGCACCCTAGGCGCGGTGATGTTGGGCCTGATGGTGGTGTATCTCATCGTTTCTGCCATACGGCCGATGACGATCCGGACGCGGCACTGGTCGCTGCGGCTGCCGTCGGCAAAAACGGCCTCGGCGCAAATCGCCCTCGGCGCATTGGATCTGATGCTGATCGGCGCCGTCATCTACGTGCTGCTCCCGGTATATCCAGAAAAGGACTTCTTCGGTTTCCTGGGCGTATTCGCACTGGCCCTGCTGGCAGGGGGTGTGAGTCATGTGCCGGGGGGCATCGGGGTGTTCGAGTCGGTGATGCTGGTCGGTCTACCGGAGATCCCTCCCGCGGCGCTGCTCGGCGCGATCTTGTTGTTCCGTTGCGTCTATTATCTGGCGCCTCTAGGCGTCGCCGCCATCATGCTCGCCGCTCATGAAGCGGTCGCGCAACGCGCCCAGTGGGTGCGGGCGCGGGAGTCCGCGACGGATTGGCTTGAAGTGCTCGGACCGCAAATCATGGCCGTCGTCATCATCTTCGCCGGGATGATGCTGCTTTTCTCGAGCGCCGTTCCGGCGCCGGCAGGACGTTTCGGCTTGCTGAGAGAGGCGGCGCCGCTAGTGCTGGTGGAGGTTTTCCACGCGCTCGCGGGCGCTGCCGGGATCGGGCTCGTGATCCTGGCGCGCGGCTTGTCGCTCCGCCTTAGCAGGGCCTATCGTTTGATCGCCGTTTTGCTCGCGCTGGGGATCGTGGCCTTTCTTCTCAAAGGCCTGATCTATGAAGGCGCGTTCGTTCTCTCTCTCACGCTCCTGGTGCTATTGGCGACGCATCGAGAGTTTCAGCGCGGAGGCTCGTTACTCGATCAGGGTTTTCCGGCGGAGTGGGTCTCCACCGTAATGGCGATCCTCGCCGTGACTATCTGGCTCGGCATCTTTTCGTATAAGCAATTCGCCTATTCCCACGAGCTCTGGTGGCAGTTCCAGTATGAGGCCGAGCTTTCCAGATGTCTCCGCACCCTAGCGGTGGCGGTTGTCCTTGCCGGCGCGATGGCGTTGGCGTATCTACTGCGGGCCGATCCGGTCCCCGATCTGCCGCATACGGCTAGCGCCGAGCAGATCCGCCGCATCGTCAAGCAAGATCCGAATGCGCGCGCGAGCCTCGCCTTGCTCGGCGACAAGCGCTTTCTGTTCAGCCATTCGGGTCATGCCTTCATCATGTACCGGGTGATGCACAAAAGCTGGGTCGCGCTCGGTGCTCCCGTCGGTCCGTCAGCCGAGCACGAGAAGCTGCTCTGGACGTTCCGGGATCTCTGCGATCGCTATGGGGGGTGGCCGGTTTTTTATCTCATCGATGCCGAATGCTTGTCGCGCTATATCGATCTGGGGTTGTCGGTGCTCAAATTGGGGGATGACGCCCGCATCCCGTTAGAGAGCTTTTCGCTCCAGGGAGCCGAAAGAGCGGCGCTCCGCAAAGCTTACGATCACGTGCTTGCAGAGGACATCAGCTTCGAGATAGTCGGTTCGACCAAGGTGCCCGCGTTGATCCCGGAAATGCAGCGCGTCTCCGACGACTGGCTGGCGCACACGAAGACCTCGGAGAAGAGCTTTTCCCGGAGCTATTTCGATCCCGCTTACGTGGCCAACTTCCCCTGCGCCGTGGTGCGCAAGGATAAGCGTATCGTAGCGTTTGCGATCCTGTGGGCGAGCGCCAAAGAAGAACTAGCCCTGGACCTCGTTCGCTACCGGCCCGATGCCCCCGATAGCATCATGGAATTCATTGTCACGGAGCTCATGCTGGGCGGCCGAACACGAGGGTATCGCTGGTTCAATCTCGGGATGGTGCCGATCGGGGGTTTGGAACACCATACGCTCGCTCCGCTTTGGCAGCGGATCGGACGCACGATTTATCGTCAAAGCGAGCACTTTCGGGACCATGAAAGCTACCGGCGTTTCGCGGAACAACTCGGCCCCGTGTGGCGGCCCAAATACCTGGCCTTACCGGGCGGACCCAGAACACCGCGTATTTTGCGAGACATCGCAAGCCTCACCGCCCAAGCGAAGGTTTAAAACCCTCGGTGACCTATAAAGGTTGGGGTTAAACCTATGTGCTCCGCGTTTGCGCCTCGAGATGCTCCTGATAAGGGATTCAGTACCACGCTCAGACTCATGCTATGTCGAAACACCCCTGCGTATAGCCACGAGCGGAATCATTGGCTAGAATCAAACGCAAATAGGGGCCGCAGCGTCCCGGAGAGGACATTGCTATCACTGCCCAAGAGTACACGATCGAGTTCCGAAGCTTCTATACGCGCAAGCGCACCACAGGCATCATTGTTATACATTGTAAATACGCACTTATTTTGGATGCTTAACGATCGTTAAACTAACATAAGCATCTACTTCGATGTGGAAATAAAAGCGGTAATCCCGGTCAATTCGCCCCTGCCACACAGCTTGCATCCCTTCATATTTCTTGGCCCGAAGCGATGGATACCGGCGGTCGGCGAGGAGAAGACTAAACTGCTTGTCAACACGTTTCTGGAGATTTGGTGAAAGAGCCCTCTTGGAAACCACCAGCTTCATGAATGTTTTTTAACTGTATCCTTAAACTCCTCAATGCTCTCGAATGGGCCGATAAACCGCCCTTCGCGGTAGTCTTTCATGCCTTCGGCAATGGCGTCGTCCATATGGCGATCCACCACGGCCTTGGGCGTAAGTACGACAACATCGTTGCGCACTGTGGCTTCCAGGTAATCCCCTTCCTTAACACGAAGCTGCTCGCGCACCTCGACCGGAATGGTAATCTGGAAGTTTTGTTTGACCTTGACAAGGGGCATGTTGTCTTCTCCAGTAAAAGAAATTGGTTATAAAAATAATAAATTGATAAGTTATAAAAGCAATAATAATGGCCAAAGCTGGAGAGTCAATAGGATTCTGTGGAAATAGTAAAACCAACCGGATCCGCAAAAGGAAATAAGCGGCCAAAGCGGGTGTGTGCAACACGTACCATCCCGATTTCAGGCTCGACTATAGCTGTTGCCTTGCCACGTCTTCTCTGTAAAGCTTCCGGTTTCCCAAGCCTAGATCCTTATGCCCAGCGGCCACCGCATACCAACTCTCATTTCGCTTGAGAAAGGGGATCACGAACTGCCGACTAAGCGTGGTTGCGGACAGCTAGAAGTAGGCTTAGAGGTTAAAATCGAATTTATCCGCTAGCTACGCGCTGACCCGTTCTACCTTCGATAGATCCGTGGCGATATGCCTTCGTGCCTCTTCTAAGTCGTAGTCAGACTGCAACCCCATCCAAAAACCTTCGTCGATCTGGTGGACTATCACTAGGAGGTACGAACCATGGCCATGCTGAATCCCCCGCACCCGGGCCTGTCCGTCAAGCATGATTGCATCGAGGCCCTGAGTCTGACCGTCACCCGGGCCGCAGAGGTGCTCGACGTCACCCGGCAGACGCTGAATGATCTCGTGCACTGCCGCAGGGGGATCTCGCCAGAGATGGCGATCCGCCTCGACATGGCCTTCGGCGGCGGGGCCGATACTTGGATGCGCCTGCAGGCCGCCTACGATCTCGCGCAGGCCCGCAAGGAGGCCGGTTCCATCAAGGTCAAGCGCTACGAGCCCGCTTTAGGCGAGGGATCGGCGCGGTCCGACTAACCTGCGGAAGCTCTACGGGCTGCGGCTGGCCGAACAGAAAGAGGGGACGCCATCAGAGCTTCGCCACCAGCCCCGCCATCCGATCCTCGCTGAAATGGGTGTAGATCTGCGTGGTCGCCAGGTTCACATGCCCGAGGGCCTGGATGTCCACGAGCTCGCGAAGCCTCCAATACTCGCTTCCAGAAAAGGGACAGTTTTATTCACTAATACCCCAGGGGTATTAGTGAATCTAGAAAAATCAGTAGATGCTCAAAATCGGGTACCTTGAGCGAGCGGAGAACTAAACGGCGCTCATCGAGAAAGGGCGCACATCTTTCCTGGAAAATCCTTGCATCGGGAAAGCAAGGGTGCATGTGAAGGAGGGATGCCGCTCATAAAATTACAGCAACCGGGGGACTTGACCCCGCACGGACCGCGAACGCCCGTGCTCTGTGTTATCCTTATCCCGCTATTGATGCCGTATCGTTCAAAAAAGATCGGAGTCCTCATGTCTGATCGATCTCGCGCGCAAGGCAGTTGAAGTCTACCGGCAACCAAGTGAGCAAGGCTATCGGGAGGTGCTACGTCCGTATTCCAGCGAACCCGTTCGGTGCGCGCTCCTGCCGCAAGTCTCGTTGTCCCCTGCCGAGCTTTGGCCTGAACGCAAGTAAAGCGGAATCGTCGCGCATATGCCAAAGCGCGATCGGCCACGGTCTGATAGGTAGGCGCGATAAATCGGGAGAGGACGACGGGAAGGTCCGGTTACCTCCGCCCAATTCACGCTTCTCTTTTCCAGCCCTCCCAGAGGTCGGTGATATCCGGCCTCCCGAGCGCCTCGGCCAACTCCCGGATCCGGGGTTCCAGGTAATTCAGATCGAGATCCGCCAAGCGGCGCAGCAGGATCCCGCGCGCATCCGATCGATCCTGCGGGCGGTCGGAGATGATTTTTAGGAGGATCAGATCCTCCGGCGTGCAGCAACGAACCTCAGTACCCCTAATCCTGACGGGAACGGCACGCTCAATCGCCTCCTGTTCGAACGGTAACATACCGAAGATCATGTCGATGTTGACCCCTTCGGTGGTCCGCAGCGGCAGTACCCGGGTCTCCTCTATAAACCGGCGCGGGTGGTCAATCCGAGGCGTAAATTCGCGTGCCAGGGCCGGCACGAGTCGGTCAATGTCCTCATCCGCGACCCACACAGTGACGTCTATGTCTAACGTTGCCCGTGGTTCTCCCCAAACCGCATTGGCCATACCGCCCACAAGCATATAGGACACCTTAATCTCGCTCAGGCGTCGGGCCAGCGCGATCAGCGCCCGTTCCAGAGGCGTCATGTGTCCTTTGGTAGCGCCTTGGAGAGTACTTGCAGGCGCTGGTGCAGCACCCGAACGCCCGAGACATCCACGGGGCGTGACCGGGATTCGCCCGGAAGCAGTTCGTAGAGTGTGCCCAGGCCGCTCAGCGCGGTCGCGGGGTCACAGCGATTCGGCGCCTGCGCTTGCCAGCGAGCGAAGCGCTCGAACGCCACGGCCCGTCGCTTGATGATGTCGGCGCTGAAGCGTTTCGTTCGAATCTCCCTTAAACGATTCCCGTCATAACGACAGCGCATCGCGGTAGCGCACTCGGCGCGATAAGCCCGGGCTCGGCGAGGATGCGGCATTCGTGGTAGCTACGCTCTGACGGGGCCGTGTAGATATGCAACCGACTATGTTCGAGATCCAATAGCCACACCTCGGGAACGCCGTGGCGGGCGTAGAGGGGGACCTTTACATCTCGGTCGTAGGCGAGTGTGGTATCCGCCACTTCGACGATGAGGAGTACGTCCTCCGAGAGCGGAAGAGCAGCGGCATAACGATCGTCACGCGGTCGAAAAAGCGCTATGTCGGGCTGAGCTTCGGATTCGCCGCCAAGACGAATCGGATTCTGTATCCACATGCGTGCTTGCGTTCCAACCGCTACCACGAACAGGCGATTTAGTTCCGCGACTATTGCGGCATGCTTACTTCCGATTGGCGCCATATCGATGATCTCCCCGTCGATCAGTTCAACACGGTCGTCTTCGAGGAAAATGCCTGCCTCACCCATGCGGTGGAACGCCTCGACGGTAAGCCGGTGCCGGCTTACCGCGTTTTCAGTAATAGCGGACAAGATAATTGTTCCTCGATTTTGGAGTTACGGTGAAGCATAACAAAAAGAAGCCCTCCAAGCCCGATGCATGGAAAAAGCGCTTCGAGGGGGGCAGCCTAGGATGCCATATCCCGTATTAGCGAGACTGGCGGTGGATTTGATCGCTGCGTATCAGCGCAAGACCTCCTTGAACAGCTCCAGCATCGCCGCCCAGGACTTCTTGTCGGCCTCCGCGTTGTAGGCGAGCGCGTCCATGCCGGCCTTGTCCGCGGCTGGGTTGGTGAAGCTGTGCCTGGCGCCCTGGTAGCTGACCACCTGGAACTTCGCGCCCGCGGCGGTCATCTCCGCGTTGAAGGCGTCCACCTGCTCGGGCGGGATCATCGGATCGGCGGCGCCGGTGAGCACGAGCACCCGGGCCTTGACCTTGCCCTTCTCCGCGGGACTCTTCGTGGCGAGCGCGCCGTGGACGCTCACGACCGCGGCCAGGTCGGCGCCAGCGCGCGCCCGGCCGAGGACCACGGAGCCCCCGAAGCAGTAACCGATCGCGGCGATCTTTTTCGAGTCGACGCGGGGGTCCTGCTTGAGAAGCTCCAGCGCCGCGTTGAACCGCGCCGCGAGCGCCGCCGGGTTCTTCGTGGCTTCGTTCATGAAGGCCTCGGCGTCCTTCGCGTGCGTGGCCACCTTGCCCTTGCCGTACATGTCCAGCGCGAAGCCGACGTAGCCGGCCTCCGCCAGCCGCTTGGCCTGGTTCCGGGCGTGCTCGTTGTGGCCCCACCATTCGTGGACGACGAGCACGCCGGGGCGCTTGCTCTTCGCCGCGTCGTCCCAGGCGATGAGGCCCGCCAGTACGGTGTCGCCCTGCTTGTAGTCGAGCTCCCTCGTCTTCACCTCGGCGGACGCCGCCGACGCGAACGCGAGCACCGCCGCAATCGCCACCGCCACCATTCGTCTCGCGTGCATACATCGTCCTCCCTAGCCATCAAGTTTCTCGAATAACGATAGCACGGATTCAACGTGCTGGGGGTTGCGGTGGAATGCCGCGATGCCACGGCAATCGGCGTGGTATGGTTACGATATAACAACTAAAATAAACAATAGCCTTTGCCGAGGAGGATCTTTGTGATGCCGGAGCCGACGCTGTCGTTGACCGAGCTTGAGATGCACGACGATTTCATGCGCCGGCATATCGGGCCTGACCGGACGCAGTGCGCTGAAATGCTGCAGATCCTCGGTCTGCGCAGTGTCGAGGATCTGATCGACCGGGCCGTGCCGGCCAACATCCGTGCTCGGCACGTCCTGGATCTACCCCCGCCCATGAGCGAACGCGCGGCATTGTCGTATATGCGCCGGATGCGCGAGCGCAACAAGGTTTTCGTCTCCATGCTCGGGATGGGATATCACGGTACCATTATGCCGGCGGTCATCAAGCGCAACGTGCTGGAAAACCCGAGTTGGTATACTGCCTATACGCCTTATCAAGCCGAGGTAAGCCAAGGGCGGCTCGAAGCGCTCCTCAATTTCCAACAGATGATCATCGACCTCACGGCAATGGAGATCGCGAACGCCTCGTTGCTCGATGAGCCTACCGCCGCGGCCGAGGCGATGACGATGTCGCGACGCCTTTCACGGGCGAAATCCAATGTATTCTTCATCGATCGCGATTGCCATCCCCAGACCGTTGCCGTCGTTCGCACCCGCGCCCGGCCGCTCGGCATCGAAATCGTCGTGGCCGATCCCTACACCGATCTCGAACGCCACGAAGCCTTCGGCGTCTTGCTTCAGTATCCCGGTTCCAGCGGTGAAATCCGAGATCCTCAGGTCGTGATAGCCGCCGCCCGCCCGAAGCAGGCGTTGGTCACCGTCGCGGCCGATCCGCTGAGCCTGGTGGTGCTTAAGCCGCCGGGCGAGATGGGGGCCGATATCGTCATTGGCAGTGCGCAACGCTTCGGCGTGCCGATGGGCTACGGCGGGCCCCACGCGGCATTCTTCGCCACGCGCGATGCCTATAAGCGTTCGGTGCCAGGAAGGATCATCGGCGTGTCCGTCGACAGCCTCGGACAACCGGCTTATCGTATGGCCTTGCAAACGCGGGAGCAGCACATTCGCCGGGAAAAGGCGACCAGCAACCTCTGTACGGCCCAAGCGCTGTTGGCCAACATCGCGGGTTTTTATGCGGTCTACCACGGCCCCGAAGGCCTGAAGCGCATCGCGGACCGCGTGCACCGTCTGACCCAAATCCTCGCTGCCGGGCTCGAAAAACTCGGCTTCGAGGTCGTGACTCGCGGCTGGTTCGACACGCTTACCGTGAGGGTCCCCGGACAAGCCCGGCGCATCGGCGCGCGCGCGCGCGAGTCGCAAATCAATCTGCGCGTGTTCGAGGCCGATCACCTTGGCATCACGTTTGACGAAGCCACCACCCGCGAGCATCTGCGTAAGCTCTGGCGGGTGTTCTCGACCCAAGCCGATGCGCTGTTTGACATCGAGCATTTGGATGCCGAGATCGCGGAATGCATACCGGAACGCTTGCGGCGGCGGAGCGCTTTGCTCACCCATCCGGTCTTTAATTCCTTTCACTCCGAGACCGAGATGATGCGTTACCTGCGGCGGCTCGCCGCCAAGGACATCGCCTTGGACCGCGCGATGATTCCGCTCGGCTCGTGCACCATGAAACTTAACGCCACGACCGAGATGCAAGCGCTCTCGCAACGCGAGTTCAGCGCGCTGCACCCCTTCGCACCGCTCGATCAGACCCAAGGGTATTTGCAGCTCTTCGAGGAGCTCGAGGACAGGCTTTGCCGCATCACCGGTTTCGACGCCTTCTCGCTGCAACCGAATGCCGGCTCCCAAGGCGAATATGCAGGCCTGCTCGTGATCCGTAAATACCATGAAACCCGAGGTGAGGGACATCGGAATGTCTGTTTGATCCCGGCCTCGGCCCATGGCACCAACCCGGCGAGCGCCTCCATGGCCGGGTTGAAAGTGGTGGTTGTGGCCTGTGACGAGAGGGGCAACGTCGAACTGAGCGATCTGAAGGCCAAGGCCGAGGCTTGCCGCGCTCAGTTGGTCGCACTGATGATCACCTACCCCTCCACCCACGGTGTCTTCGAGGAGGCCTTCGTAGAGGTATGCCGCATCATCCACGACTGCGGCGGGCAAGTATACCTGGATGGGGCCAATCTCAACGCCCTCGTCGGCCTCAGTCAGCCCGGACTCATCGGCGCCGATGTCGCCCACATCAATCTGCACAAGACCTTCTGCATACCGCATGGCGGCGGGGGGCCCGGGGCCGGGCCCATCGGGGTGCGGGCGCATCTCGCGCCCTATCTGCCCGATCATCCCGTAGTCGGCGGCGTCAATCCCGCCGCCGGGCCCGCCGGCACCATCGGACCGATCGCCGGGGCGCCCTGGGGCTCGGCCAGCCTGATGACGATCTCCTGGGCCTACATCGCGATGATGGGCGCCGAAGGCCTCACACGCGCGACGCAAATCGCGATCCTCAACGCCAACTACATCGCCCGTCGCTTGAGTGCCTATTATCCGATCCTTTATACAGGAAAGAATAATCTGGTTGCCCACGAATGCATCATCGACGTGCGGCCGATCAAGGAGGCAACCGGCATCACCGTGGACGATATCGCCAAGCGGCTGGTCGACTACGGATTCCATGCGCCAACGATGTCGTTTCCGGTCCCCGATACCTTGATGATCGAGCCGACCGAGAGCGAGAGCAAGCGCGAGCTGGATCGTTTCTGCGAGGCCATGATCGGGATCCGCGAGGAGGTCGCAGCGGTGGAACGCGGAGAAGCCGATCCGGAGAACAATGTCCTGCGCAATGCGCCCCACCCGCCGGGCCTCCTGTTAGAGGAGCCTTGGCGCTATCCCTATACCAAACAGCAGGCATTCTATCCGCTCGCGAGTCTGCGCGACGACAAGTTCTGGCCGCCCGTGGGCCGGATAGACAACGTGCGCGGGGATCGTCAATTGATCTGCACCTGCCCGCCGCTCTCCGCGTATGCCGAGTCCGCCGAAGCCACGGAAGCTGCCGTGCGCAGCAGGATCGCCTAGCAAGCCTCTGGCAGCGAGCGTCCGAAAACCACAAATTTCACGGAGTACGCGACCATGCCGGTAACCTTAGTCCTCACCGCCACGAGCCCCGACAAACCGGGTTTGATTGATCTGCTATCGACGACCCTCGCCGCCCACGGGGCCAACTGGCAGCATAGCCGCATGGCGACGCTCGGCGGGCAGTTTGCCGGACTGCTGCAAGCAAGCGTCCCGGAAAAAAAGCTCGCCGCACTGGAATCCGCGCTTGAGGGGCTACGCAGAGAGGGGTTGACGGTAACCATCGCGGCCGAGCCCGCGCGCCCGCCCGCCCTCGGTCTCCGCCGGGTAAAACTCGAGACTACGGGCCAAGACCGGCCCGGGATCATCAAAGAGATCGCTCATGCGCTCGCCACTCGTGGCGTCAGCATCGACGAGCTGGAATCGACATGCGCGAGCGCGTCCTGGTCCGGGGAGGTAATGTTCAAAATCACGGCGGAGCTCAGTGTGCCCGCGGGTGTAGCTACCGAGCAACTGTGCGCGGTGCTCGAAAACCTCGGCAACGAGCTGATGGTGGATATCGCGATCGAGGAAGAGAGACTGCCTTCTTCACCATAGTGACGGAGGGCCGGCGCGGCTGTGAGGCTATCCCACAGTTGGCTCGACGCGCGTGGCCTCCCGTGTCGCAGAACCCGGATCGTGTTAATCTATCCAAGATCCTGCGAAATGCGGCAGGTCAAGCCGAATAGGGTCGTCAGGGGGTCTATGCCCTGAGCCCCATCAGGCTCGGTACCGAATGGTCGGAGAGGCCGGCCTGTTTCGTGGCGATTTTTAATCCGTATACACGATGAAAAGGAACAGACAGATGAAGAAAAATTTTATAACCGCACTCCTCGCGGGTGCGCTCAGTCTTACCGCAACAAGTGCTTTTGCTCAAGCCGGTACTGGCCACCATGTAGATACCGTCAAGGGATACGTTTCCGAAGCCATAAAACACGCGAAGGAGGCCTTGGCCCAGGCTCAGCAAGGACATGCTCCGGAGACCGCCACGGCTGCCCGCGCGGCGTCAGCTCAGGCCGATGAAGCCGCCGCTACTGAAAACGCCGGTATGGATATAGAGCAGGCTCAGAACAGGTTCACTACAGCGATCAAAGCGGCCGACAAAAGGGATGCGGCCGCCGCCGTGGCTCCGCTGCAAGAATCGATTACTTTACTTACCGGGGCGCTAGATAAATTATAAAAAAGGCACGGAAGTCCGGTCAACCTGAACTCCTCCCGCTGGTCTCAACAAGGACGTTGCGATCAGCGGATCACGATAACCCACCCTCCGCCCCGCGGATCGGAGCCTCGGAAATTTGCGCATAAGAGACCGGGAGGCGCGTCGGATGGAGCGCGCCAGCCGTCTCATTGCGTCACGGTGGCTACCGCGGCGCGGGTCATCTTCTGTAATTCGCCTTTTTCGTGCAGCTCCATCACGATATCACAACCCCCGATGAGCTCTCCATTGATGAAAATCTGGGGAAAGGTGGGCCAGTTGGAATAGCGGGGCAGGTTCTGGCGGATCTCGGGTTGCGACAGTATGTCCACATGCGCGAACGCCACCTCACAGGACTTCAAGGCTTCGGCCACGCGCATCGAAAAACCGCACTGCGGGAAATCCGGCGTTCCTTTCATGAAGAGCACGATAGGATTGCTATGAACGGTCGTTTTGATTTGCTCCATGATATCCATGATACCTCCGGTCGTTCTGGGACGACGTGTCGATTGTGATCGGTTTAGCGCATCGTTGCAGTCATTCTAAGGGCCTAACGGCCGCGATGCCAGTCCCAGGCCGTACCTGTTCGCGGATCGCCGCGCCGGTTGCGTAGAGGAAGCTCTGCAAACGTGTCGCGAGCAAGCCCAGATGCGCGAAGGCGCGGAGCGAGTCGCGAGACTTATCATGTCGATAGGCGAGCGACGCGCGAGCACGCGCCAAAGCATATGGGCTGCGTAGTAACTTTTGCAGAGCTTCCTTAGGTTTCTGCCTCCGGTTCGACGCTGCGTCCGCGCTTGAGCAGACCGTGACGGCGCTTGGTTTCGAGCCGCATCGTCCGCGAGGCGCGCGTCGGCCGGGTCTTCAGTCGCGGCGTCGGGATGATTGCGGCTCGACGGATGAGGTCCAGCAGACGTTCGAGCGCGTCTCGCCGATTACGTTCTTGGCTGCGATAGCGGTGGGCCTCGATCACCAACGTCGCCTCCTTGGCGATGCGCCCGCGCGCGAGGTAGAACAACCGCTTGCGCAGGGTCTCCGGCAGATAAGTGGCGTTGTTGAAGTGAAAACGAAGCTGCGCCGCCGTCGCGACCTTATTGACGTTCTGACCGCCGGGTCCCGGGGCGCGCACGAACTGCCACTCGAGATCCCGCTCCCGGAGGTAGAGCGTGGGGCTAACGCGGATCACCAGCCGGTTTTATCGCTGGGTTCGATGTGTCTCGAGTGCTGTCCGCGGCTACGAATTCGCTCAATTGCGTCAGCAGCGATTGAATATTCTCCCTCACCGATCCTTCATGCGCTTTGCGTACCCGGCTTACGCCGTACAGCGCCTCGGCCAGAGGCGCGTCATAGGTGGAGATCACCCGCCGTTGCCACAGTTCCTTTTCGCTCCAGCCATCCACGATCCGATAATCGACCTTGAACACCGAGCGCATCGACAGGCCCGGGAACATGTCTTGAACCACAATCTTGGGATAAAGCACATAATCACCGTTCAGGTCGATAAACACGATGCGGAATAGTCCTGATTTTTCGAGCGCGACCTTCAGGGCCTTCCGAAACCCTTCGTTATCGATCTCCGAGGTCAAGAAAAAATTGGTCTCCTCGCCGCCCAGTGCCCGCGAGATGGCGATCGTTTTTGGGCTGGAGACGAACGACGCGGCGTTGATGTCAGGCACCATTGCCGGGCCTTCCGGTCCCTGTGCACAGCCCGATTCAAGCACCGCGAGGATCAGAAGGAGACGCTTCACTCGTTGCATACTGAAATAGGACTGGCGCCGGAATCGCCGCTGGCATGTTCACATTGCTCCGCTATCCAAGAGCGCAGGGTCTATCGGGCCCATGGTGTCTCCGGTGGTCATGCAATTGCAGCGCTCCCCGAAATCAGGAAATCACCCGCTAGGCAGGCGAGGGATGCCAGCCCGCGTCGGCCCACAGTTCCCCGCTCACCGCGGAGTTGGTGATCATAAAGCAAATCGCGTCCGCGATCTCTTGGGGCCGGATCAACCGCCCTAACTGGGTCTCGGGAAGAACGTATTTTTGGATGTACTCCTCGCCGAGGGCGCGGACCATGGGGGTGTCGGTGAAGCCGGGGTGAATCACGCTGCAACGGACACCGTGAAAGATGGCTTCCTTCATCAAGGTCGCCGCCGCCCCTTCCAGACCGGCCTTCGATGCGGCGTAAGCGATCTGGCCCTTGTTGCCCTGCGAGGAGATCGATCCGATGAAGATGATGACCCCCTGCATGCCTTCCTGGGGTTGCCAGCGCTTCAAGCCCATGCGGTAACGATCCTCGGCGGCGCGCGCCACCATCTCGAGCGACCAGTAGACCGGAGCGATGAGGTCAACCTCCGTCACCAGCCGGAATTTCTCGATCGGGTAGATTTCGGCCTTGCCGGTCTCTTTGTTCATCTTGACCGCTAGGGCGTCGCGGGTGATGCCGGCGGCCGGGACGCAGATAGTCACCATGCCATGTTGCTTCTCCACGGCGTCGAATACCCGGCGGCGGAAATCGTCGTCGGTCACATTCCCGCAGAAGGCGTGCGCCACCGCTTTGCCGAGGTCTTTGTTGATCTGCTCCGCGGTTCGAAACGCCGCTTCGGTGAGGTCAACCAATGCGACCGCTTTGGCGCCCCGCAGCGCGAGCTCGAACGCGACGGCCTTACCGATACCGCTGGCTCCGCCTGTAACGAGTGCTACTTTATCTTTAATTTCCATTGCATCCTCCATTGCTAAACATCGAGTTGGAAAGATAGCGGCCGGCCCCACGGGAGCCGTATTGCCGTGCACAATGATTTTAGCGCGATGTTTGTGCGACGCACAATGCTTACTCAACCGCGCCCATGCCGTCCAGCGCGTAAACCGCTGTAATTGCGGCTTGCGCTTAGCGGCTGTCGCGCGCCGAAGGCGCCTGGATTACGCGCATGGGGACAGGCTGGCGCCGGAATGCCATGCCGCAGTAGGTAATGAATCGCATCACGATGGGAGCGCCGAACAGCGCGATTGTGTCGAGGAAGCAATACCCGGCGGCGATGCCGCTCGGCGGGTTGGCTTGGGGTAGCTGGCCCCAAGAGGGCCAATGCACCGCCCAGGCCCAGGTGCCCGAATAGGTGCCCACGATCTCCAAGTAACTCGTGATATAGAAGGCCGCGATGTAAAGAAGCGGCGAGCGTCCGACAAAAAAAAAGGCGCAGAACACCAGGAATAACACCGCCCCGCCCGTATCAGCGCGTTCGGCGTAGGTCACACCCCATAAAGCCCAGCACGCCCCGATCACCAGCGTCACGCGCTCGATGTGCGTGCCGTAGCGCTCGAAGAGCACGGATCGGGCAAGCGCCACGGCCGTCAAATACACCATGCCGTGACCGGGCGGGACGTAGGCAGGAACATTGTCGAACCGATAGGTGTAAATATGGTAGAGGGGCGCGAATGAATACTCGCATAGCGTCGCCACCGCGACGGCCACCCCGACCTGCATACGAATGGCGGGGGTTTCGAATTGCAAGAGCCCGAATAAAAAGCACCATGCGATGGCGCCGAGGAAGTACTGCTCGGTACGCGTGCAGTCCCCGTCGAGATAGAGCCCGACGGAGACACAAAAGACTACGATGGCGGCGATCGCGAGATCGCGTTTGCTCTGCGCCAGCACCGCCACGGCGCCTTCGTCGCATATTCTTGTCACGTGCCGAGACAAGCGGGCTCTTACGCAAGCTCTGTGGCGAGAAAGCCTAGGGTGCGCTCCCAGGCCAGCGCGGCCTGGCGCGCGTCATAATTCGGCCGGGTTTCGTTGGCGAACGCATGCCGTGCCGGGTAGCGATGAAGCTCGTAACGCACCTGCCCTTCTTGCAGACGCCGTTCAAGGGCGTCCACACCGGCTAGCGGGAAGAATTCGTCCTGCTCCGCGAAATGGCCCAAGAGCGGAATGCGGATGGTGCGCGCATCGGCCGCTTCGGCCGGAGGGAAACCGTACCAGCAGACGGCGGCCGTGAGTTCTTGGACGAGGACGGCCGAGAGGATCGTCAGCGCGCCGCCCATGCAAAATCCGTTGACGGCGACCTTGGCGCTCCGGGCTTTCAGATATTTCACCGCGCCTTGGATATCCTGGGTCGCGGCAGCGCCGAAGTCCAACTGCCCCATCAAATGCTCGGCCTCGGCCATCTCGAGCGTCACTCGACCTCGATAGAGATCGGGAACCAAGGCGCGGTATCCCGACTGCGCCAGGCGCTCGGCCACGCCCTTGATCTGCTGGTTAACACCCCACCATTCTTGGATCACCACGATGCCCGGCGCGCTGTCGCCCGCCGCGGGGCTCGCATAGTACCCGCTTGAGGCCTTTCCGTCCGGTCGAGTAAAGGCCACGGTGTGTCCCATGGTCGTAATCTCAATAGTCAATTTAGATTTCGCCACCACGGGGTATGCAACCCCGTGGGGCGACCAAAGGGGAGAGCTGCGCCTCTCCCTTGGAAACCCCATCGCTAAGGTCCCCGCGGCAAGACCGCGGGGATATAGATCTTAATGTCGCCTTTCAGATTACAGAAAGAACCTAACCTTCGGCAACCGCCTTTCAACGTCGATCATAATCCATTACTATAAATTGCATAATCCTACGGGGCGGGCTGCCCCTTTTTTAATGCCATAGGGGAGTCCTCACATGCAAGTCGCTAGCGCGGTAAAAGAAATAGCACTCGAAGTGCGCCAGGAAGGACAAAGCTTTCTAAAAACAGTGCTTGGCAATCGCCACTACCTGGCCATCGCCGGGGGCGTCGCCGCGGCGATACTGCTACTGAGCTGGTTGCTGGGATCATTGTCGCTCGCCTTCGCGCTGGTTAGCGGCGGCCTGGCCATCGCTTACGGCGCCTATTCGGTGCAATGGATCTTGGCGCAACCGGAAGGCTCCGAGCGGATGCGCGAGATAGCCGCCGCTATTCAGCAAGGGGCATCGGCCTATCTCAATCGCCAATACACGACGATCGCCAAGGTCGGGGCCGGATTGTTTCTCCTCATCGGGATCGTGCTCGACTGGAAAACGGCCTTTGGCTTCTTGCTGGGAGCGGTGCTCTCGGGCGCGACGGGCTACATCGGCATGAACATCTCCGTGCGCGCGAATCTGCGTACCGCCGAAGCGGCTAAAAGCGGTCTGAACCCCGCGTTGACCTTGGCGTTTCGAGGCGGCGCGATCACCGGACTCTTGGTCGTGGGCCTCGGGCTATTAGGCGTGGCCGGTTATTACGCGCTGCTCGCGGCGCTCGCCCCCGAGGGTGCATTGGTGGACCTTGCCCCGCTCCTCGGTTTAGGCTTCGGCGGTTCCTTGATCTCGATCTTCGCGCGCTTGGGCGGCGGCATCTTCACCAAGGGCGCCGATGTCGGCGCGGATCTGGTCGGCAAGGTCGAGGCCGGGATCCCGGAAGATGATCCCAGGAATCCCGCCGTCATCGCGGATAACGTGGGCGATAATGTCGGCGACTGCGCGGGCATGGCGGCCGATCTCTTCGAGACCTATGCCGTCACCGTGATCGCCACCATGCTGCTCGGGACTTTGCTGGTGAAAAGCGCCACAGTGGACGCGGTGCTCTATCCGCTCGCACTCGGAGGGGTGTCGATCATCGCCTCGATCATCGGCACCTTTTTCGTCAAGGCCGCGGAAGGCGGCAAGATCATGGACGCCCTCTACCGCGGATTGATCGTCGCGGGAGGGATTGCGGCGGTCGCCTTTCTACCCGTCACGATTTTCATGATGTGGAGCGTGGACGAATACAGCGTCATCGCCTTGTATCTGGCGTCGCTCGTAGGTCTGGCGCTCACGGGGGCGCTGGTCTGGGTCACGGAGTACTATACGGGCACCCAGTACGCGCCGGTGCGCCATATCGCGGAGGCATCGACCACCGGACATGCGACCAATATCATCGCCGGGCTTGCGGTCTCAATGAAGGCGACGGCGCTTCCCGTTCTGGCCGTCTGCGCGAGCATTTTCCTCGCCTATGCCTTCGCGGGAATCTACGGGATCGCGATCGCCGCGACCAGCATGCTGTCGATGACCGGCATCATCGTGGCGCTAGACGCCTACGGTCCCATCACCGACAACGCCGGCGGCATCGCCGAGATGGCCGACCTCCCGCCCGAGGTGCGTAGGATCACCGACCCGCTCGATGCCGTCGGCAACACGACCAAGGCCGTAACCAAAGGGTATGCCATCGGTTCCGCGGGACTCGCGGCTTTGGTGTTGTTCGCTGACTATACCCACAGCTTGGAGCACGCCGGGATGAAAATAAGCTTCGAGCTCTCGGATCCGGCGGTGATCATCGGTCTCTTCATTGGGGGTCTCGTCCCCTACCTCTTCGCTGCGATGGCCATGGAGGCCGTCGGGCGGGCCGCGGGCTCGGTAGTCTTGGAGGTGCGGCGGCAATTCCGCGAGATCCCGGGGATCATGGAGGGCACCGCGAAGCCCGATTACTCCACGGCCGTGGACCTGCTGACCCGGGCCGCCATCAAGGAGATGATCGTCCCTTCGCTCTTGCCGGTCCTGGTGCCGATCGCCGTGGCCTTGGGGCTCGGTTTGCTGATGGGAGGCGATGCGGGTCCCAAGGCGCTTGGGGGTCTACTGCTCGGCACCATCGTCACCGGGATCTTCGTGGCCATCTCGATGACCGTAGGGGGCGGCGCCTGGGACAACGCCAAGAAGTATATCGAGGACGGGCATCACGGGGGCAAGGGATCAGACGCCCACAAGGCGGCGGTGACGGGCGACACCGTGGGCGATCCCTACAAAGACACGGCCGGCCCCGCAATCAACCCGCTCATCAAAATCATCAACATCGTGGCCTTGCTGATCGTTCCTCTCCTTTAAGGCGGAACTGGCTATGCCGTGCGTCGCGCCGAGAATACGGGCGCGTCGGTAATTCACCACGGATGGTATTATCCCGGATTCCGCTTCGCTCCATCCGGGCTCAGCAAGAACAGCACGTGATCAATGAAGAGAGGATTGCTGCGTGGCTCCACGCGCGGTGTGTCAACAGGCTCGGGCTGCACTCTGCTGGGTGAGGCCTGCGGGATTCATTTTCCGGGGGCGCGTTCGGCCGGGACGTCGAGGGCCGGGTTCTTCGAGAAGAATCCGTCGGGGAGCAGCATGAATCCGGTTTGATGCACGGGCATGACGGGCCACTCCTCGGGCCTCGGATTGTGGGTCACGCCGAAAGTGTACCAGAGCACGATGTCCTCGCCGGCGATCGGTGCGTCGTCGGCGGTCCAAAGGGGCAGGCCGCCCGCCGCGTCGTTCTGATTCACGTAATAACCTGCGGCGTTCATCTCGGTCGGCTCGTACTTCGTTACCCAGATGGCGTGCTCGATGAAGGATGCGCGCTCGAGCACCTTCGATCCGGGCCGAAGGTACGGCATCGAGCTCATGGCCGGCATGAGCTGATACGAGGTCGGGTGGCCGAGATCGTTCGTCACCTCCGGGTTGAAGACGCGCCAACGTCGGTGGCTCGCCATATCGTGGTGGCTTCGAGCAGCCTTCTCGGTCTTCGGCCGTGTCTCGTGCAGCACGAACGCGTTCAGCGAGGGGTTCTCGGTCTTCTCGGCGACCGGTCGATTGTCGAGGATCGCGAACGCGTTCTTCGATCCATCGACGTCGAGGTCGATCCGGAAGTTGAAGAAGTGCTGATGATTGGGAGCGACGACGTACGGGTGGACGAGACGCCCGAAGCGCTCCGCTCCGGTGCCGAGCGTCCCGGTCGACTTCGCCGCGTCGACGCCCTTCGGAAGCAAGATTCCCGTCAGCGCGGCTTCAAGCTTGATCTCTCCGGCCTGCGTGAAGACCCATTGGAGCGCATAGTCGTAGTTCCCGATCGTGGCGACGAATTCGACGGCGAGCTCCCGGGCGCGCCGTGTCTCGTCATGTCCCGTGTCGAAATCGAAGTGCTTCCAGAGGATGCCACCGTCGCGCTCATACACGGCGAGAGCCCGCTCTTGAACGTACGGCTTGCCGAAGTCGTCCGCGAAGGTCGCGTCGAGGAAGACCGCGTTCTCCGGCGCGTCGAGCCCGGCTCGAAGTGTGTTCGCAAGGCGCCCGACGCCGTACTCGCCGACGTCGAAAGCGTTGCGCCATACCCAATCCTTGGCCGGATCGCCGTAGGGGACGACCATCTCCGAAAGCGATGCTCGATACAGGACAGGTCGGTCGTCGTAACGGACGTCGTAGAGCACAGCGCCTTCGCGTGGATGGAGCCCTACGCGCACGCGCCACTTCTGCCAGCGGACCTCGTGTCCGTGGATCTCGAAGCTCGGGCCTTCGGGTTGAACGAAGCGCAAAGGTCGCAGCGCCTCGCGGAGCGGACCGACGCTCTTTTCGTCGAGATCGCCTGACGTCTTCACCCACGGGACGACGCCCGAGTCGACGAAGTCGACCACCCGTCCGTTCGCCACGTCGACGGTGGCGACGACGCCTTCGATGGGCCGAAAGTACGGATTCGTGAAGCTCGTCCCGCGGTAGTAGAAGATGCAGCGCAGAAGCCGGAGGCCCGACGCGCGCTCTTCGGGGGCGAGCAGGCCCGCGGCCCACGTGTCAATCTGCACGCCGTCGAGATCTTCGATGCCGCGCCGCTTCATCGCTGCTTGAAAGCGTGGATCGGCCCGGACGATCGCCTTCGGTGAATCGAATTCCTCGATGAGGACGCCCGGCTCGACGCCCTTCACCTCGTTCCAGGTAAGAAGCGACGAGGCTTTGACATCGACCACGGCTTCGAAGGTCTGCTTCGCCTTGCGATCGAGAACGACGGCGAAGGCTTCGCGGCGAACCGGATCGCCTTCGCGACGCGCGAGCACGTCTGCCTTCGGCGGCTCGCGAAGGACGAGGATCGGAAAGAGCATGCCTTCGGCGAGCCTTCCGGCCGCTTCTAACGCGTTCACCGCCGACTCGAGCTCACTGGACGTGAGCGGATCGAGCGGATGAAGGGGCCCGGGCTTTTGCACCGGATTCGAAGGGCTCGCGACATCCGGTGGCGCCGTCTTGTTCGCGCACGCCGCTGCTAGAACCGCGCCCGCCGCGAGGATCCATCGCGCGAGTCTTCGCTTTTCGAGAATTCTGATCATCGCTCTCTCTGGGAATAAGAATTTCAACCACAGCTTTTCCGATGGAAAACTACTGTTTAACCGATGAGCTGTCAATCACACGAGATCGCGGTCCAAAGTGCCTCAAGCCGATAAAAAATCCGGAAAGTCCCCAATCCTGGACCCAGGATACGCGTGATTGACACCCCGCAGGTTAAGCAGTACCTTCACTTTTGAGGAAGAAGGGCGTTTAAAATCCTGTACGTCTATCCCTACCGGCCCGTTCGCTGATCCACTCGTCCCGTGGAAAAGCGCAAACAAATAGAGGGACGCGTAACTGACAGTATTCGTCTGCAAGGATGCAGGTAGCGCGTCTTGATATGGGAGAGCAGCTATGGGTTCCGAGGAACCGAGCACATGGGGCACCGTGTTTGACGATGAAGTCGTCAAAATAACGTCCCGCCGCGCAATCAAAGAACCGGTCAAGGAAAATCTCGTCGGCCTGGCATTCTCCGGAGGCGGGATCCGCAGCGCCACCTTCGGCCTCGGCGTTCTCGAAGGCCTGAAACCGCTCGGGCTGCTGAAGAAGATCGATTACCTGTCGACGGTATCGGGGGGAGGCTACATAGGCGCATGGCTGAGTGCGAACTGCAAGCGCGCGGCCGTGCGCAAAGCGGCATCGGGAGAAGCACCGGCAGACCCCGCCGACAAGGCGGCATACGAACGGGCATCTGTGGATTGGCTCGATGAGAGCGCGAACTGGAGGGATTCCATCGCGCATCTGCGCCGTTACTCCAATTACCTCTCGCCCCAGGTCGGTTTCTTCAGCGCCGATACCTGGTCGGTGGCTGCCATCTGGATCCGCAACACGCTGCTGGTTCAATTGACCGTCATCCTCGCCATCGCCGTGGCGCTCCTAATGCCGCGACCGCTGTCTGCGATTTTTCAGGTGTGGCCTCACGTGGGGAATTGGCGCTGGACGACCGTGGTGCTGTTTGTCGTGGCCGTCGCCGGCATCGCCGGCAACCAGTTGCGGCACAACCGGTACGGAGGTGTTCCGTTTTTGCGGTCCACGAGTTGGGCCGCGGGCCTGGCTGCCGCAATGATCTGCTCTGGTGCGGCCGTGGGACTGGGCAGAGTATCCAACTTTCATCCATTTACGGATGGACCGATCGACTGGAAAGTTGCCGCGCCTATTTCGTTCCTCCTGGTTCTGACTGGCTTTTGCTTACTTCCGGCCGCGGTGAAACTGATAAGCAAAATCTGGCCGGGCGACGACCCGCCCAAAGAGATCAATTACACGCAAGGCTGGGTACAGGCCGTGGTTGTCATTCCGCTGATGGCGACCGGCTACCTGGTTGCAGCGGTCCTTTGGAGTCAAACCGTGGGCATGTATTCATCCGGGGAGTTGGCTAAGCTGGACAGCTTCGGCGGTTTTTTCACGACCGCGTGGCGCTATTGGCCTCTTCCGCTCTCCGTAGCGTTCGCTTCGCTCTGGCTGCTCTCATTTTGTTCGATTCGAAGCCGTAGAGACACGAAGGGGCTGTTCGCAGCATGCTTTGCTCCGTTTCCCGCGATGGTGGTCCTGCATGCGCTTCTGTGCGTCATCATGCTGCTGTTGCACGGATGGGCGCAACTGCCTGACGACGAGGGGATATGGCACGCGTTCGTCTGGGCTCCAGCCATGGTGCTGTTCGCGTTCGCTCTGTCGATCGTAATCCTGGTCGGCATCATGGGACGCCAATCGGCCGAAGCCGTTCGAGAATGGTGGAGCCGGCTTGGGGCCTGGCTGGGCATTTACGGTTTTGCGTGGATGCTGATCGCCGTCGCGGCTGTCTATGGGCCCCAATGGGCGGCCATCATCATGGACAGTGATACTTGGAAGGGCTCCGCTATTGGCGGCTGGCTGGCGACAACCCTGGCGGGGCTTCTGGCCGGGAAATCGGATGCAACGGCTGGCAGGCCGAAAAGCGACAAATCCGAGAAAACGACGGTCGAAAAATGCCTGGAGCTGGTCGCCGCCGTCGGCCCCTTTGTTTTCATCGCCGGCCTGCTGATCGGCATCTCGACTTGTCTTCATCTGATCACCCTGAGCACCTCCAACCAGAACGGGTCTGGCATCGGGGAAATGAGCGCTGCGCCTGTGACGGTGGTGCTGGCGGTGATGGGCGCAACCTTTGCCTGCCTGCTTCTGCTGGCCGCGCGGGTCGACATCAACGAATTCAGCCTGAATGCGTTTTATCGAAGCCGCCTTTCGCGCTGTTATCTCGGGGCGACGCGTTTTCTTTCGGGAGAACGCAGTCCGCAGAAATTCACCGGATTCGACGAGAAAGACGATCTGCGCATGGCCGATCTTCGAGGCAAAGACAACCAGCCAACGGCGGGCCCGTTGCATATCGTCAACTGCGCGCTGAACCTGGGCGGATCGAGCGATCTGGCGCTGCATACCCGGCACAGCGCGTCATTCACGCTGAGCCCGTATGCGGCTGGCAGCAGCTATCTTTCGAGGGATCCATCCGGGGCGAGAAAACCAGAACCGCTGGGTTACCAGCCAACTGCCGCATACGGCGGCACGGATGGTCAGCCTACACTGGGACAGGCGATATCGGTCTCAGGCGCGGCCGCGAGCCCCAATATGGGATATCACACTTTCCCGGTGGTGGCGTTTCTGCTGACCGTATTCAATGTGCGTCTGGGCTGGTGGTTCCCGAACCCGAAAAAATCCGGCATCAAGTCTCCGTCGCCCTGGTTCAGCCTGCGATACCTGGTCAAGGAGCTGTTCGGCGGCGCCGACGACAAATCGAATTACCTGATGATCTCCGATGGCGGGCACTTCGAGAATCTGGCCGCGTATGAATTGATCAGGCGCAGGTGCCGCGTGATCATCATCAGCGATGCCGAGTGCGATCCGGAGCTGAAATTCGAGGGTTTGGGATCGCTGATCCGCATGTGCGAGGTCGACTTCGGCACCACGATCACGCTTGACGTCGGCGCCATCCGTCCGGACCCGAAATCGAACTGGAGCGGCCTGCGTTGCGCGATCGGACAGATCGATTACGGTGACGGAATTCCGGGTGTTCTCATCTATCTGAAAGCTGCAATGACCGGCCATGAAGATTCGGCAGTGCTGCAGTACAAAGCCAGTCACCCGGATTTCCCGCATGAATCGACGGGCGATCAGTTCTACGGCGAAGACCAGTTCGAGAGTTACCGGCGTCTCGGCAGGGAGGTTGCCGGATCGACATTCGGGCCGGTGAACTGCAACCAGGATTTCGTGACCGTCGCGGGCGATCTGCTGAAAAATTTCCCGCCGCCCTCGAAGTGATCGGCGGCCTCCCAGGATCTGTCGCACGCCAGCGACGCTTTGCTTGAATCCTCTGCGCGGGTTGGACCCTAACGTTGGCCTAGGGGCGGTCTCCGTACCCGTCGTCGGAAACCCGAAGCTCAATTGGCCGCCGCAAGACCTGGACATAGCTGTTCTATCAAGCACCAACCCGTGTAGCTTGGTCGTAGTGCGGCGATCGGCGGGTGCACTCTTTTGCGTCGGTGGCGCCTCTCGGCGGCGAGCCTAAACCAACAGGATACTTCAGACTTCGATGCTGGTATGCGAGCTGCTTTAACGTCGCATGGGGCTACGACGCGTCGTCCCACGAAGAATCCAAAAGTTTTTTAGGTTTATACGACCCGCGATGGATCTCTAGTTAGCGAAGCTTTCGGGGCGCGTCGTCCAGCGCCCAAAGGAGGGGGCATGACAACGCAGGATATTCCGCAACGATTAGACTCGGGGGCGACAGCCGCTACCCCCTTCCGCAAGTCTACCTTTTTATGGGTCGACCTCACCCGAGACCCATCCACGCTGTTTCACGATCTCTGTGATCTCTATCCGGGCCGTCGCATCTCGGATCACGAACGCCTGCCGATGGCCGTTGAAGATCTATCGCCAGCGTTCATCTGCTTCGAGGACGACTACCCGAGAGGAAGCGATATGCGCCTGCTCGCGGAGGCCAGCGCTTACTATCCGGACGTGCCGCTCGTCATGTTGACGCATGACCACTCGAAGGAGACGATGGTGTGGGCCTATCGTAACGGTGCAACGAGTTATATGGTCAAGCCGATTACTCTGCACCAACTCGTGAGAGAGATCCGTACCTTGTTGGCCTTGGCACGGAATGACGCGCCGTCCCCGCCCCGCTCCCCGCCCACACGATTGACGTCCCAATCTGAGCGCCTGGGCGCTCAAGCACCGCGCCGAACCGCGTCGCGAACCGCTGCGGCGCTGATCCGCGTCGAACAGGGCTTCGCCGAAGATCTGCGCCTCGGTCATGCGGCGATGGCCTGTCACATGAGCGCGTCTCATTTCAGCCGCATCTTCAAGAAAGAGCATGGCACCTCGTTCAGGTGCTATCTCCTGCGATACCGTCTTGAACGCGCCTGCGAGTCTTTGGCGATGGCCGAGGTACCCGTCAAGCAGACGGCCTTCGCCGCCGGGTTTAACGATTGCTCCTACTTCGACCGCGTCTTTCGGCGTCGTTACGGGATGACCCCTCGCGACTACCAGGCCACGCACTCGGCACCTCAATCCGACGAGGCGCCTGGCAGTCTACTCCGGTAGTTGAGCGCGGCTTCTCGGAATCCGGATGCACCCCTCGCGCGGCTCCGCCGTTGAGGCTTCGGCACCCGGCGGCGGCAACTATTCGTCCCAGCGTAGGCCGTGCCGCCGGCGGATTGAAACGGGATGCGCAAGCGGGTCCTAATGATCCGCACCATAGTCCTAATGATGAGCAAATGGGTCATAACGGGCAAGCGCGTCGTTAAGCTAAGCTCACAGTCGAGGTCGATGACCTGTGGCCGACCAGCGGCCGACAGTCGTCTAGAAGCATCGCGGTTGAGCGATCTCGATCGCCATTTCCCGATGCACGCGGCGCCGGGCGGAGCGCGCCCCAATCACCGGGCGTTGCGCGGGGTTCATTTTCTAACGGGCGCATGATCACGTCTACAAGGAGAGAGTCGATGAAACACATGAAACGATGGGCGTGCATGGAGCACGCGTTGGCTAGCGGGACGAAGCAGCGGGGGGCGATCCGGCTCGGTTACGGGATCGCATGGGCGGGCCTGGCCCTGCTCACGCCCACGCTCTGGTGGAAGCGCTCGCCCAATGGGCGAACGGCCGCCTTGAATTCGCGATCCGGCGAGCTATCATTGAATAACGAGAGAGGCCTATCGGCCGAAGTGCCGCCAGGCTGGAAAAAGACTACTAAACTGGTAAGTGAAGGAGGATTTATGTCACAGTCATCTCACCCTGCAGGCACCTCACCCCCACGCAGTAACGCCAGACATCGGTATCACCACAAGCGACTGGAGCGACTGCCCCTCGGCGAGCGGACCGACGAGTTACTACCGCGGGTCCTCGGGTACTATACGCGCCTCTGCGCCCTGCCCCGGCGTACCCGGCGGGCATTGGTGCGCCATGGCGGCGCTCGCTCTCCGCCATCGCCCTGCTGCTCGCCTTAGGCCAGGCGCCGGCGCTGGCCGCGACCATTGCGGTGGCGCCCGGCATCCCGCCGGACATCAACGCCGATGGGATCTGCGCCCTCATCGAGGCCATCGACAACGCCAATGCCGATGCCCAGACGCATAGCGACTGCGTCGCGGGGGAGGGGGCCGACACGATTAAGTTGCCCACCGGGAGCACGCAGTCACTCACGGCGGCCGACAATACCACCCTTGGCCCCACGGGACTGCCGGTCATCAGCTCGACCGTCACCATCCGGGGCCGTAATAGCACGATCCGGCGGGAGAGTAATGCGCCCAACTTTCGTATTCTAGCCGTAGATAGTAGCGGGGACTTGACGCTCCGTAGCACCACGGTGAGTGGGGGGTACGGCTACCTTGCCCCTTATTTTTCGGGCGGCGGCATTGCCAACTATGGCGGCACGCTGACGATCACGAACAGTACCGTCTCGGGTAATTCCACTCTCACAGGCGGCGGCGTGTACAACAGCGGTACGGCCACCCTGACTCACAGCACCGTCTCGGGTAATTCCGGTGGTTTCCTCAGGTACGGCAGCGCCGGCGGCGTGTACAACAGCGGCACCCTGACTCTGACCAACAGCACGGTCTCGGATAATGACAGTCGGGGCGACGGCGGCATCACCAACTCCGGCACTCTGACTCTGACCAACAGCACCGTCTCGGGCAATAGCTCATTCTTCTGCAGCCTCTGCCTTGGTGCCGGCGGCGTGTACAACAGCGGTACGGCCACCCTGACTCACAGCACCGTCTCGGGTAACTCCGGTTTCGGTTTCGCCGGCGGCATCGCCAACTCCGGCACCCTCACCCTGGCCCGCACGCTGATCTCAGGCAATACCCATGTTTCAACCACCCCTCCCCAGCCCCCTTCGATTGAGGTTGGGAATGGAGGATCCGTCATCGCCAACAACTACAACCTCTTTGGGCACGACGGGGACGCCCGGGTGGTAGGCTTCAACCCCGGCCCCACCGACCTCGTGCCGAGCGAAGGCCTTGGCGCCATCCTCAATACCACGCTTGCCAACAACGGCGGGCCGACGCAGACCCATGCACTAGTCGCCGGCAGCCCGGCCATTGATGCCAGCCCGGACGATGCTGATTGTGCGGCGACCGACCAGCGCGGGGTCAGACGCCCGCGAGGGCCGGCTTGCGACATCGGCGCCTTCGAGGCCTCACGCAAACGGCAACGACACCGAGTTCGGTAACGTCGGGTACGACCGGCTGTTCGGAAACACGGGGACGTCATCAAGGGTCTGGGAGGCAAAGACGTCATCTGCGGTGGATCGGGCAATGACAAACTGTTCGGCGGAATCGGGAACAACGCCATGGACGGAGGATCGGGCTCCGACCTCTGTGATGGCGGCGATGGCGCCGATACGGCCGTGAACTGCGAACGTAAAGCGAGTGTGCCCTAGCTAGACCAGCCGAACACCCAAGCATTCGTGGGCGAGGTCCGAGTGAGTTGGCCGGGCTTCGCCCATTTCATTGTGATCCCGCCGTGGACGAGGGTCGGCGCATCTAGAGAAGCTTGAAGTTCAGACCCCGTTCCATGAGCCACAACGCCGCGAGCAGCATGATAGCGAACGAGCCGCCCTGAAACACCATGCGCGCATAAAACATCGTATGGCGCGCGCCATAGGCCAGTGGGAGGAAGGCCGTGACGATCGCGAGTTGGCCGCCTTCTACTCCCAGGTTGAATGCCAGGAGTGCCAAGGCCAGGGAACCCCGGGGCAACCCGAGATCGAGGAGCACGCTCGCGAACCCGAGACCGTGCACGAGCCCAAAGCCGAAGGCTACGAGCCAGCGTCGTGACGTCACCAGCGGATAGAGGTTGTTGAGCGCGGCCAAGAGGACCGAGGCGGCGATGGCCGACTCCACCCACCGGCTCGGGAGGGCGATCACCTTCAACACGGCCAAGCTCAAGGTCACCGAGTGCGCGAGCGTGAAGGCCGTCACGACCTTGACGACCTCTGTGAATGCGGGGCGGAATCCCGGCACCGGGGCCCAGTGTCCGCCGCTGCGCCACAAGACGGCGGGCAGCAGGAGGCTCAGCAGAAACAGAATATGGTCGTAGCCGATCCAGATGTGCCACACCCCCTCGCGGCCATAGTCCAGGAACTCTGCGAAGCGCGAGGGGGCGTCGAGGGCCAGCGTGTGCTCGCGGTAATCGGTCGCAAAGATCCCGATCTGGGTCTGTCCTTCGCGTTCCGCGCGCCACAGCCCCCGGTGCTGCGCGTCCAGATCGAAGAAGAGGTCATAGTGCAGCACCAGCCGCGTCGGTCGCACGGTACAGCGCACCGAGAACCGTAGCACCGTGTAGGTGCCATCCGTGTGGCGGTCGACCAGTTGTTCCCCCGCCTGCATAGCACAGGGCTGGCCGCCCGACGACACCCGAAGATGTTCCAGCGCGTAGGTCGCGACGGCATCGTGGCGCCCCTTGAGCTCACTCCAGGTGATGGCTCCATCGCCATCCGCATCCAGCCCGATCGCATAATCGAGGTCGCGCAACGCGATGTCCCATTGGCCGGACACGACCTGCTCCCGCACCGTGAAACTGAGATAGCTGTCGCTCGGCTTGTGAGCCGCGGCGGGTGTGCTCCAACACCACGCGATCACCAAGGCCAGAAAAAGCATCGTTTACCTCTTGGCCCGGAGCTCGTTTGCGAACCGGCGCAAAGGGAGGTCCTCGAGCCGGGTCCGCTCCATCATCTCCAGGACCGGTCGCGCCGCCTCGTACTGCCCCGAGGCCAGCGCCGCCTCGAGCACGATGCGCGCATCCCGAGGCTCGCGCTGCACGGCCCAATTCGCCTTCGCGAGCGTGAGCGCCGCCTGGGGTTGGTCGAGGAGGTGCAGGAGAAACCGGGCCTCCTCGCCCTGATGCAGGTTATCGCCACGCTGCCGGCTCGCCGCGAAGCGCGCCCGCAAGTCTTCGATGTGCGCCTCCTTCCCCGGCGCGCCGATCTCCCGCTCGGCCAGGGTCAGGCGCAGGAGCAGACCGTCGACCCGCGTCTCTTCGCGGAGTAGCGCAACCACCTCTCCCGCACGCCCCTGGTCGAGGAGGAAGTCCGCGTAGCCGCCGAGAACATAGGCATCGTGGGGGCCTAACGTCTGCGCCGCCTGGAAATGGACCTCGGCGCGCCCCCAGTCTCCCAGACGTTCGGCGGTCTTGCCGAGCAGCGTCTCGAGCCTCACCCGCTCGCCCAGCGTGGCATTCTGCGACTGGGCCTCTGCGAGCCGGAGCAGATCGTAACCGCCCTGGGCTTGTCCGGAGAGGCTCGCCACGCTGCCCATGCAGGTGAAGGCGAGGAAGGCCCTGCGCAGTCGCGCCAGGGCCTCGCAGGCTTGCCGGGCGGCCTGGTAGTCAGCGCGCACGATGAAGATGACGGCCTGCATGAGCCAGGCTTGGGGATCGCGCGGATCCTTCTCCAGCAGGCGAGTCAGGTCCTGCAGGGCCGGGTCGAATTCATGCCGCCCCTGGCGGATCGCGGCGCGCAGGAGCAGGACCTCCGAAGGCGGATCCGCGAGCCCCCACCAGGGTGCCAGGGCGGCCTGGGCGTAGCCGTAGTAGCGTGGGTCCGACTGGCCCTGGCCGAGCTCGATGTAGCGGCCGGCCGCCGCCACGGCCAGCGCCGGATCGGTCGGTGCGCGGGCGAGCCGGTCACGCAGTCGACGCAAGTCGCCGGAGCCACCCCCTAGCGTCGTGGGCAGCCGTTCCAGGACCTCTGCGTCGCGCTCGGGAAGGAAAGGCGCGGCACCCAGGGGCCCGGTGCAGCTGATCACGGCGAGGAGGATGGCGAAGCCCTTCCCAATCGGCCTCTCCCTCAGAGTTTGTGAAAAAACCGTCGCGAGCGAACGGAGGTCGCGTTCCGCCGGAGCGCAGGAACCGGAGTGTATGTTGAAATACATGAGGATTCCGAGCACCGCCTGAACGCGAGATCCCGAGCGCAGTAGGTTTTTTCGCAAACTCTCAGGCCACGCATGTCAGCGGTCCAGCCGCATGCGCTGGCGTCGTCCCATCGAGAAGGAGGGCCGCGCCGCCGGGCGGCGCGGCCCTCGTGCCCTAATTGCGGGTCCGATCGTCCTCGCCCGCCGGGCCGGGCGTGAACGGTTGATGCGTCGGCGGGAAGAACGGGAACGTGTCGCGCAGGGGTTGTTCGTTGGGTCCGGTGCTGGTCCCGGTGGTGATGGCACCGTTGGTGACCACGGCAAGAACGGTGTCAATCACGTCGTCCCCCAAGCGGCGCCCGTTGGGGAACGCCGCCTGCGGGTTATCGCCCCCGGCCAAACCGGTGTTCGGTATCCCGAGGTTGACGCGGAGAAAATCGCCGTTCGTCACGGCCAGGCTCGCGAGCAGGTCGATATTGGCTTGGTTGGTCCCGAGCGCCGTGAGCGTCGCCACGATGGCGGGCGCGAACGTACCGGCCGCATCGGCCAAGGTCGATGCGCGGTTATGCGCGTCCTTGAGCGGAAACGGGATCAGCGCCACGTTGACCGCCGGGTTGCCCGAGCGATCCAACTGCAGATTGGGTCTACCAGGGCGACGAGGTCTATCGATGCGGAAGCCCCTGGTCGTCGCGTTCAGACCGACGATGTTGTTACCCCTTAGATTACCGAGCAGCGACAGCGGGAACCGCAGGGCGATCGCGATGTTGTTGTAGCCTGCAAAGGTATCCCGGCCGCGCGTGAGTAGGGTCGGGTTGGGAGCGCCCCCGAGCACCGAGGCGACGAAACGGGCAAAGCCAGGGATGTCGAAAGTGAAGGGGTCGTCCACCTCGCCGGCAAAAAAGTCAACGACTCCGAATCTGGTAGTCACCGGGGTCACCACCGGGATGGGCGAGATGCCGCTCAGATTCGAAGGGGTCGTGAGCGCCCTGAACCTCGCTAACCTCCGACCGTTGGGCCGCTCGATGGTGATGGTGGCAGTCTGAGGCGTGAGGCCTGAGGTGCCCTTTCGAGAGAATCTGACGGTGATCAACCGGTCAGGCCTCGCATCGCCCGTGGTTTCCAGCTCGAATCCATAGGTCAGCAGGTGGTCGAACACGGAGAAATTGACCGCCTCCCCGGCGGGGATGAACCCTTGCAGGGTCATGGCGATGACGAGCCTGCTGTTGTCGTTGGGATCGAGAAACAGGAAGGAGTCGCCGGTATCGCCAGAGCGCGCCGATCCCGACACGAACGGCGCGTCTCCATGGTCGGCGGCCATGCTCGGCGGCAGGCCCGTGAGGAAGGTGATGCCCGCCGTTACCGCGGCGAGCGTTGATTTCAATAAACGGCTGGTGCAAGCACTCATGGACGTAGTCTCCTTAAACATCGTTAAACATCGTTTCCACCACTCATACCTTCGGTCGGTCTCGGCAGGATACGAATCCGTGGGTCGTGCGCCCGAGCCCCGGGCGGGCGCGCCCCAAAGAACCGGCCAACGTGGACCGGGACCGAGACTATCACGAAACGCGATCGCGATGAACCGCCCCCTGTATACGCACAGCTAGCGTATCTATGGGCTCCACCCGGTTTGCAAGGAGAAGATTGAGCATTGCTGAGAGGCTGTGAATCAATTGTCATTTGACGGTAGTTCAGACACTGATATGACCCTGGGTCGACGCGTTGAGGTAGGTTTCGCATCAGAGCGGTATGTGTCGGAGGCGGCAACGATA
>Ga0136630_1000004_pt1 | contig 55114 bp, 55 predicted proteins | sample AntDrymUQ5682106_2_FD_105496 | JGI IMG/M metagenome (GOLD analysis project Ga0136630, IMG submission 105496) | Polar desert sand microbial communities from Dry Valleys, Antarctica - metaG UQ568 (21.06) | ecosystem: Environmental > Terrestrial > Soil > Desert | place: Antarctica: Dry Valley...
AATGGTTGCCCGCGGAGCGGCAGGCAACCATCGATCGCTACCTCGGTCTGACGGCGTCCTCTTGGGGGAAGGCCGACGTTGTCGTGTGGCCGGAGACCGCCATACCGGAGTTTTATACAGAGATCACGCCGTATGTACGCGTACTTACCGCAAAGGCACGGCAAACGGGGACCGAGTTCCTCCTCGGCGTGCCCTATCGAGACCCTGACGGGGAGCGGTATTACAACGCGGTCGCCACTATCGGCCGCCACGCGGGGATCTATCGAAAGCGCCACCTGGTGCCGTTCGGTGAGTACTTGCCGTTCCCGGCACTACTGGGGAAACTCCTCGATTTCCTGGATATCCCCATGTCGAGCTTCAGCGCCGGCAGCCGGGGCCAAGCACCGCTTGTGGTCGCCGGTGTTCCGGTCGGCGTTTCCATTTGCTATGAAGATGCATTCGGCGAAGAAGTCATCGAACAGCTTCCGGTGGCCCGGCTTTTGGTTAATGTCAGCAACGATGCCTGGTTCGGAGACTCGATTGCGCCCCACCAGCATTTGGAGATGGCGCGCATGCGTGCTCTGGAGGGCGGCCGGTTTCTCTTGCGGGCCACCAACAATGGGATTTCCGCCATTGTCGACCACCGGGGCAAGGTGGTGGCGCAGGCGCCGCAGTTTCGGCCATACACACTCAAGGCACGGGTTCGCGCACGCACGGGCGCGACACCTTACGTTATGTTCGGGAACGGCCCGATGGTCGTCCTCGCCGCGGGTTTACTTGCCGCGGCTCTCGTCTCTTGCCGCGTGCGTAGTTAGCGCCGCCCCTCGCAGAGATGCGTACCTTGGATCGCTATATCGCGAGGATCGTGATGCTCTCGATCGCGAGCGTGTTGGTGGTCCTGGTCGCGGTATTTTCTTTCTTCAAGTTTATCGATGAGCTGGATCAGGTGGGCCGTGGCGGGTATGGGATCCTCACCATCGTTGAATTTGTTTTTTTCAGCACCCCGCGCCTGACCTACGAGCTGTTCCCGATCGCCGCCTTGATCGGTACTCTAATCGGTCTCGGAACGCTGGTTCGCAATAGCGAAATGATCGTGATTCGAACCTCCGGGGTGTCGTTGGCGCGGATCGTTTTATCGGTAATGAAGCTGGGATCCGTATTCGTGCTCGCTTCCCATGTGGTAGGCGAGTTTATCGCCCCGCCCAGCGAAGAGGTGGCGCAACACAGAAAGTCGATCGCGACGACCAATCAGATCGCGCTTAGAACCCCGGGCGGTTTTTGGGCTCGGGACGGGCGGAGTTATATCAACATTCGCCGAGTGTTACCCGGCAATCGCGTGGAAGGGGTTTACATCTATGAATTCGACGACAAGAATCGTCTCCGCGTAAGCACATCCGCCCGGCAGGCTTATTATAAGCAAGGCCGGTGGGTTCTCGAAAAGATCGAGCAGACCGTTTTCGACGCGGATCGCGTGCGCAAGCGGCGAATGGAGCATGCACCATGGGATTCGCTGTTGGATCCCAAGCTAATCAATCTCGTCGCGATTAACCCCCAGCACTTGTCGATGATCAATCTCTATAACTACATCCGCTTTCGAGAGGTTAACGGGCAAAACAGCCGCTACTACCGGCACGCGCTGTGGGCGAAGCTGTCATATCCGTTGGCCACGGGCGTCATGGTCTTTCTGGCGATTCCGATTGTGTTGGTCACGGCGCAAAAAACGGGTATCGGGCAAAGGGTCGTCATCGGGTCATGCATCGGCCTGGTTTTCCATATCATCAACAAGGCGGCGGGATCATTGGGCGTGGTATTCGATCTATCGCCGGTGCTCAGCGCGATGTTTCCGACGGCCGCCACTTTCATGGCCGCCGTTTTACTCATGCGCCGAGTGCACTGATCGAATTGCAATCCTCATTTTACACGGACGCACTTTGCGCAAAGGCCAGGGATCTCGGAGAAACTATCTCTTGGTTTGTAAACTCGAGAACAGACCGCGGAATAATTCGCGATTTGCAGCGTCTCCCTCATCGAACGAAAGCGTGTTTGCTTTCCCGATGTTCGAGTCTTTGGACAGTGCATCTGGCTTTTTTCGGTTAGAGAACACGATGCTGTCGGCTTTGTCCTCAACGACTTCGCGCGCGATCTCAGCGGTGATCGTTTTCGCGCCATCCGCGTAACCGTACACTAAGGCCGTATCGCAGAGGACATTGATCAACCTTGGAACCCCCCGTGCGGCATGATAGATCATATCGCAGGCATCGGGATCGAACAACGAGCCAGGGCCTCCTGCGACGCTCACACGATGTGTGATGTAAGCGCGCGTTTGTTCCACGCTGGGAGGGGCAAGAGTATAGTCTACCGCAACTCGCTGCGAAAATTGCGTTAACTCGGGACGCGCTATAACCGCGCGTAGTTCCGGTTGTCCGACCAAAATTAACTGAATGATCTGGTCCTTGTCGGCGTTAACGTTAGAGAGCATCCGCAGCTCTTCTAACGTTTCAACGCCTAGATTTTGGGCTTCATCTATGATCAGTACCGTTCTGCGGTTTTTCGCGTATTCTGTATTGATGAAGTTAAAAAACGTTTGATAGAGCGCTACCTTATCCTTACCGTGGTAATCGAGGTTGAAGGCCAATAATACCCACTGAAGGAGCTCGCCAATGGCGCGCTGCGTGTTGGAAAGTACGCCGACGGTAATGTCACGTTCGACATTGTTCAACAAATGGCGAATGAGCGTGGTCTTACCGCAACCGATGTCTCCCGTAATCAGGGTAAACCCGGCTTGGTTAATCAAGCCATACTCAAGCATAGCGAGCGCGCTGGTGTGCTGCTTCGCCAGGAACAGAAACGCGGGGTCAGGGAGCAACGAGAACGGTTTTTCCTTCAATCCGTAGAACGATTCGTACATGGATAATGTCTCTTTATGAGCCCTTCTAGTTTTTGTTGTTATCGTTATGTGTTTATTACTTAGGCTGGTGCTTGCTATGTCGATGCTAAATTATTAGCATAAAACATCTAACCGTTCGTAAACGATGTTTTGCGAATCGCCACTGGGAAAAATCAAGACGCTGGCCGAACGATGCGTAAACATTGTTATCTCTTGACGACACCATTCCTACCCTCAGTTTGCTCCCATTGCCCGTCACGCAACGCGGTCGCCCAGGGTATCGGTTACGGATACGGGTCAAGGTCTTGGCTGGATTGCGCGCTCGCGGCGCAACGCGGTCGAAAAGTTGTCTGGTAGAATTTTTCATCCTTGATATGATGTCCGCCGAGTAAACATTCATTGGGAGAAACTGCGGGAATGACGTGGAAAGAGGCGCTGGCTGCCAAGATACCGCCTAGGCTTGGGTGCGAAATCGACATCTTCGAGACTCAGATCGAGCTGAAACGCCAGGGAAAGGTCGAGGATAAGCTGTTCGCGGAGACCCGGTTGCGGCGCGGCGTCTATGGGCAACGCTACGATAACGGTCAACGCCACGACGGTATCGCGCATCGGACCCTCGCGTTTCCGGGCAACACCTTAACCAAAGGCCCCGACACGCTGTGGGATGCCCCCGGGATGCAACGTATCAAGCTTCCCTATGGCGGATTAACCCCGGATCAAATGGACGTTTTCGCGGATTTAGCGGAGGAATATTCGGACGGTATCAGTCACGTTACCACACGCCAGGACATACAGCTCCATTTCGTGCACATCGAGGATACCCCGGACCTTATGCGGCGCCTCGCCGCCGTGGGGATCACCACGCGCGAGGCCTGTGGGAACAGTGTGCGCAATGTCACCGCGTGTCCGTTGGCGGGGGTTTGCCGCGATGAAGCCTTCGATGTCACTCCTTATGCGCAGGCCACGGCGCGATTCCTTCTCGGTCACCCGGACACTCAAGATTTCGGGCGCAAGTTTAAGGTGGCGTTTTCAGGATGTAAGCAACAAGCCTGCGCCCTGGTGAACATGCATGATCTCGGATTTATCGCGCGCGTTGCTTCGGGAACCGGGCAGCGCGGCTTCGAAATGTACGTGGGGGGAGGATTGGGTGCGGTGCCCTATCAGGCGAAGCTTTTCGACACCTTCGTCCCAGAGACTGAGATCCTGCCGCTTGCACAAGCGATCTCGCGGGTTTTCGCGCGCCTCGGTGAAAAGAGAAACCGCGGCAGGGCGCGTATTAAGTTCTTGATTGATAAGCTCGGTATTGATCGATTTCGGGAACTGGTGGTGGCCGAACGGGCCACCTTAGCGCCGGATGCGGCCTGGACCTCCTATCTGCGGGAGGTTCCAAGCTACCGCGAACATCCGCTGCAGGCACCGCAACCGCTGAACGGCGCCGTGCGCGACAGTGCGTTCGAGCGCTGGCGCGCATCAAACGCCTACCGGCAAAAGCAAACCGGGTATGCCGTCGCGGCGGTGACGCTTCCCATCGGAGACATTACGTCCTGGCAAATGCGGCGGCTTGCCGATCTCGCCAGGCGCTATTCGGGAGACAACGTGCGTACGACGGTGGAGCAGAATATCGTCCTCCGATGGGTTGCCGAGGCGGATCTGCCTGGATTATACGAAGGCTTGTGCGCGATCGGGCTGGGCACGCCGGGCGCCGGCACGGTGAGTGATGTGGTCGCATGCCCGGGCACCGATACCTGCAAGCTCGGCATCGCGTCCTCACGCGGCTTAGCGGTCGAATTGAGTCAGCGGCTCGCGGGAATCGCTCCCGGTCTCGATGCCGCGGTGAATGCTCTGCACATCAAGATCAGCGGTTGTTTCAATGCCTGTGGTCAACATCATCTCGCGGACTTGGGTTTCTACGGAGTGAGCCGGAAAGTCGGCGGCACCACGGTGCCCCACTTCCGGGTGGTCTTGGGCGGCGAATGGGAGCACAACGCAGGCGCCTTTGGGCTGACTGTCGGGGCGATTCCCTCGAAGCGGGTGCCCGATTTTGTCGAGCGTATCACCGCCAAATATCTGCAAGAACGAACCGCGGGAGAAGCGTTCCGTAAGTATATCCAGCGTGTCGGCAAGCAAGAGATCAAAGCCTTGGTCGATGAGCTATCCGTTGTTCCGCCCTATGAGCGCGACCGCAGCTATTACTCAGACTGGCGCGATCCGCGGGAATTTACCGTGAGTGACATCAGTACCGGGGAATGCGCCGGAGAGGTCGTCTCACGGGCCGAATTCGACCTGCAGTCGGCGGAACGGCAGTACTTTGAAGCGCAATTGCACTTCGATCGCGGTGATTACAAATTAGCTGACAGCACGGCCTACAACGCCATGCTTGAGGCGGCAAAGGCGCTTATCCACACCCAATTTCTGGATATTCCAAATAACCCGGATGCGATCGCGAGCGAATTCAAGCGGCGTTTTTGCGACACGGAAGTCTTCCATGACCAATACGCCGGGGGAAAATTCGCGCAATACCTCTTCAATCGCCATGCCGATACGGACCGCAAGTACACCCCGGAGCAAGCGCGCTATCTCATCGAAGAAACCCAGCTCTTTATCGAGGCCGCCTATGCCTGCCACGGCCGGCTGCTGGAGCAAGGTAATTTTGCGTCACGCGAAACCGCAATTCTGCTGGAGGGTTCCTAAGGAAGCTCTGCAAAAGTGTCGCGAGCAAGCCCAGATGCGCGAAGCCGCGGAGCGAGTCGCGAGACATATCAGGTAGACAGGCGAGCGACGAGCGAGCACGCGAAGACGCGGGGAGCGGCCCAGGGACGGCCGCGCTTTGAGGAGCGAGGAAAGCAAATGGGCTGCGCAGTAACTTTTGCATAGCTTCCTTAAGCCCTAAGCCATGGAGATCTCCAGGATCGGCGTAAAGTTTTTTATCGAAGAGCAGGATCCTCTCGGGCTGGTCGAGTTTATTCCTGTCTTGCATCGCTGGATCCAGAACCGTGCACTGCCGGATCTACTCATTGATGTAGCCGACTATAGTCATGTCAACCAAGGCCCGGGGATCGTTCTTTTAGCCTACGAAGGAAACTACGGTATTGACGAGCACCGGGGCCGCCGAGGCATTGTCTACTATCGAAAACGCCCGTTCAGCGGCGGCCTTTCGGATTGCCTCGCCTCCGTGTCCGAGCAGGCGCTGCTTGCCTGTCAACGCCTCGAACAAGAGCCCGGGCTTGCGGGACGGCTGCGGATCCGCGCGAACGAGATCCAGGTGTTTGTCAACGACAGGCTGGCCGCGCCGAATACCGATCAGACTTTCGAGACGTTTTCGCCGGCCCTAGAGAAGTTACTGGGAAAGCTCTACCCGGGCGAGGGATACACTCTGGCTAGCGATCCCGATCCGAAAGAGCGCTTTTCCGTTACCGCCGGCGTCGCCGGCCCGCAATCGACAACAAGCTTGCTCGGTCGCCTGGCGTCTTAGCGGATCCGACGACTATAAGATGGGCTCACGCGGTGAGCCCAATGCCCGAGGCTTAGCCCGACTTAAGCGATTCGGCTTCGAAATCTAGCGTTTTTCGGTTCCATATTTTCCTAAGCGTTTGATTGGTGGTAGGGGGCAGGCGAAAAGTGGCTGTAGTGCCGACCTTGCCTGTTGCTGCGAGGCGGTCTTTTCAGGAGACTGATGCAATGTTTCTGCGCGCCAAGACCCGGATCAAAGACGGTAAAGCCCATCGTTATTGGAGCATCGTCGAGAACCGACGTACGCGCGGCAATCGGGTGGTCCAGCGGCAGGTATTGTATCTTGGTGAGGTCAACGACAGCCCTGTGCGCCTCGGCAATGGGGCGCCTGTTGGCTTGCCTGTTTGCTGTGAGAGCAGTTGCAGTTGGATGGGTTTTGGTCTGAGAAGCTTCCTTTGAGCCGCAAAGGGACGGGCTGGTTGAATGTTTTCAAGACCTTGGTCTGCTATCGGCTGATTGATCCGGGCAGTGAGTGGTAACTGCATCGGCAGTGGTATGAGCGCAGCGCGGCCGCCGTGGCGGAACCCGTGGGTTATCAGAGCTAGGCGGCGTTCCGGCGCACGTTCAAGCGCGTCGAGGGTGTGGGCCCCGGAGAGGTGCGGCGCAGAAGCGTCAGCGCCTGAGTCGCCCGGCACTTCAAACCCCTGTCATCCGTCCCCGCCACAGTTGGCGCGCATCGTGCCGCAGCGATGCCGGGCCGCTTCCGCGGCCGGCCACCTGCACCAACGCGGAACACTAAGGACGGTTCACTATGTCGAGCAGACTCACGCTCAGCCTCGCCCTCCCGCTCATGATGATCGTGATCGGCGGCGGTGCTTCCTATGTTGGCGCGTCGGAGATCGACACTCCGCTCGGCCTGTTCATGGCCGTGCTCGGCGTGCTCTGCCTCGGCGTCATGCTCGTCACCACCGTCGCGACGACGCTGCGCAGCGCCTGAACGGCCGTTAGGGCGCGCGGGGCGGCGCCTCGCGATGCAGCAGCAGCGCCACCAGGAACAGTAGCGGTATGGCCATTTCCATGCCTTCCTCGAAGGCCGCGATCAGCTGTTGCACGGTGAGCGGAAACACGATCTGGAACATCTCGTACAGGTGCGACGACAGGCGGTCGATTACCTTCGACACCGGCAGCATCAGCACCGGCAAGGCCATCACCTGCCCCACCGGCGTCAGCAAACCACGCCGGCGCACGACGTAGCCGTAGAGCTGCACGGTGAGGAAGACGAGCAGTGCGATCAGCGTGAGCAGCACCAAGCCGCCGGCCAGCTTCTGCGGCAACGGCACCTCCGGGCTCCAGTAGAACTTGATCTTGGTGATGCTCATGACGGTGTAGGCCTTGTGCAGATCGGCCTCGCGCGCCGCGAAGGCGAAGGCGACCGCTGCCATCGCCAGGCGCAGGCACAGCGGCAGCGGGCGCTTCAGCAGCAGCGCCGCACCGAGCAGCGCCCACAGCACGATGCTCAGCTGCTCGAACGGGCCTCGTTCGAAGAACAGGAGCGTGAAGACGTCGTGCGGCAGGTCCCGCGCGAGCATCACCAGAAAGCCCGCGTAGACGAGCGTGACGACGAGGGCGATGGATGCGGCCGGCCGGAGTGAAGGCTTTCAGGTTTTTTCTGCGGAGCTAGGCGCCGAATGAGTTAGCTCATCAATGTTGGTATTCATCATCGCGGAATTACTCAAGACGCTGCTAAAACACGAATCGGCAAGGTTGCGGCGCACCATGAAGCTGCGGTAAATCCGTCTCGAAAAGGCTTTCGCTGGTCCATTCGCTGGGTCCGGCGCGTCTAATGAGACGCGCGTCCATGATCGGGGACTGCCCGACCACGATAAATAGCCGCCCCTTGAGTGTCAGTTGCTGCTGAAAATGCTGAGTCAAGATGGGCACCGATCCCGTCACCGCGATGACATGGTAAGGTCCCTCGGAGTCACGGGTTTCAAACCCGTTACCTACGGCAAGCTTGACGTTGGTGATTCCTCGTCGCCCGAGGAGGATTTCAGCCCGTCGGGTAAACTCCGAATTAATTTCCAGGGTCGTCACCTGGCTCCCGAGCGTGGCGAGTAAGGCGGTTAAATAAGCACTGCCCGTACCTATTTCAAGAATACAGTCCTTGGGCTCGATGGCGAGCGCTTGCAGCAGGCGAGCCTCAACCTTCGGGGCCATCATGAATTCCCCGGCGCCAAGCGGAATACACATATCCGCGAACGCTAGTTGGCGAAACTCGGCCGGAACGAACACCTCGCGCGGCACCTCGGTCAGCAATTCGAGCACGCGCTGGTCCAGCACTTCCCAGGGCCGTATTTGCTGCTCAATCATATTGAATCTCGCTTGCTCGGCATTCATAACATGCGACGGTTCCTAGAATTCGGGTAGGAGGCAAGCGGCTTGCACAACTCGGATTTTATTATATAGTGTGCTCTTACTGTTCGCAGCTAGGGGTGCCCCGGATGCGCATATGTTGCGCCGGGCTGAGAGATACCCTTCGAACCTGATCCGGTTAATACCGGCGTAGGGAAGCGCTACAGGTCGCCGAATCCCTACGCCTCCATGAATAGAACGAGGTGTAGCCATGAATTCCGTCCCCGAGCGGGTGTCCGATGACATCGGTGGTCTCGATGCCGAAGCGCTGAAACCGTTCCCTAACTCGCGCAAGCGCTACGCCTTTGGGCGGGCGGCGGATATCAAGGTCCCGATGCGGGAGATCACGCAAACGCAAACGGTGACCTCATCAGGCACCGAGCAAAACCCAAGCATTACCCTTTACGATACCTCGGGTCCCTACTCCGATCCGAGGATCACGATTGATATTCGCCGGGGCTTGTCCGCGTTGCGCCGCGAATGGATCCTTGAACGCAACGACAGCGAAGCACTGACTAAACCTTCCTCCGCCGCCGGCCCCCGCTTCGACGCGGCCGACGGGGGGTTCGCGCCACGCCTGCCGCCACGGCGCGCGAAACCCGGCGCCGCCGTTACTCAAATGCACTACGCGAAACGCGGGATCATTACCCCGGAAATGGAATTCGTGGCCATTCGTGAAAACCTGTGCTTACAAAAGATCCAGGACCTGAGACCAGGGATGCTTCATCGCGGGACAAGGTTCGGCGCGGAGATCCCCGAGGTGCTCACACCGGAATTCGTGCGCGCCGAAATCGCTCGGGGGCGGGCGATCATTCCCGCTAATATTAATCACACCGAGCTCGAGCCCATGATTATCGGGCGCAATTTTCTCGTTAAGATCAACGCCAACATCGGCACCTCGGCGGTGAGCTCCGGGGTCAACGAAGAAATCAACAAAATGGTCTGGGCCACGCGCTGGGGCGCCGATACGGTCATGGATCTCTCGACCGGTAAGCATATTCACGAAACGCGCGAGTGGATCATTCGTAACTGCCCCGTGCCCGTCGGCACCGTCCCGATCTATCAAGCGCTCGAAAAGGTGGACGGTAAGGCCGAGGATCTGACCTGGGAGATTTACCGCGACACGCTCATCGAACAGGCGGAGCAGGGCGTCGATTATTTTACGATTCATGCCGGCGTGCTGCTTGGGTATATTCCGCTGACCGCGCGCCGCGTGACCGGGATCGTCTCGCGGGGGGGATCGATCATGGCCAAGTGGTGCCTGGCGCATCACCAGGAGAACTTCCTGTACCAGAGGTTCGAAGAGATTTGCGAGATAATGAGGGCCTATGACGTGGCCTTTTCGCTCGGCGATGGGCTACGTCCGGGCTCGATTGCGGATGCCAACGATGAGGCGCAGTTCGCGGAGCTGAAGACTTTGGGTGAGATCACCCGTACGGCCTGGAACCACGATGTCCAGGTGATGATCGAGGGGCCTGGTCATATTCCCATGCAGCTCATCCGGGAGAACATGGAGCGGGAGTTACAGGAATGTCACGAAGCGCCCTTCTATACCTTGGGTCCGCTGACCACCGACATCGCCCCCGGCTACGACCATATCACCTCGGCCATCGGCGCGGCCATGATCGGTTGGTATGGAACGGCCATGCTTTGTTATGTCACCCCCAAGGAACACTTGGGATTACCGGATAAAAACGATGTTAAAGAGGGGATCATCGCCTATAAAATCGCTGCCCATGCGGCCGACTTGGCGAAAGGACACCCGGCCGCGCAGTTGCGAGACAACGCCTTGTCGAAAGCGCGTTTCGAGTTTCGTTGGGAAGACCAGTTTAATCTGGCGCTCGATCCCGAGCGCGCACGCGCATTTCACGACCAGACCTTGCCGAAAGAAGGGCACAAGCTCGCCCACTTCTGCTCGATGTGCGGCCCGCAATTTTGTTCCATGAAGATCACCCAAGACGTGCGCGCCTACGCTCGGGAGCACGGCATCCAGGATTTAAGCCGTGCGTTGGAAGCTGGTTTACAGACCAAGGCCGAAGAGTTCAAGGAGCAAGGCGGCGATCTGTATCGACCAGTATGAGGCGTCGGTTTGCCAACGAATGCGGATCATGTTTACGCGCCTAAAAGAGGACATCGCCTGCGTATTCGAGCGCGATCCCGCCGCGCGCACCTTTTTCGAGGTGTTGACCACCTATCCGGGGCTGCACGCCATTGTCCTGCACCGAATCAGCCACCGGCTCTGGAAGTGGGAATGGATGTGGCTAGCGCGCATGCTCTCGCACCTCGGACGCTGGCTCACGGGCATCGAGATCCATCCGGGCGCTTCGATCGGCCGCCGCTTTTTCATCGATCACGGCATGGGGGTGGTGATCGGGGAGACCTCGGAGATCGGGGATGATTGCACCCTATATCACGGCGTGACCCTAGGCGGCACGTCGTGGAACAAGGGCAAACGCCATCCCACACTGGAAAACAATGTGGTAGTCGGGGCGGGCGCAAAAATCTTGGGACCCATTACCGTCGGTGCGTGCGCGCGCGTGGGCTCCAACGCCGTGGTCGTCCGCGATGTTCCGCCCGGCGGCACGGTGGTGGGCGTTCCCGGACAGCTCGTCGTCCCGCGCGATGAGAAATCGAAGCAACGCGAAGAAACCGCCCGCAGGATCGGCTTCGATGCTTACGGCACGACCAAGGACATGCCCGATCCGGTGGCCAACGCGATCCACTCCCTGCTCGATCACATCCACGCGATCGAGTCGCAAATCGAAAGCCTGCGCAAGGCCGTGGGCGAGCGAGGGATCGATCTACCAAAGGCGCCCGGCCAGCCTTCCGCCGAAGAAGCTGTCGTGGATCGGCGCGCTTCCCGTCCTTAGAGTTTTTGAATAAATCAACTGCGCTCGGGATCTCGCGTTCCGGCGGTGCTCGGAATCCTCATGTATTTCAATATACACTCCGGTTCCTGCGCTCCGGCGGAACGCGAGCTTCCTTCGCTCGCTGACGATTTCTTCACAATCTCTTAGGCCGCTCATTTGAAATCTACCACTGCGTTACTCGCATGACATAAAAGTTGACTAAATTACTCAGATATGGGATGCTGCGTTGAGGCAGATTTAGCGTATAGGCTTTGAGTAAATGCGACTGACAACGAAGGGCCGGTATGCCGTGACGGCGATGCTCGACCTTGCGATTCACCAGGATGGCGGCCCCATCGCCTTGGCGGATATCTCTTTGCGCCAGGGGATTTCGCTGTCCTATCTCGAGCAACTGTTCGCGCGCTTGCGCAAGAGCGGGCTGGTCAAAAGCGCGCGCGGGCCGGGGGGAGGCTATCGGTTGGACCGGACGGCGAAGAGCATCTCGGTTGCGGAAGTCATCCGATCGGTGGATGAAAGCGTCGATGCGACGCGTTGCGGGGGCAAGAAAAACTGCCAAGGGAGTGAGCGCTGCCTGACGCATGATCTGTGGGAGGATTTGAGTCATGAAATTTACGCGTTTCTGAGCAGGATCACCTTGGCTGAGCTAGTTTGCAGGCGTAGCGTGCGCGCGGTTTCGGCGCGTCAAGAGAGCCAGATCCTGCGGCTGCAGGTGCCGCTCACGCGCGCCACGACGTTCCGGAATCTAATAGAGCGTGAGGGTTGAGTACCATGTCGATCATGCTGACCGAGCGGGCCGCATCCCACGTGAAGCGGTTCCTGGAAACCAAGGGCCAAGGGATCGGGCTGCGTCTCGGTGTGAAACCGACGGGGTGCTCGGGGTATGCGTACCAGATCGAGGCTGCGGAGAGTGTCGGCGCGGAGGACACGGTATTTGAATCGAATGGCGTTACGCTTATCGTCGATGCGAAAAGCCTTCCTTACCTTTCCGGTACCGAGCTCGATTATGTGCGCGAGGGCTTGAATGCCGCATTTAAGTTTCGAAATCCGAACGTGAAAGATACCTGCGGTTGTGGTGAAAGCTTTAACGTCTAAGCACGCACGGTAACAGAGGACGCCCGATGGCCACCCATCCCTACGAAGTCGAAGCCCTGATCGGTAAAGAGTACGCAGCGGGTTTTTACACGGATCTCGAGGCCGACACACTGCCCCCTGGTCTCGACGAGGAGGTGATTCGGCATATTTCGAGCAAGAAGAACGAGCCGGAGTGGTTGTGCGAATGGCGGCTCAGCGCCTACCGACACTGGCTCACGCAGAAAGAACCTCGGTGGGCCACGGTGGTTCACCCGCCCATCGATTATCAGGGTATTTCCTATTATTCGGCGCCCAAGACCAAGAAGGACGGTCCTAAGAGCTTGGATGAGGTGGATCCGAAATTACTCGAGACTTACGAAAAGCTCGGGATCCCGTTGCACGAACGCGCGATTCTCGCCGGGGTCGCGGTCGATGCCGTCTTTGACAGCGTCTCGGTCGCCACCACGTTTAAAGAACGGCTCGCGGAGGCCGGTGTTATCTTCTGTTCCTTTTCCGAAGCGGTGCGTAATCACCCCGATCTCGTGCGCCGGTATTTAGGATCGGTCGTGCCGGCGGGAGATAATTTCTTTGCGGCTCTGAATTCGGCGGTCTTCACGGACGGTTCGTTCTGCTACGTGCCGAAGGGCGTGCGGTGCCCGATGGAGCTGTCAACCTATTTCCGTATCAATGCCGCCAACACGGGCCAATTTGAACGTACCTTGATCATCGCCGACGAAGGCAGCCACGTCAGTTATCTCGAAGGTTGTACGGCGCCCATGCGCGACGAAAACCAGCTGCACGCGGCGGTGGTTGAACTGGTGGCCCTGGATAATGCTCGGATCAAATATTCGACGGTGCAGAACTGGTATCCCGGGGATGAGAACGGCAAGGGCGGGATCTATAACTTCGTGACCAAGCGCGGGGAGTGCCGCGGCCACAACTCGAAGATCTCTTGGACGCAGATCGAAACGGGTTCGGCGATCACCTGGAAATACCCAAGTTGCGTGCTCAGAGGCGACAATAGCAGCGGCGAGTTTTATTCGGTGGCGTTGACCAATCATTACCAGCAGGCCGACACCGGGACCAAGATGGTCCACCTCGGCCGCAACACGCGCAGCACGATCATCTCGAAGGGGATTTCTGCGGGCCGAGGCAGGAACGCCTACCGCGGGCTCGTGCGCATCGCCAAGAGCGCCGCGAACGCCCGCAATTACACGCAGTGTGATTCGCTCCTCATGAGTGATCGCTGCGCCGCGCATACCTTTCCGTACATCGAGGTCAAAAACCCGAGCGCGCGCGTGGAGCACGAGGCGACGACCTCCAAGATCAGCGAGGATCAATTATTTTATTGCCGCCAGCGCGGCATCGCGGCAGAAGACGCGATCAATATGATCGTCAATGGTTTCTGCAAAGAGGTTTTCAAAGAGCTGCCCATGGAGTTCGCGGTGGAGGCGCAAAAGCTTTTAAGCGTGAGCCTGGCTGGGGCGGTCGGCTGAGCCGCCGCGTGCCCGGCGCCTACGAATCGTATCTAACATGCTAACGATCTCGAACCTGCATGTGTGCATAGACGGGAAACCGATCCTGCGCGGGATCGATCTCGAGGTCGGCCCGGGCGAAGTGCACGCCATCATGGGCCCCAACGGGTCTGGCAAGAGCACCCTTGCCCATGTGCTGGCCGGTCGCGACGCTTACGAGGTCACGCAAGGGACGGTAGTCTATGATGGCGCCGATCTCCTGGCGATGCCACCCGAGGACCGCGCACGCCGGGGGATCTTCTTGGCCTTTCAATACCCGGTCGAGATCCCCGGGGTCAATAACGCCTATTTCCTCAAGGCGGCTCTCAACGCGGGGCGCAGATACCGCGGCCTAACGGAATTTGACGCCGTCGAGTTCCTCAGTCTCGTCAGGGAAAAGATGAAGCTCGTTCATCTCGATGAAGCACTGCTCAAACGCTCGGTGAATGAGGGCTTTTCCGGTGGAGAGAAGAAACGCAACGAGGTTTTTCAGATGGCGGTGTTGGAACCGCGCCTGGCGATCCTTGATGAAACCGACTCGGGACTGGATATCGACGCCTTAAAGATCGTGGCTGAAGGAGTTAACCGCCTCCGGGGCGGTGATCGAAGCATTATCGTCGTGACCCATTATCAACGGCTTTTGAACCATGTCTTACCCGATGCCGTGCACGTCCTATCGGAGGGCCGCATCATCAGATCGGGTCAACGCGATCTCGCGCTCGAGCTGGAAGAGCGAGGTTACGATTGGCTGCGGCCGAACGCGCTGGCATGACTGGGACTATGGCCAGCCATTATGCGGAGGAGTTCGCTCGCGCCGAGGGCGGGTTGGTCGGTGCGGACAGCGGATGGTTCAAAGCCGCGCGCAGGCGGGCCTTGACGCACTTTGGCCGGATCGGATTTCCGACCCCAAAGGAGGAAGAATGGAAATACACCAGTGTTGCTCCGATCGAAAGCCGGTCCTTTCGCCTCGCTGGGCATCCACGGAACGGCCTGGATGTCGCGGAGCTTGATCGGTTGCGGTTGATCGAGGCGCACGAATTGGTATTCGTCAACGGCTATTATTCGGCCCAGTTGTCACGGCTTGCGTCCCTGCCGGCGGCGGTGAGCGTCGCGCCCCTGAGCGAGGCGTTGCCGGACAGCTTGCAAGAACACATGGAGCGCCAGGCGGAACAGCCCGGCAATGGATTTGCGGCACTGAATGCCGCCCTCCTCAGCGACGGCGTGCATATACGCGTCGGCTCCGGGGTCACGCTGAAGACAACGCTACATCTGCTGTTTATCAGCACCGCGCCGGACGGCCCGACCGCCTCCTTTCCGCGGGTATTTATCGAAGCCGGGGCGAACTCACGCGTGCTCATCATCGAGCATTACGCCGGCCTCACCCCCGAGGAGTATTTCACCGATGCGCTCACGGAAATTAATGTGGGGCCGGGGGCAACGGTCGAACACTACAAGTGGCAAATGGAAGGTGCGAGGGGGTATCACATCGGTCAGATGCTGGTCCATCAGCAGCGTGAGAGCCGTGTCACCTCCTATTCGGTATCGCTCGGGGCCGCGCTCGCCCGCGATGATATCGCGGTTAGCCTGGCCGGCGAAGGCGCGGGAGCGAGCTTAAACGGTCTCTACATGGCAAAGGGGCGCCAGCACGTGGATCACCATACCAGCATCGATCACCAGCAGCCGCACACAACCAGCGCCGAATACTATAAAGGCGTGCTGGCTGGCCATGCGCGCGGGGTTTTTGACGGCAAGGTCGTGGTCCGTGAAGGCGCGCAAAAAGCCGATGCGGAGCTGACCAATAAAAACCTGCTCCTCTCCGAGCACGCCGAGATGGACACCAAGCCCGAGCTTCAGATCTACGCCGATGACGTCAAATGCAGTCACGGCGCCACGGTCGGGCAGTTGGACGAGGACGCCTTGTTCTATTTGAGATCGCGCGGGATCGAATATTCCCAAGCCACGGCGCTTTTGACTTATGCCTTTGCCGATGACGTTGTCGCGCGCATTGCGATCGAACCGATGCGTCACGCGATCGAGCGTCATCTCACGGCCTACTTGCCGCGTGCGGCGCTCGATATGGAGCTTTTATGAGCGTGCCTAGCTATTCGATTACCGCCGTGAACGACGCCGACCATAGGCCGGAGCTCGCGGCCCGGCGTCAAGACTTTCCGATCTTGGAACGGTGCGTACGCGGCCAGCCGCTGGTCTATCTCGACAACGCCGCCACGACGCAAAAACCGCGCGCCGTGATCGAGGCGATGGCCCGCTATTATCGCGAGTGCAATTCCAATATCCACCGCGGGGTGCATACGCTCAGTCAAGAAGCGACCGAGCGCTTCGAGGAGGCGCGGGTCAAGGTCCAACGATTTATCCATGCCGCCCACAGCCACGAGATCATCTTCGTACGCGGCACCACCGAGGCGATCAACCTGGTGGCGCAGTCTTACGGGCGCCCGCAGTTGAAGCCCAAAGACGAGATCTTAATCACCGCGATGGAGCATCATTCGAACATCGTCCCCTGGCAATTGCTGTGTGAACAGACAGGGGCGGTGCTCAAGGCCGTGCCGATGAACGATGCCGGCGAGCTGTTGCTTGATGAGTATGTCAGGCTCCTCGGCTCGCGTACGCGCATGCTGGCATTAACCCATGTCTCGAACGCCTTGGGGACGATCAACCCGATCGGGGAGATGATCGACCACGCGCATGCGCATGGAGTTCCGGTGCTGGTCGATGGCGCCCAAGCCGTGGCGCATATGCCCGTGGACGTCCAGGCTCTGGATTGCGATTTTTACGCCTTTTCCAGCCATAAGCTCTTCGGACCGACGGGAATCGGGGTGCTCTACGGTAAGACCGCGTTGCTTGAAGCCATGCCGCCCTACCAAGGCGGCGGCGACATGATCAAGAGCGTCACCTTGACTAAGACGCAATTTAACGATCTGCCCTATAAATTCGAGGCGGGAACCCCTCACATCGCTGGCGCGATTGGCCTTGGCGCCGCCCTCGATTATGTACAGGAAATCGGTTTCGAGCCGATCGGCCGGCACGAACACGAGCTGCTTCGGTATGCGAGCGACCGGGTCGCGAGCCTTCACGGGGCACGCATCATCGGCACCGCGCGCGAGAAGGCCAGCGTGCTGTCCTTCGTATTGGACGGTATTCATCCCCACGATCTCGGCACGGTTCTCGATTGCCAAGGGATCGCCATCCGCACCGGACATCATTGTGCTATGCCGGTCATGGAGCGCTTCCACGTCCCGGCTACCGCGCGTGCCTCGTTCGCCCTCTATAACACTCCCGGGGAAGCCGATCGTCTGTGCGCGGCCCTTCGGGATGCGCAGCGGATGTTAGGCTAATGTTCGACCTGCGCGCTTTGTATCAAGAGGTCATCATCGACCACAACCGGCATCCGCGAAACTGCCGCCGGTTGGACAGCGCCGATCGTATCGCGGAAGGCTATAATCCCCTCTGCGGGGACCGGCTTACGGTGTACGTCAAGGTGCACGAGGGCGTCGTCGAGGACGTTAGTTTTGAAGGTAGTGGATGCGCAATCTCCGTAGCGTCGGCCTCGTTGATGACCGAGCATATCAAAGGCAAGACCGCACACGAGGTGGATCAGCTTTTCGCGCGCTTTCGCTCCATGGTTACGGACGCAACGCCAACCGAAGAGGGCCTTGGAAAGCTCGAAGTTCTTGCCGGGGTGCGCGAATTTCCGGCGCGCGTCAAATGCGCGACTTTGGCCTGGCACACCCTCAAGTCGGCCTTGTCTAATGAGCATAGCACGGTGACTACCGAATAGACGCAGATGTATTACAGCAACGATGCCGTCACCCTGAGCCGCGACTGTCAGGCGATCCTCATTCCGGCCGGTGATCCGGTGACCTTGACGGCCGGGAGCGTCGTCTCCGTCACGCAAGCCCTCGGCGGCAGTTATACGCTGTACGCCGACGGAAACCTGCTCCGGATCGCGGGCCGTGATGCCGATGCAATCGGCTACGGTGCTATTCCAGAACCCGTAGCGTCTCAGGAGGCCGCCAGCGACGGGAGTGTCGATGAAGCGCTGATTTGGGCGCAATTGCGGACCTGTTACGATCCCGAGATCCCCGTCAACATCGTTGACCTGGGCTTGGTGTATGATTGCGGCATCACTCCGCTAGAGGGTGCCGGCAACCGCGTTGACATTCAGATGACGCTAACCGCGCCGGGGTGTGGCATGGGCGGGGTGCTGGTGGAGGACATACGCCAAAAAATCGCCACCGTCCCAAATGTTAGCGAGGTCGATGTGGCGCTGGTTTTCGATCCGCCCTGGAGCTACGAAATGATGTCGGAGGCTGCCCGGTTGGAAACCGGGATGTACTGAGAACCTGTGTCGACCTGGGTTGATGTGGCGCCCGCGGGCGAAGTGCCGCCGGGCGAACGACGTGTTGTCAATGTCGATGACACCTTGATCGCGGTTTTCAATATCGACGGCGAGTACTTCGCGATTCAGGATCTCTGTACCCATGACGGGGCGCCGCTTGCGGGAGGCGTTCTAGACAGGGATCAGATCATCTGCCCGCGTCATGGCGCGCGGTTTTGCGTGAAGACCGGCGCGGCGCTCACCCCGCCCGCCTATGAACCCGTGAGTAGGTATCCCGTGCGCGTGCAAGCCGGCGTCATCCAAGTGTACAGCGATCCCGTCGCTTAGCCGTCCAGATGCTCGCTGGGGTAGAGCGCATGCTGAAATGTCGCAGAACAACAAAAAAAGAGTTTAACAATGCACAAGCACACCTTATAATCTATAGTAACAGCGTGGAGTATCCTATTCTTTATCAAGGCTCTGTTCATGATTGTTGAACGTACTTTGTTGATTATCAAACCGGATGCGGTCAGGAACAGGCATATCGGTGAAATCCTTGCCCGATTCGAGAAAAACGGTATCGCGGTGGTCGCGCTTAAGATGCTTACCGTGTCGCGGCAGCAGATCGAGCAGATCTATGGCATTCACGAAGGCCGGCCGTACTATCCGGACCTACTTCAGTTCATGGGTTCGGGGCCTTCGGTGGCAGTCGTGCTTGAGGGCGAAAACGCCATAGAAAAAAATCGCGCGATCATGGGCAATACCAACCCGGCGCTTGCCGCCTCCGGTACAATCCGGGCCGATTTCGGAACCGCCACGAATCGCAACGCGGTGCACGGTTCGGACGGTCCGCGGACCGCTCGCGCCGAGATCGCAAGCTTATTCGGGCCCGAAGAGTTTCAGCTATCCTCGGCAGATGGTGAACAACGGTACCAATCTGCTCGGACTTGATCGCGGCGCCATGGAAGGCTTCTTCGCCGGGCTCGGCGAGAAGTCCTATCGCGCCGGGCAAGTCCTGAAATGGCTGCACCAGTCGGGGGCCGAGGATTTTGCGGCCATGACCAATCTGGCGAAGCCGCTGCGGGCAAAACTACAAGACGTCGCTTCCATCGAATCACCTGTCGTGGTGCGCGAGCAGCAGTCGGCCGACGGCACCCGCAAGTGGCTACTACGGTTGACCGGAGGGCATAGCATCGAGACCGTGTTTATTCCCGAGATCGACCGTGGAACCCTGTGTGTGTCCTCACAAGTGGGATGCGCCCTCGATTGCAGCTTTTGCGCGACCGGTAAGCAGGGCTTCGATCGTAACCTGAGCCCCGCCGAGATCATTGGGCAGGTATGGGTCGCCGCCCGAGCGTTGGGGCAGGTGCCGAAAGGTCCGCGGACCATCACCAACGTGGTGCTCATGGGGATGGGCGAACCGCTTTTGAACTTCACCAACGTGGTCACGGCGATGCAGCTATTGATGGACGATTTTGCTTATGGACTGTCGCGTTGGCGTATCACCTTGAGCACCGCCGGGTTGGCGCCGGGCATCGACCGCCTGAAAGACGCCTGCCCGGTGAGCCTAGCGGTATCGTTGCACGCACCCAATGATGCGTTGCGGGATGAGCTCGTACCGATCAACAAGCGCTATCCGATCGACGATCTTCTGGCGGCTTGCCATCGTTATGCCGACGCCACCGGCAGCCGTATTACGTTTGAGTATGTGATGCTCGCCGGGATCAACGACTCGCCCGCCTGCGCGAGCGAGTTGACGCGGCGGCTACGAGGGATCCCCGCCAAGGTCAACCTTATTCCGTTTAATCCTGTTTCGAGCGTCGTGTACCGGCGATCCCCGCAGGCGGCGATCGACACGTTTCGCGAGCGGCTGCTTGATGCGGGCATCCTGGCCATTACCCGCAAGACCCGAGGCGAGGATATCGAGGCGGCGTGCGGGCAGTTGGTCGGCGAGTTTATTCCGCGGGCCGCGAGGCACCGCCTGCGGGCCGCCCCGATGCCGGGAGGAGGCTAATGTGAGCATACGCCGGTGGCGAAGGGTGTGCTGTGTAGCACTGCTACTCTCTGGCTGCGCCACGAGCACGCCCAAGACCGAGGAATCCGAGGCTACGCGCAGGGCGGACAATTATGTCCAGCTTGGCATCGAGTATGCTAAGCAAGGGGACTACAATACTGCTGTTGCCAAGTTGCAGAAGGCCCTAGAAATCGAACCCGACTTCGCGAACGCGCATCATGTCATGGCTCTGGTTTATAACCGGATCGGTGACAAGCAGCAAGCGGAACAGCATTTCAAACGGGCGCTGGAACTTGATCCGAAAGATTCGCAAACGCTCAACGACTACGGTTTGTTTTTATGTGCCGGGGGCAAGCATCAGGCAGCGGATGAGCTGTTTGCGCGTGCCGTAGCGAACCCCTTATACGCGACGCCCGAGATCGCGCACGCCAACGCGGGAGTGTGCGCTGCCCGGGGCCAAAACTATCCCCAGGCCGAGAAGTACCTGCGCGCCGCGTTGGCGGACAACCCAAGATTACCGACGGCGCTTCTGGAGATGGCGGACATCAGTTTTCGCCTCAACCGCTATCTACCGGCACGGGGTTACTTACAACGCTATCTGGAGAGCGCGCGGCACAGCGCGCGCAGTCTGTGGCTCGGGATCCGCATCGAACGTCAACTCGGCGACCGGGATGCGGCCGCCAGTTACGCGTTAGCCTTAAAATCCAAGTATCCCGACTCCGAAGAAGCTCGCTTGTTCCTAGAAACGGAGGGTCGACGATGACAGGACCACAACCGAACAACGCGCCGGATGACCTGACTACCGGTAAAAAATTGCAACAGGCGCGCGAGGCGTTACAGCTAAGCACGGGAGCGATTGCGCGCCAGCTTCGCCTCAAGCTCGACATCATCGAGGCGATCGAGGCTGACCGCTGGGACTGCCTTCCGCCGGTTTACCTGAGAGGGCATATCAAGAACTACGCGCACATCGTGGGACTGGATCCCGCGGGGCTTTTCGATGCCGGCAGCGAGATCGCATCCAGTCCCATCGATTTTCAACCCTGCGCCAGTGTTCGGAAATCACTGCCCTTGACAGAAGCACAGGATTACCTAAAGTTGGCCACCTATCTCATTGTCGGGACACTGGGTGTGCTCACGGCCGCCTCCTGGCGGACCCAAGATCCCGACATACCTTTACCGCAGGAAAGCGCTGTCATCACCAACATCCCCGCCGCCGAGCCGGCCCCCGAGCTCGCGCTGCCGGCAGCGCAGGCCAAGGTGACGCCCGAGGCGGCCGTCCCCACTGAGACGCCGAGTGTAAGCGCCGAACCTCTGGTGGCGGCGATCACGCCGCCCGAAGCACCGGTTCATCCGGTTATAGTTACACCGCTGGAAGACATCGCTCGCGCAGCCACGGAAGAGTTGCATCGTCTGGTGTTCGAGCTTTCAGGGGACTCCTGGACTGAAGTCAAGGACGCCGAGGGCGTGAAGCTCTATTCCAAACTTGCAACCGAAGGACAAACCATACGCCTGGGGGGGCGCGCGCCCTTCAGCGTGGTGCTCGGAAACGCGCCGCGCGTGGCGGTATTTTATAACGGTAGGCTGCTTGATCTAACACCTTGGTCACGCGGCGGCGTGGCACGGTTTAAGGTGGGCGGCGAAGGCGCCGGCGAGCCCCGGTAAGCGCTCGGGTTTCACAACCTGGCGATTAATATCGCCTGCGCGAAGCGCGGGCGGGGCGGGAGCGGGCGTTCGATCCATTCCTAAAGAGTTGTCCGGAATAATCCGTTGAGGGAGCAGATGAAAGCCGTGCGGGGCATGAAGGACATCCTGCCCGTGGATGCCGCGCGTTGGCGGTATCTGGAGGAAACCGTACGCACGGTGCTCGCGAGCTACGGCTATGAAGAGATCCGTCTACCGATCGTCGAGCACACCGATCTCTTCCGGCGCTCGATCGGTGAGGAGACGGACATCGTCGAAAAAGAAATGTATACCTTCGCGGATCGCAATGGGGATAGCCTCAGCTTGCGGCCCGAGGGGACCGCGAGCTGCGTGCGCGCGGGGCTTGAGCATGGTCTTTTTCATAACCAGATCCAGCGTCTCTGGTATGCTGGCCCGATGTTTCGCCACGAGCGTCCGCAAAAAGGGCGCTACCGCCAGTTTCACCAGGTCGGTGCCGAAGCTTACGGCATGCCGGGCGCGGATATCGACGCCGAGATCATCTGCCTCGGCGCGCGCCTCTGGAGGAAGCTCGGGCTCGCGGATATCCGACTCGAGATTAATACCTTGGGTGATCGCGAGGCGCGGGCGAGCTACCGGCAAGCACTGTTCGATTACTTTTCCGCGCATGTGGACGAAATCGACGAGGACAGCAAGAACAGACTCCCCGGAAACCCTTTGCGCTTGCTAGACAGCAAGCATCCCGCGATGCAGGATCTCATCGGCCGGGCGCCAAGCTTGATCGGCTACCTCAATCCCGAATCCGAACGCCATTTCACCGAGCTCCGCGGTTTGCTCGACGCCGTCGGTATCCGATACAGCGTGAATCCGCGCCTGGTGCGCGGGCTCGATTACTACAACCGCACGGTGTTCGAATGGGTGACGCAGCGCCTCGGCGCGCAAGGAACGATTTGCGCCGGAGGGCGTTACGATGGCCTGGTGGAACAGTTTGGCGGCCGCCCTACGCCGGCGATCGGATTCGCGCTGGGCCTCGAGCGCATCGTGGCGTTGCTCGAACAAGAGGCCGCGCCGGAGGCTACGCGGCCGCATGTCTATCTGATTGCCGTGGGGGAGGAGGCAGCCGCGGCGGCCTTGCGGCTCGCGGAATCCGCGCGGGAAGCCTGGCCCGGGCTGCGACTGATCGCCAACTGCGGTGGCGGTAGCTTTAAGAGTCAGTTCCGGCGCGCCGACAAGAGCCAGGCCCATGTCGCCCTGATCCTAGGGGCGGAAGAAGTCCGCCAGCGCACCGTCGGCATTAAAGCCTTGGAGGAAGAAGGCGAACAAATGACCGTTGCGCAACGAGATCTGCTCGATTGCTTAGGGGAACTTCTGGCGCGGCGTGGTATCGTAGTCGGGCCGGTAAATTAGGTCTGCTCGCACGATCGCATCATCAACCCTAGCCGTGGAGATCGACGTGGACCCCTACGCATCCGAAAACGAACAGATTGAGCTTATCAAAGATTGGTGGAAGAGGAACGGAATGCCGATCCTCGGCGGTCTTTGCATCGGTCTGGGCGCAATCTACGGATGGCGGGCCTGGCAGTCTCAGGTGAGCACCGGGGCGGATGAGGTCTCAACGGCGTACGAAGAGTTGTTAACCCACGTTGCCGAGCATCGGTCCGAATCCGCCAAGCGCGCCGCGCGCAGGCTCGTCGAGAACCACCAGGACAGCCAGTACGCGGCGTTTGCCGCGCTCATGCTAGCCCGCTTAGCGGTCGAGGCAGGTGATGTCGCCAAGGCGATGGACCATCTGCAGTGGGTGTTGGATCACGCCGGGACGACCCCGTTGGCGAAAATAGCGCGTCTGCGTTTTGCGCGCCTTTACCTTGAGGAGCGAAAAGGCGCTCAAGCGGCAAGCGTGTTGGAAGGGCAAGGCGGGGCAGCCGACTCGGTCCTCCATAAGGAGACCGAGGGCGATGTCCTTCTTGCTCAGGGCAAGATTGAAGCGGCGCGCAAGGCCTATCAAGAGGCTCTGGAGGCCGCCCGCGCCGCGGGTTCGGATCCGTCGTTCGTGCAAATGAAGCTCGATGAGATCGGTGAGGCCGAGGGGTCGCGGCCTTAATCGCTGGCTGGTTGCCGGCGTAATCGCCGTCCAGTTGCATGGGTGCGGGGTCGGGACCTACGTTTCCGACTTCATGGCCGGCGAGGAGAATACCACGCCTCCCGCGCCCTTGACCGAATTCGAGCCGACTATCGAGGTCGAGGAACTTTGGTCGGTCGATATCGGAACAGGGACCGACGAGCACTATCTTAAGCTTGCGCCCGCGATCGCGGACGAAACGGTTTTCATTGCCGATCGCAACGGCGAGGTCTATGCGGTCGATATCGATAGCGGCGATACGCTGTGGGAGCGGGATACCGACGCGCCCGTATCGGGGGGACCCGGGATCGCCGAGGAGATGGTCTTGCTGGGGACCCAGGATGGTGAGGTGCTGGCCCTATCGCGGTCGGACGGGGAGCTGCTTTGGACCGCTTCGGTGTCGAGCGAAGTGTTATCTCCCCCGGCCGGGGAGGAAGGCATCGTTGTCGCTCGCACCGTGGACGGCAAGCTATTCGGCATCGACGCAGTCAACGGGAAGCGGCTGTGGACCTACGATCGGCAAGTGCCGGTCCTGACGCTACGCGGGACCAGCGCCCCGATAGTGGTGGCGGGGCTAACCATCGCCGGTTTCGACAGCGGCGCGCTGGTCGCCCTCGAGATCGCTACCGGAAAGGTCGCCTGGGAGATACAGATCGCCCAGCCGCGAGGCCGATCCGACCTCGAACGCATGGTCGATGTGGATGCCGATCTGCTGGTTTTCCGCGATACGCTCTACGTGGCCAGCTACCGCGGACCGGTGGCTGCGGTATCGATCGAGAGCGGCCGCGTCGAGTGGGACCAGGAGCATTCTTCGTATGCCGGAATGGGGGTGGATGCCGATAACCTCTACCTCGCCGATGATGAGAGCATCGTGTGGGCGCTCGATCGCTTTTCCGGTAGCTCCGCGTGGCGGCAAAAAAAATTGCGCGGCCGCGCGGCGACGGCGCCGGCGAGCGCCGGGGACTACGTCGTGGTCGGCGACTTGGAAGGATACCTGCACTGGATGCGGCGCGACAGCGGCAAGCTCGCCGCCAGGGTACAAGTCGACGATTCGGCGATCATCGTGCCCCCGTTGATAGTCAACGCTACTGTCATTGCGTATAGTTCCTCCGGCACCTTGAGCGCCTATCGCGCCGGGTCCGAGTAGATGCGACCGGTCATCGCCATCATGGGGCGTCCCAACGTGGGCAAATCCACGTTGTTCAACCGCCTCACGCGTAGCCGCAACGCACTGGTCGCAGGCGCCCCCGGGCTGACGCGCGATCGCATCTACGGGGCCGCGATTCACCGAGGCCGCGCCTACCTGGCGGTCGATACGGGTGGACTTAGCGACGATCCGCACGGGCTCGGCGGGCTCGTCACCGAACAATCGTTGCGCGCGGTGCAAGAGGCCGATCTGGTCTTGTTCGTGGTCGATGCCCGGGAAGGACTGACCGGCCGCGACGAGTCGATCGCGATCCGCTTACGATCGCTCGGGCGGCCGATTCAGGTCGTCGTCAATAAAGCCGAGGCCATCGAGGATGACAGCGCCATCGCGGAGTTTCATAGCTTGGGGCTCGGGCAGCCGGTTGCGGTATCGAGCGCCCACGGCCATGGGATGGACACGCTGCTCGATCTCGTCTTCGAGGCCTTGCCGCGGGCCGAGGCGTCCGTCGATGAGGACGGTCCGCATTTGCCCGGGATTAGGATCGCCGTGGTGGGCCGGCCCAACGTGGGCAAATCGACGCTGGTCAACCGCATCCTCGGCGAGGAACGGGTGCTGGTCTACGATCAACCGGGCACGACCCGCGACAGCGTCTTCGCCCCTTTCCGGCGCCACCAAAAAGACTACGTACTCATCGACACCGCGGGGATCCGCCGCCGCGCAAGGATCTCGGAGGCGATTGAGCAGTTCAGCGTCATCAAGACGCTGGGGGCTATCGAACGCGCGCATGTCGTCGTTTTGGTCATCGACGCCACGGAGTCGGTCACGGAGCAAGACGCCGCGCTGCTCGGCATGATCGTCAACAGCGGCCGCGGTTTCGTGATCGCGATCAATAAATGGGACGGGCTCGGCCCCGACCAGCGCGCGCGCATTCAAAAGGAAGCCGATCGCCGTTTGGGGTTTCTCGATTATGCGGCGATCCACACTATCTCGGCGCTGCACGGGAGCGGCGTTGGCAATCTGTTCGCCTCTATCGACCTCGCTTACGCTTCGGCGTTCATCGATGTGCCCCCGGCCACCTTAACGCGCATCGTCGAGCAAGCCGTCGCGCTCAATCCACCGCCTTTAATCCACGGGCGACGCATCAAGTTGCGCTACGCACACTTGGGCGGTCATAACCCGCCCCGGATTCTTATCCATGGCAATCGCGGCGAGCATGTGCCGGTTTCTTACCGCCGTTATCTGGAGCGTTCGATTCGCGAGGCGCTACAGCTTCAAGGCACACCGCTTTGTATCGAGTTTCGCCAAGGCGATAACCCGTTCAAAGGCAGGCACAATCCGCTCACGCGCCGCCAGACGCTCAAGCGCAAACGGCTGCTCCGCCACGTCCGATCGCATGTATAACGGCCTCACTGAGCGCGCCCGCGCGATCCGGATGGTGATCACCGACTGCGATGGCGTGCTCACCGACAACGGCGTGTATTACGGCGCAGAGGGCGAGATCCTAAAGCGCTTCAGCATCCGCGACGGCATGGGTGTCGAACGCTTGCGAACGCTGGCCGGCATCGCGACCGGGATCGTTACGGGCGAGCAATCTCCCTCCATAAGGCGCCGCGCCGAAAAGCTGGGTATCGAGGAGTGTCACCTCGGAATCTCGGACAAGGCCGCGGTCCTGCAGTCTATTGCGTGCCGCCGCACTCTGCCGCTCGCGGCAATCGCTTATATCGGCGATGACATCAACGATCTCGGGGCCATGTCGCTGGCCGGCTTATGCGCCTGCCCGACCGATGCTCTGCCCGAGGTCAAAAACCGCGCGGATTTTATTTGCACCCAAGCGGGCGGTCACGGGGCCTTTCGGGAATTCGCCGAGTTGATTCTCGCCGCACACATCAAATCTTAGCGGCGTCGTCCTTATCGAACACATAAATCCAGTCGCGGCCCGCGCAAACCTCCGCGGTATGCCGAAGGTAGGGCCGATAGGGTGCGAAAAGCGCTTCCAGGCTTGTTGCGTTGAAGCGGAAGCTCCCATCGTTGAGGCCATCGACGCAGGTGCCCCACGAGCAGATGGCCTTCGGCAACGCATATTTCGATTGACTGAAGCTCTTCACCGACTCCGAAACGATTAAGCGCTCGGCGGCCGCCGCAAACAAGCGCCCGACCACTTCTTCCACTTTCGGATAGAACTGAAACAGGCTCACCTGGCAGATCACGATCTGCGATACCGGTAGCGGTTCCGCCATCAAATTGAAGTGCCGGAGATCCCGGCCCCGGTGCGTACCCGCTTTGATGAAGGCCGTGCTTTCATCGAGGCCGCGATAACCTACGGAGGCCGGTAGAAAGCTGCTCAGCGAGCCGTCACCGCAGCAGACATCGAGCACCTCCGCGTCCCGCGGGACCCAGCGCGCCACCTCCTCGAAGCGCTCGCGCCGGTGGACGTGGTACACCATGGTCATCAATCCGTGGTAGAGAAGGCTGCTCTTATAGAGGAAGGTCATGGCAGTGCTCGATTGTTGTCGTTTGGCCGTCATACTACCGTGCTCGGCGCGCAACGACAAATCTTCTAGTGCCAGGTGCAGGAATCGCCGCAAGTGCGGAAGGTAGCACTAACCGTTGCGTATTGCCACGGAAATTCCTATCCTTCGATCTAACGGGCAGGAGCGCCGATGCGGGTTCCAGGAGAATGATTGCTCGGGAAGCTCTGCGAAAGTGTCGCCAGCAAGCACAGATGCGCGAAGCCGCGGAGCGCGTCGCGAGACATATCAAGTCGATAGGGGAGCGACGAGCGAGCACGCGACAAAGCAGATGGGCTGCGCAGTAACTTTGGAGAGCTTCCCGCGCAGATCCTTGATGAGACCGCCGCCTGCCTCTGCGTACTTTTTGTCCATTGCCTTAGCGAAGGAAACCTTATGATCCGTATCGCCCGATCCGTCACTCCCGTCATGCTGTCGCTGTTCGTCACGGCTGCCCCTGCCGAGCAGCCACCGGCCGCATCCGTCCCACCCGAAGCGGCGGAAAAAGCTTCACCCTCCTGTATACCTATGAAGGCTAAACCTATGGTCAAGCTCCACACCAATCACGGCCTCATCGTCATTGCGCTCGATCCTGAGAAAGCGCCGATATCCACTGAGAATTTCCTCGGATACGTCGCAAGCGGCCACTACAACAGTACAATCTTTCACCGCGTCATCAGTAACTTTATGATCCAGGGCGGGGGCTTCACCGAAGACATGTCGGAAAAGCCGGCCAGGGCGCCGATCCAGAACGAGGCCAAGAACGGGCTCAAGAACGATCCGTACACCCTCGCCATGGCCCGCACCTCCGATCCGCACTCCGCTTCGTCGCAGTTCTTCATAAATGTTGGGAACAACGGCTTCCTCAACTATCCAGGGCAGGACGGCTGGGGTTACGCAGTTTTCGGCAAGGTGATCGAGGGCATGGATGTGGTGGATAAGATCAAGACGGTGCCGACCGGCGACAAGGCGGGCCATCAAAACGTGCCGACCGATCCGGTCATCATCGAAAAGGCCGAGTGCGCGTGATCCGGAACCGCGGATGGCCGGATTAAGCTCAGAGCTTGGTTGGTCATACGCGGGATCAATTCTTACCATAATGCTCGCCCCTCGGGCAACGGTATTAATAGGCCAGGGAATGACCGGAATCCAGTGCCGCGGACGGCGTCGCTGAATCTGGAAAGGAGCCACGCTTAAAACATCACCTGCGGTGGGCATCCACATACGCGCGGAGAAGGGTGTTGATGTGAAGCACGACACGTTCAGCGGTATGCCGTATGCGGACGAGATTTTCCGCGGCGATTCGTCGAGCTTGCCCTGCGCACCGCACTCTACCCTTGCTGTATACAGACGCTCTGCGAGAAGCTGCCACAAAGCCCAGCGTCCCTATCCCATCCCGCGCGGCGGCGCCCTCGGCGCCCTGTGGCATGCGCCGGCGGCGCAGACGGCGATCGCGAACTTCGCTCCGCGCGAGCTTTATCCGAGAAGCGCCAGCATTTCATGCAGCCGGGTGAATTTTTCGCGCGGTTTTCCCTTGAGTTTACCCCGCTCGACTTCGGCGGCGTCGAGCTTTAGCCAACCGTCGTAGTTGACCGCGCGCAAACCGCGCTGCTCGATCAGCGCTCGGACACCGGCCATCCCGCTTTTTGCGTCCCGTGTCGCGAGTGCGTCAAGATCCGCAAGCAGCGAACCGACGGTTTCCACGCTGCAAGCGCGATTGGTCCCGATGATCCCGGTCGGACCGCGTTTAATCCAGCCCGCGCAATAAAGACCGGGAACGACGCTGCCGTCACTGTCGAGCACGCGTCCGGCGCGGTTGGGCATCACGCCGTTGCGCTCGTCGAAGGGCGCCTCGGAAACGGCCACCCCTTTATAGCCGATGCTGCGGAACAAGATACCGCATTCGAGCGTGCTGATCTCCCCTGTGCCCCGCGCCGACTGCTGAAACGGCGCCCCTTGCAGCCGATTGCGTTCCAGCACCACACGTTCAAGCCTACCGGTGCCTTCGAGCCGCACGGGGCCGCGCAGGAACTGGAAAATACAGCGGCGGTGCTTGCTCGGCGTGCGCCGCGCGAAATCACGGAAGATCTCAACATTCTTGGCGCTGACCACGTTATTCTTGTCGGCGAGCTCGGCCTCGCTTTCCGGATTCAACGTTAACTCCAGCGCATCGACGCCGGGATCGCAATCACCCAGCTCACCGAACTCGCGCAGTTCGCGACTGGTGAATTTCGCTTGCGCCGGTCCGCGGCGTCCGATTGCATGGATTTCCCGCACTTTGCTCTCAGCCAGCGTGTCGAGCGCGTGCTCCGAGATATCCGTATGTTTTAACTCGTCCGCCGTTTTGGCCAGGATGCGGCAAACATCCGCGGCCACGTTGCCCTGACCGATAATGACCGCGACCTCGTGCGAGAGATCAAACACCCGGTCGCGATAATCGGGATGACCGTTGTACCAGCCGACCAATTCGGTGGCGGTATGGCTGCCGCGGAGATCCTCGCCCGAGATCCCGAGCCGCCGGTCCGTTTCCGCCCCGCAGGTGAACAGGACCGCGTGATAGTTCTGGTGCAGCTCGCCGAGCATGATATCCTTGCCCACGTTGATATTGCCGAAAAATGAAAACTCGGGCGCGCGCGCGATCTTGTCGTAGACGAGGATGGCTTGTTTGAGCTTGGGGTGATCGGGCGCGACGCCGCTGCGCACGAGCCCGAAGGGCGAAGCGAGCCGCTCGAACATGCCCACGCGCACGGCGCGCCCGGACTTGATCAAGGCTTCGGCGGCGTAGAAGCCGCTAGGGCCGCTGCCGACGACGGCAACCTGCAATGGGTTTTCAGAGGTTCCTAAGGTATTCATCCGCAGTCTCTGCGCACGCGCAACATACTTCCATCAACATCAATACCCTAACTCTGCTTGACGCGCCTCGGCCGTGGGCAGCGGATCTTGCTTGCCATCGATCACGGGTAAGTTCGGGGCGCGTTCGGCGTTGATCTGTATCCAGTCTTTCAGGTTGTCGGGAATGTCTTCCCCCTCATGGATGGCATGTACCGGACACTCGGGTACGCAGGCGCTACAGTCGATGCAGACCTCGGGGTCGATATACAGCATTTCATCGTCCCCATGGAAGCAGTTCACCGGGCAGACCGTGACGCAGTCGGTGAAGCGGCACCGGAGGCAATTTTCGGTTACGATAGTGGTCATTTGGATCTCCGCGACTGGTTTATTATTCCGGTTTGGAGTGCTTGCTCAGGCGTGCATCGCCGATCTACGCGGCCTCGCCGTTGAGCAGCAACACCTCGCCGCGGTTCATCTCGAGCGCATCCCCGCTCCAGCGTTGGTAACGGCCATTGAGATAAGCCGGCGTGACCGGCAGGCCCAGCCGTGACAAATGCAATAGGTACAGGCGCAGGAACTGCGGCTGATAGCTGCAGGCATAGCTGAAGGTCGGCAGCATCTGCGCGGGCCGCATCGAGACGATGGAACCGCGTTTCATCCCCGCCCCCGTGCGGTTGCCGAGATCGCCGATCACGATGATGGTTCCCGCGAGCATGTCGACCCCGGTAAAGTCGCCAGAGTCTCCGCCGATCGCGATCAGACCTTTGCGCATGGCGTGACCGATCTCGTTGCCGGCATTGCCGTGGATGATGATTTCCCCGCCGCGAATGCCGGCCGGACTTCCCCGATAGGCGCTGCCGATCATGTGCCCGGCATTGCCCTTGATGACGATCCGGCCTCCGGACATCTCGGGCGCGACCCAATCGCCGGCGTCGCCTTCGACGAGGATCTCCCCGCCCGAAATCCCGGCGCCGAGATGCATCCCGATGCGGCCATGAACCACGATCCGGCCTTCGCTCATGCCCGCGCCGACGAGCTTCACGCGCGCAAGATCACCCTCCACGTGGATTTCACCGCTGTAGCTGCCCTCGACTCGAAAAAACTCGCCCACCTCGACGCGTTCGTTCCCGTATTGCAGCGGAAGCTTCGTGATCTCACCGATACTCAAACCGTTGAGCTTCGCTGGCGTGATGACTTCGGCTTCTAGCGGGACTTCCGGTTCGTGCTTGAGTACGAGCTTCAGGCTCATCGTAATGAAATAATCGTTCAGGCCGTCGCTTGAAGAAGCTCGTACAGACCGATCCGGTACTGGCCGAGGTCCCCGCCGTAATTTCCGGCAGAGATCCGCAAGGTGCCGTTCCCGGAAGCCGCATTGATGCCAACGCGCATGGCGTCTTGGACCCCCCGCAGTTCGAGACCATCAATCACGATTTCCAACACGCAAGCGGCATCAAGAGGGACCTCAGTCGCCGCGGAAAACGCCCGCAGCGTTGGACAGTAAGCATCGTTGGTGGAAGCCGGCAGGCCCTTGTACCGCGATCCGATCTTGCTGCCACTGCGCACGACACCATTCGGAAACGGCAAAATCACGCCGGGAACGGTACGCATCGCGCTGGCCGCGGCCTCGGCGGTTTCCAAAGTCCGGGTTTGATCCAGGCCGTGGATTAGAAGATTCCCGCCGCCCACCGCGGGCTGGATATTGAAGCGGTCTTCGACCACGAATTCGCCATCCATCACCGGAATACGCCAATAGCGGCGCCCGTCCAGGGACTTGCCGATCTGATAGCCGTCGCCGAAGTAGCGGAGCTTGCCGCCGACGCTCACGCCCTCGCCCGAGGTGAGACCGTTGAAACACGAGGTGCTCGGGCAGGTCATCACGCACTGGCCGATCCGCTCGAGCAGCCGTTTGCCGGCTCCCTCCAAACTGGTCGAAAACAGCAACACGCTGATCCCGGGCCGCGCGTCGGGCGTCTCCTCGGCGGACAGCTCCCGCTCGATCCCGGCCTCGCATTTACAGCCGATCACCGAGGTCGCGAATCCGGTCATTGAGCGTGCGGCGGCGAGGGCCCACGCGGGGGTGGCTGCGGTGATGATCACCCGCGCGCCCCACATGGCAAAAGCCTCCGCGAAGGTGTCGATAACCTCGGTGGATTGAATATGCATGCAGAAGGATTTTATTCTAATTGTTATCGTTCTAGGACCGTCGGTATCACCTGGTGGTGGTGCAGATACCGGTCCGTGACCGCGTAGTTCTCAAAAACAATACTATAGTTATCCTCGAAGAATGGTTTAATGCTGTTTTCGATCGCGGCATCGTACGCGGGCGCCGTATGCAGGACACGCCCCTCGTGGTCACAGCGGAATTCGTGGTCTTCGATGACCGCGACGCCGTCCTTGATCAGGTAACGCGGCGTGCTGAACATGTGCTCCTTGTCTTCGTGCTCGTCGTAAATGGTGACGTCGGCGTCCGCCCCGACGCCGAGGTGCCCCTTGTCCTTCAGCCCAAGCGCGCGCGCGGGGCCGGCCCGTGTGATGATCGCGATCTCCTCCAGGGTATACTCGCGGTCAAGCTTGTCGGCCAGCACGGTTTGGCGGATCGCCTTTTGATTCACCTTTTGGATCTCTTGGTTGCGAAAATCGCGATCCATGAGCAGTCGGATCAAACGCGGGTACATCATAAACGAACCGCCGTTAGGATGATCAGTCGATAAGACCAACCGCCACGGGTCCTTGGATAACAGGAACAACTCCAGTCCAATTGCCCACTGCAGCGTGTGGATGTACACCTTTTCGTGATAGGTAAAGGGCACGATCCCGCAACCGCTCTCACACTCGGTATCGGCGTTCACCCATTTGTTGCCGCTGATCCCGCGCAACAAGTAGGCGAGCGGCGCATCGGCGGTCATCGCGGTGGCCTTACCGAACATGACCTGGCCGATATCGGCGGTAATATTCGGATGATTGTTGATGTAGTCCGCGATCTCGCGACCTTTCGATGTCGGGTTTTTCCCGGGTTCCCCGCCATAGCTATGGAACTGCACGTGCGCGATGTGCGCCCGCCGTCCCTCGGCGGCCCGCATGGTGTCGAGGGTAGTCGCGTAGTTGCCGCTGCGGCCGAGGTTGTTGCAATGAATATGCGGGGGGTGGGGAAGACCGAGATCGTTGACGGTTTCGATAAACGCCTTGATCACGTCCAGCGGCGTGAGATCGAAGCTGTCGATATTCTCGTTGATATCGGTGATGTTCGCGTTGCGGCGTCCCTTCCAAAGCTCATCGCTGCCGGGGTTCACCAATTTCACCGCATACGCCTTGGTCGCGTTGACCCACCAGGCCACCGCTTGGCGAAAGTCCTCGCGCCGCCCTGCTTTGAGCAAGTCGTACAAGAAGACGTTGTTCCCGAGGAGCACATAGAACCCCTTGTCGATCACGGGGATGTCGTGAAATTCCTCCAATACGTGACGGGCGCCGATGGGGGTGACCGCAGCTTCCATCGCCGTGGTGTACCCGAGCGCGGCGTAGCGGTAGCCGGTAGCGAAGGTGGAAGGCACTATGCCTCCGGTGCCGGAACGGGTGACCGCCGTACCGGGATGCACGTCGAGTCGGTGGTCCTCGGGTTGGAGCTTGCGCGCGAGATTGACCTTGGGTCCGGCGATATGACAATGGATGTCGATGCCCCCCGGCATGATCACCATGCCTTGCGCATCGATGCGTTTCGCCGCCGCGGGTAGCTCCGCGACGATCTTTCCCGCGTTTACGCAGATATCCCGGACTGCGCCATTCACTCCGTTGGCCGGGTCGTAGATCCGGCCATTCGATATCCGCAGCATCGCTGCTTGTTTACCTACGCTACCTTTAGGTTGGGGAACCGCGTGCGTTTCTTCGTCAGCAGCTCGCGCACTCTGTTCTTGATCGCGATGAGCACCTCTTCGTCGCTCGGATAAGGCGACTCGAAGGCCGGGCGCAAGGTAATCGGCACATCGTCCATGCGATACACCGTCCCCGACGTATTGATGCCATAGGTCGAAGTGGTGAACGCGACCTTGGCCAACTGGGTGGTGTCGGTCGGTTTGGTGTCCAAGGCAATCACCGGGATGCGCTTCATGTGCTCGATGGCCGGGCGCGGAAAATTGGACGCGGGATCACTGGCGATGATCATGGCCGCATCGGCTTCGCCGCGGGCAAGCAGATCGACTGTCGTGTACTCGCCGGGATTGAAGCGCGGGTAGCCGCGGCTGAAATTGACCCCGAACGGATAGCCGGTTTGCCAGGAGACGACGTTGTCGGCCCCGGTGACATTGCCGTGGCCGCGCACGGGCTTGGCCACGAAGTGGGTAAATTCATTCAGGTCCGTGGCGAGCGCCAGCACGGCGCCGGAGTTGAAATGGCGCCCGCGGGTCATGGTCAGCCCCATGCCGAAGAATAACACCCCGTAACGGCAACTCTTCATCCGCTTTACCAGATCCTCCATGGTCGCCAGGGACACGCCCGTGCGCTCGGCCAGGTTCGGGTCGACCTTGCGGCCTTTGACGAAGGCACGCAGGGCCCACAAGAGCTCGAAGTCGTGTCCGGGTTTGATTTGGATGAAGAGGTCCGCCACCGGCGCGCTCGGCGTGCGCCGCACATCGACCAAGACCACGTAGCGGTCTTTCCTGCCATTGGGGACATACCGTCCTTTCGGGGTGACCGCGTAGCGGGTGAAGTGGCGCGGATGCGATTCCGCGGGGTTACCGCCCCAGTAGATGACCAAGTCAGCGCGGTTCTTGATCTCACCCAGTGTGGCCGTGCTTTCGCCGACGCCTTGGAACGCGATGCCCGAGGGACCGTGGCAGACCGAGGTGGTGGTGTCGATATTGCCATGCATGAGATCGCAGATCGCGACCGCTTGGCGCTGGGCCTCGCAGGTGGTGTCGCTCAAGCCGTAGATGATCGGCAGCCGCGCCGCGACGAGGATCTGCGCGGCGGCCTCGACCGCCTCCTCGGTGGTGGCGGCTTTGCCGTCAATTAAGGCGAACGGACGGTCTTCGATAGTATGCTCCGCGAACCAGGCGCGTCCGAGCGTGCACGCGTTCTTGGCCTTGGTGATGCGCTTCGCATCCATATCGACCGTCAGATCCATATCGTCGCACACGCAACCGCAAAAGGTGCAGGTGGCATGTTCCACTGTCCGAATATTGTCACTCATATTTTCACCTCGGAAATCCTACGCTGTGTGTTTAATCGGCGCCGGAATAAACGGGCCGGATGGACTGGATCAAGGGACAGGGCCTTCGACAAGCTCCACGCTGACCTCGAAATTCTTGGACAACGGCATACCGCTCGCCGCGGTATCGCCGTCCATGAGCTGAGAGCTCGGCGGGCCATAGGGGATAAACAACATACCCGCTGGCAGGTCGGTGGGTTTGCGTCCCTTGCAGCGCACGACGGTCTCGCCGATCACCGTCGCTAGGCGCACCGCGTCGCCCTCTTTTATGCCGAGCCGCGCCATGTCATCGGTGTTCATTTCCACCGTGGAGGTCACGTCCCGATACTCTTTCTTGAGCTTGCCCGCGTTTAATGACGTGCCCTGTTTGTTGGTCCGCCCCGGGACCAGAATCATCATTTCGGCCATAGTCAATAGTTAATCACTACGCCTGGAGAGAATTGTCTCTCCGGCGCTGGGATGGCCTTCGCAAGGACTACATTTCGTGATCGCACTTCTAACATTTCCCTGGTAAACCGTCAACGGTCTGCCGTCCCGATCAGGCGAGTCTGTGTTAGGTATCGGAGTCTTGGGTATTATATCATTAACCTATTGAATGAATTTCCCGCGCTATGCCTGACCCTTCCGCAACGCCGCTACCGGAGCAAACGCTCGGCGCTCAGTACGATGGCCGGACCGTCACCGTCACCGCGCCGGCGCGCTTACACTTGGGCTTTATCGACATGAGCGGCGATCTCGGACGGCGATTCGGGGGGCTCGGGTTGACCTTGAGCGGGATCCAGACGCGCCTGAGCGTCACGCGTTCGCCTGGCATCCATGCTAAGGGACCATCAGGCGGGCGCGCGGAGCAGTGCGCGCGGATGCTGCTGCGGACACTGGGCTTGAAGGGCGGGGTGTCGATTGCGATCGAGGAGGCGATTCCGGAACACGTGGGTCTCGGTTCGGGAACCCAATTGGCGTTGGCAATATGCGCCGCATTCGTACGCCTGTTCGACCTTGATAGCGATCTGGGTCAGCTTGCGAAGCTCACCGAGCGGGGAGCGCGCTCGGGGATCGGGCTGGCGGCGTTCGAGAGCGGTGGATTTCTTGTCGATGGCGGGCGTGGACGCGCGACGGTGGTGCCGCCGGTGCTGTGTCATGTCGCGTTTCCGCCGCCATGGCGGATCCTGCTCATTTCCGATCAAGCCCGGACCGGATTGAACGGCAGCGAGGAGGCCGCGGCGTTTAAACAGATGCCGCCGATGGCCACGCAGGTATCGGCGCACCTTTGCCGGGTGCTGTTGATGCAGGTTTTACCGGCCTTGGCCGAACATGACTTCGACGCCTTCGGCGCCGGAATCACCGCGATTCAGGAGGCGGTCGGTGACTACTTCGCCCCCTACCAGGGCGGCCGGTATAGCAGTCCGCGAGTCGGGGAGGTGCTGCGCTGGGTGCAAAACGAGGGCCTGCGAGGGGTGGGACAAAGTTCCTGGGGCCCGACCGGATTCGCGCTCATCGACAGCGCTTCTCGCGCGCACGGTCTTTGGCAACGAGCGACCCAGCGATGGGGAGCGCCCTTAAGCTTCTCGGTCTGCGGCGGGCGCAATAGCGGCGCCGAGATCGGCGTGCGTAGAAAGGCCGCGTAATTTAAAGACCGAAGTGGCGCTGGCCGCGAACGCGACCCCGCGGTCAATTTTATGAGAAATAAACGGACGGCAAAATGAAAGACCCCTATTTATTACACATGTTCAACCCGACGAAGAACGTGAGCCCGTTCGACGTCAATATGGCCTACGAGGCGGAGTTCAACGGCGTGATTCCCTATACCAACGTTACCCTGGAGGATATCCACGCGTTGACCCAAGACACGATATTCTCTCGCAGCCCCACCGGCGTGAAGCGGACCGGTATCTTTATCGGGGGCCGCGACTTCGGGCTCGCGATCGATATGTTGGAGGCGGCGAAAAAGGCCATGGTGCCGCCTTTCGAGGTTTCCGTATTTGCTGATCCGAGCGGGGCGATCACCACGGCCGCGGCGCTCATGGCCTGCGTCGAGACGGCGCTTAGAAAGAACGGTCGCGCGAACGGGCTGTCCGGCGCCAACGTCTATATCGTCGGCGGGACGGGACCCGTCGGTGTGTGCGCGGGAATATTGGGATCGAACAGCGGTGCGAATATGTTTCTCGCGAGCCAGCGGGGCGCCGAGGCCGCCATGCAGGCGGCGGCGCCCTACAAGGAACGTTACGGTGTCAAACTTCAGGGCGCCGACAGCAGCAATGACGCGGCCATACGCGCGTTCCTACCGCGGGCCCATGTGGTCGTCGGCGCCGCCAAGGCCGGATTTCAAGTGCTGTCGCGCGCTCAACTGGGGGCCGCGGCTGAGCTTCTGGTGGCAGCCGACGTGAACGCGGTGCCCCCGGTCGGGATCGAGGGCGTCGGCGTCAATGACAAGGGCAAGGCGCTTGAATCGACTCCGGCCAAGGCCCTCGGTTTCGGCGCCTTGGCGATCGGCAATGTCAAATACCAGGTTCATTATCGCCTGTTTCAACTCATGATTCAGGCGCCGAAACCCGTGTATCTCGATCACGTCAAGGCATTTGAAGTGGCCCGGGAGATCGTCGCTGGCTGAGTCCGCTTGCCTCATCATCGGCCAATCGGGCCGGGCTCTCGCCCAGTCCGCGCAGCGGAGCCGTGCCGCGGTGCATGTAGTCGATCTTTTCGCCGACTGCGATACGCATGCGTGCGCGCGGAGCGTAGCGCGCGTTCCTCCGGGACCGCAAGGCTTCGACCGTGAAGCCTTTTGCGCCGCGATCGAACGGGTAGGCGCACGCCATCGGATCGCGGGCGTGGTCGCCGGCAGCGGTTTCGAACAGGACCCAACGCTGTTGGACGCTCTGCCGGCGGGCCCGGAGTTCCTCGGTAACGCGGCGGAGATTGTACGTTCTGTTAAAGAACCCGCAAGTTTTTTCGGTGCCCTGTCGCGGTTGGGGATCCCGTATCCGGAAACACGTTCGGGCCCCGCCGGGGAGTCGCGCGGGTGGTTACGGAAGCGCATCGGCGGCTCGGGCGGCATGCACGTCCTGCCTCTGGGAGCGGACGGCCAATGTCCGCCGGGGCATTTTTTACAGCGCGCTGTCGCCGGGCGGGTCCATTCGGTAGTCTTCGCGGCGAACGGGCGCAGTGCGGCGATCGTCGGCTATAACGCGATCTGGCAGGAGCCTGGCACGTTCACGTATCGCGGCGCGATCGTGGATCGAAGTTTACCCGCGCGCGTGCGTAAGGATCTGGCGGAGGTCATCCCGGAGCTTACCGCGGCGTTTGGGTTGCGTGGTCTTTGCGGCGCGGATTTCATTGTCGATAATGACGCGCGCTGGACTCTCCTCGAGGTCAACCCGCGTCCGACCGCGAGCTTTGAATTGCACGAGAGGGATGGCGGATTATTCACTGTCCACGTGGATGCCTGCCGCGGACGGCTGCCGGCCCGAATCAGCGCACAAGAAAAAAAGATCGTCGCGGTGCGGGTTCTCTACGCGCCGCATGCGCTGCGGATCCCACGGCCATGGCCCCGCTGGAGCCGTGATCGGCCGGCTCCGGGTACGCGGGTGCGCGCGGGCGAGCCGATCTGCACGCTGCACGCAGTGGGGTGTGAGGCGGGCGCCGTGACTCGGCTCCTGAATACCCGATGTCAAAAGTTGCTGGCGCTACTAACAGCCGGGGCGCTGGCATGCAACTAATAAAGATGAATAACCAACCCAGTGTGAATGCTTTAGCGCAGCCTTTGGCGCAGGCTCTGATCGCCAATGCCGCGGCGCTGAGATTGGCGGTGGATACCTTAGCGAACGGGACTGTCGTTGTGGACGCCGGAATCGAGGTTTTGGGCGGGATTGAGGCGGGGCGGCGCATCGCCGAGATCTGTCTGGGCGGTCTCGGGCGGGTCAGTATCCGCGCCGGGGGGGACTTTTCCCATTCGCCGTGGCAGCTTGATGTGCATACCTCGAACCCGGTGCTCGCCTGCTTAGCGAGCCAATACGCGGGGTGGAGCCTCGAATACGGGGAGGGCAAGGGCGCCTTCAAAGCCTTAGGATCGGGTCCGGCCCGGGCCATCGGCAGCCACGAGCCTCTTTTTCAGGAGCTCGGGTATCGAGACGCTTTCGACCAGGCCTGTTTGGTCTTGGAGGTCAAGGAACGGCCTCCGGTCGAAATCGCCGAAAAAGTCGCGAATGCCTGCGCCATCAAGCCCCAGGACCTCACCTTGATCCTCACGCCCACCACGAGCCTATGCGGGGCGGTGCAAGTCGTGGCGCGTTCCCTCGAGGTGTCGTTGCATCGAGTGCATACCCTTGGCTTCCCGCTGTCCGCGATCGTCGATGGCATGGCGACGGCGCCGGTCTGTCCGCCCTCTAAAGACTTAATCACCGCGATGGGCCGCACCAACGATGCGATCATGTATGGGGGCTACGTAATGCTTTATGTCGACTGTAGCGATGGCGACGCACAGGATCTGGCGCACCAGCTGCCGAGCAGTTCCTCGCGTGACTACGGAAAACCTTTTGCCGAGATCTTTGAGGATTACAAGTATAATTTCTACGCCATCGATCCGGGGCTGTTCAGCCCGGCGCGCATCACGATAAGCTCGGTCAGAACCGGAAAGACTTACCACGGCGGCCAATTCAACGAAGCCTTGCTCGATCAGTCCTTCTCTTAATTTCTATGCCCTGCGTGGCTATCGTTACGGATGATCCCGGTTGGCACGGGGCGGTATTGAAACGCGCCCTCGCAGCGCGGGGTTTCGAGTGCCGCACGGTGTCCCTGACGGCATGCCGGTTCGATCTCAATCGTCCGAAGCCGGTCGTCATGCCGGGATTCGATCGTGAGCCGCCCGCGGGGGTGTTCATACGCGGTGTCCCCGGGGGCACCTTGGAACAGGTCATCCTGCGGCTCGATCTGCTGCATGTCTTGCGAGAGCTCGGGATCGTGGTTTACAACGATGGGCGCGCCATTGAGCGTACGGTCGACAAGGCCATGACCAGCTTTTTGCTCAAACGGGCCGGGATCCCGACGCCGGATACCTGGGTGCTTGAAGCAGAGTCGGAAGCGCGCGCGCTGGTCGAACGCGAGCTGGCGAGAAATACGCCGCTGGTGATGAAACCCTTGTTCGGCTCCCAAGGGGCCGGTGTCACTTTGGTCGATAGGCCCGAGGCCTTACCGGATCCGGAAGCCTTCGGCCGGGTGTATTACCTCCAGAGATATATTGACAGCCGCGACAGCGCATGGCGCGATTGGCGGGTATTGGTGATTGATGGCCACGCCGTGGCGGTGATGCAGCGCCGCAGCGCGCACTGGATCACCAATCGGGCGCGCGGGGGCCGTTGCTTTGCCGTCTCTCTCGATGCGCCGCTGGCCATGTTGGCCGAGGACGCCGCGCGGACAGTGGTCATCGATTACGCGGGCGTCGATTTGATGCAGGACCAGGACGGGCGTTTCTTGGTCACCGAAGTCAACAGCGTTCCAGCCTGGCAGGGCCTGCAGGGGGTCACGAGCTTCGATATCGCCGAGCGGCTCGTGGACCATTTTCTCTCGTGCATGAACGCGGTCCGGCCCCTCCATGGCGTAGATTCATGATGATCCGGATCGCCGCGCCCGCGGTCGCCGAGGCTTGGCTCTGGAGCTGCCGGCTGGATCTCGAGGCATTGAAGCCGGGCAACGTCAGCGTGCAGGCGCCCGGTCACGGAATGAGCGCCGCCGATTTTATTCGCAGCGCCGAAGCGGCGGCGCCGTTGCTCTGCGCGCAGGATTTGAGCGTTGGCGAACGCATCCTGCGTAGCATTGAGGCAACGCAGCGGGCCGTCGGATGTAACACTAATCTCGGCATCGTGCTGCTATGCGCGCCGCTGGTGCATTCTGTCCTCATGGAATCGCCGCAAGGGCGGCTGCGGCCGCGGCTCAAAGCAGTGCTGCGCTCGCTGACACACGATGACACAAATCGGGTGTTTGCCGCGATCGCACTGGCCGCGCCCGCGGGGCTTGGCCGGCGCGAGCGTTACGATGTACGCAGCGAACCCACCGTTGGCTTGTGCGCAGCGATGGCCGAAGCTCAGACCTGGGATAGAATCGCCTTCCAATACGCCAACGATTTTATTGAGATTTTTGACATCGGCGTGGCCTGTATCGAACCCTACATCAAGCCGGGGTGCAATGATGCGATGACGCTCCAATGGGCGACCGTGGCCTGTTACCTACACTTTCTGGCCGCGTTCCGGGACAGCCATATCCAGCGGAAATACGGACCGGCACGGGCCGAAGGAGTGCGCCGATTTGCGAAAGAAGTGGAATCCCGGTTCAAGGCGTGCGAAAATTTAATCAATGCAATGCCTTTGTTGCAGGAATTCGATAATAATTTAAAACGGGAGGGGCTCAATCCCGGGACCAGCGCGGATCTGACCGTGGCGAGCTTGCTAGCGTTCCATTTGGAAAACCTCCTGGCGGGGCTCAATCGCGATCAGGCTGTTGCGGCTGCAGTAGCTCGGTAATGGGGTGAGATCCTTTTCCGTAATAAATATAAGGTGGCAAGCGATGTCTATCTTCAGAACACTTGTCGGACAAACTTCAACTGGAGAAGTAATAGGAGCTAAAACTATGGCAGTCGTTGACAGAGTATTAGTCGGGGAATCCTTAGTGGGGGATGGCAACGAGATCGCGCACGTCGACCTCATCATGGGACCGCGGGGCAGCGCCGTCGAGGCCACGTTCTGCAATGCCTTGACCAACCAGAAGGACGGGTGCAGCACCTTGCTGGCATTGGTATCGCCAAACTTACCGTGTAAACCCAACACCATCCTTTTCAACAAGGTCACCATCAAGGGCGCCGCGCAGGCCGTACAGATGTTCGGACCCGCGCAACGTGCGGTCGCCATGGCCGTCGTTGATTCGGTCCAAAGCGGTATTATCCCCGCCAGCGAAGCGGAGGATATCTTCATCTGCGTGGGCGTGTTCATTCACTGGGAAGCCAAGGACAACAAGAAAATCCAAGATTTCAACTACCAGGCGACCAAGGAATCCATCGAACGTGCGGTCAAGCGTTTGCCGAAGGCCATGGACGTCGTCGCCAAGAAGAATACGGCACACCCCTTCGCCGACCACGTGTAACGGACAGCCGTGGTCTTCCCGACACGGCGCTGATTGTGGCATGCCCCGGTAGCCAATACCGGGGCATGTTGTTTCCAAGATGCCGCGCATCTTCGTGTGCGAGTATATTACCGGCGGCGGGCTCGCGGGCGAGGCGCTCCCGGTCGCGCTCGCCGCGGCGGGTGATGCAATGTTACGGGCACTCCTCGACGATCTGCGCGCGATCCCCACGGTCAAGACGGCGACCACACGTGACCCACGCCTGGCATCTTTGGATCCCGACATCGAGACGCAGGTCATTTTGCCTGCGGGATCGGTTTGGGAGCGCTGGGAGCAATGTATCGAGGCTGCCGATGCTGTGTGGCCGATCGCACCCGAGACCGGAGGTGTTCTCGAGCGTTTGAATCGCTGCGTGCTCGATAAAAACCGGATACTGATCGGTTGCCATCCCCAAGCGGTCCAGGTTACGGCGAGCAAGTTTCGCACGGCACGCGAGCTTAAAAGAAATCATATCCCGGTGGCGGACACCAGGTACCTGAACACGGAATTACCCTCAAGCGATAGCGGTTGGGTAATCAAACCGGACGATGGCGCTGGGTGTGAAGAGACCTATTATTTCCGGCGCGCGGAGGAGGTCATCCGTTCCGGAAAGCGGACCAATGGCTTAGTTGTTCAGCCGTATATACCCGGGATCCCGGCCAGTCTGAGCGTGCTGTGCTATGATGGATCGCACAGCTTACTCGCATGCAACGCGCAGCGAATACAGATAACCAACCACCGGCTCGTATATTCCGGCGTGGCGGCGAATGCGCTCGGGCATCGCCGGCATGAGTTCGAGGAATTGGTAAGCCGAATTCTGGAGGCGGTGCCGGGGCTGCGGGGTTATATAGGGATCGACCTCGTGATCACGGAGTTGGGTCCCATCGTGATGGAGATCAATCCGCGCCTCACAGAGGCATACGTAGGTTTGCGGCAGTCTCTGCGATTTAATCCCGCCGCACCGGTAGTGGATTCCTGTATGCGGATCCCGGTGCGGTAAGCGCGTATTCGTCTCGTGGCGCAAAATCAGGTGCAGGATCCGATTGCAGCAAAGACGTACATTGGGTGGGACCTTGGCGGAGCCCACCTCAAGGTGGCCAAGGTGGGAAACGGTGGACGCCTCCTCGGGGTCAGGCAGGTTCCATGCCCCCTATGGCAAGGCTTGGATGTTTTCGATCAGGCGTTGGCGTCGGTGGTCAACGAGATCCATGGGGACGCACATGCGGTGACCATGACCGGCGAGCTCGCAGACATCTTCCCTGATCGCTGCGAGGGGGTGCGGCGCTTGTTGGAACGGTCGATGGCGGTTCTCGGCGATGTCCCGTTGAACGTCTATGCGGGGAAGGCCGGTTTCGTCGCCACGGCGGATTCCGCGCGCTATTGTCACGAGATCGCATCGGCCAATTGGCATGCAAGCGCGCACCTCGCGGCAAGGTATTGTGATTGCGGGATCTTGGTGGATATCGGCAGCACGACCACCGATATCGTCGAATTCAGCCGGGGCGACGTTTGTTTTCGTGGTTACACAGATGCCGAAAGGCTCGGCAGCGAGGAGCTAGTGTACACCGGGGTAATACGAACTCCGGTTTTTGCCGTGGTGTCGCGGGCGCCGATCCGGGGCGAATGGCAGTCCGTCACCGCGGAGCGTTTCGCGACCATGGCCGATGTCTACACGCTTACCGGAGAGCTGCATGAACCCGCATTGGGGTTTCTAGCACCGCGTGAGACCGCCGACGGCGGGGGTAGCGACATCGAGGCGTGTGCGCGGCGCCTAGCGCGGATGCTAGGGCGCGATGCCGGTGCAGGTGAAGCGGATAAATGGCGTGGGCTGGCACGTTATATCGCCGGGGTGCAGCGGCAGGGAATCAGGCAGGCGCTGGAGCGCATGTTTTCCAGACGGCCCGCCGCGCAGGCCCTGCCCTTGGTCGGCGCCGGGGTCGGCCGATTTATTGTCCGTGATCTCGCGAGCCAATTGAACCATCCTTACATGGATTTCGCCGACTTGCTGCCCGAGGCCGGCGCCTACGCGGAGGGGGCGGCCCTATGCGCACCGGCGGTTGCCGTCGCGTATCTGATCCAGGATCACCCATGGGTGCGAGCGTAGAGGAGCTTAATTATACGCAGGATACCGGCGCGGTGTTTGCTGCGTTCGCCGACCGGCCGTGGTCGATCTTTCTCGATAGCGGCGCTTACGGCGGTGAGCGCGCCCGCTACGATATTTTTTCGGCGGAACCCTCGGTGACCCTGACGACTCGGGGTCTTCGGACTGAAATCAAGACCCCGCGCTCGCTGGAGATCTCGGAAGAGTGTCCCTTCGAGTTGGTCAAGCGATCGCTGGGAGACCCGCGTCCCGCGCCGATGGGTCTCCCGTTCGCCAACGGGGCCATGGGCTATTTCGGCTATGACCTGGCGCGGCGCCTAGAACGCCTGCCGGTCATGGCGGCAGCCGATTTCGATGTGCCCGACATGGCCGTCGGTATCTATGACTGGGCGGTGGTGGTCGATCATGTCGAGCGGCGAACCTTCTTGGTCGTCTCGGATCACGGTTCCCGCGCTGCGTTGCTCCAGATACGAGCGACATTAGGGCGCTCGGTGAGCGACACCGCCAGACGCTCGTTTCGAGTCGTCTCACCCGTGCATTTCAATATGACCCGGCACGAGTACGGCCGCGGCTTTCAGCGTATCAAGCGCTACCTTCACGACGGGGATTGTTATCAAGTCAATTTTGCTCAGCGCTTTTCCGCCTGCGTAGAGGGCGATCCCTGGCTTGCCTATCGTGCGCTTCAGTACCTCAATCCCGCGCCGTTTTCGGCCTACCTGCGCCTACCCGATCTGGTGGTGCTAAGCTCCTCGCCCGAGCGGTTTCTGCACGTGCGCGACGGCGTAATCGAGACGCGGCCCGTCAAGGGCACGCGCCCGCGCTCGGCGAGCAAGCTTCGCGACCAAGCGCTGGCGGAGGAGCTGCGCGTGAGTGCGAAGGATCGCGCCGAGAATCTAATGATTGTCGATCTACTGCGTAACGATTTAGGCAAGAACTCGGCGCTAGGATCTGTCAAGGCCCCGGCGCTGTTCGAGGTGGAAAGCTTCGCCACCGTGCACCATCTCGTCAGCACCGTGACCGGGCGCCTAGAGACCGGACGGCATGCGCTCGATTTACTCGCCGGCTGCTTCCCGGGCGGATCGATCACCGGGGCGCCCAAACTACGCGCGATGGAGATCATCGAGGAGCTGGAGCCGCATCGCCGCAACGTTTACTGCGGCGCCATCGGGTACATCGGCTTTGACGGCGCCATGGACACCAACATCGCCATCAGAACACTGGTGATAAAAGATGACTGGATCTACGGCTGGGCCGGCGGAGGCATCGTCAACGATTCCGAGCCGAGCGCCGAGTACCAGGAAACCTTGGACAAAGCCGAGGCCATGCTCAAGCTGCTGAGCGCCGCGCCCGCGATCCATGTGGGTGGTTAAGTTAGGCGGCAGCCTGGCATACGCGAGCGAGCTGCCGCGTTGGCTCAGCGCTCTGGCCGTAGGCGCCGGGGGGCGGGCGATCATCGTGCCCGGCGGCGGGCCGTTTGCCGACCAGGTGCGCCATGCCCAATCCGAGTGGAAGTTTTCGGATGAGGCGGCGCACGCAATGGCGGTGCTTGCGATGGAACAGTTCGGTCTGATGATGACCGGGATCGAACCCCGTCTTGCGCCGGTGCGGGATGGGGCGCAAATCGAGAATGCGCTCGCCTCGGGGCGCGTCGCGGTGTGGCTGCCGCGGGATATGATGGGGGGGCATGATGGAATTCCGCGCTGCTGGGGTATGACCTCCGATAGTCTTGCCGCCTGGTTGGCCCATACACTCGCCGCTCGGCACCTGCTATTGGTTAAATCGGTAGCGGCGTCGCCGGGAGATAGGGTCGTGTCGGACCTGGTGCGCGAGGGAATCGTGGACGCGGAATTGCCGGGGTTTCTCAGGGATGCGTCGTACACGACGTGGTGGGTCGATCGCTCACACTACTCGGAGCTTGGCGCCATCATGGAGGAACGGTACGCGCCCGGCAGCCGCGTCGTTTACGCGCTGTGACGGGCCAGCGCAGTGCATCCGAGGGCGCGCCCGGCTTAGGGAAGCTCTGCAAAAGTTACTGCGGAGCCCATCTCCTTTGTCGCGTACTCGCTCGTCGCTCGCCTATCTACCTGATATGTCTCGCGACTCGCTCCGCGGCTTCGCGCATCTGGGCTTGCTCGCGACACTTTTGCAGAGCTTCCTTAGTATGTTTCGCGCCCGATCGAGATTAACATACGGGGAGAGGGGTTCACCGGCTACTTGCCATGCGTAAAATCTCATGACTACGCTGTTTCCGATCATACTTGCGGGGGGCGGCGGGACGCGCCTTTGGCCGCTGTCCCGTGAGCAGTACCCGAAACAGTTTTTGAAGCTCGGGAGCGCGGCGACGTTATTGCAGCAGACGCTGCGGCGGCTGGATGGTCTTGCTTCGCTGCCGGACAGCGCCGCCCATTCTCTGACATTGCCGGCGCCGATCGTCGTATGTAACGAGGACCACCGGTTTCTCGTGACCGAACAGGCCCGTCAGGTGGGGGTGGAGCCAAGCAGCATCATGCTCGAGCCGATGGGCCGAAACACGGCGCCCGCGCTCACCTGTGCCGCACTGGTGTGCCAAGCACGCACTCCCGAGTGTGTCGTGCTCATGATGCCGGCCGATCACGTCATTCAAAACCCCGAGGCGTTTTGTCGGGCCGTTCTCAGAGGCATCGGATTGGCGCAGGATGACTATTTAGTCACCTTCGGGGTAGCGCCCACCAAACCCGAAACCGGGTACGGATACATCGAGCGCGGCGCGGAGAGCGATAGCGGTCGCGATGCAATCGCTCCACACAAAGCCTATCAAGTAAAGGCCTTTGCCGAAAAGCCCGACGCGGCGCGCGCGCAATTTTATATTAACGCCGGGAATTTTCTTTGGAACAGCGGGATCTTCATGATGAAGGCGTCGCAGTGGCTCAAAGCAATTGGGCATCTCCGACCGGACATTTTGGCCGCGTGCGAGCGCGCCTGTGGCGAGGCGCAACTCGACGGCGGTTTTTATCGTATCCAGCGCCAGGCTTTCGAAGCCTGTCCCAGCGATTCGATCGATTACGCTGTGATGGAAAAAGTTGCCGCCGGCTCTCTTTTCCGCACGGCGATCGTGCCACTCGATGCAGGGTGGTCGGATGTCGGGGCCTGGTCGAGTCTGTGGGACATCGCCGAGCGTGATAGCGACGGTAATGCCGTTCTTGGCGATGTCTGCGTAATCGAGGCGCGGAACAACTTGTTGCTGTCGGAATCGCGTCTCCTCGCCGTGCTCGGGTGTGATGATCTGGTGGTCGTGGAAACCGCGGATGCCGTGCTCGTGCTCCCCAAAGACAAAGCCCAGGAGGTGAAGCAGGTGATCGCGTGGATGCGGGAACACGCCCGGGAAGAGCGCGTGAATCACCGCCGCGTCTACCGCCCTTGGGGAAGCTATGAGAGCATTGACCAGGGGGAGCGGTTTCAGGTCAAGCGCATTACCGTGCAGTCCGGCGCGAAGCTGTCGCTGCAGATGCACCATCACCGCGCGGAGCACTGGATCGTCGTCAAAGGCACGGCGCGCGTGACGCGCGGGGAGGAGGAATTCCTGCTGACGGAGAATCAATCGACGTATATCCCCCTCGGCGTCCAACACAGACTGGAAAACCCCGGGACGATCCCGCTCGAGATCATCGAGGTGCAATCGGGCGCGTACCTGGGCGAGGACGATATCGTGCGCTTCGCGGACGCGTACCATCGCGTGTAGTGGTCAGCGCCACGCGGATTTTTCTGGATCTTGGAGCTAACGACATGAGTAGACCGGTAAAAAAAGCAGTCTTCCCCGTGGCCGGTTTAGGGACCCGTTTCCTCCCGGCGACGAAAGCCAATCCGAAAGAGATGCTTCCCATCGTGGACAAACCGCTCATTCAGTATGCCGTCAAAGAAGCGGTAGCGGCGGGCGTGACGGAGCTCGTATTCATTACCGGTCGCAATAAACGCGCGATAGAGGATCATTTCGACAAGGCTTATGAACTGGAAGCCGAGCTAAAGAAACACAATAAGACCAAGATGCTGGATCTCGCCACCAACATACTGCCGCCAGGCGTGTCCTGTATCTATATTCGCCAGCCCGAAGCCTTAGGGCTCGGTCACGCCGTCCTTTGCGCGCGACCCGTGATTGGCAAAGAACCGTTTGCCGTCATGCTCGCCGATGACCTGATTGACGGTAATCATGCCGGCTGCCTTTCGCAGATGGTCGATCTGTATTCGCGCTATAACTGCGGGGTGCTTGCAGTCGAACCCGTACCGCAAGAGGAGACCAGCAGATACGGCATTGTGGTCTCTCAAGCCATTGAGCCACGGGTTGGTAAGGTGCAAAGCATCGTCGAGAAACCCCGGCCCGAGGACGCCCCCTCGAACCTCGCGGTGGTCGGCCGTTACATTCTTACGCCCGACATCATGCCGGTCCTCGAACACACGCCAGAGGACGCTCGCGGCGAGATTCAGCTTACAGACGCCATCGCGAAGCTTCTCGCCAAGACAACCGTCCTGTCGCTAGAGTTCGAAGGGCAACGCTACGATTGCGGGTCAAAACTCGGTTTTCTGCAAGCGACGGTGGGATACGCGCTGAAACACCCGGAGGTGAGCTCGGATTTCAGGAAGTACCTGGACTCGCTGTATGGCTCGATGCACGCTTCCGAACGCGCCTCGGAAGCAATTGTGGTGGCACATAATCCAACCAGAAAATTGCGCGACGGAGGTTAATGCAATAGAATTCGCGGCGCTGAAAACAGCACAGAGCGCGCCCGCGTGCGGGCCGCACTATAGCAACTCCTTGCCTTACCGCGGAGCGCCGAGAGCGTCAGCCGGGAGGCGATTACCCATGAGGAGCGACTAATGCGACATTACGAGATTGTATTTCTTGTTCACCCCGATCAGAGTGAGCAAGTCCCCGCGATGATCAATCGCTACCGTTCGATGATCGAAACGCGAGGCGGGGTTATCCACCGGCTCGAGGATTGGGGCCGCAGGCAATTGACTTACCTCATCGAAAAGGTCCACAAGGCGCATTACGTATTGATGAATGTGGAGTGCGACGGGGAGACCTTAAGCGAGCTGAACAACGCTTTCCGCTTCAATGACGCGGTCATCCGCAATCTGGTAATGCGCCGGGATGAAGCGGTGACCGAACCTTCGCTGTTAGCAAGACCCGCCGACGACGAAGAGCCGGTCGAGGTCCCAAGATCCGTACCGGAACCGAGCGCGGTTGAAAGTCCGGATCCCGCGGATTCGAATGCCGGAGAGGAAATAGCGGATGTTGGCCAGGTGAGAGGTTCTGAATAAATCGTCGCGAGCAGCCCCGAGCGCCAGGAGCCGCGGAGCGAGCGACGAGACATATCAACTAGATAGGCGAGGAGCGAACGAGCACGCGACGCCGCGATCGAGATGCGCAGCAGATTTATTCACAACCTCTGAGGTGAAAGTATGTCAAGATTTTTTCGTCGTAAGCGGTTTTGCCGGTTCACGGCCGAAGGCGTCAAGGAGATCGATTATAAGGATCTAAACACGCTCAAAGGTTATCTAACAGAGACCGGCAAGATCATGCCGAGCCGCATCTCCGGCACGAAGGCGCGTTATCAACGCCAACTGGCAACGGCCATCAAGCGGGCAAGATTCCTCGCGCTGCTTCCCTATTGTGACTCTCATTAAAAGCGCCACGGCCGGCCACCGCTGGCTCGGTCCGGCGTGATGGCGTGAAGATCCTCGCCGAATATGTGATGCGCGGGCGCTTGCAGGCCGCCGGGGTCGCGGGTCTTTGCGGTGTTTTGAGCTGGCTCATGCCCCCGGTTTCCTACCTGAGCGGTGCTGCCGTCGGTCTGGTCGCACTGCGGCACGGCGCGCGCGAGGGAACGTTTGTCATTGCCGGCGCCGCCTTTCTGAGCGGCGCGGTGGCGTTCGGCGGTTTTCGTAACCTCCTGCCGGTGGCTTCGCTCCTCGTCGCGCTGTGGCTGCCGGTATGGCTCGCGGCCCTGGTGTTGCGCGTCTCGCATGAGCAGGGCGTGATGCTTTCAGCGGTCGGCGTGATGGCGGGGCTTTTCGTCGTTGCGATGCGCACTACGCTGAGCGACGTTGATGCCTGGTGGGAGGAGATATTGAAGCGCGTGTTTCGGCAGGCCGAGTCCGATCGCGATGTTCTCGTCCCGGAGGAAATGCTCGTGGAGCTTGCCGCGGTGATGAATCCGCTTATCGCGGCAGCCATAGAATTCAGCATCGTCGTTACACTTCTCCTTGCACGCTGGTGGCAGGCGGCGCTCTATAACCCGGGAGGCTTCCGCGTGGAGTTCGAGGTGCTGCGCTTGCCCGGGATGCTGGCGTTTTCGACTGTGGCGATGATCAGTTACTTGGTATTCGAAATCATGAGCCGGGCGCGTCCCTACGGCATGATCGCGGATCTGGTGGTCGTGGTCTGTGTGCTTTATTGCTTTCAGGGGCTCGCGGTCGTGCACCACCAGCATAGGGCCCGGGGATATTCCAAGGCTTGGCTCGTGATCCTCTATGTGGTGCTGTTTATCACCCCGCACTACACCGTGTTCGGTCTTGCCGCTTGCGGCCTGCTGGACCGGGCGGTCAATTTCAGAGGCCTACCGCCGCCTAGTTTTCGCGGGGGCGCTGCAGCCTGAGCGTTTGTGAAAAAACCTACTGCGCTCGGGATCTCGCGTTCCGGCGGTGCTCGGAATCCTCATGTATTTCAACATACACTCCGGTTCCTGCGCTCCGGCGGAAAGCCAGGGCCAGGGATTGGCCCTGTTTGGCGCGCCGAGGATGCAACGCGACCTCCCTTCGCTCGCGACGGTTCTATCACAAACTCTCAGAGCTTGTGAATAAATCGCCTCCGGCAGCCCGGAGGGCGAGGCACCGCAGAGCGAGCGAAGAGACATACCACACGATAGGCGAGCATGGTATCGTGTGGTGTCTCGGCGCATCCGGCGATCAAAAAGCGTTTAGCGAAAGCAATGAGGTGAGGTAATGGAAGTCATTCTAATCGAGAGAGTGCACCGGCTCGGTGATCTCGGCGACCGCGTGAAGGTGAAACCAGGGTATGCGCGTAACTATCTAATTCCAAGCAGGAAAGCAATACCGGCAACGGCCGCCAGCTTAGCCAAGTTTGAAGCCGCCCGAGGCGAGTTGATTAAGTCCCAGGAGCTGGCGCTAGCGGAGGCGCGGTCGCTGGCTAAGGCGGTGGAAAACTTGTCCGTTACCATTCGGGCCCGGGCGGGGTCCGAGGGGAAGCTGTTCGGGTCGGTCGGCACTCTGGACATCGCGACCGCGGTGACGGAAGCGGGGGTGGCATTGGAAAAGAAACATATCAGACTACCGCAAGGGCCTCTGCGCGATATCGGCACGCACGAAGTCCGAGTGCATCTGCACCCGGACGTGGATGTGGCCACCAAAGTCGTCATCGCGGCGGAGGACGAAGGAACCTCCTAAGCGCTTAAACACGGATAAGCGCATGTCAGTCAAACTGCGGCGGCGAGCCCTCGGCCCTGCAGCGCTACGTCTTGGAGCGGCCGGTCTACGAGCGCGGGCCGGCTAGCGTGGAGTATCGCGCTTCCAATCCCCGGGGCGCCGTTCGAGAAGGTCCTAAGGTCCCGCCGCACTCCGTCGAGGCCGAACAGTCGGTATTGGGTGGTTTGTTGCTCGACAACGAAAGCTGGACCCAGGTTGTCGAGCGCCTCACCGAGCATGACTTTTATCGTTTAGAACACCGGCTGATCTTCCGCGCGATCGAAGCGCTTGCGGCGGAGAGCAAACCTTACGATGTGATCACGCTGTCCGAACGGCTCGCGACCACGGCGGAGATCGAAAAGGCCGGCGGACACGCCTATCTTGTCGCGCTGAACGAGAATACGCCCAGCGCCGCCAACATCGCCGCCTACGCGGACATCGTCCGGGAACGCGCGGTGCTGCGGCAACTCATCCATGCCGCCACGGAGATCGCTAACGGCGCCTTCAATACCGAAGGACGCAGCTCCGATGAGTTACTCGATGCCGCGGAACGCGTGGTCTTCGAGATCGCCGACCACCAGCAGCGCGGCCGCCGCGGCTACCTGAAGGTTCAGGAGCTATTGGCCCATGCCCTGGACCGCATCGACACGCTCTTTCGCAAGGGCAGCGCGGTCACGGGTACTGCAACCGGCTTTACCGATTTCGATGAGCTTACGGCGGGGCTCCAGCCCTCGGATTTGGTCATAGTCGCCGGGCGGCCGTCGATGGGCAAGACCTCTTTTGCCATCAACATCGCGGAACACGCGGCGATCATGGATGACCTGCCGGTCGCGATTTTTTCCATGGAGATGTCGGGCGAGCAACTGGCGATGCGCATGATCGCCTCGCTCGGGCGCATCGACCAGAGAAAGGTGCGCACCGGGAAGCTGAGCGACGATGATTGGACCCGCGTCACCTCGACGGTGGCGATCTTGGACAAAGCCAAGATGTTTATCGACGACACGCCGGCATTGGCGCCGGGCGAGCTTTGCGGCAAGTGCCGGCGCATTGCCCGCGAGCACGGGCTGGGCCTTGTGATCGTCGATTATCTACAGCTCATGCAGGTCCCGGGAAACAAGGAAAACCGGGCGACCGAGATCTCGGAAATATCCCGTACTCTCAAGGCCCTCGCAAAAGAGCTGCATGTTCCGGTCGTCGCTTTGTCGCAGTTAAATCGCGGTTTGGAGCAGCGGCCGGATAAGCGCCCGCGCATGGCGGATCTGCGCGAGTCCGGCGCCATCGAACAAGATGCCGATCTCATCGTCTTCATTTACCGCGACGAGGTCTACGACGAAAACAGCGCCGACAAAGGGATCGCCGAGATCATCGTGGCGAAACAACGCAACGGTCCCATCGGTACGGTGCGTATGACCTTCTTGGGGCAATTCACGCGCTTTGAGAACTTTACCGCCGAGAGCGATGGGCGGCCGGCTAGGGATTATGGATGAGCCGTCCCGCGCGCGTCGACTATGACCTAGAGGCCGCCAAGGCCAACCTCCAGCGCGTGCGCGGTCTAGCGCCGCGGCAAAAGATTATGGCCATCATCAAGGCCGATGCCTACGGGCACGGCCTCCAGCGCATGGCAGCGGCGTTTTCCGCGGCGGACGCATTCGGAGTGGCCTGTCTCGAAGAGGCGCAAGGCTTACGCGACCGCGGGGTGAAACATCCCATCGTCCTGCTCGAAGGCCCGTTCTCGCCGGGGGAGTTGCGGGAAATGCAGCGCTTGGCATTGGATATCGTCATTCACCACGACGAACAGATTGCGATGTTGCGGGATTTACCGGAAGGGCATCGCCTCGGCGTTTGGCTCAAAGTCGACTCGGGCATGCACCGCTTGGGGTTCGCGCCGCAACGGGTCCGCGGCGTGTGGGAAGATTTACAGCGGTGCGGCGCCGTCGCCCCGCCCGTACGCTTGATGACGCATCTCGCATGCGCCCATGAGCGCGGCCATCCCTCGGTGCCGGTACAACTTGCGTGCTTCGCGCAAGCCTGCGCCGATATCCGCACTGAGCGCTGTATCGCCAATTCCGCGGCACTGCTCGCCTGGCCGGCGGCCTACGCCGATTGGGTCCGGCCGGGGATCATGCTCTACGGGGTTTCGCCGTTCACCGATAGCAGCGCCGCCGCGGAAGGTCTACGGCCGGTCATGTCCTTAAGATCACAACTCATTGCGGTCAAGACCGTGCGGGCGGGGGAGGGGGTCGGGTATGGCGGTGACTGGCATTGCCCCGAGGACATGCCGATCGGCATCGTCGCCCTGGGCTACGGAGACGGTTATCCTCGGCACGCCCGCCCCGGAACCCCCGTGCTCGTGAACGGAAAAAGAACCGCCTTGATCGGCAAAGCCTCGATGGACATGCTGAGCGTGGATTTACG
>Ga0136630_1000005_pt1 | contig 53233 bp, 42 predicted proteins | sample AntDrymUQ5682106_2_FD_105496 | JGI IMG/M metagenome (GOLD analysis project Ga0136630, IMG submission 105496) | Polar desert sand microbial communities from Dry Valleys, Antarctica - metaG UQ568 (21.06) | ecosystem: Environmental > Terrestrial > Soil > Desert | place: Antarctica: Dry Valley...
GGCTGCCACGATGAGCATCGCCGCGCGGTTGAACGACCGCGCAAGACGCGAGTTCACCAGCTCGACCAAGGTGTCGAGCCGGTCCGGCGAGGAACTGATCAGGTCTTCCGAGCCAGCCGCAGCCGAGCCCGCATTGTCGTCGGCACCTACTCGGACCACCCCGATGATACTTCTGCGAGTCCGCTGCGGTGCGCAAGGCAAACAGCAGCTGCCGCTGCTCCGAGGCGCCATCGCCTAGCCTCGACGCTCGTGCGCCTTGTCGTTGCTCGCTGCACGGTGGACTACGTCGGCCGGCTGACCGCCCATCTACCGTCGGCGTTGCGCCTGCTGCTGGTCAAAGCCGACGGTTCGGTGTCGATACACGCCGATGACCGGGCCTACAAGCCGTTGAACTGGATGAGCCCGCCCTGCACGTTGCGCGAGTCGACCGACGAGAACGGCGTCCTGTGGACCGTCACCAACAAGATGGGCGAACAACTGCAGATCCACATCGACTCGATCGAGCACGACTCCGCCCACGAGCTGGGGGTCGACCCGGGACTGGTCAAGGACGGGGTCGAGGCGCACTTGCAGGAGCTGCTGGCCGAACACGTCCACACCTTCGGGGCCGGGTGGACGCTGGTCCGGCGCGAGTACCCCACGCCGATCGGGCCGGTCGATCTGCTCTGCCGGGACGCGGCCGGCGCAACGGTGGCGATCGAGGTCAAGCGTCGTGGTGAGATCGACGGGGTGGAGCAGTTGACCCGTTACTTGGCGCTGCTCAATCGGGATCCACTGCTTGCCCCGGTACGCGGGGTACTGGTCGCGCAGGAGGTCACGCCACAGGCTCGAGTGCTGGCTACCGATCGTGGAATCGGTTGGCAGGTGGTCGATTATCAGTTGTTGCGCGGTGCCGAGGACACCTCGCTCCGATTGTTCTGACGAGCCTGCCGGGTTTCTACCCTTATCGCGATAACGGCGCGCTAGGGACCAGTTACCCGCCGGTAGCATCTGGTCGATGAGGGCCGTCCCGACCGATCAAGCGAGGTTCGACTCCGTGGACCCGGCCACCGGCGAGGTCGTCGACTCCTTCGCGATCCATACCGAGGCCGAGGTGCGGGCCGTCGTCGCGGCGGCCCGGCCCGCGGCGTTGTGGTGGGACGACCTGGGCTTCGACGGTCGCGAGACCCGACTCCGGGACTGGGCCCGGATCCTGACCCGACGGATGGACGAGCTGGCCTGCCTCATCCATCGGGAGAACGGCAAGCCGCTGGTCGACGCCCGGCTGGAGGTGGTCGGGGTCGTCGAGCACCTGCACTGGGCGGCGACGCACGCACGCGGCGTCCTGGGTCGGCGTACGGTCGGTCGTTCTTGGCTGTTCCCGAACCAGAAGCCGTCGGTGGGGTACCGCCCCTATGGCGTCGTCGGGGTGATCGGACCGTGGAACTACCCGGCCTTCACCCCGATGGGCTCGATCGCGTACGCACTGGCGGCCGGGAACGCCGTGGTGTTCAAGCCCAGTGAATACACGCCGGCAGTCGGCGACTGGCTCGTCCGATCGTTCGAGCAGGTCGTACCCGAACAGCCTGTCCTGCAACTGGTGACGGGGTACGGGCAGACGGGCGCGGCATTGTGCACCGCGGGGGTGGGCAAACTGGCATTCACCGGATCGACGGCCACTGCCAGATCGGTGATGGGTGCCTGCGCGCAGACCCTCACTCCGGTGCTGCTGGAGTGCGGGAGCAAGGATGCGCTGATCGTCGCCGAAGACGCCGATCTCGCCGCGGCAGCTCAAGCCGCGCTATGGGGCGCGGTGTCCAACGCCGGCCAGACCTGCGTCGGGGTGGAGCGGGTCTATGCCGTCGACGCGATCTACGACGAATTCCTCAGCCGGTTGACCGCCGAGGCCGGAAAGCCTCGGCCGGGCAGCGACTCCGCAGCCGACTACGGCCCGATCACGATGCCGGCCCAGCTCGCCGTCATCTCAGACCACATCGACGACGCGCTCGACCATGGGGCAACGGCGATCGTCGGGGGCCGCAACGCCGTGCATCCGCCCTACATCGATCCGACGATCCTGGTCGACACGCCCGAGGATCGCCCGGCGGTGACCGAGGAGACCTTCGGCCCGACGATCACGGTCGGCCGGGTGCGCAACATCGATGAGGCAGTCGAGCGCGCAAATGGCACGGCGTTCGGCTTGTCCAGTGCGGTTTTCTCACGCTCGCGCGGCATGGAGATCGCCGAGCGACTGCGCGCCGGGATGACCAGCATCAATTCGGTGATCACCTTCGCGGTCATCCCGGCACTGCCCTTCGGCGGCGTCGGCAATTCCGGGTTCGGCCGGATCCACGGGGCTGACGGGTTGCGCGAGTTTGCCTGGCCGCATGCGATCGTGGCCCAGCAGGCACCCGCCCCCCTGATCCTGCAGTCCTTCGGGCGCAACCCCGTCCTGACCAAGGCGTTGCTGACCGCCGTACGCCTGCGGTACGGACGGCGCGGGCGCAGCCTGGAACACTGAGGCCGAATCGATAACCGATACTGAAGCGAGGAACTCCAGGTGGCACGCGAACTGACCAGGGTCGGTGTCGTCGGGCTCGGCACGATGGGGGCCGGGATCGCCGAGGTCTTCGCCCGCTCCGGGCTGGACGTGATCGGCGTCGAGGTCGACGAGGCAAGCCTGAGTCGCGGTCGCGCGCATGTCGAGGGCTCGACCTCACGGGCAGTCGATCGGGGCAAGCTCGACGAGGCCGGTCGCGACGCCCTGCTCGGTCGAATCACCTTCAGCACCGAACTGCAGGCCCTTGCCGAGGCCGAATTGGTCGTCGAGGCCGTTCCGGAGCATCTCGATCTCAAGGCCGAGGTCTTCTCGAAGCTGGACGCGATCTGTCCGCCGGACACCATCCTGGCCACGAACACCTCATCCTTGTCGGTCACCGAGATCTCGGTGGCCACCGGTCGACCCAGCAAGGTCCTCGGGCTGCACTTCTTCAATCCGGCCCCGGTCATGAAGCTGGTCGAGGTGATCCGGACGGTCGTCACCGACCCAGCGGTGATCGAAGATGTCGAGGCACTGGCCGCCCGGCTGGGCAAGACCGATGTGACGATCGGCGACAAGGCTGGGTTCATCGCCAACGCTCTGCTGTTCGGCTACCTGAACCATGCGGTGTCGATGTTCGAGACGCAGTACGCGACGAGGGAAGACATCGACGCCGCCATGCGACTGGGTTGCGGCCTGCCGATGGGTCCCTTGGCGCTGATGGATCTGATCGGCATCGACACCGCGTACGAGATCCTCGACACGATGTACAAGCAGTCCCGCGACCGGCTGCATGCGCCGGTCCCGCTGATCAAGCAGATGATGACCGCGGGTCTGCTCGGCCGAAAGTCCGGTCGGGGCTTCTACACCTACGCCGAACGCGACAGCCCGCAGGTCGTAGACGACGCGCAGACCCCGCGGACATCTGGGGAGGACGCGGACATCCGCACGGTGACCAAGGTCGGCGTCGTCGGCTCGGGAACGATGGCCACCGGCATTCTCGAGGTCTTCGCCAAGGGCGGCTACGACGTCACCTTCGTCGCGCGGAGCAAGGACAAGGTCGATCGCGTGCTGAGCGCGCTGACCAAGTCGATGGACAAGGCCGTGGGCCGCGGCCGGCTCGAGCAAGCCGACCGCGATGCGGCGCTGGCTCGGGTGACCGGTGGGACCAACCTCGACGATCTCGCCTCGGCAGACCTCATCGTCGAGGCGGTGGTCGAAGACCTGAGCGTCAAACAGGTGCTCTTTGCCAACCTCGGCGAGATTGCCAAACCCGGTGCCATTATTGCCACGACGACATCCAGCTTGCCGGTCGTGGAGTGCGCCAAGGCAAGTGAGCGCCCGTCCGAGGTCGTCGGATTGCACTTCTTCAATCCGGCAGTGGTCATGAAACTGGTCGAGGTCGTACCGACGATCTCCACCGCTGCCGACGTCGTTCCCACTGTGCGGCAGGTCTGCACCACGCTCGGCAAGCACCCGGTCATCTGCGCCGACCGGGCCGGGTTCATCGTCAATGCGCTGCTCTTCCCGTACCTCAATGACGCGGTGAAGATGCTCCAGGCCCACTACGCCACCTCCGAGGACATCGACTCGGCCATGAAAGTCGGCTGTGGCTATCCGATGGGGCCCTTCGAACTGCTCGACGTGGTCGGCCTGGACGTGTCGTTGGCCATCCAGCGGACGCTCTACCTCGAGTTTCGTGAACCGGGATTCGCACCCGCCACGCTGCTGGAGCATCTGGTCACGGCGGGCTACCTGGGCCGCAAGACCGGCAAGGGCTTCCGCGACTACACGCACTGATGCCACGCCGTTCCAGGCCCCGGCAGGAGCCTGCGCCAGCCCAGGAAGAATCGGCCGCGCCGTTCATGACCGATCAGAACGAGTCAGGTCCAGACGGCGACTGGGTGGTGCGTCCGATCAGCGGCGCGGCGAACACCAAGACCTACCGTTGTCCTGGATGCGATCACGAGATCCGGCCCGCAACTCCGCATCTGGTGGTCTGGTCGGCCGGGGACCCTGAGGCCGGGGACCGCCGGCACTGGCATCGGACGTGTTGGCGTTCGCGGCGACGGCGCAATCCGGGACGGAGCCACTGGTGACCGAGACGCCGGGACGGGAAGAGCCGGAAAGTGCGTCGGCTGACGTCGATCGGTCGATCCAGATCCGCGGGACCACGGTGCTGCCGTCTCACCGCGAGGCGATCACGCTGCGAACCGCAGACGGTCATGACCTGGTCGCCGAACTCGCGCTACCGGAACAGCAGGCCCCGGTCGCAACGATGATCTGTGTGCACCCGCTGCCGACCCACGGCGGGATGATGGACAGCCATCTGTTCCGCAAGGCCGCCAACCGCCTGCCGGCGCTGGCCGATCTGGCGGTTCTCCGGTTCAACACCAGGGGTACCGAGAGCGAACATGGCCGCTCGACGGGAGCCTTCTCCGGCGCGGTCGAGGAACGCTTCGACATAGCTGCGGCCATCGAGTACGTCGAGTTCGCCGACCTGCCGGCTCCATGGCTGGTCGGCTGGTCATTCGGTACGGACCTGACGCTGAAGTACGGCTGCGACCCGGCCATCTGCGGAGCGATCCTGATCTCCCCGCCGTTGCGATTCGCCGGCCAGGAGGATCTCCTGCCCTGGGCGAAATCCGGCAAGCCGGTAGTGGTCCTGGTTCCCGAGTTCGACGACTATCTCAGGCCCGAGGCGGCGCGCTCGGGCTTCGCCGCGATCCCGCAGGCCGAGGTGGTCGCGGTGACCGGTGCCAAGCATCTGTTCGTAGGTCACACCGAGCGAGTGCTCGACGAGATCGTCGCGCGGCTGAACCCAGCCGCGTACCCCTTACCGGCGTACTACTCGGGTCAGCCCTGACGAGGGATCGGGATGGCCTGAGTCGGTGAATTCGCCGGCCAACTCGGTGGTGCCGGGGCCTTGGCCGTGGGCGGAGGAGGCGGCGTCCCTTGGACCTCGCGCGGGACCTCGCCGGCCGGGTTGGTCTGATCGTCACGGGGCTTCTCGACCGGATCCTTGCCCGTGCCGCTTTTCGAAGCCTCGTCCGGCGGTGGCTGCCCGTTCGACTGCGAGACCGGGTTCGAGTCCGAGTTCGCGCCGGACGGTGCCGACCGAGGCTTTGCCGCACTCGGGTCGATGACCGTAGCCGTGCCGATCTCCGGAAGTCCGCCCAACAGCTCGCGGACCTGGCTGAGCCGGGCGTGCAGTTCGGCACGCTGTGCGTCGAGGTCGGTGACCCGCTGCTCGGCCGCCGCGACCATGTCGTCGGACTCGCGCTGGGCCTGTTCGATCCGGTTCTGTGCGTCGCGTCGGGAGGACTGATCGCGCTCCTGCTCGACCCGTGACGCCTCGGCCCGCCGGGCCTTCTGAGCGAGCTGGAAGTCCTCCTCGATCTTGGCCACCCGGGCCTTGCTCTCCTGTTCGGCCTTCTCGGCCGATGCGCGGGCTCGCTCGTTGAGCGCATCGGACTCGGCCTGAGCCTGCGCGACGGTCTTCGCGGCGGCGGCCGTGGCCTCCTCGGTCGACCGACGAGCCTCGGCCTGGGCCTCCTCGGCCATGCGGCGGGCCTCGTCCTGGGCCTCGCTGCGGAGCCGGGCGGCCTCTTGGGCGGTTGACGTCAGCTCCGCCTGGGAGCGGGTGTGCTCGTCGGCGGCAATGCGCCGGATGTCGTTGGCCTCCTCTTCGGCCAAACTCAGCATGTGCGAGATCCGGGCTCCCATGGACTCGAAGTTCGGGGCCGCCGCGGATTCGGCCGTGCGTCGGAGGCTGTCGACCTCGGCTTGCGCGGCCGACAGATGACCGGCCAGCTCCTCGGCGCGCTGACCGGAGGCGTCCTTGTCGGCGAGCGCGACCCGAAGTTCGCCGTCCAAGCGGTCGACCACGTCGTGGACCTGGGCGCGGTCGTAACCGCGGATCACGACGTCGAAGCTGTGCGAGGCGCCGTCGTGGGAGAAGATGTCTGGTTGGTTTTCGCGATCCATGGGTCTCATGCTGTCATGCGTACCGGCGACACGCGTCAGGTGTTGCGGAACCGATGCAGCTTGTTTCCGAGTCGTTCGCGCAGCTCGTGATCACGGACGCCCAACCCGTCCTCCGGTGCAAGACAACGGACCCCGACTTTGCCCTGGTGGAGGTTGCGGTGTACGTCGTAAGCCGCCTGACCGACGTCTTCGAGGGCGTACACGTTCGACAACGTGGGCTGGATGGCGCCTCTGGCGAGAAGTCGATTGGCCGCCCATGCCTCGCGGTAGTTCGCGAAGTGCGAGCCGATGATCCGCTTGAGGTTCATCCATAGATAGCGATTGTCGTAGGAGTGCAGGTAGCCGCTGGTCGATGCGCAGCTGACGATCGTCCCTCCGCGACGGGCCACGTACACCGAGGCGCCGAAGGTCTCCCGGCCAGGGTGCTCGAAAACGATGTCCGGGTCCTCACCCCCGGTCAGCTCGCGGATCTTGGCGCCGAAGCGCTGCCACTCCGCGGGGTCCTGGGTGTGTTCGTCCTTCCAGAATTGGTACCCCTCGGCGGTGCGGTCGATGACCAGGTCGGCGCCCATCCGGCGAACGATCTCCGCCTTGTCCGGGCTGCTCACCACGCATATCGGGATGCCGCCGCCGTTGAGTGCCAACTGGGTCGCGTACGAGCCAAGCCCGCCGGAGGCTCCCCAGATGAGCACCACATCTCCCTGCTTCATCGCGGCACCATGCGGACCGACCAGCTGGCGGTAGGCGGTGGAATTGACCAGCCCGGGGCAGGCGGCCTCTTCCCAGGTCAGGTGCTTGGCCTTTGGCATCAGCTGGTTGGACTTGACCAGGGCCAGGTCGGCCAGCCCGCCGAAGTTGGTCTCGAAACCCCAGATCCGCTGCTGGGGATCGAGCATCGTGTCGTCGTGTCCGGCCGGGTCCTCGAGCTCGACCGACAGGCAGTGCGCGACCACCTCGTCGCCGGGCTTCCAGTTGTTCACCCCGACGCCGACGCGAACGACGACTCCAGCCAGATCCGAGCCCACCACGTGATAGGGGAGGTCATGTCGTTTGGTGAGCTGAGAGAGCTTGCCGTACCGCTTGAGGAAGCCGAACGTCGAGACCGGCTCGAAGATCGACGTCCACACGGTGTTGTAGTTGACCGCGCTGGCCATGACGGCGACCAGGGCCTCACCCGGACCGAGCTCCGGTGTCGGCACGTCCTGGATGTGCAAAGAGGTTCTCGGATCCTTCTCGCGGGTTGGCATCCCCGCGAACATTTCCTGGTCTTCGGCACGCACGACGACGCCACGGTAGGACTCCGGTACCGGCAGCTCGCCGAGATCGGACAGCGAGTCGGCGAGGATCGCCTCGGTGATCTGCTTCACGGCTCAGTCCTCCAGGGCGACGGGTTACCGGAGGGTAGCTACCCTCGTTGCGTGAGCATGCCTGCGCTCGATCCGGACCTCGCCGGTGCCTATGCCCGGGACGGCGTCGTATGCGTACGGGGCGTCCTCGATCCGGAGCAGATCGAGCAGGCCGTCCAGGGGATCCGCCGCGTCCTGGACGAACCGAGCAGCCTCGCTCAGGTTGCCAGCGCATCCGGGGACCCGGGCAGGTTCACCGAGGACTTCTGTCGCTGGACCGAGGTTCCCGAGATCGCCGATCTCGCGCAGCAGTCGAGGGTTCCGGGGATCGCAGCGGCGCTCATGGCCACCGATCAGGTCCGGTTCTATCACGATCACGTCCTGGTGAAGGAGGGCGGAACCTCACAGCGCACCCCCTGGCACCAGGACCAGCCGTATTACAACGTCGACGGCCGCGGCATCAGCGCCTGGATTCCGGTGGACCCGGTACCGGTGGGCGCCTGCTTGGAAGTGCTGGCCGGTACGCACCTGGGACCGTGGCTCATGCCGCGCACGTTCTTGGCCGGGAAGGCGAACTGGTTTCCCGAGGGCACGCTGGCCGAACTCCCCGACGTCGACGCCGATCGCGATGCTTTCGACATCAAGCGGTACGAGATGGCCCCCGGGGACGCGATCTTCTTCGACTTCCTGGCCGTGCACGGTGCGCCGGGTTTCCCGTTCTCCGGGCGCCGGCGGGCGCTCTCGTTGCGGTATCTGTCCGACGACGTACGGCATGCACCCCGGCGTTGGCGGACCTCTCCGCCGTTCGAGGGCCTGGATCGGCAACTCGATGCCGGCTCACCGATGGAGCATCCGCTGTTCCCGGTGGTCTGGCCCGCCTCGGCCTGACTTGGGCACAGCGGGGGAGGACATGGCGTCCTAGGTTGGAGCCATGCGCTTCGGACTGTTCATCCCGCAGGGCTGGCGACTCGATCTCGCCGGCATCGAGCCCGCCGACCAGTGGCAGACGATGCGCTCGTTGGCCGAGCACGCCGACAGCGGGGACACCTGGGAGTCGCTGTGGGTCTATGACCATTTCCACACCGTGCCCAAACCGACCGACGAGGCCACCCATGAGGCGTGGACGCTGATGACGGCTCTGGCAGCCAGTACATCCCGGGTACGGCTGGGCCAGATGTGCACCTGCATGGCCTACCGGAATCCGGCGTACCTCGCGAAGGTCGCGGCGACCATCGACGTGATCAGTGGTGGTCGGGTCGAGATGGGCATCGGTGCCGGATGGTATGAGAACGAATGGCGGGCATACGGATACGGCTTCCCAAGGGCCGGAATCCGACTGGCGATGCTGGACGAGGGCGTCCAGATCATGCGTCAACTCTGGGAGACCGGCACGGCCACTTTCGACGGCGAGCACTATCAGGTCGACCGGGCGATCTGCCGCCCGTTGCCGTTGCAGGACGGTGGGATCCCGCTCTGGATCGCCGGCGGCGGTGAGAAGAAGACCCTGCGGATCGCGGCACAGAACGCGGCGTACACCAACTTCGACGGGACGCCCGAGGCCTTCGCGCACAAGTCCTCGGTGCTGGAGGGTCATTGCAAGGATCTCGGCCGGGACTTCTCGGAGATCACCCGCAGCGCCAACTACAACGTGGTCATCGGTGCCGATCAAGCGGAGGTCGACAAGCGGCTGCAGTGGTTCGGGGACCACTACCGCGGAATCGTCGGCGATGAACGCGCCGACAAGGCTGTCGCAGATGCGCGCTCCGGTCCGGCCGTCGGCACGCCCGAACAGGTCATCGAGGCACTCACCTCGGCCCAGGAGATGGGGATGACGTACGCGATCTGCTACTTCCCCGAGGCGGCCTACGACCGGAGCGGGATCGAGCTGTTCGAGACGGAGGTCCTCCCAGCCCTGCGCTGACTCTCTCAGTACCTCGCGCTGGGCGATTGCTCATATCAGGTGATCGTGAGCGGGCTGGGTGCGCCGTCACTACACCTGAAGCGCTCATGATCACCGATCACGAGCCGGAGGGCTTCCAACGGGGAGCCGAACCGGCGCGAGCGACCTGTTCGGCGCGGGCGGCGATATTGCGCTGCATTCCGCCGAAGATGAACCCATGGAAGGGCCACACCGCCCACCAGTACGCCCGACCCAGCAGTCCACGTGGGGCGTAGATCGCCCGCTGGCGGAACACCGTTCGTCCGCGAGCGTCGGTCTCGATGCCCAGGTCCAACCAAGCCCGGCCCGGAACGCGCATCTCGGCCCGCAGCCGGAGCAGTTCGCCGTCCACGATCTCCTCGACCCGCCACCAGTCCACGACGTCACCTATCTGCAGATCGTGCGGACTGCGTCGTCCGCGGCGAAGTCCCGGTCCGCCCCAGAGCCGGTCGAGGATGCCGCGTATCCGCCAGGCCAACTTCCAGGAGTACCAGCCGGCTGTACCGCCGATCCCTTCGATCACCTCCCACAGTGCCTGCGGCGGCGCTTCGACGACGCTGCTCCGGTCATCGACATAGAGGTCCCCTCGGGCCCAGTCGGGATCGGTGGGCATCGGGTCGCTGGATGCCCCGGTGACTGAGGCGTTGGACCAGTGCGTGCTGACATCGGCATCGCGGATCCTGGCCAGCGCTCTGCCCACGGCGGCGTCGAAGCCGAGCAACCCCTCCGCTGGATCCGGGACGAACTGTGCGATGTCGTGCTCCCGAGCGACGACGGTGTTCTTGAGGCTCTCGACCAGCGGCTTTGCCAGGCTCCCCGGTACGGGGGTGATCAAGCCGACCCAGTGCGCCGAGAGCGTCGGGCTCAGAACCGGGACCCGGAAGATCCGTCGTCGCGGCAGCCCGGCCACCCGGGCGTAACCCTGCATCATGTCGCGATAGGTCACGACGTCCGCGCCACCGATGTCGAAGCTGCGGTTGACCTCGGCCGGCAGATCTGCCACGCCGACGAGATAGTGCAAGACGTCGCGGATGGCGATCGGCTGGATCTGCACATCGACCCACTTGGGCGTGACCATCACCGGCAGGCGCTCGGTCAGGTGCCGCAGCATCTCGAAGCTCGCGCTGCCGCTGCCCAGTACGACGGCGGCTTTGAGGACCACGGTCGGTACTCCGCTGTCGAGCAGGATCTGACCGACCTCCTCACGGCTGCGCAGGTGCGGCGAGAGTTCCTCCCCCTCGGGGGTCATTCCGCCGAGGTAGACGATCCGGCGTATGCCCGCCGCATGTGCCGTGGCGGCGAAGTTCTCCGCGGCCCGGCGATCGGTCGCCTCGAAGTCCGCGCCAGAGCCGATCGCGTGCACCAGGTAGTAGGCGACGTCGACGCCGTCGAGTGCCGCGCGAAGGCTGTCCCGATCGAGGACGTCGCCCCCGACGACGGCGACGTCGCCGGCCCAGGGATAGTCACGCAAGCGGGTGGCCGTGCGCGCCATTGCCCGCACGGACCAGTCGGCTTCCAGCAGCGCGGGTACCAGCCGCCCGCCTACGTACCCGCTCGCCCCGGTGACCAGGGCGGTTCCGGTCACGAGAGCGTCCAGTCGATCGGCGCGGCGCCCTGCGACGCGAGCAGGTCGTTGACCTGGCTGAACGGGCGCGAGCCGAAGAAACCGCGATCGGCCGACATCGGGCTCGGGTGGACGCTGGCCACCACCGGAACCGTGCCCAACCGAGGACGCAGGGTCTGCGCGTCCTTGCCCCAGAGGATCGCCACCAACGGCTGGTCCCGGGCCACAAGGACGTCGATGGCTGTGTCGGTCACCTTCTCCCAACCCTTGCCCCGGTGCGCGCCGGAGTGGCCCGGCTGCACGGTCAGACATCTGTTGAGCAGCAGGACCCCGCGGTCCGACCACGCCGACAGGTCTCCGTGTGCCGGCGGGGGAAGTCCGAGATCGGACGAGAGTTCGCGGTAGATGTTCTGCAAGCTGCGCGGAATGGGCCGTACCTCCGAAGCGACCGAGAACGACAGGCCGACCGCGTGCCCAGGGGTGGGATACGGATCCTGACCGACGATCAGGACCCGGACGTCGGCCAGCGGACGCTCGAAGGCCCGCAGGATGTGCTGGCCGGCCGGGAGATAGGAGCGCCCGGCTGCGATCTCCGCGCGCAGGAATCCGCCCATCGCGGTGACGACATCGGCCACCGGTTCCAGGGCGGTCGCCCAGCCCGGGTCGATCAGCTCAGCAAGGGGACGCGCCATGGCCGGTGTGCCCCGGTCAGTGAGACAGGTCGGGCGCCGGCTCGACGAGTTCGACCAGGACCCCGCCGGCATCCTTGGGATGGATGAAGTTCACCCGGGAGTTCGCCGTGCCGCGCCGGGCCGAGTCGTAGAGCAGCCGCAGCCCGCGTCCGCGCAATGTCGCGGACACCTCGTCGATGTCAGTGACCCGGTAGGCCACCTGTTGGATCCCTGGCCCGGATCGGTCCAGGAACTTGGCGAGTACCGAATCCGGGCGCGACGGTGCCAGCAGCTGGATGCAGGTGCCCGAGTCCCCGATCGCGAGCATGGCCTCACGGACACCCTGCTCCTCGTTGACCTCCTCGTGCACCGGATGCAGGTCGAAGGTCTCGGCGTAGAAGACCAAGGCCTCGTCCATGTCGGCCACGGCAATACCTACATGGTCGAGGTGGGTGAACACGGTCCCGATTCTGCACTCCCGGCTGGGGCCACGGGGCATCGGTAGACTCGATGTATTCAGCCAAGGGCTGTGTCGTTGCCGCCCAACGCCTGGACCGCTCGGAGGGACTTGTCATGTCAGGTTCGGTCATCGTCGGAGGCGCTCGTACGCCGATGGGTCGGCTGCTGGGTTCTCTCAAGGGGTTCTCCGGGGCCGACCTCGGCGGGGTCGCGATCAAGGGAGCCCTGGAACGCGCTGGGATCGCCGGTGACCAGGTCGAGTACGTGATCATGGGCCAGGTTCTGCAGGCCGGCGCCGGTCAGATCACCGCCCGCCAGGCGGCCATGAAGGGCGGCATTCCGATGACCGTCCCGGCCCTGACCGTCAACAAGGTCTGCCTGTCCGGCCTCGACGCGATCGCGCTGGCCGACCAGCTGATCCGCGCCGGTGAGTTCGACATCGTCGTGGCCGGGGGGATGGAGTCGATGACCAATGCTCCACATCTGCTACCCAAGTCCCGCGAGGGCACGAAGTTCGGCGATTCCACGCTGGTGGACTCGATGGCCTTCGACGGCTTGTTCTGCGCCTTCGACCAGGTCGCCATGGGCGCGTCCACCGAGTCCTACAACGCTCGGTACAACCTGACCCGCGAGGAGCAGGACGCCTTCGCCGCAGCGAGTCATCAGAAGGCCGCGCTGGCAGCCAAGAACGGGCTGTACGACGACGAGCTGGTCCCGGTACAGATCCCGCAGCGCAAGGGCGACCCGATCGAGTTCAGCACCGACGAGGGCATCCGGGCCGACACGACCGCTGTCAGCCTGGCGAAGTTGCGCCCGGCCTTCTCCAACGAGGGCTCGATCACTGCGGGCTCGGCCTCACAGATCTCCGACGGCGCCTGCGCGGTCGTGGTGATGTCGGCAGCCAAGGCTGCAGAACTCGGGCTCACTCCGATCGCGGAGATCGGCGCGCACGGTGTGGTCGCTGGACCCGACACCTCTCTGCACGAGCAGCCAGCAAACGCGATCAAGGCGGCTTGTGCCAAGGAAGGGGTCGAGCCCAAGGCGCTCGATCTGGTCGAGATCAACGAGGCGTTCGCCGCGGTGGGCATCGTCTCCACCCGCGAACTGGGACTGGACGAGAACAAGGTCAACGTGAACGGCGGAGCGATCGCGCTCGGCCATCCGATCGGGATGAGTGGTGCCCGCCTGGTTCTGCATCTGGCCCTGGAGCTGGGCCGTCGTGGCGGCGGGATCGGCGTCGCGGCGCTGTGCGGAGGCGGCGGTCAGGGTGATGCGCTGATCGTCAAGGTCTCCGCCCGCGGGTGAGGGTCGAGGAGACTGAAACCCGCTACCGGCGACGACGAACATCTCGGCGTGACGCCGACGTCGCCGAACTCGTGGCGCTTGCCCGGAAGGGCCACGCCCGCGCCGTTGCCCGGTTGATTTCCCTGGTCGAGGACGCGAGCCCCAAACTTCGCGAGGTTTCTGCCGCGCTTGTCCGCCATGCCGGGCACGCTCAGATCATCGGGCTGACCGGTCCACCCGGGGTGGGCAAATCCACGACGACGACTGCTTTGGTCAGCGTGTTTCGAGCGGCCGGAAAGCGGGTCGGGGTGCTGGCCGTCGACCCGTCCTCGCCGTTCTCCGGCGGGGCGTTGCTGGGCGATCGGGTCCGGATGCAGGAGCATGCGCTTGATCCGGACGTGTTCATCCGCTCGATGGCCTCCAGAGGTCATCTCGGCGGATTGGCTTGGGCCACACCGCAAGCACTACGTGTCCTGGATGCAGCCGGCTGTGACGTCGTCCTTATCGAAACGGTCGGCGTAGGGCAGGCCGAGGTCGAGATCGCCCAGCTTGCCGACACCACGATGGTCCTGTTGGCTCCGGGCATGGGCGACGGCATCCAGGCGGCCAAAGCCGGCATTCTCGAGGTCGCCGACCTCTACGTGGTGAACAAGGCCGATCGCGACGGGGCGAAACAGACGGTCCGCGACCTGCGCTACATGCTGTCGCTGGGGGGGAAGCACTCCGAGGCCCACGCATGGCGGCCGCCGATCCTGCCCACGGTCGCCTCCCGGGGTGAGGGAATCGACGAGGTGGTCGCCGCCTTGGACAAGCACCGCCGGTGGCTCGACGATTCCGGAGAGCGCGCCCGCCGCCAGCAGGAGCGGGCCGCGGCCGAGATCGAGGCGATCGCCGTGTCGGCGCTGCGGGAGCGGATGGGCGACGTCCACGGATCGGCGGCCCTGGGCACGCTGGCCACCTCCGTGGTCCACGGCGAGATCGACCCGTACGCCGCCGCCGACGCCCTGATCGAGCAACTGTGACGCGGTCATGACCGGTCGTGCTTCCGCACGGAGGCCAGCGGATCTGGACGCGGTTGTGGTGGGGGCAGGGCCGAACGGGCTCGCGGCGGCTCTGCGGGTGGCTGCGGCCGGACTGAAGGTAGTTGTCTACGAGCGGGCCGAGGCCTGGGGAGGCGGTGCCCGAACGGCGGCATTGACCGAGCCCGGTTTCGTCCATGACGTCTGCTCGACGGCTCATCCGATGGTGGCCATCTCTCCGTTCTTTCGTGAGTTCGATCTCGCGGCGCACGGCGTCCAGCTGGTGCATCCCGAGATTCCCTTCGCCCACCCACTCTCCGGCGGCGAGGCGGTGCTGGTGCACCAGGATCTCGCGCGTACCTCCGCTGCCCTGGGCCGGGACGGACCGGCATACGAGCAGTTGCTGCGCCCGCTGGTCGACGACGCGCCCGCGCTGCTCGAGACCTTGCTGGGGACTTTCCGACGCCCGCCGACCTCGGGCTTGCCGGCGGTGCTCCATTTTGCCAGGTACGGCCTGCGCAGCGCACAGTCCCTGGCGGGTCGCTTCGAGGGTGAACATGCCCGGGCCCTGCTGGCCGGCTGTGCGGCGCACAGCATGATGCGCCTGGACCGGCCGATCACCGGCGGGCTGGGCATGGTCCTGGCGCTGCTGAGCCACGCGGTCGGCTGGCCGGTCGTGGCCGGCGGGTCCCAAGCGCTCAGTGACGCAATGGTCGCTGCGCTGCGGGCCGCGGGCGGTGAGGTCATCACCGGCCACGAGGTACGCAGTCTGGACGAGCTCCCGGCCGCGCGAGCCACGCTGCTCGACATCGCTCCGGACAGCTTCCTGCGCTTGGCGGGCCCCGAGCAACTACCCGGCGGCTATCAAAAGGCCTTGCGCCGCTTCCGGTATGGCCCCGGGGTCTGCAAGGTCGACTGGGCACTCTCCGGACCGGTTCCATGGACGAATCCCGACGTGGCGCGTGCGGGGACCGTCCACCTGGGTGGGGCATTCGAGACGGTCGCGGCCTCCGAGGCCGACGTCGCCGCCGGCCACCACCCGGAACACCCGTACGTCCTGTCCGTTCAGCCCTCGGTGGCCGATCCGAGTCGCGCACCCGCCGGCCGACACGTGTTCTGGGCCTACTGCCATGTCCCGGGGCAGTCCACTGTGGACATGACCAGCGTCATCGAAGACCAGATCGAGGCTGCTGCACCTGGATTCCGCGACTTGGTGATCGGTCGGCACACCATGACCGCAGCTCAGATGGCTGACTACGACCCCAACTACGTGGGCGGTGACATCAGCGCTGGAGCGACCTCGATGTTCCAGATGCTGGCCCGTCCCGTGCCGCGTTGGTCGACCTATCGAACGCCCATCGAGGGTGTGTACCTGTGCTCCTCGGCCACGCCGCCGGGACCAGCCGTACACGGAATGTGCGGCGACCACGCCGCCCGCCTGGCACTGCGCCAGCGCTTCGAAATCCGGAAGGCCCCGTCCTTGCGCAATCTGCCAACCCCATAGCCGGGCATTCCTGGTGGTTTTGACGGAAACCACCGGGGAGGTCGTGGTGGTTTTGACGGAAACCGCCAGGGCGCTGGGCGGTACGGCGTAGCCTTTCGCGCACCATGCCTCGCGAACTACGCCTTCCTTTCGACCCGATCGAGCGGGCGGGGGAGAACTGGGAGCGGACCTGGGGTCCCTCCACCGCGATGCGCGCTGCTACCTCGGTCTTTCGCGCCCAACAGATCCTGCTTGCCCGCTTCGACGAAGCCCTGCGACCGTACGAACTGACCTTCGCCCGGTATGAGGCGTTGGTTCTGCTGCGCTTCTCCCGGACCGGCACGCTGCCGATGAAGGTGATCGGCAGTCGCTTGATGGTGCATCCCACGAGCGTGACCAACACCGTCGAGCGGTTGGCCGCGGCCGGACTCGTCGACCGCCGACCGAACCCCGCAGACGGCCGGGGCGTGCTTGCCTCGATCACCGATATCGGGCGCGACATCGTCGAGCGCGCGACCGCTGATCTCATGGACGTCGACTTCGGGCTGGCCGACATCGGGAATGATCGGCTCGATGACCTCTACGCCACCCTGCGCGACGTCCGTTATGCAGCCGGCGACGTGGCCGGGGCCGACCGGATGCTGAGCCGACCACAGCGCTGAGCCGCAAACAAGTAGGACGCTCCACTTTGATTAATTAGTAGGACGTCCTAGTATTAGGTATGACGGATAGCAGGGATGGCCGAGCGCGCTGGCAGCAGCGTTACGACGCTGCACTGAACTCAGGACGCGTCCGAGATGCGGACTTTCGCACCCTGTCCGGCGTAGATGTCGCGCCGGTCTACGGCCCCGCATCGGGCCAGGAGCCCGAAGGCTTCGACCGGATCGGTTGGCCGGGGGAGTACCCGTTCACCCGTGGCCTGTACCCGACCGGGTACCGGGGCCGATCGTGGACGATCCGCCAGTTCGCGGGCTTCGGCAACGCCGAGCAGACCAACCAGCGATACAAGATGATCCTGGCCGAGGGTGGTGGCGGGCTGTCGGTCGCTTTCGACATGCCGACGCTGATGGGTTACGACTCCGACGACTCGAAGTCATTGGGCGAGGTCGGACACTGCGGCGTGGCGATCGACTCGGCCGCCGACATGGAGACCCTCTTCGGCGACATCCCGCTCGAGCAGACCACCACGTCGATGACGATCAGCGGCCCGGCCGTACCCGTGTTCTGCATGTATCTCGTCGCCGCCGAGCGGCAGGGCATCGACATATCCACCCTCGACGGAACGCTGCAGACCGACATCTTCAAGGAGTACATCGCGCAGAAGGAGTGGCTGTTCCCACCAGAACCACATCTGCGCCTGATCGGCGACCTGATGGAGTTCTGCAACGCCGAGATCCCGGCCTACAAGCCGGTGTCGGTCTCGGGCTATCACATCCGGGAGGCCGGCTCGACCGCCGCACAGGAACTCGCTTTCACCCTCGCCGACGGCTTCGGGTACGTCGAACTCGGTCTGTCCCGCGGAATGGACATCGAGCAGTTCGCACCTGGATTGTCGTTCTTCTTCGACGCGCACATCGACTTCTTCGAGGAGATTGCCAAATTCCGTGCGGCTCGGCGCATCTGGGCGCGCTGGATGCGTGACGTGTACGGCGCGAAGACCGACCGTGCCCAGTGGCTGCGGTTCCACACCCAGACGGCCGGGGTATCGCTGACCGCCCAGCAGCCGGACAACAACATCGTCCGTACGGCCGTCGAAGCACTTGCCGCGATCCTGGGCGGCACGAACTCGCTGCACACCAACGCTCTGGACGAGGTCCTGGCCCTGCCGAGTGAGAAGGCGGCCCAGATCGCATTGCGTACCCAGCAGGTGATCGCCGCCGAGACCGGTGTTGGGAATGTCGCTGATCCACTCGGTGGGTCCTGGTACGTCGAAGCGCTCACCGACGAACTCGAGCGCCAGGCCGAGGAGATCTTCACCCAGATCAAGGGAATGGGGACCGACGGCACGATGACCAGCGGTCTGCTGCGCGGCATCGAGGAGGGGTGGTTCCTCGCGGAGATCGCCGAGGCGGCCTTTGACTACCAACTCAAACTCGAAAAGGGCGATCGTGAGGTGGTCGGCGTCAACGTCAACAACGCCTCGGTCAGCGAACACGACGAACTCGATATCCTGCGGGTCAGCCACGAGGTCGAGGTCGAGCAGTGCCGGGTCCTCGGCGTGCGTCGAGGAGCACGGGACGAGGAAGCGGTCCGCGCGGCATTGGGCCATATGGTCGACATCAGCCGCACCCAGGACAACATGGTGCCGTCCATGCTCGAGGCGGCGCGCACCGAGGCCACGCTCGGAGAGATCTGCGGTGCGTTGCGCGTCGAATGGGGCGGCTACACCGAGCCCGCTCGCTTCTAGGTCCCTCACCGGCGATCCCGGCAGCAGTGTCAAGATGGAAGCCATGCAACCCAACCGCGGAACCTCCCCGCCCCGTACCGCTGCCGCTGCGGCCCAACAGGCGCAGGTGGCCGCGTCGCTGGCCGGAGCGGTTGACCTGGGAGCGGTTCGCGCCCGTGCCGAGGCAGCACAGCGGGCTGCCACCGCGCCGGCTCCGACAGCGGGCGGAGGCAGCTACGTCATAGACGTGACCGAATCCACCTTTCAGGCCGAGGTCATCGACCGCTCCTTCCAGGTGCCGGTCATCCTGGACCTGTGGGCCGAGTGGTGTCAGCCGTGCAAGCAGCTGTCTCCGGTATTGGAACGACTCGCCGCCGAGGGTAGCGGCACTTGGGTCCTGGCCAAGGTCGATATCGACTCCAACCCGCGCCTGGCCGAGGGTCTGCAGGTGCAGAGCATCCCGGCGGTCAAGGCGGTGCTGCAGGGCGCGCTGGCCGCTGAGTTCAACGGGGCGCTGCCCGAGGCCGAGGTGCGACAGTTCCTCGCGGCGGTCGTCGAGGCGGCCGGTGGAAAGCTTCCGGCCGGAGCGGACGGCGCGCAGGACGGCGTGGACGGAGCCGCCCAGGACGTGGACGACGCGCGGCTAGACGCTGCGGAGGATGCGGTGGCCCGCGGGGATCTCGACGCTGCGGAGACCGCCTATGCCGAGATCCTGGACGCCGAGCCGGAGCACCCGATCGCCAGCCTCGCACTGTCCCAGATCCGACTCCTTCGCCGCGCCGAGGCAGCGGGTCCAGATGCCGTCGCCACAGCTGACGCGGATCCGACGAATGCTGCCGCCGCCCGATCGGCCGCAGACGTCGAGCTGGCCCTGGGACAGGTCGATCGTGCCTTCGACCGGCTGCTCGCGGTGATCCGGTCAACCACGGGGGAGGACCGCGACTCTGCACGCGAAGGACTGATCGACCTGTTCGCCCTGGTCGGTGACGACGACCCGAGGGTCGTGTCCGCTCGCAAGAAGCTCACCGCCGCACTGTTCTGAGGCTGCGACCTCGCGGCAACATGCGCCGTGGCTCGGGACAACCTCAAAGCAACCGATCAGAGTGCGGACGCGAGTTATGCTGCCCGGGATACACAGCGGCGTTGCCCACGCCCGACGACTGACGGGACGGCGTTTCGTGGAGGGGGAAACTTTCGGCCCCTACCGGATCGAGAAGCTTCTCGGTCGCGGTGGGATGGGTGAGGTCTACCGGGCCTACGACGAGAGCCAGAAGCGGATCGTCGCACTCAAGCTGCTCTCCCCACACCTAGCTAGCGACGAGAGCTACCGCGCGCGCTTCCGGCGAGAGTCCGAACTTGCCGCACGACTGCGTGAGGCGCACGTGATCCCGATCCACCGCTACGGCGAGATCGAGGGCCGGCTGTTCCTCGACATGCGTCTGGTGGAAGGATCCGATCTCGCGCAATTGCTCGAAGACCAGGGCGCCCTGCCAGCCGGCCGCGCCGTCGCGATCATCAGCCAGGTGGCCAGAGCGCTCGACGCAGCGCACGCCGATCGGCTGATCCACCGCGACGTGAAACCGTCCAACGTCCTGGTCAGTGACCGCGACGAGGACAGCGACGACGACTTCGTGTATCTCGTCGACTTCGGGATCGCCCGAGCGGCCGAGGACGAGCAGGGCCTGACCAAGACAGGGTCTGCGTTGGGCAGCTTCGATTACATGGCTCCGGAGCGCTTTCTCGAAGGGACGCTGGACCGCCGGACCGATGTGTACTCCCTGGCCTGCTTGCTCTACGAGTGCCTGACCGGGAAGCGGCCGTTTCCCGGGAACGCGCTGCCGGCCCTCATGTACGGCCATCTCAACACCGCGCCGCCACGGCCGACCCAAACGGTCAGCGGCCTCCCGGCGGCACTGGACGACGTGATCAGCAACGGAATGGCAAAGAAGCCGGAGAACCGTTTCGCTCGGGCGGGCGACCTGGCCGCGGCCGCTCGTCGGGCTCTTCGGACCGCACCGGGGGCAGACCTGGGCACCCGGGATCAAAGCGCCAGCCAGCCCATCCAGTTCCCGTCGGCGTCGAGCCCGCCCTCAAGCCCGGGGCTGCAGGCATTTCCGTCTGGTCCGAATCCCGTGGCCAGTTCTCTGCCGTGGCAGTCTGCTCCACACGGCTTGGCGGGGAGCTATGTTCCGAGTTGGCCGCCGCCGTCCTACCCTGGCTCATCGTCGGGCCCGATCACCCCCCCGCAGTCCGGGCCGTTTCCACTTGCACCGAGCGGACCGAGTACCGGCTCAAGCGTCGTCGGGGGTCAGCGGGGACTCACCAAGGGTCGCGCCGCGCTTGTCGTCGGCACGGTCGCCGCACTGGTGGCAGCGGCCACGATCTGGGCATTGGTCCTGACCGAGTCCGATCCGCCTGCCAATACAACAACGAGTACCAGCGCGGTCAGCACGACCGCTACGACCACGTCGACCTCGTCGACGCCGGATCCGCAGCTGGAACTGTTGGACCTCGTCCCGGCTGATTTCCCGCGTCGGCAGTGCGCCGAGGATGAACTGGCCGGTGACGGCGACATTGCGAAGGTGAGCTGTGGTGCGAGCGTGTCTCAGCCGGGGCCGACGATGTCGACGTTCTATCTCTACGAGGACGAGGCTCAGGTCAGCGACGTCTTCGAGAGCGACATGGCCGGCTTCAATCTGGCTCTGTTGCCCTCTGGATCCTTCGAGTGCAACGCGAACGCGGGCTATGCCACGTGGGCCTATACCGCCGAAGGCGGCACCGCCGGTTATTACTCCTGCCGGATCGCAGAGGAGGAGGGAGTCGCGATCATCCAGTGGACCGAGGACGAGTACGCCTTCTACGGCGCGGTGTTCCTGCCCGGTGGCGCAGCTGAGCTGGCGCAGCTGTGGGAGTGGTGGCAGAACAAGAGCGCGGTCTCCGCGCCGTAACAGTGACAGAAGGCGGCAGCGGGGTAGGCGGGTCAGCCGGCTTGGGCGGCCAACTCGTGCAGTCGGGAGGCGACCTCGAGGGCGGTCCTCGGGCGTTCGGAGACTGGAGCGAGACAGGCCTCGACCGTCGCGGCCTCGCCGGGGCTCAGTCCGGGTGCCAGCGTCGGCGTCGTGCTCATCAGGCGACGGATGGCCAACAACGGCTCGTTGTCGGGCAGCTCGCCGTAGAGACCTACGCCGGTCAGGCTGCGATGCAGACTGGCGCCCAAGCCCCAGATCTCAGTGGCCCGGGACGGTCGTTCGCCCTGCAACAGAGCAGGGTCGAGGAATTCCAGCGACGCGGCGTTGGCCATCCCGGTCAGCGTGACCCCCGGGGCGAGGAAGCGGGCCAGCCCCAGATCGGAGAGCTTGGCGCCGTTGTCTCCCAGCATGATGTTCGCCGGCTTGATGTCGCCATGGGACAACCCCGCCTCGTGCAAGGCGTGTGCCGCCAGGGCGGTGTGCTCCATGGCCATCAGGACCTCGCGTCTGGCCAGCGGACGAGCCGGTGCTGCGAGTGACCCGCCGGGGAAGTACTCCATGGCGTACAGGAACGATTCATGCAGCACCGCGTCGTAGACCCGCACCAGGTAGGGCGAGCTGACCTGGGCAAATGCGCGCAGTTCTCGTACCCCGCGGTCGTAGGCCTGCTCACTGCACTGTCCGGTGAAGACTTTGAGCGCCACGAACTCGTCGGACAGGCCCAGTCGCGGTGGCGGGGTGGCGAGATAGAACCGGCCGTGGTTGCCCTCGCCGAGCGCCCGCACGATCTGATAGTCGGCGATCCGGTCCGGTGTGCCGATCGTTACGTCAGCGGAGGTCATCGCGTGGTCCTCTCGAGAAATCGTGCGGTTGTGGGACGGAGCCCGTACGTGCGCTGATGTGGGGTCGCTGAGCGGGATCGGCCGCTAGGCTGCGGCGAGTCAGACAGCGGCTGGCGGCAGAGCGCAGAGCAGGGAAGGCGTGGTGGTGGAACGCAGCATCAGTGAGACGACCGCCCTGGTCTTTCTCGCGATCGCGATCGTGATCGTGGTAGCCCGCCTCGTGGGCAAGTTGTTCACCAGAATCGGTCAGCCGGCGGTGGTTGGCGAGATCGTGGCCGGCATCGCTCTCGGGCCGACCGCCCTGGGCGCATTGCCTGGCAACCTCGACGAAGCACTGTTCCCGCCGGACCTGCGGCCCTACCTGTCGGTGCTGGCCCAGCTGGGTCTGGTGCTGTTCATGTTCATCGTCGGGCTGGAGGTGGATCTGTCGTTCATCCGCGGTCGGGAGCGGGTAGCCGCATCGGTGTCGATCGCATCGATCGCGCTTCCGTTCGGCCTCGGCGTGCTGCTGGCCTTCCAACTCTTCCCGGACCACGACGTGGTCAACGGCGAGGAGGTCGCTTTCGCGGCGTTTGCGCTCTTCCTCGGTGTGGCCATGTCGATCACGGCTTTCCCCGTCCTGGCGCTGATTCTCACCGAGCGCAACATGCATCTCATTCCCACCGGCGCGCTCAGCCTGGCCTGTGCCGCGGTCGACGACATCATCGCCTGGGCGCTGCTCACCGTGGTCGTCGCTGTGACGGTGGGAGACGGGTACTCCGGGGTGCTCGTCATCCTCGCGTTGAGCCTGGCCTTCGTCGTGGTGATGTTTCTGTTGGTCAAACCCGTCCTGGCCCGAATGGTGCCTCGCTACGAGAAGGCCGGACGCCTGACCTCGGATCTGTTCGCGGTGGTTCTGATCGGAATCCTCGCCTCGGCATTTATCACCGAGGAGATCGGGATTCACTTCATCTTCGGTGCGTTCCTGTTCGGAGTGATCATCCCTCGTCAGGGATCCGGCGCCTCGGCCCTGCGTCGGGATCTGCTCGAACGACTCGAACAGGTGAGTACCACGCTGCTGTTGCCGGTCTTCTTCGTCGTCACCGGCTTGAACGTGGACCTCGGCTCGCTCGGCCTGGCCGGGCTCGGCGAGCTGAGCCTGATTCTGCTGGTCGCGATTGCCGGCAAATTCCTCGGCGCGTTCGGCGCCGCGCGGCTGCAGCGAGTGCCGCGGCGTCAATCGCTCGCGCTCGGGGTGCTGATGAACACCCGGGGTCTCACCGAACTGGTCATTCTCAGCGTTGCCGCACAGCTCGGCGTGCTCGACCAGGAGATGTTCACCCTGCTCGTGGTCATGGCGGTCGTGACGACGATGATGACCGAGCCGCTGTTGAGGCTGGTCTATCCGAGGCGTCTGGTGGAGCGCGACATCGCCGAGGCCCAACGGGCGGCCCTCGGGGAGTCCGAGGCACACACGGTGCTGGTCGTCCTCGACGAGGGCCACCGCAGCGCGGAATTCGTATCGGCGGCAAGCGACCTGGCGGGCCTGGAACGCCCGGCCCGACTGGTGCTCGCCTCGATGGTGCAGCGCGGCCCGAGTTTGCAGGTGGCCAGCGGACTTGGCGTCGAGTTGGCTGCGTTGATCTCCACCGGCGACGAGTTGCGCGTCCTTGCCCGTACGGCCGAGGTACGTGGTCTCGACGTGACTGTTTCCTCGCGATTCGGTTCGGACTCCTTCGCCGACCTGGCGACGCTGGTGGACCAAGTCTCGGCCGCACTCGTCGTCGTGCCGGAATCCTGGGCCGGTCTGGTGGACTCCGGTGTGCTGCCCGGGCTCCGCCGCCCGGCGGTGGTGGTGCTGCGTACGGCCGCGACTTCGTCGGTTGCCGACGTCGGCGTCCGGATCAACGGCGATGCGGCGGGTCGGGCGGCGCTCAGGGTCGCCGCCGGGGCGGCCCTGGCGCGCGGTGGAACGCTGCTGGTCGCAGCCGCGGACGGTTGGCGAGCCGAGCGACGAGTCTCCTCGACCGTGCTCACGCTGACCCGGGCGGGTATCCCGGCCGCAGTCTGGAAGGAGAGCAGCGAGGTCGGCGTGCGGGTCATGCCCAGCGGCAGCGGTGAGGACACCGGAGCCGGCTCGGCTGCCGAGATGTGGGTACGTGCCGGCACTGAGGACAGCGACAGGGACCTGGCTGAAACCGTCGCGGCTATCGCCGTTCCGGCCGCCGACCTCGATCTGGGGGCAGCCCAGACCTGAGCCGGGGGCCGAGAAGCGCGCGGCGGTCACCGCGACCGCCCGGCGCTGGCTCATGTCGTCCGATGCGGGGTCTCGAACGAGAGAGTTCGGCGGCCCATGCTGATCCGCATGCCCGGTAGCAGGCCGATCGGCTGCCCCGGCACCACCGCACGCCACTGCGGTGCGCTGCGCAGGGCCACCAGGGTGCCGTTGGCCGACCCCCGGTCGATCAGCACGACATCCCAGCCGTGCAACCGGACCTCGGCATGATGCCGAGAGATGCCGCTTCCCTCGTCGGCCAGCAACAGCGGCCGAAGAGTTCCGGCCCGGACCTGCGGATCGGATTCCGGCTCCCGGCCGATCAAGTAGTCGTGGTCCAGCACGAAGGTGGCGCCATTGTCGAACAGCAGCAGTCCGAGCGGCGGGCGTCGACCCTGAGTGATGATGCCGGTCAATTCGGCCATCCGGATGCCGCACTGTGCGCAGAAGTGGCCCCGAGGATCGTTGAGGTGCCCTCTACTGCAGAGGAACCCGTCGACGAGCACGCCCTCATCGACCGGTGCTTCCGGCTGTCCCGAGGGCGCGGGCGGTCCCGATTGGCGGGCTGGCGGGGGCGCATCGCCAAAGGGTCGCGGCGCTTGGAACACCGGCAGCGGGGCCCGTGCCGGCGGGGCCTGCGCCGTACTGAACAGGACCGAGGATCGGGCCTGAGGCGGCAGGCTGAGCTTTGGCTCGGTCGATGGTTTCTCCGCCGCAACCGGCGGCGGCGGCGGTGTGAGTTGGTCGAGGCGCTGGATCTGCCCCTCCGGGGTGTGCTCGTCCGCGGGGGGGACCAGCCGTACCCCGGCTCCGGGTACGACACCGGAGTGCAGGTCGAGCACGGAGCGCTCCTGCGCGCGGGTTGCCCCAGTCGGCGTGCCCAGCGACACAACGATGGCTGCGTCGGTCCAGGGCAGCAGCCGGGTCAACCAGCCGCCCTCTGCCTGCGCCGTGAGCCGCTGCCCGGTGGTTGGCAGCCCGGCCTCGGCCGTACCGGACAGGCACAGTGCCAGGCCGCCATCGGTGGCAGCGAGCAGCCCCAGACTGACAGTTGGCGCGGCCGCGCGCCAGGTCGCCACCGCCTGGCTGACGGGCAGACCAGGTGCACGGGGCGCGGCGCGGGACGTTTCGGCGACCAGCGCGATCAGGGCCGCAGCGGCGCGCCACTGCTCTTCGCTGTCGGGTTGGGCCAGGACCAGGACCGCGCCCGGAGTTCGCGCGACCAGTCCGGAACCGGAGATCACCTCAACCGCGGCGCGGTCGAAACTGGGAACGGTCACCAGGTTGTAGCTACGGGTTGCTGGGCTGGCGGTCATGAGATCAGCGCTCCTCCGCGAAAGCGCCAATGGATGAACGGGATGCGCATCGGACCGTTGACCATGATCCACACGATCAGCCAGGTCGTGATGAAGTGCAGCAGGAATGCCGGACCTGAGACCGAAACGTCCCAGAACCACGCGCCGGCTGAGAGCAGCACCCAGATCAGCAGGCCCTCGTTGATCGCGGTGATCAAGCCGAAAAGCGTCGGCCAGTCCTTCTCCCACCGGAACTGCATCAAGAAGTGATACAGCAGTTCCCACAACACCCCTAGAACGATGACCATGAGCAAGATCGTGAACGTCGCTCCGTAGGAGGGCCCCAGCGGGGCACCGGTGGGCAGGACAAGAGTGAACAACAACGTCCAGATTCCGCCGAATACGGCAAGGGCGAAGATCCTGGTCTGGATCCGTCCGCCGAGGGTAGGAAGCATGTGCGCCCTTCAGATTTCCCGGTGCCGGGCCCAGAGCCACCATTGCTTGGTGGAGCGTCCGACCCCCAGCCGCTGACAGAAACCGAGCTTGGCGAGGTCGTCGGCGATCTCCTGAGCCGCGATCTGCAAACCCAGGAACGTGTCCACTCCGGGGAAGTAGCCGCCCAACGTGGCGGTGCCCGACGCGTACATCCGCCCGGCGCCATTGCGGGTACCGAGAACCTCGAAGTTCCGGTCAACATCGAGTCGCCCGATCGGGTTGCGCCCGGCGCCGGAGTGATCCATCAGATCGGCCAGCACCCGGTGCTCGCGGATGTCGGCCTCCAGACCTGTGCAGTCGATCAGCGCGATGACCATGCCTCGGAAGATGCCGCCAGAGGTGTTGACCTGGACATCGATGCCCGCCTGGGCCGGGGTCATGGGTCCCATTTCGCCGACCACCGTCTGATACCAGCCCTCGCGGCGGCCACGCCTGAGTTGCTCCTGCCAGTTCTTGCGGACGGGGGTGTTGGTCCCGCCGATCGTCTTGTAGAGGTCGGCGCGGTCCTTGCCCTCGAGTTTGCGCATCCGGGACTTGAGCTGGCCGCCCCAGACCGACTTCGGATAGTTGAAGCCCTGGTATGCCCAACCGTCCCCGCCGCGGCGGCGCATGAAGATGCTCGGCCCGTGCGAGCCGGTGATGTAGGTCCGAAAGACGTGCACGATGTGGGTCTTCAGACCGAAGGCATCCCGGTCGTCGATCAGCCGCTGCAGGACCCGCGAGGCCACGATCCCGCCGCCGCGGAGCATGACCGAGCCGCCGCCTTGTGCCTTGAGCTGGTCGTAGATGTGCTCATGGGATTCGTAGGCGTTCACGACCCTGCTGAAATCGCGGTGCCGGTCGCGGTAGTCCTGCAGGTCTGGCAGGAACTTCAGGCCCGGATAGCCGACCGCGACGTGGACATAGGTACTGCGAAAGGCGACCCGGCGCGTCGTGGAGGCGCCGGCCGGCGGAGTGAGGATCGTGAAATAGCCGCCCCCAGCGCGGCGGCGGACCATCCTGACCTGACCCTTGACCACCGACTGTGCAAAGCGGATTCGATGGTATTCCCGCTCCATCGACTCAAAGGCCTGTCCGGCCTTGGGGGTGTAGTAGTCGGCGAAGACCGGCTCGGTCAACACCGACCACAAGGGGGCGAAGAACTCTTTGACCGTACGAGCGGCCAGCGCCTCACGGACCGCGTAGCTGGGAAACCCCCAGATGTTGTCCGGAGTCGAGGCGGAGTCCGAGCGAAGTCGTTCCCTGCGGGGTACCTGCGAAACCCGGGTGAGGTACTCGTAGCTCTGCCAGGGGACATCGAGGGAGGTCAACACCTTGATCGCCTCTGGCGGGACCCCACAGATGCGCAAATAGTCGGTGGTGACGAACGACCCGATTCCTCCCCCGATCGTGACGAACGGCACGTCGACGAGCGGGATTGCGTGCTGGCCGAGCATCTCGTCGGTCCAGATGTCGGTGTCGATCAGTGCCGGACTGAGGTCACCAGGCACCCATTCCCGAGACGCGACCGGCGGTACGGTGCTCGGCCTGCTCATCGACTTCCTTCCCCCACCGAAGTTCCTCAAGGCCCCGCGACCAACAGACGCCGCGCACCTAAACAAGCGGAGTCGAGCCGTATTGTGCCGCAACCCGATGGACTCAGGGAGAGATAATGGGCACCTCGCCGCACGCATTCCGCGATGTTGGGATCGGCAGTGCGAGTCGGCGCAACCGGCGCTCAGCTGCCGAAGATGCCGCAGTCCGCGCCGCCATTGATGAACCCCTGGCGAAACACGTCGACTAGCTGGAATCCGGAAAGCCCCACCTCGGGCAGGATCTCACGCCGGGAGCCGTACTCGATGAGGAAGATGACTGCTTCGTCGATGTCACCGGGGCTGATGGTGGAGCTGTCAGCCAGGCTGCCGAGGTAGAACCGCGCCGCGAACCAGCCTGTCGCACAGACCGCTGCTGAGATCGCCTCCGACCCCCGGATGGAACGGTCGACAGCGTTGCGAGCGGCCAGTGCGTAGGGCAATGAGATCGCCGTCGTCACCGCGAAGTCGCCGATCTCCTCGGCGATCACCTGGGTCAGGTCGGACTCATCGAAGGCGACGGTGTTGTCGTTCGGGCAGAAACTGATGTCGCGCTCCACGGGTTCGCCGCCGCAATCGGGGGCATTCCCGTCGAAGGCGACCAGTGCTGGTGCGACGAAGGATTGTTGCCCGACCTCGTCGAAGGCAGATTCCCAGAAGGTCTCGAGCGTTCGGTCGCTGATCATGACCGCCTCCTCGTAGGAGACGTTGCCGGTCCCGTCGTCATCGGGGCTGAATTCGGCCAGAGTGAACAGTCGTTCCTCGTCATAGTTGTCCCGACAGGCTTGCGCCCCGCTGTCGAAACCCTCTTGGAAGGCGGAGACCCGATCGAAGTACGACCCGTGGGCGCGGTCGTCCTCCGCGGCCGTTCCGGGCTCGTCTCGAAGGAGCAGGAATCCACGGATGACGTCGTCGAGTTCCGGCGCGCGGATGTTGAAATGCTTCGCGTTGTCCTCGGCGACCCAGCCGGTCCACGCTCCGGCGAAGCAGTCGGCCTGGGTCTCGTACACGATGGACAGCTCTGACGGCGGTGCTTCACGTCCCTGTACGGCATGGCCGAACTCGTGGGCCATGACCAGCGCCGGTAGGAAGCGGCCGTAGTCGGCAGCCAAGGCCTCGAGCAGGGTCCGGTCGTAGACGATGTTGTCACCGCCACCGCCGGACTGCGGGAAACAGTAGAAGGCGTTGTTGGCGACGTTCTCGGGATCGTCGTCCAAGCAGCCGATGTCGTCGGGGTAGTCGTCAGGGTCGAAGTCATCAGGGTCGATCGAGTAGTAGCCGCCGGTCAGTGGCTCGAACTCGGTCTCGTAGACATCGGGAAAGACCTGGGACCAATAGTCGTTGATGTCGGCCAGGGCATTGCGCGCCGTCTGGTCGATATCGCTGTCGGTCGAACCGACGATCTCGAAGTCGGAGTTGGCCACGTCCATCCGGAGCCCATTTGCCGGGGATGGGGCGCCGGTCACCGTGCTGGAGCACCCGGTTGCGAGCACTCCCACTGCGACCAAGATTGTCAGGCCGTGCGACGCCGTGGCGGACCTCATTCGATCTTCCCCTCTGGGCTCACCCACCTGGACGCGCCGTAGCGCAATCGTGCGGCACGCAGCATAAGACCGAAGTGAGGCGCCCCGAAACTTCAGCCGTCCAGTCCTTCGACGCCGCAGGCGTCGGGTCCCACCACGAAGCCACGCCGGAAAAAGTCCACGAGCTGGAAGCCGGAAAGCTCGGCCTCGGGAAGCACCTCGCGTCGGGTGGCCTGCTCAACCAGGAAGATCACCGCCTCGTCGATGTCCCCGGGCGAGATGGTGGAGCCTTCGCCTTCCTCGAACGGGATGTCGCCGTCGGCGAAGGTCGAGGAGTACCAGCCGGCCAGACAGACCGCCGCCGCCAACGACTCGCCCTCCTCGATCGGCCGGTCCAGGGCCTGCAGGACCGCGAAGCTGTACGGGATGGCCACCGCCATGATCACCGCGTAGTCCCCGATCTCCTCGTGCAGCGCCTCGGTGAGCTCCGCCTCGTCGAAGCTGACCGTATTGTCCGAGGCACAGAAGTTGATGTCGCCCGGCTGGTCCTGGCCATCGCAGTCAGGGGCGTCGCCATCGAAGCCGACCAACTCCGGGAGGGAAAAGTCCACGCCCGCCGAGTCCAGGATGTCGGTCCAGAACGCTCCCAGCGAGCTGTCTGCGATCTCGAAGGTCTGGTCGTAGGAGGCATTGCCGGACGGGTCATTGGGCAGGAACTCGATCTGGGTGAAGATCCGGTCGTCGTCGAAGTTGTCCCGGCAGGCGGGAGGCCCATCGTCGAAGCCCTCCTGGAATGCTGACGTCCGGTCGAAGTAGGAGCCGTGCGAGCTGTCCCCATCGGGATCTTCGCCGACCGGGTCGCGGAACTCCACCAGCCCGCGGATCAGGTCGTCCAACTCCGGCGCACGGATGTTGAAGTGCTCCGCTGCGTCGGTGGCCACCCAGCCGGTCCAGGCTCCCGCGAAGCAGTCGGCCTGGGTTTCGGCGACGATCGTCTTGTCGGAGTCGACGCCTTCGCGACCCTGGATGGCGTGCCCGAACTCGTGCGCGATCACCATGGCCGGGAGGAAGGGGCCGTAGTCGTTCTTGAGCTGCTCGAGCAGGGTGCGGTCGTAGGCGATCAGGTCACCCTCGTTGCCGGCCAGGCAGTAGTACGCGTTTCCGGACACGTTGTCGACCAGATCCTCGAGGCATCGATCGTTCTCGATCGCATCGGGATAGCCGTCGGGATTGAAGTTGTCCGGGTCGACGGAGTAATAGCCGCCTTCCAGCGGCGGAAACTCGGTGCCGAAGACCTCGGGAAACTGTTGCTCCCAGAACGTGTTGAGGTCGGCCAGTGCGTTTCGCACCAGCCCGTCGACCTCCCCGTCGCCGGCTCCGAAGATCTCGAGTTCGGAGTCGGCCACGTCCTGCCGGATGCCGTTCACCGGACTCGACGCGCCGGTAACGACCGTCGTACAAGCTGTGAGCGTCAGCGCTGCGGATACGAGGACTATGGGGACAAAGTGCCGGAGTTTTGTCGTTCGCGGCTTCGCCGTGCTGGTCACGCAGGCACTCCCTCCGCCGGTGGGTCGACGACGTCTTCGGTTGCCAGCGGTAGTTCCGGTTCGAGCCACAGGGCACCCAGTGGCGGAAGCGACACCGTAGCCGAGCAGAGCTGACCGTGCCAGGCGTTCCCGTTGGCTTCGACGCGGCCGAGATTCCCGACCCCGGACCCCCCGTAGCCTTCTGCATCGGTGTTGACCAATTCGACCCACGAGCCCTTGCTCGGCAGGCCGACCTGATACCCGTGGTGCGGAACCGAGGAGAAGTTCGCGATGCAGGCCATGACCGAGCCGTCGGTGCCGTAGCGCAGGAACGAGAAGACGTTGTTGGCGCCGTCATTGGCATCGATCCACTCGAACCCGGCCGGGTCGGTGTCCTGGGACCAGATGGCCGGGCAGCTGCGATAGGCCTTGTTCAGGTCGCTGACCAGCAGCTGCAGTCCGGCATGGCCAGGGTCATCGAGCAGGCCCCAGTCCAGCGACGAGCCCTCGGCCCATTCGCTGCGCTGACCGAATTCACTGCCCATGAACAACAACTGTTTGCCGGGGTGCGCCCACATGTAGGCGGCCAGCAGTCTGAGCGTGGCCAGCTGTTGCCAGCGATCACCGGGAACCTTGCCCAGCAATGATCCCTTGCCGTGCACGACCTCGTCGTGGCTGATCGGCAGGATGTAGTTCTCCGAGAAGGCATACATCATGGCGAAGGTCATCTGGTTGTGATGGTATGACCGGTGAATCGGTTGGCGGGCAAGGTAGTCCAGAGTGTCGTGCATCCAGCCCATGTTCCATTTGAAGCCGAATCCGAGGCCACCGAGATAGGTCGGTCGGGTCACCCCTGGCCAGGCGGTGGACTCCTCGGCGATCGTGATCGCACCGGGTACGTGCTTGTAGACGGTCGCATTCATCTCCTGCAGGAACGCGACGGCGTCGAGGTTCTCCCGGCCGCCATAGACATTGGGCAGCCACTCGCCCTCCTTGCGGGAGTAGTCGAGGTAGAGCATCGAGGCCACGGCATCCACCCGCAGACCGTCTATGTGGTATTCCTGCAACCAGTACAAAGCGTTGGCCACCAAGAAGTTACGGACCTCGCGGCGACCGAAGTCGAAGACATATGTGCCCCAGTCGGGCTGTTCGCCGCGGCGCGGGTCAGCGTGTTCGTACAGGGGGGTGCCGTCGAAGCGAGCCAGCGCCCATTCGTCCTTGGGGAAGTGTGCGGGCACCCAGTCGACGAGAATGCCGATCCCGGCCTGATGCAGTCGGTCGACGAGGTAGCGGAAGTCGTCGGGAGAGCCGAATCGGGCGCTGGGTGCGTAGTACGAGGTGACCTGATATCCCCAGGAGCCACCGAAGGGGTGCTCGGAGACCGGCAACAGCTCGGCGTGGGTGAAGCCGGTCTGTACGAGATAGTCGACCAACTCGTCGGCCAGTTGACGGTAGTCCAGGCCTTTGCGCCAGGAGCCGAGGTGAACCTCGTAGATGCTCATCGGTGCGTTGTGCCAGGACGTCTCGCTGCGACGGGTCATCCATTCGTCGTCCTGCCAGGCATAGTCCGACGCCGTCACGACCGAGGCCGTGGCCGGTGGGATCTCGGTCCCAAAGGCCATCGGGTCGGCCTTGACCCGCCAGACGCCGTCCGCGCCCAAGATGTTGAACTTGTACCGTGCGCCCAGTTCGACGCCGGGAATGAACAGCTCCCACACTCCGGTCGCGCCGAGCAGGCGCATGGAGTACGCGTTGGCCTGCCAGAAGTCGAAGTCTCCGGTGATCCGGATGCCGAGCGCCGACGGTGCCCACACCGCGAAGGACACCCCCGACACCGATCCGCCTGGGGTGTCGTAAGTGCGTACGTGCGCACCGAGGACGGTCCAGAGCTTCTCGTGCCGACCCTCGGCGATGAGATGTTCATCCATGTCGCCCAGCGTGGGCAGCCAGCGGTAGGGGTCATCGACGATGTAGGTCGAGTCGTCCTCTCCGTCGAGATAGCTGACTTCCAGACGGTAGTCGACCGGGGGAGTGGATAGCGCTGCCTCGAAGACGCCGCGTACATGGACGAGTTCCATCGGGATCTGATATCCGGCTGCCAGGACCGAGACTCCCGACGCATCCGGGCGGAATGTACGCACGATCGTCAGCCCGTTCTCGACGTGGGCACCGAGCAGGGCATGCGGGTCCCGCTCGCGACCGGCCACCAGCGCGTCGAACCGGTCGGAAGGGTGGGGTGAGGGAGAGGTCATGACTTGATTCCCAGGCGTTCGAAGGAGTGCAAGGGGATGCTGAGCCAGTGTGGCCGGTTGCGTGCCTCGTACACCGTTTCGTAGATCGCCTTGTCCGCTTCCAGCGCGGCGAGCAGTACACCGAACTCTGCCGGATCGATGCCTCCGGCTTCGGCATACCCGGCGCAATAGGCAGCCCGGTTGCGGGTAGCCCATTCGGTGGCTCGGTAGGACAGCCGTGGGTCAGTCACCTCGCCGACGAGCAGGTGCTGGGCGGCATAGTCGAAGGAGCGGAGCATGCCGGCCACGTCGCGCAGCGGGGTGTCCAGCCCCCGGCGTACGGCGATGGACCGTGCGGGCTCGCCTTCGAAGTCCAGGATCGTCCAGCCGGTCACCGTGCGCAGGACCTGTCCAAGGTGCAGGTCACCGTGCACCCGCTGCAGGATCACCGGTGCCTGGATCGCTGACAGCTCACCGTAGGTCGCCCGGATCGCGTCGCCGTAGGGCTCCAACTGGCTGACCATCTCGCTCGCCTTGTCGAGGCGATTGTGCAGCTCCTCGATCAGGCTCGGGAGCCAGTCCGGGCCGGCCGGTTCGGTGGGCAGCACCCGGGCCAGATCGGCATGGACCGATGCGGTTGCGGCCCCGAGGCGGGAGGACTCCGAGGCGAAGTCGCCGCCGACCTCCTCGGCGTGCAGGTCCGCCTCGGCGTAGAGGTCGCGAACGCTGGTGCTGGCCAGGGACCAGCCGTCGGTGGCTCCCGGCAGGAACGTCTGGACCATCGCCGCAGTCGCGGTGGCAGCCTGATCCGGCTCGTCTGGGTCGCCGTCCCCGCTCTCGGGGGCCAGCCGGACCTCGACCGAACCGAGCAGGGCCGCGATGTGTGGGTTCTCGGTGCCGGCCAGCGCGTGGTGGATCTCGACATAGGGGTTGAGTCCGGGCTCGAGCCGCCGGAAGACCTTGAGGATCGCCTCGTCGCCGTAGACTAGCGACGTGTTGGACTGCTCGGTGGTCACGATGTCACCGGGGATGCCGGACGGGATCTGCGCGCCGACCTCGGGACGGAACAGGACTGGCCCCACCTCGGCGCCCTCGGCGAGCAGGGTCATCCAGGCCGCGGTCTGCTCCCGGTCACGCAGCGCGTCATAGACCCAGAGCGACTCGGCACCTCCATTGGAGCCTGACGGGGCGGGAATCCTTCCGATCAGCGCCCCGGCCAGCCAATCCACGGGTTCATGACGGATCGTGGCAGGTACGAGGTAGCCGGCGCGTTCCCCGTCGGAGTACCAGATCCGGACGTGGTGCAGTTCCAGGACCGGATGTCCGGCGGCCAGCACGACGCCACTGTCGGTGAGCCGTTCGATCGTGCGTCCCTTGCCGGGATACCATCGCTGCTCGGGCAGCCAGTCGGCCAGGACAGCGCTGAGGTCGGTCGTGTCGCCGGCGATCATCCGTCCACCTCCGTCATCGAGCTGGGCATCGCCTCGTTCTCCTCCGGTGGACCGAGCTCGAACCAGTAGAAACCGTGCCCGGCCAGGGTGAGGAAATACGGCAACACCCCGATGACCGGAAAGCGGACCCTGCCGACCAACTCGGTCGGCGTGAACCCCGCGAAACGACGTAGGTCCAGCTCCGCCGGCTGCGGAAATCGGGACAGGTTGTTGACGCAGAGAACGCGGTCATCGCCGAACTCACGTACGTAGGCGATCACCGTGGGGTTTCGGCAGCCGACCTCGGCGTAGCCACCGAGCCCGAAAGTCGGGTGCTGCTTGCGCACCGCGATCATCCGCCGGGTCCAGTGCAGCAGCGAGTTCGTCGTGCGCATCTGGGACTCGACGTTGGTGACCTGATACCCGTACACGGGGTCTGCGTTGATCGGCAGGCACAGTCGTTGCGGGTCGGCGGTGGAGAAGCCGGCGTTGCGGTCCGGGGTCCACTGCATGGGGGTACGGACACCGTCGCGGTCACCGAGCCAGATGTTGTCGCCCATCCCGATCTCGTCGCCGTAGTACAGGAAAGGGGAGCCGGGCAGGGACAGCAGCAGCGCGGTGAACAGCTCCAGGGTGTTGGTGTCGTTGTCCAGCAGCGGCGCCAGCCGGCGCCGGATCCCGATGTTGGCCTTCATGCGGGAGTCCTTGGCGTACTCGGCCCACATGTAGTCGCGCTCGTCGTCGGTGACCATCTCCAGAGTCAGCTCGTCGTGATTGCGCAGGAAGATCCCCCACTGGCAGTTATCGGGTATCGACGGGGTCTGGGCCATGATCTCCGAGATCGGGAACCGGGACTCCCGGCGTACGGCCATGAAAAGCCTTGGCATCACCGGGAAATGGAAGGCCATCTGGCATTCGTCACCGACCTTCGGGTCTCCGAAGTACTCGACGACGTCGGCCGGCCATTGATTGGCCTCGCAGAGCAGTACCCGATCCAGATAGTTGTCGTCCACAAAGGACCGGACCTCGCGGAGGAACTCGTGGGTGCGGGGGAGGTTCTCGCAGTTGGTGCCCTCCTCCTCGAACAGGTACGGCACCGCATCCAGCCGGAAGCCGTCGATGCCGAGATCCAGCCAGAACCGCAGCGCGTCGATCATCGCCTCGCGCACCCGTGGGTTCTCGAAGTTCAGGTCCGGCTGGTGGCTGAAGAACCGGTGCCAGAAGTACTGATGCCGGACCGGGTCGAAGGTCCAATTCGAGGTCTCGGTGTCCACGAAGATGATCCGGGCATCGGGATACCCGGAGTCGTCGTCGGCCCAGACATAGAAGTCTCCGAACGGCCCGTCGGGGTCGTTGCGGGAGGCCTGGAACCAGGGGTGCTGGTCGGAGGTGTGGTTCATGACCACATCGATGATGATCCGCATCCCCCTGGCATGGGCCTGCTCGACGAGTTCGGCGAAGTCGTCGATGCTGCCGTACTCGGGTAGGACCGCGTTGTAGTCGGCGACGTCGTACCCGCCGTCGCGCAACGGCGAGACGAAGAACGGCGGTAGCCACAGGCAGTCCACGCCCAGCCAGGCCAGGTAGTCGAGCTTGCCGATCATGCCGCGCAGATCGCCGGTGCCATCGGCGTTGCTGTCGGCGAATCCGCGGACGAGCAGTTCGTAGAAGACCGCCCGCTTGTACCAATGCGGATCGGTGGACTCGGTCGCGTCGATCGGCTCCGCGGTCACCGTGGCATCTCCTTTGGGCACTCGGCCACGCTACCGATCCTCCTGGCCCGGCTCGGCAGTGGCCGGAGCCCCATAAATCCTTTGCGGCCATGCAACCTTCGATCGGCAGCCGGCGTATCCATTCCACGACATCACCGCGGTGTCGCGCAGCAGATTCACCGACCCGGAAGGGGTCATGACATGAGGACCTGGCTCAAGGGGATTGCGATCGCCGCAACCATCGCTTCGATTGCACTTGTAGTTCCAACATCCATTGCACAGGCGGCGCCGTACTGCGGGATCACCTGGGGATCCCTGGACAAGGCTGCCGGGACTCTTTCGAACGACGCGCTGTACAACGTCCGAGCTGGCCGGCACGCCTGCTTTGACCGGCTGGTCATGGACGTCACGGACGTCGATGTCGGGGGAACCCCGGCCGGTTACACCGTGCGCTACGTCTCCGCCGTACGTCAGGACGGCTCGGGCAACGTCGTCCCGCTGCGGGGCGGGGCGTTCCTGGAGATTGTCCTGCAGGTCTCCACGTCGGACCCGTTCAACGGTTCGCCGACCTACTTGCCGATCAACCCGAGGGAACTGGTCAACGTCAACGGATACCAGACCTTCCGGCAGGTCGCCAGCGGCGGCAGCTTCGAGGGTTATACGACGATCGGACTGGGTGTCCGTGCCCGGTTGCCCTTCCGGGTTTTCACCCTGGACGGTCCTGCCGATGGATCACGCGTGGTGATTGACCTCGCCCACCGCTGGTAGTCGAGAACGCCGACAAAGTGGTCACCAACTGCACCGGACACCTCCGGACGGATGCAGTTGGTGACCACTCAGGTCAGGCAAAGCCGATCTGTGGCTGCCGCAATCGGAGGATGTGGGCCACCTCGCGATGCGGGCCGAGTTCGACGTAGTTGTACTGACCCCACTCGAACTCCGCCCCGGTGAGTTCGTCGATCACCGGAAAGCGGTCCGCCCAGTCCAGCCCGAGTGCGGGCATGTCGAGCGCGGTGGTGCCGATCTGGGCGCTGTACGGGTCCAAGGTGCACACGACCAGGACGACGTCGCCGCTTCCCCGATCGGACTTGGAGAAGCAAAGCAGGTTGCCGTTCTCGATGTGGTGGAACTGAATGGACCGCAGCTGCTGCAATGCCGGATGGGCGCGCCGGATCTCGTTGAGCCGGCGCAGGAACGGTTCCAGGGACTGGCCGGCGGCTTGCGCGGCGGTGTAGTTGCGGGAGCGAAGCTGGTATTTCTCCGAATCCAGGTACTCCTCGCTACCCGGCCGGACCGGGCGGTGCTCGAAGAGCTCGTACCCGGAGTACACCCCCCAAGTCGGTGCCATCATCGAGGCAAGCACGGCGCGGATCCTGAACATCTCCGGACCGCCCACCTGCAGCGAGGCATGCAGGATGTCGGGTGTGTTCACGAAGAAGTTGGGCCGCATGTAGTCGGCGGCCCGGGCCAGCTCCTGGCCGTACTCCTCGAGTTCGGTCTTGCCGGTCCGCCAGGTGAAGTAGGTATAGGACTGGGTGAACCCGAGCTTGGCCAGGGTGTGCATCATCGCCGGTCGGGTGAAGGCCTCGGCGAGGAAGAGCACGTCGGGATCGGTCTTCTTGATCTCCCAGATCAGCCAGTGCCAGAAGTTCAGCGGCTTGGTGTGTGGGTTGTCGACCCGGAAGATCCGCACGCCGCGGTCCACCCAGAGCTTGGTGATACGGAGCACCTCGGCGTAGAGCCCGGCGGGGTCGTTGTCGAAGTTGAGCGGGTAGATGTCCTGGTATTTCTTGGGCGGGTTCTCCGCGTAGGCGATCGTGCCGTCTGGCTTCGTGGTGAACCAATCCGGGTGCTCGGTGACCCAGGGATGGTCGGGGGAACACTGCAGCGCGAGATCCAGGGCAACTTCCATTCCCAGCTCCCGCGTCTGGCTTACGAAGTCTGCGAAGTCCTGCTCGGTTCCCAGCCCACGGTGGATGGCGTCGTGCCCGCCTTCCTTGCTGCCGATCGCCCACGGACTGCCTACATCTTCCGGACCGGGATCCAGGGTGTTGTTGGGTCCCTTCCGGTTGACCTCGCCGATGGGATGGATCGGGGGGAGATAGACGACGTCGAAGGCCATCTCGGCGATGGCTGGCAGCCGCTTGGCGGCATCGGTGAAGCTGCCGTGGACCGGCTTGCCATTCGCGTCGAGCCCGCCCTCGGAACGGGGGAAGAATTCATACCAGGAGCCGTAGAGCGCCCGCTGTCGATCCACCCAGATCTCGTGCCGAGCTGAGCGGGTGACCATCTCCCGCACCGGAGTTGCCTGCAGCAAGGCGTCGACCTGCGTACTGAATGCCGAGGCGACCCGCGCGGTGAGACCGGAGTTCTCGTTTCGGAGTTGGCCTGCCGCCTCGCGCAGCGTCCTACGGTTGGGCCCCGTCGCGCCGGCGGCTGCCCGGTCGAGGATGCCGGCGCCGACCTCCAGGTCGTTGGCGAGTTCGGCCGCATCCTGACCCGCGTCGAGTTTGACATGTACGGCGTGCAGCCAGGTCGCCCACGGGTCCCGCCATCCTTCTACGACGAATGTCCACAAGCCTTGTGTCGCCGGAGTGAGCAGGCAGGTCCAGCGGTCGGGCTCTTCCCCGTCGGGCTGCATCCGCACGACCTGCTTGCGCGAAGCGCCCGGATTTTTATCCGTACCGCCGGTCCCGTACGAGACGAGCCCGCGGCCCTGGCCTGGGATGTGCGGCTTGCCTGCAGTGCCCTTGGGGGCGGTCCACACGACGGCTGCCGCCACGAGGTCATGTCCCTCGCCGAACACCGTGGCGGTGATCGGTATCCATTCGCCGACCACGGCGCGCGCGGAGTAGGCGCGGCACGAGACCGACGGAGCGACATCGGCGATTCCCAGTCGAAGATCAGCGCGTCCAGCCATTGCCCGAGGCTAGCGAGACGGTCACGCCTCGGCGCCGGGGGCGTTGCGCGGCGCTGCGCCGGTGCGCAGGAAGATGCCGTCGCACCAGAGCAATTGCCCCGTACGGGGATGGAAGAACCCGGGATCCAGGGCGTGCAGGGAGTACCCCAGATCCCTGAGCCTGGTCAGCAAGTCGTCGAAGAGCTGCTGGCCCTCGTACAGAACGGCAAGAGACAGTTCGAGTTGCAAGGCTGCCCCGGACTCGAGCGTCCTGCCCGCACCGTCCAGGACGAACTGTTCGTATCCCTGGGTGTCCACCTTGAGCAGCAGCCGGCGCGGATCCAGGTCATGACGCTCGACCAGGGCATCCACGGTGGTCACCGAGACCTCCTCGGTCTGCACGCTGCGAGCGGCCGGAGTGATGTCGAGTTGCAGCCTGGCCGCGGGCAGGAATGACGAAGAATAGGAGTTCCTGGCCACGTTGATCCGCATCGTCGAGTCCTCGGCGCCGGCGGCGACGTGCACGGCCTCCCACTGCGGGTCTCGGGCGGCTCGGGTGGCGAGCCTGCCGTAGGCCGCAGCCTGTGGCTCGCAGGAGACGATCCGGCCGGTAAATCCGCCGGATCGCAGGCTGGATCCGTACTGCCCGATGTTGGCCCCGACGTCCAACACGGAGTCGATTCCGTGGGTGTCGATAATCCGTTGTAGCTGCACGCTGAACGGGCTGCGGGTGATGTCGAGGCCGCGACGGCGGACCTGATTCAGGATGAACATCTTCGCCGCCTCCTGCCCGATGAAGAGCAGATGCCGGGGGGAAACCACGCAGGCACCCTACCGAGGCGGCGAGGTGTGGCCCGCCGGCTCTCGGACGAGCAGCCGTACGGTCAACGCCATGTCTGGCGATCGTCGGTTGATCACCATCGTGACGCCATGTTTCAATGCCGCGGCGACGCTGCAGGCGACCCTGGACAGCGTCGCTGCGCAGGGCTATCCGAACGTCGAACACATCGTCATCGACGGTGGCTCCACAGACGGAACTCTCGACATCTTGGCCCGGACAGCGGGAATCTGCTATGTGTCCGAGCCGGACAGCGGTCGTGCGGAGGCGGCGAACAAAGGGGTCCGGTTGGGCAGCGGGGAGATCATCGGATGGCTCAACGCTGACGACACCTACGAGCAGGGTGCCCTGCAGGCCGTCGCCGACGCTTTCGCCGATCCCGCGGACCCGTTGTGGGTCACCGGCTACTGCCGGATCGTGGATGCCGACGGCGTCGAGATACGCAGGGCCGTCACGTGGTACAAGAACTTCTTGCTCCGGCACTACTCACTGTCGCTCTACCTGACCCAGAATTTCGTGCCCGACCCGGCCACTTTCGTCCGCAGGCACGTCCTGGACGAGGTCGGCCTGCTGGATCAGAACTACAAGATCTCCCATGACTACGACATGTGGCTGCGAGTGGCCCGGCTCGGCGACCCAGTGGTCCTACGTCGCTATCAGTCGAGGTTCTCGATGAGCGAAGGCACCCTAAGCATGTCGGATTTCGAGCGACAGTTCGACGAACATGCACGGATCGCCAGGCGCCGCGGGAAGGGTCACCAGGTCCCGGTCGCGGTCAACATGGTCATGAGCCGCCTTATCGTGCTGGTCTACCGGAGTCTGCGGCTGGTCCGACGGTTGCGCTAGTCCGAGCCGGCCGCTGCCGATGCACCAGGTCAACCGAGCGGCTCTGCGCGTCTCTTCAGGGGCTCCCACCAGTCGCGATTGTTCCGATACCAGGCCACCGTGTCGGCCAAACCCTCGTCCAGCGTCACTGCCGGTTCAAAGCCGAGCTCGGTGCCGATCTTGGAAATGTCAAGGGAGTACCGGCGGTCGTGGCCCTTGCGGTCATCGACCGGCACTACCGACTTCCACGTGGCTCCGCAGGCGGCGAGCAGTTTCTCGGTCAGCTCCCGGTTAGTGAGCTCGGTACCGCCGCCGATGTGATAGACCTCGCCGGCCCGGCCCGCCTGCAGCGCGAGGGCGATGCCCGCGCAGTGATCATCCACGTGTAGCCAGTCACGGACGTTGAGTCCGTCGCCGTACAGCGGAACGGTCCCTCCGTCCAGGAGGTTCGTCACGAACAACGGGATGACCTTCTCCGGGAACTGGTAGGGCCCATAGTTGTTCGAGCACCGGGTCACCACCACGTCGAAGCCGTGGGTGCGGAAGGAGGCCAGGGCCATCAGGTCACTCGACGCCTTGGATGCGGCATAGGGCGAGCGGGGTGCCAACGGCTGGTCCTCGGCCCACGAGCCTCTTTCGATGGAGCCGTACACCTCGTCGGTGGACACGTGCAGGAAGCGGGCGACACCATGGCGACCAGCGGCTTCAAGGAGAACCTGAGTACCCAGGACATTGGTGCTCACGAATGCTGTGGCACCGAGGATCGAGCGGTCGACGTGAGACTCCGCGGCGAAGTGGACCACCGCGTCGTGACCTGGCATCACGTCATCGACGAGGGCTCTGTCGGTGATGTCGGCTTCGATAAAGCTCAGCCGGGGGTCAGCCTCGACGGGACGGAGATTGTCTCGATTTCCTGAGTATGTGAGCGCATCCAGCACAGTCACATTCGCAAGCTCGAGACCGGCGTAGCTTCCGCTCAGGGCGCTGCGGACGAAATGAGAACCGATGAACCCGGCACCGCCGGTGATGAGGACTCGCACGGGCTGCCAGCCTAGCAAGGCAGGTCGTTAGGGTCGGGCCGGTGAAGGGCATCATCCTGGCCGGAGGAACCGGCTCGCGGCTGTCCCCGATCACTCGCGCGGTGTCCAAGCAACTGATGCCCATCTACGACAAACCGATGATCTATTACCCCCTCTCGACGCTCATCCACGCCGGTATCCGAGACATCCTGGTAATCACCACACCCGAGGACAGTGCGCAGTTCCGCCAGCTGCTCGGCGACGGGTCCGAGCTCGGATTGGCGATCAGCTATGCGGTGCAGCCGCGCCCGGAGGGTCTGGCCCAAGCCTTCACTATCGGCGCCGACTTCATCGGGACCGAACCGGTGGGACTGGTCCTGGGGGACAACATCTTTCACGGTGTCGAACTCGGCGAGCAGCTCCGGGCCGAGGGCAACCTGAGCGGTGGTCTCGTGTTCGCCTACCAGGTTGCCAACCCCGCCGAGTACGGCGTCGTCGAGTTCGACGAGCACGGGAGCGTCGTGTCGATCGAGGAAAAGCCGGCACGCCCGAAATCGCGTTATGCGGTGCCGGGGCTCTACTTCTACGACAACTCCGTCGTCGAGATCGCCCGGGGGCTGACGCCTAGCACTCGCGGCGAGCTGGAGATCACCGCGGTCAACGAAGCGTATCTGCGGGCGGGCCGGTTACGGGTCAGCCTGCTCTCCCGTGGAACCGCGTGGTTGGACACCGGCACGTTCTCCTCCATGATGGCCGCCGCCGAGTACGTACGGGTTATCGAGGAGCGCCAAGGACTGAAGATCGGCTGCATCGAGGAAGCCGCCTGGAGGCAGGGCTTTGTCGACGATGATGCCCTGGCCGCACTTGCCGAGCCGCTGCGCAAGAGTGGGTACGGGGACTATCTGCTCGACTTGTTGACGACCGCGGCCGCACCGGTCGGGATGACCGGGTCGGACTGATATGCAGGCCCGTCCACTACGGATCTCCGGTGCCGTCGAGTTCACACCACGTCAGCACGGGGACAACCGCGGTCTGTTCCTGGAGTGGTTCCGCGCCGATCAGCTCGCAGCCGCAATCGGCCATCCGTTGCATCTTGCCCAGGCCAACCTGTCGATCTCCACGCGTGGTGTCGTCCGTGGCATTCACTACGCCGCTGTCCCTCCCGGTCAGGCGAAGTACGTGACGTGCATCAGCGGGCGGGTCCTCGACGTCGTGGTGGACCTGCGGGTGGGCTCGCCGACCTTCGGGACATGGGACAGCGTCGTCCTCGACGACTCCGATCGCCGTGCGGTCTACCTTGCCGAAGGCCTCGGGCACGGCTTCTGCGCGCTCACCGACCATGTGGCGGTGACCTACCTGTGTTCGCAGCCGTACACCCCCGAGCGTGAGCATGGGGTGCACGCGTTCGATAGGGACATCGGCATCGACTGGCAGATCGCCGAGGTCACGATCTCTGACCGCGACGCAGCAGCGCCGAGTCTGGCGCAAGCACTGGCGGCCGGAACGTTGCCGGATTTCGGTGTGTGTGCCGGGTACGCCGAGGGACTGCGAGCTGACGAGCCGACCGACAGAATCACCAAGCCATGACGCGGTCGGCCAACTCGGGGTCGATCAACTGACGGATCGGGGCGAGGAGCTGCGGTCCGACGGCGACGAGGTTGGCCGGGGAAGCGAGCAGGACGCGTTCGGTGGCCTCCGCGGCTGCTGCGACGGTGTTTTCCTCGACGACCGAGTCGGGGACAGTGGCTTGAGCGTCGAAGGTCCAGTTATCGGTCAGTCCCAGGAACCATTGGGTCATGCTGTATCCGCTGGTCCGGCTGTCCGAAGGAGCAGAGAGGTAGAAGACCGGCCTTCCCGGGAACGCTGCGGAGAACCGGTCGACATCCTCGATCATGCCTGCTGCCAATGGTGGCTGCCGGATCAGTTCTTCGCTCACGTCACGCCCGAGAGCGCCCGGAGCGCTCGCGGCGATGGCGAAGGAAGGAGGGTCCGGCACCGCGAGGCCGAAGATCTGGGTCGCGGCCACCGAGAGCGCACCGACTGTCACTGCGGTCGGGAGACGTGCCACCCGCCGCCTGGGCGTGCGGCTCACCAGGGCTGCGACCCCGATCGCAAGCACCACCACTGACAGTAACTCCAGAGCCGTGAGGTACTTCCAGAAGTAGTAGGAGAGCTCTCCGGCTGTGGCCAGCTGATAGCCGGCCAGAATGCCGGCGCCCACGATGCCGGTCACCGGCAAAGTTGCCAGCCAAGCACTTCGAACATCGATGCCTCGGCGTCGGTCTTGGTCCGGGCTGGCGGTGAACTGCGGGACGAGCAGACAGGCGGCGAGAGCGCTGAGCACGAGTACCAGTACCAAGCCGAGCGGGGGAATCGAAACACCGCCCGGAGTGGCCAGCACTGTCAATGGAACGTCGAGAACGATGACGACCGCCCAACCCAGGCCGCCAATTGTCGCTGCGGCTATTGCTGCGCAGAGCCACAGCGCCGATTGGTCAGCCACCCAACGGCGCCGACGTAACGGCATCAGCGTTAGCAGCAGCGCGGGCAGGGCGAGGACGAGCAACATCGCCCAGCCGTGCGCGATCCCGACTACGGCTCCGCCCAGTGCCGCGAGATGCAGCGGATTCGGTACCGCTTCGAGCGGCACCGCCAGCAGCGGTACTGCGGCTACCAATGCGGTGGCAAGCAGGAAGTTGGGAAAGCTGTCCTGCAAGGCAGCGCCACCCGGGCCGAGCAAGAAGGCGGCTGCGACCAGCGCCACCAGGGGCAGGGCAACGGTCGGGCGGCGCCGCAGGCTCGACAACGCACACAGGCCAGCGCACACCATCACAACGGCCGTCAGCACCACCAGCCCGACAGCCTGCGTGTACGTGGTGATCTCCGCGTCTGCAGATCCCGGCGTAGGACTTCCGACCAGCTCCATCAGCCCGGCAACCGTCGCGTGGAAGCTCTGCGGGTATCCGTCGAAGTGGTAGACCTGACCGGCCGACTCCGGCGTGGGCAGTCCTTGCGCCGTGACTCCGTGGATGCGAATCGAATGAGTCATCGAATAGTGGGCTGAGTTGTCCCAGCCGGCGGTCAGCATGGCCATCGCCGATGTGCCACTCTTTGCCTGTAGCCACTTCCACAGCACACCTGCCGCTGCAAGTCCTGCGAGCAGCGGAAGGGCGTCGACCAGCCGGAGGCGCGGGAGCAGAAGCCGTGCCCTGAGCATAGGTTCACGCGCTATCACGAGCCAGCCGACGAGAGCCGCCGCGACGACCGCGACGAGCAGCGCGCTTCGTCCTATCCCGCCCGTCGGCAGGTCCCACCAGTAGAGAACTGGAACCCAGCCGAAAAAGAGGCACCCAGCCAGCAGCAGACGCCGGGAGAGAATTCGCGAGGTAGGTACCGCGAGAACGATCAGCACCGAGATCGCCAGGGAAAGACTGCCGGGGACGACGTCGCTGGCTAGGGCCAGGATGACCACGGTGCCGACGACGATGGCGGCCACGACTGCGCGGATGGTGCGGGCGGTAACCCTCACCTCCTGGTCGAACACCGAGCCAGTGTCTCACTCAACTCCAACTAGGCTCGGTGCGTGACCGGCTCACGAATGCGAACCAGCCCGGGAACCGCCGGGTGACCTTCGATCCGTCCGATCTCGGTCTGCTGTTGGCGCACATAGCCCTGCTCTGGGTGCCCGGTGTAGCCCTCGCCCTGGCCGCGGGAATGCGGCCGTGGATCGCAGCCGCCGCTGCGCCTCTGCTCACGTATGGCATCGCGACGGTGGCCGGTCCGTTCACCGCCACAGTGGGCTTGCGCTGGGGGCCGACAACGCTGATCCTTGCCGCCGTTCTCGCGTCAGTTCTCGCTGTGACCTTCCGGTTTCTACCTCGGCGACTACGGCTTCTGAGCGGCGTGGACGACCCGACGGTCGCGCCGGGAGCGCCCGGTTTGGGCAGCGATCTCGCTATGGCTGCCGGAGTCCTCATCGGCGGCGTCGTCTCCGTTGCCGCCAGCTTGGCCGGAATGGGTTCTTTCGCCACCATCAACCAGGACTGGGACGCGGTCTTCCATGCGAACACCGTGCGGTTCATCCTCGACACCGGCGATGCAGACCCCACCGCGCTTGCCGCGATCAACGACTTCGAGCTTGGATCCTTTTTCTACCCCAACAGCTTTCATTCGGTCGCCGCGGTCACCGGCGAACTGACCGGAGCCGGCATCTTCCAGCTTCTCAATGTGCCGATCGCCCTGCTCGGGGGTATCGCTGGCCTTGGCCTCGCGGTGCTCATGCGTACCTTCGGCGCGAGACTCGCAGCTGCGGCAGCCGTACCCGTGCTGCTCGCCGCCTTCGCCAGCTTCCCCTACGACGTGTCCTGGCGGGGCCCGCTGATCCCGTTCGCGATGGGGGTTGCTCTGCTGCCGGCCTTCGCCGTGCTCACGGAGACGACGCTGGCCACGCGACGACCGGCCAGCTTTCTCCTCACCGGACTGGCGGCCTGCGGACTGTTCGGCCTGCACCCCAGCGTCGCAGTGGTCGGGGCGATGTTCGTCGTGGCATTGCTCGCCGCACGCTGGTGGGGACATCGACAGCGCATTCGCAGTGATCTGATCTGCGGTGGCATCCTGGCACTCCTCACGGTGGTTCTGGGAATCCAGCAGATTCTCGGTGTCCTGGGCACGCGGGTGATCGATGTCCAGGACTGGCCAGCCGTGACAACACCCGGCCGCGCCTTCGGCGACCTACTTGTCCTGAATCACGATTCGATCTTCCCGCAGTACTGGCTCGTCGTGCTGATGCTGATCGGTGCCCTTGGGATCGGCAGGATACGAGCGCTGTGGTGGTGGCTGGCGGTGACCGCCGCCTTCGTCGGCTTGTTCGTGCTCGCCGCCGCCTATGAGGGCCCATGGGTCGCCAAGCTCACCGGCCTGTGGTGGAACGATCGCTACCGGCTGGCGGCGATCGCGGTACTCGGCTTCGCCGTCCTGGCCGCCAATGGCGTCGTCGTGGCCGCCGACAGGGTAGTCGCGTTGCTGGGCAAGAGTTCGAGGGTGGCACGGCTGCCCCGGCGCAGCGCTGTTGCCGCAGCCAGCGCCGTCATCCTGGTGATGTTCGGAACGTTGAGTTCTGGGTTCTATCTTCCGCCGAATGTGGCCAGGATGAGTTCTGCGTATCAGGACGGCCTGCCCTACGCCGCTGGCGTCAACGTGACCACTGCCGACCGGGAGGCGATGGAGGAACTGGCCAGGATGGTCGAACCGGGACAGCGCGTGATGAACGATCCCAACGACGGGTCCGCTTTGATGTATGCCCTCGTCGGTGTTCAACCGATGTTCGGCCACATCACGCCCAACCCACTCGACAAGGGCCCGGACCGGGCGGCGCTGGTGCTCTCGTTCAATTGCCTGGACAGTGATCCCGACGTTCGTGCCCTGGTCGACGAATACGACATCGGGTACGTGTTCCAAGGCGGCGCCCTGCTGCGGCCGGGAATGGAACGGTTTCCGGGGCTGCTGGGCCTTGATCAGGTCGACTCTCTTGAACGGGTCTGGTCCGACGAGACGGATATGTTGGGCATCTATCGCATCGCTCTGCAACCGCTCGCGGCGCCCTCGACGCCGTGCGCAGCGCAAGCCTGACGATGTGAGGTATGCCGTCAGGCGTAGACGGAAGCCGCCAGTGTTGCCAGCCAAACAAGGGCCAGGACCTGGAGTACGTGATCGCGAAGCGCAATGTCTTCTGGCTCTCCGGCATCACCACCGTCCACATCGACGGCGTAGCGCAGCACCGCGATGACGAAGGGAACGATCGAAATCACCGACCAGGGGGAGTCGTTGAGTTCCCGAATCTCGAAGGACCACAAGCTATAGGCGGTGACGACGCCGGCTGCGGCCAGAGTCCAGACGAAGCGCAGGTAGCTGGGCGTGTAGCTGTCGAGGATGCGTCTGGTGATGACGCCCGTTTTCTCGGAGAGCCGGATCTCGGCGTATCGCTTGCCGGCGACCATGAACAGCGACCCGAAGCCGGCACACATGAGAAACCATTGCGAGAGCGGGATCTGGGCAGCGGCGCCGCCGGCTACGGCGCGCAGCAGGAAGCCCGAGGCAACGATGCACAGGTCGAGAACCGGCTGGTGCTTGAGTCCGAAGCAGTAGGCGAGTTGAGCCACCTCGTAGACGGCGACGACCACCAGCAATTCCACGGTGGCCATCAGGCTGACACCGAGCGCGGCCAACAGCAGCACCACGGCGAGGCTGACGGCCAGCGGGGCGGGTACCACTCCGGCGGCGATCGGCCGGTTGCGTTTGATCGGATGGGTGCGGTCGGCCTCGATGTCGCGCAGGTCGTTGATCAGGTAGATGCCCGAGGCAGCCAAGCAGAAGGCGAGGAACGCAACGGCGATGTTGACCAGGACGCCGCGTTCGAGAAGGACCCCTCCCGCGATCGGCGCGGCGCTGACAAGGACGTTCTTGAGCCATTGCCGCGGCCGGACTGCGCCCACGATTCCAGGAAACAGACGTTGGGTCTTTCCCGCCGTCTCGGTGGGTGCTTGCACACTCATCCGATTACGGTCTCACGCCGCTGAACTCGGTGCCATTTCGCGACCGTCAAGCCGAGCACGGCCGCAGCGGCGACGTCGGTCGGGAAGTGCACCCCAAGGACCATCCGGGAGATACCCATGGAGACAGCCACCGCCGGCAAGATCACTGACGCCGGGCCGGGGCGCAGGAGTCGACCGTAGGAGACCGCAGCCGCTGTCGTTGACGTCACATGCGCTGATGGAAAGCTCAGCCGGCTCGGCGTCTTGACCAGAACTCGCACGCGCAGGTCTTGGGGGCGCGGACGACGGACGATGCGCTTCACGATCACCGCTGCTGCATGTGCGAGGAAAACCGACCCGGTAGCCGTGGCCCACTCGCGCCGCTGCGGTGCCTCACAGCGGATGGTGGCGACAGCACCGATGAGCAGCCACCCCGCCGCATGCTCGCCGAAGTGGGACAGCGCCCGGGCGCTGGCGACCACCGTGTCGCGGCCCAGACTCCGCTGCACAACCAGCAGCGCTCTAGTGTCCTCCCGTCGCAGCGCCAGCCGCAGCGTGTTCGGGGGTGGTGCCGCCATCTCTTCGGTGACGCGTCTGGTCGTCAACTCGAGCCGCCTGCCGGCGCTTGCCAGCCCATAACGGTCACTTCGCGTTCGGAAAGGTCGTAGGCGGCGGTGGGATAGGGGTTATCGAATCTGTACACCTGCAGCGTTGCGATCTCTGGGAAGTTCCGCAGCTGCGCGGGTAGCAGAACCGCCGAGGCCACACGCGTCACGGGACCGAAAAGGCCACCGGCGTAGATCGTCCAGGTGTTGTCGCTGAAGCCGTTCGTTCCTTCGGTGCCATAGAGCACGCCGTATTCGATCGGCTCGGTAACACCGTTCTGGACAACGGGCTGGCGTTGACAAGGAAACACGAACGAAAAGATCCACGAGACCCCGACGGCTGCATCTGCGGGGAGATAGTCCTGCAGGGAGATCACGCGCTGGACCGACGGCGCCGTGAAGGCCAACCACCCTCCCGAATCCGCAGTCGCGTCTGTGGCCACCAGTCGAAGCACGATTGCCGCGGAGCCGATCTGTTCATCGATGTCCAGGGGGATGGAGCGCCAGACCGAACTGTCGATCGAGTCAGCGACCTCTTGACGGTCGAGAATGTCCGGTCGATCGTCTTCAAGACTCGCGTACTCGACGACAAGGCTGTTTCCGCCGTCCAGACGCCCACTGACAAGGATGCCAACGACCTCGTCACTTTGCAGTTCGTTCGGGATGGCGAACCATGGGCTGACGTAGCCACCGGTGTCGTCTTCGCTGCCAGGTTCGGCTAGAGAGCCCCAGACTTGCGAGGCAGCGGGCGACCCCACGCCACCTGGCGGAGGAGCGGCGGCGAAAAAGCCGCCCTCTTCGACGAAGGGCGATCCGAGGTTCTCCTCATCGGCAGAAGCGGATCCACTGACTTGGGGTAGCGGCTGCGCTGTCGAGTCGGCCACAACATCGATGGCTCCGGCAGCGTCACACTCTGTGGCAAGTGGATCTTGGAGGTTGCCGGCCCACGGCGAATAGGTGTCCCACGTCCGGGCGCTGGCCACGCCGAAACTACCGACCAGATATCCGGTGGACAGCACTAGAAAGAGAACGGCCATGACGGGCGCTGTGACGAACGGCACGATTCCCCGCCACGACAACCGAGAACGCCGCGCCCACCAGCCCAGAATGGTCAGCACCACCGCATAGCCCACCAGCCATGCCGGAATGCTGGCCAACTCCAGCGGACCCATCGCTGGAGGGACTCCCGCATCGGACATACCGAGTAGCCACGAGTAAGGCCAGGAGTTCGGGCCGCGAAAGGACAAGGCGAACACGACGATGGCGGTGAACGCCAAGATCAACGAGATTGATCGCGCAACGCGCCGGCCTTGCTTGAGTTGCGCAGCGATGGCTGGGGCAGAGAGCAGAAAGAGCGTCAGAAATGCCGGTCCCAGAGCGGCGAGGCTGCCGAAGTGGTGGGTCCACTTGCTGGGGGTGATCCAGAACAGGACAAGTGCAAGAGCCAGGCTCGACCCAACGAGTTGCAGAACGGGGCTGAACTGGATACGCCGACCGCGGCTGACCGCGAAGAGCACAGCGAACCACACGAGGCAGGCTATTCCCAGTAGTACTGGGGCGCGCTTGGCGTAATTACCTTGCGGATCCGCCATGAGCAGAAGGGCGTATCGGAAGTACTCTTGGTACCACTGTGTCTGTTCGAATCGACTTAAGAAGATGTCCTGACCATGAAGAAAGTCGTGTAGGGATCCGTCGCCGAATGCGACGGCGCTGGCCAGTCCTGCTGGAGCGAGGACTCCGATGATATTTCGGGTGGTCATTCCACGGGTTCGAGCCCGGATGATCGGCCACCAAAATGGCAGTCCTGCGATCAGTGGGGCCAGGGCGATGAAACCCGTGGGGTGACAGACGATGGACAATGCGGCGAATGCGCTGGCGAGCCCCAATGGAAAGAGGCGTTGCCTTCGCATTGATGAATATACCAGAATCAAGACTGCCGCGGACAACAGCGCGACGATCCCTTCCGGTCGAACACCCATGTCAAAGGGTAGCCACCAAGCAAGAAATGTGACACTCAGAGTCGCCGCGACGATCAAGTCGCCCCAACTACTTGTACGAATGGCCTTCGGGAGGAAATCCGCGGTAGTGACAAATTTGCGGAGAAGAGCCCACGTCAGCAAACCTGCGGCAAGCGCCGGGATTCTCAGGAGAACCTGGCTGCTACCCACGAGTGATTCCCAGTATCCGAGCGTACGGTAGAACCACGTAAATGGTGTAAAACTTTGGTTCAGCAGCTGATAGTAATTTCCGACATAGCCCTCGAGGGAACTGTTCCTGGCCATCGCGGCGTAGTAGCCGTCGTCGTCGGTCATCGGTGCTATGAACAGCCATAGGATGAGTACAGCTGGAACGATGAGTTCGATCGCTCGTCGCGCGTGGCGATGTTTCGGTATCGCTCGTCCGTCTTGGATCACCAAGTCTGAGGGTCTACCGGTCGCGCGGTCGCGCAGTGCCAGGAACAGCAGGCAAGCTGCCGCGCACACAATGAGAAGAATGGTCAGCAGCAGCTTACCTGTGGTTGGTGTCGTCGAAAACTGATCGTCAACTGTGAGTCTGACCGAAAGGTCATTCCGTTCTCCGCCTGGCATTCGAGTAAGAGACGTTGCAAGCACATCGACTTGCGGAATGGACACAGACTGGATCAGTTCAGGTTCGCCTGCATCTTTCCCGATCGTCAACTGGTCGGCCTGGATCGACATGTGATATTGACAGTCAGCTGATCCAAGTGCGTCGTCGATGACTTGACGACCGGACACCGAAGCTGTTATCCGATCGTCTTTCGCCCGAACGACGAGGCCTAATTCATCGAGAGAAGGTTGCCCTGGACGGATTGTGGCGACGACGATTCCATCCTGAGTGTCAGCCGCAGATCTGGCAGCCGAACAGCTGAACCGAACTTCCATGCCTAGCGGCTGCTGCGCGGTGAGTTCGAGCATGGACGACTGGGGAGCGGTGGGATCAAGTGGCCACGACACGACAGGTTGGTTCATATGGACCGGTGCTAATGGGAGCAGCAGCGCGGCTGCGATCGCGATGCACCCGGCTGCCAGGGCAACGGCATCCCACTTGTGCGTCTTCTTCGAGGTTCTCATCGATGTGTCCGGAGCTCGTCCACCTCAGGCTGAGCGGCCCGCGCCATTCGGTATCGGGTCCCTTCATCGTCGGCGTGCGATCTGCAGTGCTCTGTGCCGACCCGCGGGTCAGAAGGGTGCGGATGGCTGGGGTCGCCAATTCGACGCGTTACGGTCAGGTTGGTCCGGCCACGGTACCTGAGGCTGCTGGTTGGGCCGCGACGGGCGCGCCCGTGTCCGGCTACTGTTGGATGGGCCTGTGCGCCAGTGGCTGGCAGTTCGTCATGGTGGCTCGGGGACTAGTGGGCTAGGAGTGCGACGGGCATGGCGGAGCGGGCGACGGGGCGTGACGATCTACTCGTCGTACTCAGTTACTACAGCCCGTACGTCAGTGGCCTGACGAACGTGGCCCGTGACGTGGCCGAAGGACTGGCCGCTCGCGGTCGCCGAGTGCGGGTGATCACCACCCAGCACGATCCCAGCCTTCCTCGTTACGAGGTGCTCAACGGTGTCCAGGTCGAGCGAGCCCCGGTTGCCCTGCGTTTCGGCAAGGGGTCGATCAGCCCTGGTTTGCTCAGTCGGGTCACAAGGGCGGCCCGGTCAGCTCGGCTCTTGAATCTGCACCTTCCTATGCTTGAAGCCGGACTCCTCGCGCGCAGGGCAACCATTCCTGTTGTCATCACCTACCATTGCGACGTGAGTTTGCCGCCGGGAATCATCAACAGTTTGCAGCGACGAGTCATCGATGCATCAAGCCGAATGGCCATGAAGTCGGCGCAAAGAATCATTGTCACTTCACAGGACTATGCTGACAATAGTCGGCTTGCAAGCAGTATTCGCGGGAAGTCTGCTGTGATTCCGCCGCCTTGTCACCAGTATCCAATCGGAGATCCTTCATTTCGACAGACTGAGGGTCTTCATATCGGGTTTCTGGGTCGGATA